>Ga0302325_10006035_pt1 | contig 27378 bp, 18 predicted proteins | sample Palsa_T0_2_FD_201948 | JGI IMG/M metagenome (GOLD analysis project Ga0302325, IMG submission 201948) | Peat permafrost microbial communities from Stordalen Mire near Abisko, Sweden - Palsa_T0_2 | ecosystem: Environmental > Terrestrial > Soil > Palsa > Peat permafrost | place: Sweden: Abisko... | reverse complement strand
CCTCCACTCCCGACCGCGGCGGCTTCGCTCGGCGGGGTGACCCCGTCCGTTCCCGTCGGGGCGGCTCGGCTCGCGAACGCGACGCCGTCGCTCGGCACCTCGACCGGCACGCTCGGGCACGCGCCTCCTTTGCTCGGGAACGAGCGATCGAGTGAAGACCACGCGTGCGCAAGCGGAGACCACGTGCCCTCTCGCGTAGAGCACGCGTCGGCAAACGGAGAGCACGCGCCCGCCAGCGAGGACCGCACGTCAGCGGCCCTCCGGCGCGCGCGTCGTGCGACCGTCGTCGCGCTTGCCGCGCCCCGGATGCAGGTCAGTCGTCTCTCGGGTGGCAGGTCGTGGAGCGGAGATACGCTCCGCCGTCTTGGAGCGCCGTGCAGGTATCCACGCAGTGCGGTCCGTCCGGAAGACACGAGTCCCAGAGGTTCACGCCGGGGGAGGGACACTGGGCGGCGGGCACGACCCAGCAGATCCCTAGCGCGTCGGGCGCGCAGACGGCGGGCTCCAGCCGCTGGAGTTGCGCGCAGACGGTCCCGTTCGGGCACCCCCCATCGGCAGGACCCGCGCAGGTCTTGGCGATGTTCAGCGGGCACGCGCTTCCCGGCGACGAGAAAGGGGGGGTGAGCCCACGGGCCTTTCGCAGGCAGTCGTCGAAATAGGTAATGCCGTCGCACCCGCAGACGGGGTCTTCGACATCGTCGCAGTAAGCCGGAGGGAGCTCGCAGGTGCCGGGCGCGTCGCAGGTGGCCTTGTCGCAGTACAGGCCCGAAGCGCAATCGTCGGAGGTCGAGCATCGAAGCGGCGGCCCGGCTTCCTGCTCCGTGGGGAGGATGGCCAGAGTGACGTCGGTGGGCGTGCAGGCCGGGGCGGCGCAGGCGATCCACGCCGCGGCGGCGACGACGACGAGGCTTGTCCTTTCGCGCTTCATCGTCGGTCCCAGGGGGAAAAGGAGGGCTGTCCGAAGGCGGTGAAGGTGAAGCCGGCCAGCAAGGTCGGCCGGACGCTCCACGGAGCAAGCACGGGCTCCACCGCCGTTCCGTCCACGATGACGTAGCGCGAGGGCGTGAGATCCAGATCGCCCAGGACGGCGACGGTCATGGCCACGCCGGGCACGAGCGCCACGTGCGCTGCGACGAACGCCGACACGACGGGATCGGCGCGCGTGGTCGCGACTCCCAGCACGGAAGGCGCGAGGACGGCCGAGCGCGGCTCTGCCCACAGGACGTCGGCCCCCCCGCCGCCGCCGGCGACCAGGGCAATCCACGAAGCGCGCGCGAGCTCGATTCCGGCCAGGGCACGCAGCGCGAAGGCGCTCACATGGCAGGTCACCGAATCCGCCGACCCCTCGAAGGGAAGAACGGATCGCGCCGACAGCGCGAGGGACGGCCGCCATCCCCGGCGAGAGGCGAGCGTGACGTCGCCGCCGAACGCGACGACCGGCCCGACGGCGCTGGCGAACCACCCGCCGCCGGCGAGAGTCGAGACGTCGAGGCCCAGGGAAGACGACGTCCCTCGGCCGGCCGGAGCCTCGCCAGCGAGTGCCTGCGCCGGCACCACGGCGAGGGGCGGCGGCGAGGCCTCCGAGGTCGCGGGCGGGGTGACGCCGGGTTCCGAGGACGCCCCGGATGCGGCGCCGGATGCACCCGCGTTGGACGCACCCGCGCCGGACGTACCCCCGTCGGACGTACCTGCGTCGGGCTCTCCCGCGGCATCGGCCGGCGCGGCGGCTCTCCGGTTCTGCTCGGGATCGGCGAAGAGCTGCGACTCCACGGCGCTCTCGATGGCTTCGGCGAGCTCCTCGCGCGCGAGGGTGGGCGACCGATCGCGCCGGAGGGTGCGCTGCTTGGGCGCCTGTCGCCGTCCTTCCGTGACGATCACGGCTTCGTCCGACGACCGGAGGTCGACTTGCACGCGGGCGGCGGTCGAGCCCCGGGGAAGGGATGCGGCACCGGCCGGCGTCGCCACCGAGTGGACCTCGATGACCAGTCCGACGCGCTCCAGGCGATCGCGCACCGTATCGAGCAGCGCCGCGACGTCGCGACCGCCGCCGACCATGATGAGCTGCGCCACCCTCGCCGCGGCCTCCGGGGCGTCGCCGGTCGAGAGCTGGGCGCGCGCGGGCTGCGCCGCGACGACGAGGAGCGGGACGAGCCCCGCGACCCACGCCACGCGGGGCCGCATTCAGTTCTCGCCCGAGGCCTCGACGCGCGAGCGAGCATGCGTTCCGTACGCGGTGTTGGGGTACTGGTCGAGCAGCGCCAGCCAGCCCAGGCGCCCCTCGTCCGTCCGTCCCAGCCGGTCGAGGGCGGTCGCGCGCCCCGCCAGAGCGTCTTCGCGCAGCTCTCCCGAACCGGCGCGCAGGTACGCGTCGAAACCGGAGAGCGCGCCCGCCGCGTCGCCGCGATCGAGGAGCAAGCGCGCCACCATCATGCGCGACACCTGCGCCTCGTGGCTCTGCGGGTAGCGCGCGACGAGCTGGGCATGCAGCTCGAGCATCCGGGCCGTCTGGCCTCGGCGTCGCGCGTCCGCCTCGGCGCTGAAGAGCGGGGCGGGCCCTTCGAGCGGCGACGCCGCGGCCGGGGATGGCGGCTCGGTCGCGAGGACCGCGTGCGCCGCCTCCGCGTGCGCCGGCGGGTCCGGTACGCGCGTCGACAGCGGCGATGAGGTCGGTGGTGCCGGGACAGCGGAGGGCGCGACGGCGGGCGCATGCGACACCGGCGTCGCCATCGCGCGGCTGGCCTCCGCGTAGGAGGAACCGGCGACCGACGGCCGCCCGAAAAACGGAGCCATGGCCCGCCGTCCGGCCTCGGTCGACGCGAACGCCCCGGCCACCAGGGTGAGGGTCGCCGCGACGGTGAGGACCACCACCTTCACGCGCCGCCCTCGCCGGGGTGTCCCGCCCGCGATGGGCGCCTCGGTGCTGCGCCGGGCGAGGCTGTCCACCAGGCTGGCGATGTCCGGCGGCACGCTGCTGCGCGACAGGTCGAGGGCGAAATCGGCCCGGAGCCGTCGCTCGAGCCGGCAGGTCGCGCATTGCTCCAGATGCGCCTCCAGGCGCTGGCGCTCGGGTCCGTCGAGCTCGCCGCGGATCTCCTTGTCGAGGAGGTTCTCGGGGTGGAGATCGACGACGCTCACGACTCGACCTCCAGCGCCTCGAGCAGCCCGGCGTCGGCCTCGATCCGCCGCCGCAGCGCCTCCTTGGCCAGGCGGAGCCGGCTGCGGACGGTGTTCACCGGGGCGCGGCTATGCGCGGCGATCTCCTCGAGCGACCACCCGAGGACGACGCGCATGGCCAGCGTCTCGCCCTGCTCGGTGGGAATGGCGGCCAGAAGCTCGCGCAGGATCTCCTGTCGCCGGTGCGCCTCCGCCAGCTGCCCCGGCGAAGCGGGCTCCAGCGCCTCGGCGTGCATGGGCTCTTCGCGGGAGTCGCGCAGACGAGCGCGCTTTCGGGCAGCGAGGGCGGTTCGCACGGCGATGGTGGCAGCGTAACCGGCGGGATCGCACTCGCCGCGGAAGGCCGCGAGAGCCTGGACGAAGCCGATGAGGGTGAGCTGGAGCGCGTCGTCGCGATCGGGATGGCCGGCGCCCATGATGGCGCGCACCACGCCCCCCAGGCGGGGGGTCAGCATGCGCAGCAGGCGTCCCGTCGCCACACCGTTCCCGGCCGCAGCCTCGCGGGCCAGACTCATGGCCTCCGATTCCGGGGCCTTCGCCGCCGCGGCTCTGCCATCGAGAGGTTCCACCACGTTGTGGATGGAGTGTGCAGGGTGGCGACGAAAGGATCAACGGGTCCCCATTTTCCGAGCCAGGAACCGCCGCGCCCGCTCTCGCGGCTCTTCACGCAATCGGCACAGACTGTTCGCGAGTGCGTCGGAGGGCGCGCACTACGGTAGCGACAGCTTGGTGGCGGAGGTTCCTAACATGTCGAATCGCATCGGATTGTGCGTGGCGGTGGGCGTCGTCCTGGCGGCGGCGGCTTGCTCGGGCGGCTCCGCGGGGCCGGCGGGCGCGGCCGGAGCCCCAGGTCCGGCTGGCCCCGCAGGGTCGCCAGGAGCCCCTGGGCCGGCGGGCGAAGCGGGCGCTCCCGGGCCGGCTGGCTCGGCGGGCGCTCCGGGCACCCCCGGCACCACCCCCGAGGGTGGCACGAGCGGCCGTCCGGACCCCGCCGCGCAGCTCGCCACGGCCACCAAGATCAAGCATCTGGTGGTGATCTTCGGCGAGAACATCTCCTTCGATCATTACTTCGGCACCTATCCCACGGCGCAGAACAACCCGGGCGAGCCGCCGTTCGTCGCGGCGACGGGAACGCCGACCGTGAACAACTTGAGCACCCCGCTCGACCCGACCAAGGCCTTCGCGCCTGTGACCGGCGTGAACCTGCTGACGACGAATCCGACGGCGGCCAACGCCCTTAACGGTGCCGGCGCGGCCAACCCCTTTCGCCTCGGCCCCTCGCAGGCTGCCACCGTGGACATGAGTCACAACTACCTGCCCGAGCAAGAGGCGTCGGACAACGGTGCCATGGACCTTTTCCCGAAGTACACCGGCGCCGCCGGTCCCCCGCCGCTCTCGGACGCCGCCGCGGCGAGCACGACCGGTTCCGTGATGGCCTACTTCGACGGCAACGCGGTTAGCGAAATCTGGAACCTCGCCCAGAACTACGCGCTCAACGACAACGCGTGGACGACGAACTTCGGGCCCTCCACTCCGGGCGCCATCAACCTCATCTCCGGCCAGACCAACGGCATCACGCAGATGAACCACACGCCATTCCTGGCCAGCCACGCCGTGGCCGACGGCAACGGCGGCTTCACGATGATCGGCGACACCGATCCGCTGGGCGACGTGTGCTCGACGGCAGCGGATCAGAACACCATGGCCGGCACCAACGTCGGGGATCTGCTCAACGCCAAGAACATCAGCTGGGGATGGTTCGAGGGCGGGTTCGATCTGGACATCACCAACGCCAACGGCACGACGGGCTGCGCCCGCGAGACCAGCGCGACGGTTCCCAGCATCGCGGAGACCTCCACCGATTACATCCCGCACCACCAGCCGTTCCAGTACTACCCCAGCACGGCCAACCTCAACCACCTCCGCCCGAGCAGCGTCACTGCCATCGGCAACACGCTGGAGGACGACGGCGTGACCAAGGACCCGGCCAACCATCAGTATGACAGCCACGACTTCTTCGACGCGCTGCAGGCCGGAAACTTCCCGGCGGTGGCCTACCTCAAGGCCCCGGCGTACGAGGACGGGCACCCCGGCTACTCCGACCCCATCGACGAGCAGGCCTTCGTCGTCCGCGTGATCACGGCCGTTCAGTCGAGCGGCGACTGGGAGAGCACCGCCATCGTCATCACCTACGACGACTCGGACGGTTGGTACGATCACCAGGCTCCGTCCATCGTGAACGTCTCGTCCACGGCCGTGGACGCGCTCAACGTGGCGCCCGGGGCGACCACGCCGGGCTCGTGCACGTCCGGCGCGCAGCAGGGAGACGCCGGGGCGCCGGCGGTTCCGCTCAAGGGCAACGACGGCAACCCCGCCCAGGGCCGCTGCGGCTACGGCACGCGCATCCCGCTGCTGGTCATCTCCCCCTTCGCCAAGAAGAACTACGTCGACCACACGCTGATCGACCAGAGCTCCGTCCTCAAGTTCGTGGAGGACAACTGGGTCGGCGGCCAGCGCATCCAGGCCGGCGGCTCGTTCGACACCATCGCGGGCACCATCGAGAACATGCTCTCCCTGTAAGGGGGCGGTGAGTCGCGCCGCGTTCTCGGGCATTCTCCAGCCCATGCGGGTCGACCGGCGAACGTTCCTGCGGGACGGAACGAGGCTCGCGGCAGGGTGGCTCGCCGCACCCCTCGTCTGGCGATCGCGCTCGTGCAACCCCGGGTCGATCACGCGGTCGGCGCCGGAGCGCGCGCTGTCCGGGTCCATGTGCGCGGGCCGCTCGGGATCCCTTGCGGCCCCTGCTGCGGCGGCGGCGACGCCCGCGTCGGTTCGCGTTCCGCTGCACCCCGACGCGCTGGCGCGGTTCGTAGACCCCCTCCCGGTGCCGCGCGTGCTGGCGGCGCAGGAGATGCGCGCGGATCCCACTGATCCGCAGCGCCGGCTCCCCTACTACCGCGTCCCCATGCGGGAGGCGCCGGTACGCGTGCACCGCGACCTGCCGCCGACGCGCATGTGGACCTACGACGGCGAGATGCCCGGCCCTACCCTGGAGACGCGCAGCGGTCGCGGACTCCTCGTCGAGTGGGTCAACGAGCTCCCGGGCAGGCATTTTCTGCCCATCGATCGCACGCTGCACGGCGCCGGTGCGGACCGGCCCGAGGTGCGCGTCGTCGTCCACGTGCACGGCGCCAAGGTGCCTCCGGCGAGCGACGGGTACCCCGAGGACTGGTACGTGCCGGGTCAGTCGGCGCTGCTTCATTACCCGGGCCGGCAGGACGCCGCGACGCTCTGGTACCACGACCACGCCATGGGCCTCGAGCGCCTCAATCAGTACGCGGGCCTGCTCGGATGCTTTCTCGTGCGTGACGAGGTCGAGGACGCGCTCGGGCTGCCCGGGGGCGCCCAGGAGATTCCCCTGGTGCTGTGCGATCGCATGTTCGACGCCGACGGGCAGCTGCACTATCCCGCGTCGAACGATCCGGCCGCCCCCTGGGTCTCCGAGGTCTACGGCGACGCCACGCTGATCAACGGCCGGCTCTTCCCCTACCTGGACGTCGAGCCGCGGAGCCACCGCTTCCGCGTGGTGAACGCCTCCAACGCGCGCGTGTACACGCTGTCCATCGCCGCCACGACGCCCGCGCCGGAGCCCTGCGTGCTGCACCAGATCGGCTCCGACCAGGGCCTGCTCGCGGCGCCGGTCGCGCTCGCGAGCGTCACGCTGGCGCCGGCGGAGCGCGCCGACATCGTCGTGGACTTCGACGTCTTCGCCGGTCGCACCCTCGTTCTCTTCCACCACGCCGCGCCGCTCATGCAGATCCGCGTCGCGCCAGGCCCTCGCGCACGACCTCGTGCGCTGCCGGCGACGCTCCGCCCGGTGCCGCGGATGGCGCCTTCGGCCGCGGTCAAGACCCGCACCCTGACCCTCGACGAGTACCGCGACGCCCCCGCGCATCGCATGCTGATGCTGCTCGACGGCAAGTACTGGCACGATCCGGTCAGCGAGAAGCCGGTGCTCGGCACGGTGGAGGTGTGGAGCCTGCTGAACCTCACCGACGACTCGCATCCCATCCACCTGCACCTCGTGCGCTTCCAGATCCTGGAGCGCCAGCTCTTCGACGCCGACGAATACCAGACCTCGGGAACGATGCGCTGGCTCGGATCGCCGGTGCCCCCCGCGCCCAACGAGGCCGGATGGAAGGACACCGTGGTCGCGGCTCCCGGCATGGCCACGCGCATCATCGCGCGCTTCGAGGGCTACACCGGCCGCTACGTGTGGCACTGCCACGTGCTCGAGCACGCGGCGAACGAGATGATGCGCCCCTTCGAGGTGGTGGCGCCGGGGTGAGGCGTCCGATCAGCCGGTGTTGCGCAGACCCGCCGCGATGCCGTTGATGGTGAGCAGGATGGCACGGTCGAGCGACGCGGGCACCGGTTGCCCGGCGCGAACGAGGGCGCGCTTCCGGCGCAGCAGCTCGACCTGCACGAAGCTCATCGGGTCGATGTACGGATTGCGGAGCTCGATGGACCGCCCCAGGGTCGGCTCGTGCGCGAGCAGCGTCGGGCGATCGACGATGGTGCACACTGCCCGCACGGCGCGGCCGTGGTCCAGCGCAATGCGGCGAAACACCGAGCGGCCGAGCTGGCGGTCCTCCACCAGCGAGGCGTACTCGGCGGCGATGGCCATGTCGGCGATGGCCAGCGCCACCGCCACGGCGTCCAGCGTGGTGGCGAAGAAGGGCCAGCGCTCCCGCATGCGCCGCGCGTAGGCCACGCCGCGCTCGCGCAAAAGCGCGCGCAGACCGCTCCCCGCCCCGTAAAAGCCGGGGACCATCTGGCGCGACTGGTTCCAGGCGAACACCCAGGGGATGGCGCGCAGATCGTCGATGGTGGCCCGGCCGCTGCGCCGCGCAGGGCGTGACCCGAGCGGCAGCGCGCCGATCTCCTCGAGCGGCGTGGACTCGGCGAAGTACTCCTCGAAGCGCGGGCCGCGCACCAGCGCGCGGTAGGCCACCACGCTTGCCTCGGCGGTCCGCGCGAAGGCGGCCTCGTAGTCGGCCACCTCGGCGTCGGGCGTCGGCTCGGCGCTCAGCGAGGCGCGCAGCACCCCGCTGGTGGTCAGGTCGAGGTTACGCTCGGCGATGGGCGGCAGGAGATACTTCCACCCCAGGACCTCCCCCTGCTCGGTGAGCTTGAAGCGGCCCTGGATGGTCCCGGGAGGCAGGCTCTGGATGGCGCGCTGCGACGGCCCGCCGCCGCGTCCGATCGATCCGCCCCGCCCGTGGAACACCGTCACCGCCACGCCGTGCTTCTTGGCCACGTCGGCCAGCGCGAGCTGCGCGCGGTAGAGCGCGAACGACGACCCCAGGATGCCGGCATCCTTGTTCGAATCGGAGTAACCGACCATCACCTCTTGCCGCTGGCCGCGCAGCGCGACGTAGCGCGCGTACTCGGGGTGGCTGAAGGCGCGGTCCATCTCCACCGGGCAGCGGTCGAGATCGTCGAGGGTCTCGAAGAGCGGAACGATCGACACCGCCGCCACGCCGTCGTCCGGCCGCACCAGCCCGGCGGCGCGCGCCAGCTTCAGCGCGGCCACCATGTCTTCGTGCCCGCGGGTCATGCTGAGGATGAAGGACTCGGCGCTCGCCTCGGTCGTCCGGCGGTGCATGGTGGCGATGGCCTCGATGGCGCGCATGCCCGGGCCGGACGGGGTATCGGAGCTGGCCGACTCGCGCACCCACGCCGAGGGGACACGCACTTCCAGCCTGGCAAGATGGAAGCCGAAGACCTGCACCCGCCGCACCAGCGCCTTCACGTGGCCCAGACCGGCGTGCTTGCCCCCGTGGATGGCCAGCGACCGCTCGACGACGCCGAGATCCTCCAGCAGCTCCTTGGCGCTGGAATACCCGAAGAGCCGCTTGGTCTCTCTTTCCCCGCTGGCGCGCGAGACCACCAGGGCCTCGTGGGTGGCCTCCAGCCGCGCTTCGATCCAGCGCAGTTTTCGCCGGTACGGCTCGTCGCGCGTGCGGGCCTCGAGGGCGTCGGCGCGCTCCGGATGCGCCGCACGGTCACGCGCCAGCGAGTCGATGAGCTCCTGGCTCACCCCTGTACGGCGGGTGCTCTGCGAGAGGCTCGCCCCCAGGCGCCCCACCTCACGCACGTGGAGCGCCACCGCGCGCGCCGCGAGCGCCAGCGCCGTGTCGATGGCCACGTCGGGGGTCACGTTGGGGTTGCCGTCCATGTCGGCGCCCACCCACGATCCGAAGCTGAGGATCGGCGGCACCACCACCGGCGAGCCGTAGGCCGTGGCCAGCGCCTCCTCGAGACGCGCATAGGTGTGGGGGACCAGCGGGTAGAGGATCTCCTCCAGGTAGAAGAGCGCGTTCTTCACCTCGTCGCCCACGCGCGGGCGCTCGTGACGGATCTCGTCGGTCTGCCAGAGCAGAGTGATCTGCTCGCGCAGGCCGCTGCGAATGGCGCGCGCCTCGGACGGGGTGGCCAGCTCGCGATCGAGCCGGGCGAGCAGGCCGGCGATGGCGCGGTGCTTGTCGAGCACCGTGCGTCGCTGCGCTTCCGTGGGGTGCGCGGTGAGCACCAGATCGATACTCGCTTGCCCGAGCAGGCGCTCCAGCTCTGCGCGCGGCGTGCTCTTCCCCAGGACCTGGGCCAGCGCCGTCAGCGATCCCGGCTCGATCTCGCCGGCGCGCTCGTGCTCGCGTCCTCGGCGCACGCGATGGTGCTGCTCGGCCAGGTTGACGATCTGAAAGTAGTGCGCGAAGGCGCGGGCCAGGCGCTCCGCGTCGGCCACATCGAGGCTGACGATGGCTTCCCGCAGCGCCGCCGTGGACTCGTCCCGCGCGGTGCTGGAGGACCCCCGCCCGCGCTTGGCGAGAGCCCGGATGCGCTCTTCGAGATCGAAGAACTCCTTGCCCTCTTGCTCCACCAACGTCTCGCCCAGAATGTGGCCGAGCGTCGACACGTCGCGGCGCAGAGGCTCGGCGGCGTCTGACCGGGTAGGAGGGACCTTTGCGCCTTCGTTCCTGTCGGTGTCCACCGGCATCATGCTCAAGGCATAGGCGGCTTGGCGCCGGTAGTCGAACACGAACTCATGCAGGGCGGGTGCTGGAAAGGACGAGCGCCGCGCGCGAGCGACTCCGCTCCGCTCCGCCGGCTTTTAGGACAACGACGCGAAAATCTCAAGGACGAACCTTCGCCGGAGACGATGGTACCCATCGCGCGAATCGCCATTCCGGACCGTCCGACGAGCCTTAAGCTGGAAGCATGAACCAGATCGCCGACACGACGCGTTCCTCGCCCTTCCCTGCGTCGGCCACGCGCAGCGTCGCCGGCATCTTCCGGAGCACGCCGTTCCACTGGGTGGGCGACGGCTTCCACGTGTCCAGCTATTTCCCTCGCCCCTCTCTCCCCGCCGAGCGCGTGAGCCCCTTCGTGCTCATGGACTACGGGCCGCCGCGCGACTTCACGCCGCTCGCGCGCGGCAAGCGCGGCGTCGGCTGGCACCCGCACCGCGGGTTCGAGACCGTCACCGTAGCCTGGGAAGGCTCGGTCGCGCACCGCGACAGCACCGGCAGGTCGGGAATCATCGGTCCCGGGGACGTGCAGTGGATGACCGCCGGCGCGGGCATCCTCCACGAGGAATACCACGAGCAGGGGTTCACCCGCCGCGGGGGGCGCATGCACATGATGCAGCTCTGGGTGAACCTTCCGCGGAGACACAAGATGGCCGCGCCGGGCTATCAGGCCATCACCGCCGCGGACATCCCCGTGGTGACGCTGGCCGGCGGCGCGGGCACCGTGCGCGTCATCGCCGGCGAGCACGCCGGAGCGCGCGGTCCGGCGCACACCTTCACGCCGGTCACGCTTCTCGACATCACCCTGTCGGCCGGGGGTAGCCTCGAAGTGACCTTGCCCACGGGTCACAACGCCATGGCCATCGTGACCTCGGGTCGCGTCGCCACGGGCGGTCGGGATGCGGGCGCAGGCGAGTTGATCCTCTTCGAGAACGACGGCGAACGGATCGACCTCGCGGCCAGCGAGGCTACGCATGTGCTGGTGCTGGGCGGCGAGCCGCTGAACGAGCCGATCGTCCAGTACGGACCCTTCGTCATGAACACGCGCGAGGACATTCGTCAGGCCATCGCCTCCTTCGAGGCCGGCGAGTTCGGAGCGGTGCCGGTCGACTGAACCGAGGCGAGCTCTTTCCCGCGAGCGCCGCCAGCACCCGCTCGCCAGAAGGGGCGAACGCCGTGCGGACGAACGGTTCGCGTGGTCGCGTTCTTGCGTGTGATCCGCCGCTCACCCCGTCATGAGCGGATCCCCCGCCTCGACCCGCCAGGCGGTCCCGGGAGAAAACCGGAGACACATGTTCGTCGCCCACAAGAACGGCACTGAAACGGCGGAGACCGAAGTCGAGGTCAGGCACACCGAGACGCTGCTCAAGACCGGCGCTTTGCAAAACGCCATCTTCAACAGTGCAAACTTCTCCAGCATCGCCACCGATGCCAAGGGCGTCATCCAGATCTTCAACGTCGGCGCGGAGCGGATGCTCGGCTACACGGCCGCGGAGGTGACCAACAAGATCACGCCGGCGGATATCTCCGATCCCCAAGAGGTGGTGGCGCGCGCCAAGGCGCTGAGCGTCGAGCTCGGCACCCCCATCACGCCCGGCTTCGAAGCCCTGGCCTTCAAGGCCTCGCGCGGCATCGAGGACATCTACGAGCTCACCTACATCCGCAAGGATGGGAGCCGCTTTCCCGCGGTGGTGTCGGTCACCGCGCTGCGCGACGCCGAGGACGGCATCATCGGCTATCTGCTCATCGGCACCGACAACACCGCGCGAAAGCAGGCCGAGGAGGCGGTCCTCAAGCAGGGGGCTCTCCAGAGCGCCATCTTCAACAGCGCCAACTTCTCCAGCATCGCCACCGACGCCAAGGGGGTCATCCAGATCTTCAACGTCGGGGCGGAGCGGATGCTCGGCTATGCCGCCGCCGACGTGATGAACAAGGTCACGCCGGCGCACATCTCCGATCCGCAAGAGGTCATCGCGCGCGCCACGGCGTTGAGCCTCGAGTTTGCCATGCCCATCGCCCCGGGCTTCGAGGCCCTGGTCTTCAAGGCGTCGCGCGGCATCGAGGACATCTACGAGCTCACCTACTTCCGCAAGGACGGGAGCCGCTTTCCCGCGGTGGTGTCGGTCACCGCGCTGCGCGACGCGCAGGACGCCATCATCGGCTATCTGCTCATCGGCACGGACAACACCGCGCGCAAGCAAGTCGAGGAGGAGCGCACCAAGCTCGATCAGCGCCTCCGCGACCAGCACTTCTACACGCGCTCCCTCATCGAATCCAACATCGACGCGCTGATGACCACCGATCCGCGAGGCATCATCACCGACGTCAACAAGCAGACCGAGGCGCTGACCGGGTGCACGCGCGACGAGCTCATCGGCGCGCCGTTCAAGAACTACTTCACCGACCCAGGCCGAGCCGAGGCCGGCATCAACCGCGTGCTCAACGAAGGCAAGGTCACCAACTACGAGCTCACCGCCCGCGCCAGGAACGGCCACCTCACCGTGGTGTCCTACAACGCCACCACCTTCCACGACCGCGACCGCAGGCTGCAGGGCGTCTTCGCCGCGGCGCGCGACGTGACCGAGCTGAGGCGCTTCGAGCAAACCTTGCAGCAGAAGAACGTGGAGCTGCAGGACGCCAGCCGCATGAAGTCCGAGTTTCTCGCCAACATGTCGCACGAGCTGCGGACGCCGCTCAACGCCATCATCGGCTTCTCCGAGGTGCTCAAGGACGGGCTCATCGGCGAGCTCACCGACCAGCAGCGCGGCTTCATCGGGGACATCTTCAGCAGCGGCAAGCACCTGCTCTCGCTCATCAACGACATCCTCGACCTCTCCAAGGTGGAGGCGGGCAAGATGATGCTCGACCTCGAGAGCGTGGACGTGACGTCGCTGTTCCTGAACAGCCTCTCCATCATCCGCGAGAAGGCCGCGCTCCGTCACATCCGCCTGACCAGGGACGAAACCGGGGAGCTCGGCACGGTCCGCGCGGACGCGCGCAAGGTCAAGCAGATCGTCTACAACCTTCTCTCCAACGCGGTGAAGTTCACCATCGACGGCGGGCAGGTGACCCTCCGCGCCGCCCGCGTTCCGCGCGACCAGGTGGGCTCGCTCTCCGGCGCGTGGCGGGGCCGCAGCCTCCCCCTGGCGGAGAACGATTTCACCGAGTTTCTCCAGATCAGCGTCAGCGATAGCGGTATCGGCATCTCGCCGGAAGGGATGGAGCACCTCTTCCGGCCCTTCAGCCAGATCGACAGCGGGCTGGCGCGAAAGTTCGAAGGGACGGGCCTCGGCCTGGCCATGGTCAAGCTCCTGGCCGAGCTTCACGGCGGCGCGGTGGCGGTGCAGAGCGCCGTGGACGAGGGCTCCTGTTTCACCGTCTGGCTACCGCTCCGCGCCGCCGAAGAGGGGACGCATGCCGCCGCGGCCAAGGCGCTCCCCGCGACCCGCATCTCGGCGTTCCCGGGAGTGCTCACCGCGCTGGTGGTGGAGGACGACTTCAAGTCCGCCGAGCTCATTCGCGTCCAGCTGGAGTCGGAGGGGTTCGAGGTGCTCCACGCGCCCACCGCCGAGGCGGCGCTGGCCCTGGCGGCGCAGCAACCGCTCTCGCTCATCACCCTCGACATCATGCTTCCCAACATGGACGGCTGGGAGTTTCTCGCTCGCCTCAAGCAGGTGCCGACGCTCAGTCGCATTCCGGTGGTCATCATCTCCATCGTGGCGGATCGCAACAAGGGCTTCGCGCTGGGCGCCGCGGCCATCATGCAGAAGCCCATCTCGCGGCAGGAGCTCTACGAGTCCCTGGTCGAGCTGGGGCTCTTCCCTCTCTCGCGCGGGCAGACGCTCAAGGTGCTGGTGGTCGACGACGACCCCCGGGCCGTCGAGCTCATCGCCGTACGTATCCTGGGCCTGGCCAGCGTGGTCCTTCGCGCCTACGGCGGTCACGAGGCCATCGAGACGGCGCGGAAAGAGCAGCCGGACCTCATCGTGCTCGACCTCATGATGCCGGACGTCAACGGCTTCGACGTGGTGCGCGCGCTGAACGAACGCCCCGAGACGGCGCGCATTCCCGTCCTGGTGGTCACCGCCAAGCAGATCACCGCGGAAGACCGCACCAGGCTGAACGGCTTCGTGACCGCCATCATGAACAAATCCGAGTTCGACCACGACGCCTTCAAGGGCGAAGTCCGGCGTGCCATGTCCGGCCGCCGGCTGATCGTCTGACATGGCCAAGATCCTGGTCGTGGAGGACAACCCCGCCAACATGACGTTGGCGGTGTTCCTGCTGCAGTCGGCGGGGCATCTGGTGCTCAGCGCCATCGACGCCGAGGCGGGTCTGCGGTCGGCGCGCAGCGAGCAGCCCGATCTCATCCTGATGGACATCCAGCTCCCCGGCATGGACGGCCTCCAGGCCACCGTGATCCTCAAGAGGGACGCCGCCACCAAAGCCATTCCGGTGATCGCGCTCACCGCCCTGGCCATGAAGGGCGACGAGGAGCGCATTCGCGCGGCAGGGTGCGACGGCTACATCGCCAAGCCCATGCGCTATCAGGAGTTTCTCGCCACGATCGCGGCGCAGCTGGCTCGCGCATGAAGAGAATTCCAGAACTCGCCGAAGCGGCGCGTGTCCTCATCGTGGACGACGAACGGCAGAACCGGCAGCTCCTCGAGGTGATGCTCGCGCCGGAGGGGTTTCTCCTTCAGATGGCGGCCAGCGGCGAAGAAGCGCTGGCGATGGCGGTCATGCAGCCGCCCGACCTCATCCTGCTCGACGTCATGATGCCGGACATGGACGGCTACCAGCTGGCCACCCGCATCAAGTCCGACCCTGCCACCCGGAACATTCCCATCATCATGGTGACGGCGCTGGCGGATCGCGACGCCAAGATGCGCGGCCTGGGCGCGGGGGCCGAGGACTTTCTCACCAAGCCGGTGGATCGGGCGGAGCTCTGCGTACGGGTGCGAAACCTCCTGCGCCTCAAGGCCTATGGCGACTACCACGACCGATACAGCCAGATGCTGGAGAGCGAGGTGGGCTCGCGCACCGCCGACCTGGTGGACAGCGAGCGCCTGTACCGGTCGACCTTCGACGCGGCCCCGGTCGGCATCGCGCACATCGCGCTGAACGGGCAATGGCTGCGCGTCAATCAGCGCCTCGCCGATCTCCTGGGATACTCGCGCGAGGAGCTGGAGGGCCCGAGCGTCGACGGTCGGGTCCATCTCGAGGACGTCGAGGGTGAGGCCGAGGCCCTCAGCGGCATGGCGGCGGGAACGCTGGACCGCCACGTCGTGGCCGAGAAGCGGTACCGGCGGCGCGACGGCAGCTTCATGTGGGCGCGGGTCAACATGTCGGTGCATCGCGACACCGACGGGCAAGCGCAGCACTTCATCGCCGTCATCGAGGACATCACCGAGTGGAGGATGCTCGAGGCCCAGGTCCGCCAGTCGAACAAGATGGACGCCATCGGGCGCCTCGCTTCCGGCGTCGCACACGACGTCAACAATCTTCTCTCGGTCGTCCTCAGCTACAGCGAGATGCTCTCGCAGGAGCTGGAGGACAACGATCGAATGCGCTCCGACCTCGACGAGATCCGCGCGGCCGGGGTGAGGGCCGCCGATCTGATGCATCAGCTCCTGGCGTTCAGCCGCCAGCAGGTGCTGCAACCGAAGGTGGTGGACCTCTGCGAGGTGGTCAACGGCATGGAGAAGATGCTGAAGCGCCTCATCGGGGAGGACGTGGAGCTCGTCGCCAGGGTCTCCCCGGGGGGGAAGATCCTGGTCGACCCCGGGCAAATGGAGCAGGTCATCATGAACCTGGCGGTGAACGCGCGGGACGCCATGCCGCGCGGCGGCGAGCTCACCATCGATGCTGCCGAGGTCATGCTCGACGCGGCGCATGCGTCGGAGCAGGTGGGCGCCAGGCCCGGGCCGCACGTGGTGCTGACGGTGACGGACACCGGCGTGGGCATGGACAAGGCCACCCAGGCACGCATCTTCGAGCCGTTCTTCACCACCAAGGAAGAAGGGAAAGGCACCGGCCTGGGGCTGGCCACGGTCTTCGGCATCGTCCGCCAGAGCGGCGGGATGATCTCCGTGCAAAGCGAGCTCGGGAAAGGGACCACCTTCAAGGTCTACTTCCCGCTGGCCCAGGGAGCGGTGCCCCCCGAGGCGCCGCTCGCGCCGCCGGACATGGGCAACCTTCGCGGCTCGGAGACGATCCTCCTGGTCGAGGACGAAGAGCGGGTTCGCGTCCTCGGTCGGACGATTCTACGCAAGTACGGTTACCACGTGCTCGAGGCGCAGAGCGGCGGCGACGCGCTCCTCTTGTGCGAGCAGCACCAGGCCCCCATCCACCTTCTGCTCACCGACGTGGTGATGCCCCGCATCAGCGGGCGCCAGCTGGCCGGGCGCCTTCGCCCGGTGCGTCCGGAGATGAAGGTGCTCTACATGTCGGGTTACACCGACGACGCGGTCCTGCGCGACGGCGTGGTCAACGCCACCGTCGCCTTCATCCAGAAGCCGATCACGCCCGAGGCGCTGGCGCGCAAGGTGCGCCAGGTTCTCGGCCCCCAGAAGCGCGGGTGAGGGTGGGATGAAGGCGCTCCTGGTGGGGATCACCGCCGGATCCCGGGCGATCGTGGCCAGTGTGCTCGGCCTTCGCGGGCACCAGCCGGTGCTGGCCGACGACGGCGCCGCCGCGCTGGAGATCGTGCGGCGCGACTGCCCCGCGCTGGTGGTGGTGGAGGATTCGCTCTCCGACATGAGCGCGGCGGAGCTGTGTCGTCGCGCGCGCGCGCTCCCGGGGGGCGCCGATGCCGTCATCCTGGTCATCGCCCATACCGACGCCGAGCTCCCCGCGGTTCTCGAAGCGGGCGCCACCGATCTCTACACCACCTCGCTCGGACCCGCCGGCCTGGAGATCCGCGTGGTGATCGCCGAACGCCTGGTCGCGGAGCGCGCGCGGCTGAGGGACCGCGAGCTTCGCTTCCGGCACCTCTTCGAGTCCGGCGTGGCCGGCGTCACCATCTCGGATCTGGACGGGAACTTCAAGGAGGCCAACGACGCTTTCTTGCGCATGCTCGGCTACACGCGAGACGAGATGCTGGCGGGAAAGCTGAACTGGGAAGTCATCTGCCCGCTCGATTGCCTGGTCCCGGACACCGAAGATCGCGCCCAGCTTCGCGCCACCGGCTTTCTGCCCTTGCGCGAGAGAGCGTACGTGCACAAGGACGGGCGAACCATCGCCGCTCTGGTGGGCGCCGCCGCGCTGGCCGGCACCACCGAGTGCATCAGCTACGTCACGGACATCTCCGCCAGAAAGGACACGGAGGAAGCGCTGCGGGCGTCCGAAGCGCAGTACCGTTCGCTCTTCGAGAAAGCGCCGTTCCCCAAGTTTCTCTTCGACCACGAGACGCGGCGCTTTCTCGCGGTGAACGAGGCGGCCATCGGTCATTACGGCTACTCGCGGGACGAGTTTCTCCGCATGGCGATGGAGGACCTCCGGGTCCCAGACGACGAGCCGCTCCCGGAGGACGCGCCCGCGCCCGCGCCCATCAGCGCCGGCGCGTGGAGACACACCACCAAGGACGGGAGCGTCATCGACGTCGAGATCACCGAGCAGAAGTTCGTGCTCGGCGGCCGGCCCTGCGGCCTGGCGGTCGCGCTCGACGTCACCCAGCGCAACCGGCTGGAGGGGCAGCTCCGCCAGACCCAGAAGATGGAGGCCATCGGAAAGCTGGCCGGCGGCGTGGCGCACGATTTCAACAATCTCCTCTCGGTCATCCTCAGCTACAGCGAGATGCTCGCCACGACGCTCAAGCCGGCGGACCCGATGCGCGGCGACATCTACGAGATCCTGGGGGCCGGCCGGCGAGCGGCGGACCTGACGCGCCAGCTCCTGGCCTTCAGCCGCCAACAGATCCTTCAGCCGCGAATCCTGGATCTGGGCGCGGTCATCGCTGGCGTGGCCAAGATGCTGGCGCGCATGGTCGGCGAGGACGTCGAGCTGGCGGTGGCCAGCTCTCCCGAACTGGGAACGGTGAGCGCCGACCCCGGGCAGATGGAACAGGTGCTGATGAACCTGGTGTTGAACGCCCGCGACGCCATGCCGCAGGGGGGCAAGGTGACCCTGGAGACGGCCAACGTGGAGCTCGACTCGTCGTACTCGGCCGCCCACCCCGGCGTCGAGCCGGGGCGCTACGTGATGCTGGCCGTGACCGACAACGGCGAGGGCATGGACACCCGCACGCAGGAGCGCATCTTCGAGCCGTTCTTCACCACCAAGGAGCAAGGGAAAGGCACCGGGCTCGGTCTCGCCACGGTGTTCGGCATCGTGCGGCAGAGCGGCGGGAACATCTGGGTTTACAGCGAGCTCGGTCACGGGACGACCATCAAGGTCTATTTTCCGCGCACCGATCTCGCCGTCCCGGCGGTCGCGAGCGCGCCCCAGGACGTTCGAAACCGGCGAGGCTCGGAGACCATTCTCCTCGTGGAGGACGAGGCGGCGGTCCGTGCCCTCACCCGCACCATCCTCGAGCGGCACGGCTACCATGTCCTCGAGGCGCAGAACGGCGGCGACGCGCTCCTCATCTGCGAGCAGCACAAGGCCACCATTCACCTGCTCCTCACCGACGTGGTCATGCCGCGCATGAGCGGGCGGAAGCTGGCCGTGCGCCTCGCTTCGCTGCGGCCGGACATGAAGGTGCTCTACGTGTCCGGCTACACCGACGATTCGGTGGTGCGCCACGGCGTTCTGGACTCGGACGTCGCCTTCCTCCAGAAGCCCATCACGCCCGAGGCGCTGACGCGGAAGCTGCGCGAGGTGATCGAGTCGCCGGAACGAAGGGTGCCGCGTGCGGCGTTCGAGCCCTCTCCGGTGGGCCTGCTCGATCCGTGAGGCGCGTCACTCCGCGCCGAGCGCCAGCGCGTCTTCGTGCTGCGTCACCGGGACCTGGGTAAGCCATTCGCCCGCGCAGGGGCCCATCATGCATTTACCGTCGTCCAGCCGGTAAAGAGCGCCGTGCTGGTGGCAGAGCAGGTGGCGCCCGTCGTCGCTCATCGGCGAGCTCGCGCCGAGGTCGAGCGGGAGCGCGCGATGGCGGCAGACGTTGGCGTAGGCGCGCCATCCCGCCTCCACGCGACCCACCAGGAAGGTCTCCGGCCCGCCGCCGACGCGCACGAAGCGACCCCGCGCGATCTCCTGGCGCTGCACCTCGGTGAGGACGACGTGGGTCATCGCGATCCCTTGTCGTAGTACGTGCGCAGCGCCGGCACGCTCCGGAGGAGCGATCGCGCCGCCTCGCCACGCGGGACGGTCTGGCCTTCGCCGAGGACCATCGCCGTCAGCTTGCCCCCGTAGACGCATCCCGTGTCCAGCCCCGTCGCCCAGGCATGAAGCTGCGGCTCGCTGCGCGCGTAGTGCCCGAAGACCACGTGCGGGGGCCCGGTGTAGAGATTCCCCCAGAGCGTGCCGCCGTCGGCGTCGTCACTCCAGCGGCCGCGCGCGTCGACGGTGCGCATCTTGAGGAGCGCCTCGGCGGGGACGCGGGCGATGGGCACCCCGGGGACGACGCCGGCGTGCACCACGCGAAGGTCGTGCTCGGGGAGGTCGATCCACAGGGGCAGCGCCTCCAGAAAGCGCCATTCGCCGCCGGAGAGTTCGCGCGCCACACGCAGGTGGTCGGGCCCGAGGTCCTTCTTGCGCCGGCGCCAGCCGAGGAGCTTCTCCTCGTGGTTGCCGCGCGCCGCGCGCCCTCCCACGCGACGGATGAGGGCGAGCGTGCCGTGGACGTCGGGGCCGCGCACGAGCAGGTCGCCCACCAGGACCAGGCGGTCGGTGCCCTCGACGAAGCGCACCCGCTCGAGCAGGTCCTCGAGCTCGTCGGTACAGCCGTGCACGTCGCCGATGAGCACCGTCCGAGGCATGGGCCCTCTCAGCCGGGGTCGAGCTTGGCCCGCTTGGGAATGACCACGATCCCGCCGTCTGTCACGAAGAACCGCTGCTTGTCGAGCTCGCGGTCGAAGCCAATCACCGTGCCGGAGGGAATCTCCACGTCCTTGTCGATGATGGCGCGGCGGATCTTGGCGTGGCGTCCGACCCGCACGCGCTCGAAGAGCACGCTCTCCTCGACCTCGCTGAAAGAGTTCACGCGGCAGCCGACGCCGAGCACGCTGCGGTGGATGCGACCGCCGGAGATGATGCAACCATGGCTCACCATCGAGTCGGTGGCGATGCCGACGCGCGCCTGGGCCTCGTCGCGGAAGACGAACTTGGCCGGCGGGTCGTGGGTGGCGCCGGTGCGGATGGGCCAGCGGAAATTGTAGAGGTTGAACTGGGGATGGATCTCGATGAGATCCATCTGCGCCTCGTGGTAGGCGTCGACCGTCCCCACGTCGCGCCAGTACCCCTTGTGGGTCCCCTCTTCGCCCGGCACCGCGTTGGTGGCGAAATCGTAGGCGTAGACCGCGCCGCCTTTCCCCACCATGCGCGGCAGGACGTCGTGACCGAAGTCGTGGAGGCTATCCACGATGGCGTCGTCCTCGTCGAGCTCGCGGAGGAGCACGTCCGGCTTGAAGACGTAGTTCCCCATCGACGCCAGGCACATGTCCTCGCGTCCTGGCATGGGCGGAGGGTTCTCCACCTTCTCGTGGAAAGCGACGATGCGCCCATCGCCGGCGACCTCGAGGACGCCGACCTCGCGCGCTTCGCGTCGCGGTACGGGGATGGCCGCCACGGTCGCGTCGGCGCGCGCGTCCTGGTGGTAGGAGAGCATCTGCCGCACGTCCATCTTGTAGACGTGGTCCCCGCCGAAGATGCACACGAGCTCCGGGTTCTCGTCGTGGATGACGTGCTGGCACTGGTAGACGGCGTCGGCGGAGCCGCGATACCAGGTCTTTCCCGTGCGCTGCTGGGCGGGAATGGCCTCGATGAACTGGTCGAGCACCGGCGAGAGGCGCCAGGTCCGCGCGATGTGTTCCTCGAGCGAGGCGCTCTTGTACTGCGTCAGCACCTTGATGCGCGCGAGCCCGGAGTTGACGAAGTTCGAGAGGACGATGTCGATGATTCGGTAACGCCCCCCGAAAGGCACCGCCGGTTTGGCGCGGTCGAGCGTCAGCGGATAGAGGCGCTTACCCTCCCCGCCGGCGAGGACCATCACCAGGACCTGGGTGGTGTCGAGCTTCACGTTGCGCCCGTCCATCGATGGCGAGCGATGATATCCCAGCCGTGGAACGAGCGTCATGGCTTCACGAACTTCAGGACGAAACGATCGCTCGTGCCGCGGCGATCCCCCGAGGCGCGCGCGGAATCGTTCCAGTCTCGTGTGTCGGCCTGGTTACGCAAGAAGTCCCCCGTGACGACGTGATGGAAGCCCGCGCGTTCGACGTCGCGCATCACGAAGAGCTCGTCGATGCGGTGGGTCGTTTTGACATCCTCGGTGCCTGCCCCTTCGAGCGCGCTGTGATCGACGATGACGTACTCCCCGCCGTGCTTCAGCGAGTCGTACGCTGCCCTGTTCATCTTGTCCCGGTCGACGCCCATCCACACCGTATCGTGATACACGAGCACGTCGACCACGGCGTCGAGGTTCTTCGCCTCGGGCGGGAGCGGCGCATCGAATTCCCTGTCCACGCGGACGACGTTCTTCATCACCCGCTTCTCGAGTCGCTCGCTCCAGGGCTTCTCCGCGAACTTCATGAAGAAGGCGTTGTTCTGGCCCCACACCTTGCCGCGCGGTCCGACGGCGCGCGCCAGGAGCTCGGTGGTATAGCCTCCGCCGGCTCCGAGCTCGGCGACGCGATCGCTGCTCTTCAGTCCGAGGAAGGCCAGCAGCTCGGCCGGGTGACGTCCGGCGTCGAGCTTTCTGTCCTCGGCGTCGCGGTCGGCGGCGTCGACGAGGGCCTGGAGGGCGGGCGAAACGGGGAGCGCCACCGCGGGAGGACGCACCATCGCCGCCGCCTTGGGCGGGGGCGCGGCCATCACCGTGGCGACCTCCGGCCTGGGACAGGGCGCGACCGTCACCGGCGGCGCCGCGGGAGCCACGGGAAGGGCGGTTTGCGGTGGGACGGGGGGTGCCGGCGGACGTGCGCACGCCAGAAGAACGAGCGGGAGCGCGAAAGGAAAGGCGAGCCAGCGACGGGTCATGGGGCGCATGGGAGGCGCAGCATACCGGAAGGATGTCAGCTCCGAGCCGCCGCTTCCGATTCGAGCTGCTGAAAGAAGGGACTGAGCTCCGGCCGCGCGCGCAGCGGCTCGCAGAAGCGGGTGGCCAGCTGCACCAGCTGCCCCTCGGCGCGCTCGGCGCCCGCATTCAGCTCGACGAGGCGCTTCTGCGTCGCGTCCCGGGCGCGGTCGATCCCTTGCTCCTGGCTGGCCAGGGCTCCGCGCAGCTCGGCGATCTGGTAGTCCAGATCGGTCACCGTCCGCTCCTTTTCCTCGACCAGGGCGTGTGCGGCGCGCTCCCGCGTGCGCACCGCCAGCCACCCGTCCACGGCTTCGGCGCAGGCTCGGTACGCCCGGGCGAGGTGGTCGTAGGGTTCCAGCTGGCCCGAGCGGCCCTCCCAGGTGACGACCTCCCGCTGCGTCACCTTGTAGGCGTCGGCCGCGCGCTGCGAGTCTCGCGCCAGGCTCTCCAGGTTGCCGCGCGAGGTGCGCACCTCCCCGCGCGCCTTGGAGGCGTCGAGGCCCAGGGCGTCGACGGCGAAACCGAAGCGCGTGCGACCGTCCCGCCCGCGCGCGTCGATGTCTTCCAGCTTCCTCTGCTCCGAGGTGCTCGATTCGCGCAAAGACGCCAGCTCGCGCACCAGCTTCTTCACCTCGCCCAGGGTCTGCTCGAGATCGCGGCGCGGCGCGGCCCCATCGGCGCGCGCCAGCATCTGCTCGAACACCTCGACACGCTTGGCCCACTGGTGGACGCCCGCGGGCGGCAACGTCGCGGCGGGCGGCCGCCCCGAGCTCTGCGGATCGGCCTCCGGCTCCGGCGGCACGGGGATGCCGAGCGAATGGGCCAGCGCCACCAGCTCCTGCTCGATGCGGTGCGCGTCGACCGGGCGAGCCTTGGGCTCCTTCTCCAGGAGCTGCACGATGAGCGTATCCAGCTTTTCCGGCAGTCGCGGATCGATGGCGCGCGGCGGCGGCGGCCGTTCCTTCATGTGCTTGATGAGGAACGTGGTGGGGTCGCTGGCCTCGAAGGGGAGCTTGCCCGTGGCCATCTCGAAGAAGATGACCCCCAGCGCGTAGAGGTCGACGCTGGGCCCCGCCTCACCGCCGGTGATGCGCTCCGGCGCCAGGTACTGCGGCGTCCCGAAGAGCTCCCCGGCGTTGGTGAGGCGCGTGTCGCCGCGTGACTTGGCGATGCCGAAATCGAGGATCTTCACCAGGTCCGTCCCGACGTACGGACGGCGCACGATGAAGATGTTCTCCGGCTTGAGGTCGCGGTGCACGACGCCGAGATCGTGGGCGCGGGCGATGCCCCGGGAGATCTGGATCATGATGGGAAGCGCGCGGGGCAAGGGGACAGGGCCGGCGTCGACCAGATCGCCCAGCGTCTTGCCGTCGAGCAGCTCCATCACGATGTAGGTCGTGCCCTCGGGCGTCTCGCCCTGGTCGAAGATCTCGATGACGTTGGGGTGGGCCAGCGTCTGCGCGCTCTTGGCTTCGCGCCGGAAGCGCTCGCGGGTGGTGGGATCGCTGGCCAGAGCGGGGTTCATGACCTTCACCGCGCAGGGTCGATCGACCAGCTTGTGGCGCGCGCGATACACCGTGGCCATGCCGCCCTCGCCGATGACGTCCTCCACCAGGTAGCGTCCGGCCAGCGTCGTCCCGATGAGCGGATCCCGGATGGCCTCCAGGACGGCCCCGTCCAGGAAGCAATAGACGGAGTCCGTCGGGTAACGGATGTGGCACTGGGGACAAGCCTTCATGCGTTTCGCGGGCCTCAGGGAGGACCCCGCCGGGACCGTCCGAGACCGTCCGAAAAGCGGACCTGATCGTCTCGCGTTTCGCAAGGCCCCTGTGGGGTTTGGAGGAAACTCCCGGATGACGGATACTCGCGCCGGGCGTTCCAGCCGGGGAGATCACCGTGGCCCGCAAGCACCTCCCGCGACTTTGCTTCCTCGCCGCGCTGGCCCTCGCCGCGACCGCTGCGGCATGGGCGGCGTGCGGGCGATGGCTTCCCCTTGTCTTCGGGCACCACCCGGAGCGAGCGCTGCCCGGCCTTCGCGTCGACGGCGCGACGGTCACCGGCGAGGTGCGGGCGCTGGTCGCGGAGCGGGCGCGTGCGCTGGAAGGCAGGCGCGTCCGCATGGTGGTGCGCGACGGGAACGCGGTGCGTCCGGTGCTCGAGGCGACGCTGGGCGAGCTCGGGGTGTCGGTGGATGTCGATGCGGTGACCGCGCGCGCGCTTCGCCTCGGTCGCAGCGGCGACCTCTTGACGTGCGCGAGGCTGGCCGATCGCGCGCGCCGCGGGGACCTGGACGTGCCGCTCGAGCCGCGCCTCGACCCGCGCGCGCTGCTCGATCGCCTGCTCCCGCGCAAGGACGACCTGGACTCCCCCCCCGTGGCGGCGCGGCTCGATCTGGAGAAGCACGCCATCGTCGCCGAGTCCGACGGCCGCGCCCTCGATGCCGACGGCACCGCCGCTGGTCTTGCGCACGCCCTGCTCGATCCCGCCGTCGTGGAGATCGAGCTCCCTTTCGTGGCGGTCGCGCCGCAGGTCACGCGCAGCTCCCTGGCGCGTATCGACATCTCCCACGTGCTGGCCTCCTTCGAGACGTTCTTCTCCCGGACCGGCGACCAGGGACCGCGCGCGCGCAACATCGAGGTGGCGGCGTCGCACCTCGACGGGATGGTCATCGAACCGTCGCAGGCGGTGAGCTTCAACGACGTGGTGGGCCCGCGCACGCCGGAGAACGGCTTCCAGCAGGCCTTTGAGATCCTCAAGGGCGAGATGGTGGAGGGGACGGGGGGCGGGACCTGCCAGGTCGCCTCCACGCTGCATGCCATCGCCTTCTTCGGCGGCCTCGACATCGTGCAGCGCCTGCCGCACTCCCGTCCGAGCGGGTACATTCCGGCCGGCCTCGACGCCACCGTGGTCTATCCCATCGTGGACCTCAAGCTCCGCAACCCCTACTCGTTTCCCGTCGTCGTCCACGCCAGCGTCAGCGGAAACAAGGTCAAGATGGAGCTCCTCGGAGCGGACAAGCCGGTGGACGTCTCCTTCGGAAAGACCGTCCTTGCCACCACGCCCTTCGTGCGCAAGGTGGTGGAGGATCCCGGCCTCACCAGGCCGAAGCGAAAGCAAAAGGGCATCGAAGGCATGGAGCTCTATCGATCGCGCGTCCTGGCCTTTCACGACGGCCGGCGAAAGGTGGAGAGCGGACGGGATCTCTACCCGCCGACGGTGGAGATCTGGCATGTCCCGCCGGGCTTCGACGAGAGCACGCTGCCGCCGCTGGGAATGGACATACCCAAGCCCGAGGAGGCCAGGCCGCAAGCGCAGGCGCAGACCTTCGTTCCCGATGGATGAGCCCCATGGAGATCCCCATGAAGACACGTGGGTGAGGGGAATTTGACCACATGGGCCTCGCGTGCGACCGTTCGCGGCGATGGCCAGGGCACTCGCGCGGCTTGCCGCCACCGGAATGGGCGTCGCGCTCCTGGTCACTCTGTCGACGGCGCGCACGGCTCGCGCTGCGGACCCGCATCCCGCCCATGGCCCGAAGAATGGCGCTCGGGCCCACGACCCCAAGGGCGCCTCCCGAGCCGCGACGCGAAACACCGACGCCGGAGCGCGACGCGCCATCGCCGGCGGTCCCACCAGCGAGGACGCCGCGCTGGGAGCCGAGAGCCCCGAGCTCCACGCGCTGAGGGAGGCCGAGCGCGAGCTCTTTCCGCCGGCCTCCCCCGCTCCAGGCAACGCGTGGCCTTCCGAGCTCCCGCTGCGCCTGCCGGGCGACGACGCGCCGCACATCCATGCCTCGGGCCTGCCCCCCGCCGAGCCGAGCGCGCCGCTGCCGGAGGGACCGCGCGATCTCTCCTGGCTGAACAAACTGGAGATGCCCGACCTCCCGGTGCGCTGGGACGACCGCGTGGTGCGCTACCTGGAGCTCTTTCGCGACGATCCGCGAGGGCGCGCGACCTTCGCCAACCTGTACCGTCACTCCGGCCGCTGGCAGGCGATGATGCGCCGCGCCTTGCGCAAGAAGGCCCTGCCCGAGGACCTGCTGTGGGTGGCGATGATCGAAAGCGGCTTCGAGCCCGTCGCCCGCTCCGCGTCGGGCGCGGTGGGTCTCTGGCAGTTCATGCCGGAGACCGGGAAGATCTACGGCCTCACCATCGATCGCTGGCTCGATCAGCGCCTGAACGCGACCATGGAGACCGACGCGGCGGCCGATTTCCTGGCCGATCTCCACCGCCGCTTCGGCAGCTGGGACCTCGCGCTGGCCGGGTACAACATGGGGTACGCCGGCCTGGCGTCGGTGGTTCGTCGCTACAACACCAACGACTTCTGGTCGCTGGAGCGCACCGAGGGGACGCTCCCCTGGGAGACGACGCTGTACGTGCCGAAGATCCTGGCCATGGCCGTGGTGGCGCACAACCTCGCCGCCTTCGGCTTCGGGGATCTTCAGGTCGACGAGACCATCGACAGCGACGACGTGACCGTCCCGGCGGGGACCCCCCTGGCGCTGGTGGCTCAGGCCGCCGGCTGCACGCCGAGGGACCTGGAGATGCTCAACCCCGAGCTTCGCGCCGGGCGCACACCGCCGGCGGGCGAGGGCGACGCCGCGTATCCGGTGAAGGTGCCCGCGGGAAAAGGTGGCGCGGCGACGCAGGCCCTGGCGCGCGTCCGCCGTGATCAGGCGCCGCTCGATCGCTACGTGGTGCGCTTCGGGGAGACGATGGAGCAGGTCGCGGCGGCGCATCGGACGACCACCCAGAAGCTGGCGGAGCTGAACGCCGTCGCGCCGGGCGAGGCCGTTCGCGGAGGCGCGGTGCTCCTCGTGCCCCGGGTCGACGTCCCGGGCGGTGCGGCGGCCCCGGTCCCGACCGGGCCGAAGCAGAGCGTGGTCGTGCCGGCCGATGTCTTCGTCTATCCCGACCGCCGGCGCGTCTTTTA
>Ga0302325_10006034_pt1 | contig 27379 bp, 29 predicted proteins | sample Palsa_T0_2_FD_201948 | JGI IMG/M metagenome (GOLD analysis project Ga0302325, IMG submission 201948) | Peat permafrost microbial communities from Stordalen Mire near Abisko, Sweden - Palsa_T0_2 | ecosystem: Environmental > Terrestrial > Soil > Palsa > Peat permafrost | place: Sweden: Abisko... | reverse complement strand
CATCTCCTGGCGGCTCGCGCGTGCGACGATCCTGGCGCGCGCACCAGCGCAAACGTCCGATGCTTCGCTCTGGATTCCGCGATTGCGCGCATGGGCATCGCAGCGTTTGCACGCAAACCTGGCCGAGCCCGGCGCGACGATTCTCGCGGGCGCGATGTGGGGCGAGCGCAGCGCCTTACCGCCGGACTTACGAGCCGATTTCCAAGATACCGGCACCGTCCACATCCTCGTGACGGCCGGACTCCATCTCGGCGTCGTCGCGGCACTTTGCCTCGGCCTGCTGCGCGCACTTTGCCTTGGGCGCGTATGGTCGTCGCTCGCAACGATCGCGCTGATCTGGTTCTATGCGGCCTTCAGCGGCGATCATTTGCCCTCGGTTCGCGCGGCCACCATGCTATCGTTTGGACTCGTTGCCTACGCAGCCGGCCGCGAGGCGCTTTCGTGGAACGCGCTTGGAGCGGCCGCGATCGCGATCGCCGGCATCGATCCGGCATCCGTGCACACCCTTTCCTTTGCGCTGTCGTTTTCGTGCGTCGCTGCGATCGTAGGGTTCGCGAAGCCGCTGGCACATGCGCTCCAATTCCGAGGCATTCCGGTGCTCTGCTCAGAACTCGCGGCCGTTTCCATCGCAGCGCAACTCGGCACGTGGCCGCTCACCGCCGCCGCGTTCCTCGTCATCGCGCCTTACGCCGCAATCGCAAATATCGCCGTCGTGCCGGTCGTCGGCGTCGTGATGCTCGTTGGCTTCGCCGCCTTGCTCGCCGCACCGGTTCCATTCGCCGCGGCGATCGCAAATAACATTGCGACGTCGCTGCTCGATTGGATCGTCGCGTGCGTGCGCTTCGTATCGGCGCTGCCGGGCGCGCACGTCATCGCGACGCCTCCGCCGCAATGGACGATCGCTCTCTACGACCTGACACTCATCGGGGCTTGCATCGCGGTAACGATCCGGCGACACATTAACCTGGCGGCCACGCTGGTCGTCGCGGCGGCCGCGCTTTGCATGTGGCCGCCTTGCGAACCCGCGCACGATCTTACGATTATCGCGATCGACGTCGGCCAAGCCGATGCAATCCTCATCCGCACGCCCGCAGGGCACGCCTATCTGGTCGACGCCGGCGGCCGGCTCGAACGGCGCAGCAACGCCGCCTCACAAGCCGAAGCGATCGGCGAACGGATCGTCGTGCCATTTTTGATCCGGCAAGGCATCCATCATCTCGATGCGGTTCTGTTATCGCATCCACACGGCGATCACGTAGGCGGCTTACCCGCAGTCTTACGCACCCTCGGCGCCGGCGTCTTCGCGGATAGTGGACAAACCTATCCCGGACACGCGTACCACGATGCGCTTGACGTCGCGGCGCAGCGTGGCGTGCCGATCGTGTACCCGCGCGGCGGGACCGTCTGGTCGACCGGCGACGGCGTCTCGTTCCGGTTCTACGGCCCGACATTGCCGCTGCTGACCAACACGCGTAACGACATCAACAACAACTCACTCGTCTTCCGGTTGGAGTACCGGGATTTCCGCATGCTCTTCACCGGTGATGCCGGCGCCGAGGCGGAAGCGCGCATCCTCGCCAGTGGGGCCGACGTGCACGCCGACGTGCTGAAAGTCGGCCACCACGGGAGCGCCTACTCCTCGGCACCGCAATTCATCCGCGCGGTCTCGCCGAAGTACGCCGTCATCTCCGTCGGCCGCGATAACCTGTTCGGCCATCCGGCCGCCTCGACGATCGAAACCCTCGAGCACGCGGGAGCGCGCGTGTATCGAACGGACGAAGACGGCGCGGTGACGATCGACAGCGACGGCAACGACGCGATCGTTCGCCCGTTTTTGTCTAGTACGATGCCATCGAATTCGCCGCGTTGAGTAAGTCCGTCCGGGACCCGCCTTTAATACCAAGCGTGTATTGGGAACTTCCCGAATTCCAACTCAAGTTTGAATAACCGCATGAGGCCCCACACGTTGCCTGTGTGAAATACGCGGTGATGCCGTTGCTGAGCTGCATCGGGGTACCAGTTGGCGGACTCGGAGTCGGCGAGGCACTCAAGGATTGACCCGCCACATAGATTTGTTCGCATGCAGTCGCCCCAAAGCATTTCGGCCGCGCATCTATGAAGACGGCGTATTGCGTTGACGACACGCTTAAGATCGATGCATACAAGGTCGACACGACCATGCTGAGGTTGTTCGGTAGCAGAATTGGGACCGACGTGCCGGCGTGGAGTTGCGGAATGATCGGTGAATAAATCGCTTGCGGGTTTGCGGTCCCTGCCGGCGTCGGCGTTGGGTCCGGCGTCGGTTGGGGAGTCGGCGTCTGGCTTCCCTGGGGAGTAGATGTCGAAGCCGGAGAAGACGTCGGCGTTGGCGATCCCTGCGGGCCAGGGGTCGAATTTGGATTCGGTGTGACGATGCTCACGTAAAGAGTGACGGGACTACTCTCACCATAGGTCGAGCTCGAAACGACATCCGCAGAGAACGCGTAGGCGCCGGGCGACGCGGTAGCTCCAACGGAAAGCGTGATGGTAAATTTGGAAGTGAAAGACTCTGCGTATCTCGGGAGACGACTAGCTCGGCATGCAGACCGCGATTTTTTCGCGAAAAGACTTGGTACGGGTGCGGCACGTAGGAGCCCGGCCGACCCGCCATTTCGACTGCTGCTTGAGTTCCCCGCGCCAAGTTGACGCGTGAGGCTCGGAATCGAGTGATTTGCCGAACAACCAAAAACCAGCGAAAACACGATCGTTAAAACTAGCGACTTAAGAAGCGGCTGCAGAAAACCCCGTTTCGCCCAAGCACAATTCTTGAAAGATACGTAGGATGCGAGGTTAGCCGTGGTGCAAGCGCCACCTTGAAATAATCGCTATCGAGTCACCTTTGCGAAATCGGTCACATTTGCTTTCAACGGAATCCGAAACGATTCAGGATTGAAAATGGTTGCAAAGCGACGACACGGCTCGCATCACAAAAGGAGGCCGGAGCGTGCTTAAGTTCTATGTCGAGAAGCGTCTTTGATATGGTTTCGAAAAAGACGGAACAGTCATCGCGGGATGGACGTATTCGGCGGGGAGCGTCAGCGCCAAAATAACGCACGTCGATCCGCCGACAGCGACGGCAACGACGCGATCGTTCGCCCGTTTTTGACGCGTGTGGGAATCCGGCTCGTGCGTCCGGCGTGTCACGTTGCGCTGCCCTGCCTCGTCCGTCATGGGTAAGGACCTGCATCGGCAGGGGCCAACGGAGGGGCAGATCGATGTTGAACTGGATTGCAAAACAAAAGGTGAACGCGTTCGGACGCCGCTGGGGATACGACACCGGCTACATGCGCGAGATTCTAGACGAAGTGGGTGCGGGCGCGCTGCTTCCGCTGGATGCCCTGCAAAAAGTCGGCAAGTACCGTCGCGGCATCCCGGCCGCCGTCTATTGTGCCGCGAAGCTCACCGCCGCTCGCGCGGCCGATTGCGGTCCTTGCCTGCAACTGACCGCGTCAATGGCCGAAGCGGAGGGTATCCCCCTTTCGCTCATCCGCGTGCTGGTCTCCGGCGATCGCGCTGCGCTGCCGGAGGACGTCCGCCTCGGTGCGGACCTCGCCGATGCGACGATCGCGCGCGACTCTGGTGGCGAGGCCGCAAGGCAGCAGATCCTCAAGCGGTGGGGCCGCCGGGGCCTGGTTTCGCTTGCCTATGCGATCGTCGTGGCGCAGGCATTTCCGACGCTCAAGTATGCGCTCGGACACGGGCACGCATGCGTTCGCGTAAAGGTCGGCGGAGCCGACGTTCCGGTGAAGGCGACCGCCGCGGCATGAATGCCGCTGCCGCCGAGCGCTTCGAACGCCATCGCCGCACCCTCGTGCGCCACGCGTATCGCATGCTCGGCGAATATGCCGACGCGGAGGACATCGTTCACGACGCCTATTTGCGCTGGTCCGCGGCCGCAAGCGCCTCGCACGTCGCCGACGATCGGGCCTATCTGCGCACGATCGTCACGCGGCTCTGTCTCGATCGCCTGCGCTCGGCGCGAGCCCGGCGGGAGGTTTACATCGGGCCGTGGCTTCCGGAGCCCGTGCTCGACGATCCGCCGGACGATCCGCAGCGTATCGCTGCCTTCGCTGACGACGTCTCGTTTGCATTGCTGCTGGCACTCGAGCGGCTCTCGCCGCTCGAACGCGCCGCATTTTTGTTGCACGATGCGCTCGACGTCCCATTTGCCGAAATCGCTCAAACGCTCGAGCGCAGCGAGGTCGCGGTGCGCCGCCTCGCCTCGCGCGCACGCGAACACGTCCGCGACGCGCACCGCCAGGCGCAGGTGCCGCATGAAGAAGCGCTGCGCCTGCGTGACGCATTCACCGCCGCACTTGCGAACGACGATCTCCACGCACTGCAGAGCCTGCTTACGAGCGACGTCGTCTTCACGAGCGACGGCGGCGGCAAAGTGCCGGCCGCACTCGTGCCCGTCGCCGGCCCCGACCACGTCGGGCGCCTGGTGCTGGGTCTACGGCGCAAGTCCCTCGAGCAGGTTCGCGACGTCAAGCTCGTGACGCTTAACGGCCTTCCCGGCTTCGTCGTTCTTGGAGAGGAAGGCGTCCTTCAAACGTTGGCGCTCGAAGTCCGCGATGGACGAATCGCAGCGCTCTACGCAACCCGCAATCCGGACAAATTGCGCGCCATCGCGAAGCGATTCACCGAACGCCCTTAGGGACCGCCGGCTAATTCTCGCTGCGCAGCATGGAGCGAAGCGCGTCGACTAGTTCCGGACCGCCGCTATGCCCGTGGCTCGAGATCGCGTGTTCGGTCGCGGCTTTGATGACCTCGTCCTCCGTCCCGGCGATCGTCAGCGTGCAGTTGCTGTCGCTTGGAAACTCGCGACAGTCGATGACTTTCCTCGTCGAAGTTTGCATGTGGGTTCCATTTCCTTACGTTTTGAGTTGAAATACCAGCTTTGTCATGCTGAGCTTGTCGAAGCGCCGCCGGAGTCGACGCCACGGCGGTCCTTCGACTTCGGGCCTACGGCCCTACGCTCAGGATGACAAATTTTCATCCGCTTCCACGTGGCCCACGAGCCATGTACAACTCAGTTTGTGCGCTTCGCGTAGTTCGTTGCCCCGAACCAATCGACTACGATGGCGGGCTCGTCACCGATCACCCAAGCATCGTGACCGCTCGGCAACGAGGTGACGTCGCCGGGCCCGGCGACGAATTCCGTTCCGTCGTCCATGCGGATGCCGATCTTCCCCGACACGTGATATTGAAAGTGCGGCGCCTCGCAGCTGTTTGTCATCGCAATCGGCTTAACGTCGGTTGACCATCGCCAACCGGGCTGGAAGATCAAACGACCAACCTCGGCCCCGCAAACGCTGAGGATCTCGGCTCTTCCGTTCGGGAACTCCCGGACCTCGTCGGGCTTCCCAAAGTTCTTGTGTTCGGTTCTCTGATCGAGACTCTGCATCGCATACTCCTAATTTGACCGCTTCGAAACGGCGGGGCGACAGCGTGAGGCCCGTCCATGCCGGATAGAAAACCACAGGGGAGACTGGACGGATCTTCAGAATCCTCCCCACAATGGCAGTATATCTACTAGTAGGTCAATGTCAAGGGTAATTCCGGTGAAGCGAAATGCTAGCCCCGCGACGCCCGGCCCATCGACCGGGCAGCGAATCCTCGATGTCGCTGAACAGCTCGCTCAAACGCGAGGGTTCAACGGGTTCAGCTATGCCGACATTGCCGAAGAACTGGCCCTCACCAAAGCGAGCCTCCACTACCATTTTCCCTCAAAGGCGCATCTCGGTAGCGCTTTGCTCCAGCGATATCACCAGGCGTTCGGAGAAGCGCTCGAGGCGATCGATCGAGAGAGCGGCGGGGCGGGCGAGAAACTGCGGCGTTACGTCGGGCTGTACGATTCGGTCCTGCAGAACAATCGGATGTGTCTGTGCGGCATGCTCGCAGCCGAATTCGCTACCCTACCCGCCCAAATGCAGCACGAATTGCGAAGCTTTTTCGACGCGAACGAGATCTGGCTCGCGGCGGTTCTCGAAAAGGGGCGACACGCCGGCGAGTTCGCCTTCCGAGGGCCGCCGAAACAACGGGCGCGGATCGTCGTTAGCGGATTAGAGGGCGCCATGCTCGTTGCGTGCGCGTACCGGGATGGCCGGCGCTTCCGGTCCGCGGCCAAACAGATCCTTGCCGATATTCGCACCGGATCGGCTCGGGCCAACGGGGCGACAGCAGAGTAAGCTAGCTCTCGCTTTCTCGCTCACTTAGCGGCCGTGCGGGCCAGGTCCTTCCTTGTTCGTCAAGGTGTGCTTGGCTCAGGGTGGCGGGACTGCTAAAGACCGGCGGCCCGAGATGGGGTAGAATGTTCGTAAAGCCCGCGCCCTGCGGGCGGAGTACCAAAGACGTTGGAGCTGCCTCCCCGTACGATCGCCGACGGTCCGCCCTACCGGGCCGATCCGCGACCCTGCCCCCGCTGCACGCACCGCGAGGACGTGCACGAACCGTACCGTGGGACGCGGTTCTGCCGCCACTGCGAATGGATCGCGACGGTCTACCCCTGCTCGCGACGAACCGTCGGCGAGCAGCAACAACTCAAGTCCCTAAGTTTCGACCTGGATTTATAACCTGACGCCCGAGGGATAGCGTCGCGGGGCGCAGGAGATGGCGGCGATGGTTGAGCGCGACTTCGACCTCATGATCTACGGCGCTTCCGGATTCGTCGGCCGCCGAGCCGTGCGTTACGTCGCGGCGCACGCGCAGGCGAGCGGGTTGCGCTGGGCGATCGCGGGTCGCGACCGGGCCAAACTCGAGCCGCTCGCCGAAGCTTCGGGTGGGATTCCCGTCTTGGTCGCTGCTGCGAACGATCGCGCGGCGATCGAGGCGATCGTCGCGCGCACGCGGGTCGTGCTGGCGATGGCTGGACCGTTCTCGCTCTACGCCGACAATCTCGTCGATGCGTGCGTGCGCCTTGGGACGGACTACACCGACATCACGGGCGAAACGCCCTGGATCAAATCGCTGATCGATCGGCACCACGAACGCGCGGCCGAGGCCGGTACGCGGATCGTCCCCGCCTGCGGGTTCGATTCCGTTCCTTCCGACATCGGCGCATACGTCGTGGCACGATACGCACAACGCGAACTCGCGGTCGAAAGCGCGGACGTCAAAGCGTTCTTTCAAGCCTCCGGAGGGCTCAACGGCGGAACGCTCGCAACCTTGATGCAAGTCGCGCGCGACCCGGTGCAGGGCGCGCAGTTGCGCGATCCCGAGTTGCTCAATCCAGCCGGCATGCGCTCGCCGAACACCGACGCTTTGCGCGATCCGGTCGTTGCATCGTTCGACGCCGACGTCGTCGCTTGGATCGCCCCGTTCGTGATGGGCCCGATTAACACGCGGGTCGTTCGGCGCAGCGCGGCACTCTTCGCGCAGTGGGGCGAGCGGTACGGCCCGAACTTCGCCTATCAGGAATACATGGCGTTTCCGGGGCCGTTCGGCGCCGCGCTCGCGACGACCGTCGCGGCCGGAACGGTGCTCGCTCAGACGTCGCTCGCGCTCGGCTCGACCCGTGGGCTGCTGCAACCGCTGGTTCCGAAGCCCGGCACCGGTCCCTCGGAGTATGCGATCGAACATGGCTGGTTCCGCTGCGAACTGTTCGCCCGCACCGCCGGCGCGCGCTGCGTGCGCGGCCTGATCGCCGATCGCGGCGACCCCGGCAATGCCGCGACCGTCAAATTCGCGTGCGAGGCAGCCTTCGCGCTTGCGCTCGACAAGGCCGAGCTACCCGGCGGTGCGTCGCGCGGCGGCGTGCTCACGCCGGCAACCGCGCTCGGCGACGTTCTCGTGCGCCGCCTGCACGACGCCGGCATGACGCTCGAAGCATCGCTCGCGGTGTAAAAAGCGCAACGCGGCCGGCAATCTGCCGGCCGCGTCCGAGTCGTTCGGTTCGCCTAGTTGTCCTTGTGGCCGAGCATGCCTTCGAGATTGCCGAGCTCGGCATTGATCGCGTTATTCGCTTGCAGGTCCACACCGGTTTTGATGACGCTATCGAACGCGCTGCCGCCCGGAATCTTGTCAGCGACGTCGTCGATAACGTTGTTGATGACACCGTCGGCGCCGGTGTCGATCGTGGCATCGGCGGCGAACCCACCGACCTTCTCGGCAAGATTTGATTGATCGCCCGATTGATCGCCCATGGAGATCCCCTCGCAATGCGGCTCGGCATTGGCCGCGAGCCCGGGCCCCGCACCGCCACGACGGCGCGTCCCGCGCTATACACGAAAAAAGACCACGGCCCTGCAGCCCGGGAAACAAACGGTAGCCGGGTGGGTATAGGCTACGCATGAGACTGCTACGAATGGCCGGGGTTGTTTATCGCGAGCTGCCGCGGATCGTTCCGCTATTTCGGGATGGGCGCGTTCCGGCGTGGGCAAAAGTACTCGCCGTGCTCGCCGCGGTTCTAATCGTCTCGCCGCTCGACTTGCTCGGCGACATCCCGGTCGTCGGTCTCTTCGACGATGCAGCGCTCTTATTGTTCGTCGCGCACCAGTTCGTCACGTTTGCCGAGAAACGTACGCGGATGCGCTCCGGGGCAATCGCGGTCAACTAGTCGAATCCGAGGCGAATGTCGCACGATGAGCGCCGGCTCGTGTATTCCACCGACGGGTCGCTCCCGCTTCCGAAGCACGAGCGCGCAACGCCGAAGCCGCCGCGCACGGGCGGCCTGCCGGACGACGGCGTCGTGCGGGTCGGCTGCCAGCGCCGGCGTGCCGGCACGATGACGCTCGTCTATGGGCTCGCGCCGTCGGAGATGGCGACGATCGCGACCAAACTGCGACGCCTCTGCGGGACCGGCGGTACCGCAAAGGACGGCGTCGTCGCGCTTCAGGGCGACAAGCGCGACGCCGTGCTCGCGTATTTTGCCGAGCGCGGCCGCCGTACGAAGCGGATGGGCGGCTAGTGTTCGCCCTCTTGCTCGCGGCAACGCTCGCCCAGATGCAGCCGGGGGCCTCGCCGGCGCCGGAGCCGGCGCCCGCCGCCTCCGATCTTCCGCCGCGCCGCATGCCGCGCAATGCTCCGCACATCGAATCGAGCGATGCCGTCATCCGCAACTCCGGCTCGACGAACACCGCCGGTTTCTTGGTCGTCGTGCATCAAGATTATTCGGCAGACGTCTACGGCGCGGGCGACGCCGAACACAAATCGGTCGGAGCGCCGCAGGCGAAGTGGCTTTTCGAAAAGCTGCAAGCGGCGATGCCTCTTGGGGACCTGGGCGCCGCCCGGTGTATGAAAAGTGCCTCGTTCGGAAGCTCGACGACGATCGCGTACGAGGGGCAGATGACCCCCGATCTCAGTTGCGGCGCCGGCAGCGACGCCGCGCGCGAGCTCGCGCGCACGGCGGCCGTCATCGTCAACCAGCTCGGCATCCCTTCGGGGGTAGGCCGGCTCCGGCGCCGTTTGCTCTAACGTACCCGGTAACAAACGCCGTTCCGGGCCTAAAAAGCTGCAGTCGGGGTGCCCTGGGACCGATACGTAGTATCAGATGATAGAGCGCGTGGAACCGAAGGCGCCGCTGAGCCTGCGGCCGCCGGCATTGCCGGCCCGGTTTCTGCCGGCGCCTGCCGCCCGGCCGGCCGGCTCGGTGATGGAGCTCCCGCTCGGCGAGATCGCCGGCGACTTCCACGCGATCGCCGGCGGCCGCAGTCATCACGCAAACTACGAGTTGCTCGTTTCGAACGACACGCCGCTACCGGTTGCAACCTTCGCTTACGCCACCGAACAATCGAAGCGCCGCGACCGCATCACCTGGAACGCGATCCTCGTGCCGCCGTATTCGGCGATCGCGGTCGAGATCGAGGTCGCGCTGCCGCGGCACGGACGCGCACCCCGCGTCGTGGCCGAACTTCATGCCGAAGACGCGAAGTTGACGCTCGACGGGGGACCCCCGCATCGCTTCTCGCGCGGCCTCGCCCGGCGCGCGACCTTAATCTTTTCCGCCCTGTTGCTGCTCGCCGTAGGAAGCGTTTCGTTTGCGAAGTCGCAGCCGCACGTTATGGCACTGGCCGCGCCCCAAACGGTGCACGGCGGAACGCCGTTCAGCGTCGCATACGCGCTGGGCGATGCCACGAGCGCGGAGTACCGGGTTGAAACGGCCGACGGGCTCGAAGTCGGGCGCGGCGATCTCCCGGGCGGTTCCGGCGCCTTCGCATTGGCCCTCCCCGCGAAACCCGTCTCGAGCGGCTACGACGTGCGCGTCTACGCGCACGGGCGCTTCGGCAACGACGTGCGCACCGTCCACGTCGTCGCGCTCGCCACCGGCTCGGCACGTCCACCGGTAACGGCCGGACATGCGCTGCAAGTCAGCGCGCTCGCCCTGCAAAACGAGACCGTTCACGGCGGCGACGCAATCGCCGTGAGCTACCAAACGTCCGCTACGACCGGGTACGTGCGGTTGATCGACGAAATCGGAACGGTCCGCGCCGAAGCACTCCTCAGCCCGCATGGCCATTCGATTTTGCAGGCGCCTTACGTCGACACGGATCAAGATTTGCGCGTCGTCGTCGACGCGCAAGCGGGCTCGGCGCGCGCGGAAGCGGAGGCTCCCGTGCGCATCTTGCACGTGAACTCCGTGCTGTTCGGAACGTCGAACGGAAACGCGGTCGCGGTACCGGGCATCGCCTCCGATCCGGCGGATCCGCAGGCTCCGCCGCCTGCCGGCTCGAGCGCCGTCGGCGCTCCCCCAGTCGCCGCTGCCGACCTCTCCGCTAACCCTGCTGCCGGCGCCGACGCCGACGCGGCAGTCCCGCCCGACGACGGCCGCGGCATCATCTCGGTCGCTCCGATCCAACGCGTCGGCGCGCCGATCATCGTCCGCATCGGCCACTTCGAAGCGGGTCTGCGCGTATCGGTCATGGGCGACTCGGGCGAGGAAATCGAAGGCGTCGACGTCACTGCAAGCGAGGGCGGCGTCGTGCTGCCGCCGCTCAGTGCGGTTGTGCCGCGCCACCTCTCCGTCGTTGCGACCTACGCCCGCGGCTTCGGACAAGACACGTACATCCGTCCGATCGCGCTGCGCGGCCGCTAGACGCCTTGTCGCTCTCGCCGCTGCCTCGACTGGCGCCGGCCCTCGTTAATCGAACGCGAATCAACGCCTGGCTCGAACGACACGCGGAGTTGCCGCTGCGTTATCTGGCCGCGACCGCCGGCGCCGGAAAGACGACCGCCGTCGCGAGCTATCTCGCGAGCCGTCGGAACGCGACGGCCTACGTTGCGCTCAAGGACGACGACTCGCTCGAAACCTTCCGCGACCGGCTCGCCCGCGCGCTCGAGTTACCCTACGTTCCCGCTTCGTTCGATTCGCTGCTCGCCGCACTGGCAACGCTCGCGCCGTGCGAGATCGCACTCGACGAAATCGATCGTGCGACCTCCGAAACGCGCGAGGAACTCGAGGAGCTTGCCGTCCAAGCGCCGGCCGGCGTTTCGTTCATCTATTGCGCGCGCTCGCGGACGGCGCTCGACGCACGTCGCTTTCTGTTGCGGGGTCTGGGCGCGATCCTCGACGGGCCGGCGCTCGCTTTCGACCCGGACGAGATCGCGCGGCTTGCCGAACTGCAAGGCGTCGGCTACGCGCCCGCGGACGTCGCGCGCCTGATCGAGGAGACAGAAGGCTGGCCGATCGTCGTTTCGTGGGCGATTCGCGAATCGGCCGAAAGCTCGGCGGGCCTCGCGGGCTCGTACGATCGTTGGCGCAAGAACAACGCGCGCCATTTCCGCGAATTCGTCGAAGAGGAACTGCGGGGCGCCGGCGATCGCTATCATTCGGCGTTTCGCACCGCGTCGCGCGGCACCGGGGTCGCCGAGGAACGGGAACGTCTCGCCGAACTCGAAGAACGCGGGCTCTTCGTGTACTTCGCCGACGGTCTCTACCGGCCGTACCGGGTCGCGCGCCAATTCGACCTCGAGCCGCCCGCGCAGGCGAATTCGGGGAACCGCGAGGCTCCCGCGGATCTTCTCGTCGTGCGGATGTTCGGACGTTTCGAAGCCGAGATCGGTGGCCGGCGCATCGAGTGGATCCGGCGGCGCGAAGCGCAGCTCTTCAAGTACCTCTTGCTCAAACCAAGCGGTTCGGCGACGCGCGCCGAACTGCGCATGCTTTTCTGGCCCGGGACCGACGCTCACCTGGCCACCCAAAGTATCCGCACGGCCTCGAGCAACATTCGCAAGGCGATCGCGGCGGTTACCGGCTATGCCCACGTCGATCGCTATTTCAATTCGAGCGGCGACATCTCGGTCGTGCTGGAGAATGCCGTTATCGACGTCCGGCGCTTCACCGCGCATGTTTCCGACGGCGACGCCGAACGCGAGGCGAGCCGCCGGCACGAAGCCTTCGCCCACTATCGAGCGGCCGAAGCGCTCTACAGCGGAGAGTTGCTCTCGGGCGAATATCCCGAACCGTGGTACGCCGCGCGTGCCGAGATGTACCGCGCGCTCTACGGCGGACTGCTCGAGCGCATCGCCGAGTACCACGCCGAAGCCGGCCATTCTCGTCACGCGCGCGAATATGCGGACCGCGCCCGCGAACTCGGTACGGTCCTCGGTACGATCTAAGAGCGCAACGAGAGGCGGTACGCTCCGCTCTCGTCCGCGTGCGAACTACGTCCGGGTCGCGGTGCTCCGTAGCCAAAGACGATAGTCCTTGTCGGTGTATGCGGGACGCCAGCCGCGCGCGAGTTCGAGCGCTTGGTCGAGCGGCGAATAACGTTTTGCGACAACCGTGTCGACGCCGCGGCGCGCGAGGATGTCACGCCACGACGGTTCGAGGCGGATCACGCGTGCGAAATCTTCCCAGACGTCGCGCGGGAACGGATCCGCACGGCCGTCGAGAAAAACCGATTCATGCGGGACGCCGAGCAAAAGCGAACACCAGGCAAAATCCGCACAGAAGACACGATGGTCGCCGGGCATCTTGCTCAGCGCGGCGAGCGGTGCGTTTGCAAGCCCGGTCGCCGGCGGAGTAGTCGAGATGAGCCGCGCCGCGATCGCGATCGCGACGGCGAACGTACCGACCGGAAAGGCTACGGCGGCGATCCGATCGATTCGCGTCGGCGGACGCTGCGCGACCAGGCCGAAGAAATTGCGGCGCGCGAGCGCGGACGCGACGATGGGGAGCGCCGCGATCCCGAAGATGTTGACGTTCCGGGCGGCCGAAAGGACGAGGAACCCAAATACGCCGAGCAGCAAGAAGTCGCGCCAGCGCCGGTCGTTCGGGGCCTCGGGTGTTCCGCGCGTACCGAGGATCATCGCGAGCAGCAGCAGCGGAAGGGCGCCCCCAACGAACGACAGATCGTCGATATCGGTGACCTTCCACTCCGTGATGTACGACTTGATCGGGTTGTTGAACAACCCGATCGCGTAACGCGGGAGATCCCAGCCGAACGGATTGCAGCAGATCGCGACCGCACAGAGGACGGCGACGATCGCGAGCCGGCGCGTCCGCTTTCCGATGCGCCGCTCGTCGAGCGCAGACCCGAATGCGACCATTCCCGCGAGAATCGGAGCGAGCATCGCGCTCGCGTGCAGGTTCGACCAGACGGCCGCGACGGCCGCCGCCGCATAGCACCACGGTCCGTCGATGTCGAGCAACAGCAGGAAAAGCGCCAGCAGCGGCCACACGGCGACCTGGGCGCGCACGCCGAACGATTCGAAGAGCGCGATTCCGGCGAGCGCCACGCAGATCGCCACGTCGACGGGGGACGCGCCGCGCCGCACCGCGTGCAGGCACGCAATTGTCATCGCCGCGAGCGCGGCGAGCGCGCAGGCGCCGGAAAACACGTCCCAGCCCCATCCGCTGCGCCCGAGATACGCGGCGATCCCGAACAGCCATTCCTGCGGGACCCACGGGGCGCCCGGTGCGGCAAACGCTTCGTTTCCAAGCGCGCGCGGCACGGCGTGGTTCGCGAGCACACTCGCGCCGAGTCGGCGCTGCCAAAACAAGTCGCCGTCGCCGGGCGGAAACGCGATCGCGGTCGAGAGGAAACGTGCGGCGAAGACGCCGAGCACGAGCCAGGCATATTTCATCGACGCACCGCACGGCGTTCGTAGAGCACCGCGCTTGCGTCGCCGGCTACCTCGCGCCAACCGCCCGACATCGCGATGATGGTCGCAAACGCGCGGTCCTTCTGCAGCAGCAGCGTGTCGACGCGGAAGTCGTCAAGCCGTTTGCGCCAATGGGGCTTCAGCGTTCTCGTGTCGTGCTCGGCGTCCCAAATCGTGTTTGGGTACGCCGCGACGCGGCCATCCATGAAGACCCTCACGCGCGGCGACCCGGCAAGCGCGGCGTCGCACCAGTCGACGTTGGCGCAGTACAAGCGATGCGGCTGCGAATCCCGCGCGAGCGAGGCTGCGAGCGCGAAGCCGGGCGGGGGCGCCGCAGCGGCCCCGAAATGCCAGGCGAGGAGCGCTCCAAATGCCAAAACGCAGGCGCCGGCGACGGCGTCGCCGCGCACGGAGCCGAGCGTTTGGTTCCCGAGCTTCCCAAACGCGGCTACGGCAGACGCGGCCAACAGCGGCGCAGCGAGCGCGCCGAACACGACGACGTACGCACCGTTCGCTAGCGCGAGCATTGCGGCGAAAACAAGTAACGGGATACGGTCTTCGCGCCCGCGCACCGTTCCGGTCGCGAGCGCCGCGAGTACGGCGAGGCCGAAGCCGAGGCGGTACGCGAGGGGCGCGACGTCCATCGGATGATAGGCGACGATTCCGCTCAGCAAACGATCGACGCGCAAGCCTTCGAAAGCGAGCAACGGATACGAAAAAAGTGCCGGCGTCGCAAAGATCGCAAGGGCCGTGGCGGCGCACGCGATCCGTCCCCAGCGCCGCTGGGCGACGGCGACGGCGTCGGTTGGATCGACGCGTTTGAAGGCCACTAGGCAGATGGCGATCGCCGGCGCGAGCAGACCTTGCGGCGCGACGTTGCACCAGATGACGGTTAACAGGGTCACTGCGACGACCGTGCGCGGGCCGGGACGCTCCAAGAGGTACGCGAGTCCCGTCGCAAACAAGGCCGTCACGATGCCGCCTGCAATGCCGAGTTCGCCCAGCGCGCAGGCGGCTGCGAGCGCTACGGCTGCCAAGGCATAGACGCGGCCCGCAGCGCGGCGCGCGCGCAATTCGACGAGCGCGAACGTCGCCAACGTCGCAACGATCGTGACGAAGCGCGCGATCGCTTCGCTTCCGAGCGAGAAGACGTAAACCGTGAGCGCCCCGAGCCACCCGAGACCGCCGCTAAAGGCGCCGGCGGCGGTGAACGTCTCGGCCCCCAGGTGCAGCGGGATCGCCCGGGTCGCGACGATGCGCGCTCCGAGGAAGCGATCGAGTGCGAGCGCGGCGGGGTCCGGAGCGGCGCTCGCAGCCAGTGCAACGATGCCGAGGGCGATTGCCACGTAGGCCGTCCGGTAGATGGTACTCGCCGCGGACACGGCACTCGATGCCGCCCCGATTTCAGAGGATCGTTCGCGTTCGGCCGCCCCAAGCGCGCCGGCGGTCATTCGAGACTGAGCCGGTCCCCGACGAGCACGTCGCGCCCGAGTTCGGGAGCCGCTCCGAGTTCGACGACGGTCGCGGCGCCACGGCAGGTGACCGCGAGCCTGTTCGCAGGTACGGCGCTTGCGATCTTCAAGACGCGGTCCTCCTTATCGAGAAAGAACAGGTCGATCTTCGCACGCATGCCGACCGTGTGTACAGCGTTGCAGCGGGCGATCCAGAGCCCTTCGTCAGACGCGACCTGCGCGCGCGGGAGAAGTCCGACGCCGCGCGTCCACGGATTGGTCGCCCGGTTCACGCGGGTGGCCAGCACCTTGCCGTTGGTCGCGTTGCGCAGGACGAAGCTTTTCATCATGCCGGGAACAGCGGGAACGCAAGCGCTGCGGCGATCGCGCCCGCAAGATATGGCGCGAATGCGATCGGTTCGGCGCGCCGCCGACGGATGGCGGCGACGAAAACGGCTACGAGACACGCGCCGGCGAACGCCAGCATCGCCGTCGGCGGCCCGAGAACGGCGCCACCAAGCGCGGCGAGTTTGACGTCGCCCCAGCCCATCCCGCGGCCCTTCGAGAGCAACGCGAAGATCGCGAACGGAACGAACATGACGGCCGCTCCTACGAGCGACGCGTAGTTGTGCTGGAACACCGAGAAGACGAGCCATAAGCCGAGCGGAAGCAGGGTAAAGTAGTCGGGCACGATCCCGCACAGGATGTCGCTGTACCAGCACGCCACGAGCGGTACGAGCAAGACGCCCACGATCGCAAGCGAGGGAAGCGTCGCGCCGCGCATCGAGAGCGAGAAACCGACGATTGCGGCACCGATGACGAGTGCCATGACCGGCGGCCGGCCGGGCTTGGGCCCGTCGTCGAACGGGACGACGTTACGACAGACGAGCGCGCTGAGCTGGATGCTCAAGAAACCGACGCACCCGAATACGACCGTCGCGATCAGGTCGATCCACCAAGGATTCATCGAAAGGTAACCCGGTCCTTAGTGCGGCTGCGAGAGATATTGGGCCACGACGCCGCCGAAGATCATGACGAACAGCGCCGGCAACATGAACAGCGCCATCGGGATGACCATTTTGGTCGGCATGAGGTTTGCGATTTCTTCGGCTCGAACCATACGCCGGTTACGAGTTTCTTCGGCGAGTTCTTCGAGCACGTTCGCGAGGTTCGATCCGAGGCGCTCGGCCTGCACGATCGCCGTTACCGTCGTCGAGAGCTGCTCCACGCGGACCCGCGCGGCCATCGACTTCAGGGCATCCGAGCGTGAACGGCCCAACCGCACCTCGGAGAGGACGGCCCGGATCTCTTCGCCGAGCGCACCCATCGCCGTCTCTTGCGACGAGGCCAGCGCCGCGTTGAACGCGAGCCCGGCTTGGACGGTCGACGAGAGCATGTCCAACAGATCCGGCAAGGCCTTGGTAACCGCGATCTTGCGCGCGACTGCGGCGCTCTTGAGTTGCGAGAAGGGTATGTACATGCCGATGAAGGTCATGAGCAGGAGGCCGGCCACAAAGATCAAGTCGAGCGATTTAAAGTACGCGCACAGACAGATGCCCAAGGTGAGGCCGAAGATGCCGCCGGCAATGACGCGCGCGCCGATCTGGGCGGGTGAAACCTTGTACCAGCCGGCTTCGAGAAGCTGCTGTTGCAGACGGCCGCGCTGCTTGTCGTTGAAAATCCGATCGAAGGCGGCCTGACGGCTGAGCCCGGAATCCCAGCGCGTGCCTTCGAGTTCTTCGAGACGCTTCGAGACCTCGCTCTTGCTTGGAACGAGCGAGATGATCAGCAGCCCCGAGGCGCACGCGAAACCGATCGCGATCGTTATGATGATGAGCGGTAGACCGTATATCATTAGACGTCAAACCTCAAGATGCGGCTGAGCGAGTAGATTGCCGCGCATTCGAGACAGACGAAGATGCCGACCGCGATATGCCCCGGGAAGGTGTGCATCAACGCGCCGCCCATGTCGGGCTGGGTCGCGACGACGAACCCGCCGACGAGGATCGGCAGCGAGCCGATGATCCCCGCGCCGAAGCGGCCTTGCGCGGTCAGCGCGCCCATCTTGCGGATGACGCGGCGCCGGTCGCGAATCGTGGCCGCAAGCTTTTCGAGTACCTTGGCGAGGTCGCCGCCGGTCTGCTGCTGGACGCGCACGACTTTGGCGAACATCTGCATTTCGTTGGTCGGCATACTCTTGCACAGCTCGTCGAGGGCGTCGACGATCGGGATGCCGAGGTTCGTGCGGCCGATGACGCGCATGAACTCGCGCCGCGCCGGGTCGGCGACTTCCTCGGTCACGAGGATCATCGCCTGCCGCAAGCCCAGACCTACTCGCATCGCGCCCGCGAGCATCCGCAGCACGAGCTCGAGTTGATTCACGAACGTGCCGACGCGTTTGTCGCCGCGGAATTTCAAGTATCCGGTTCCACCCAGGATCGAGATGCCGAATGCCATCGGCAGTATCAGTGCCGAGATCAGCGGCGAGGTGTGAATCAGCAGCACGATAGCGAGCCAAAGAATCACGGCGACGCCGACGAGCAGCAGCACGAACTCTTCGGGCTTGATCGTCATGTCGGCGCGGTCGATCTTTTCCTGGAAACCGGTGCCGATCTTGCCGGTGAAGGCCGTGAGGTTGATACCGGAAGCATAGAAGAGCAGCGCGAGAACGCCGCAAACGGACGCGCCGATCGCGTAGGGATAATAGCCGGCTACCATAACGTACCTGCCGATTGAAGCTTGGCGAGATCCCGCACGTCGAAGTGCACGCCGGCTTCCTCGAAGCGCGACGCGTAGTGCGGCTGGACGCCGGTGTACTGAAACTCGCCGATAACCTTGCTGTCCTTGTCGATGCCTTTTTGCTGGTATCGAATGAGCTCTTGCATCGTAACGATGTCGCCTTCCATTCCAACTACTTCGGTAATACTTGTGACCTTGCGCGATCCGTCGCGCAGACGTTCGATCTGCACGATCGCGTCGACCGCGCTCGCCACTTGTTCGCGAATCGCCCGAACCGGCAGATCGAAGCCCGCCATTAGAACGAGGGTCTCGAGGCGCGCTAGCGCGTCGCGCGGCGTGTTGGCGTGCAGGGTCGTCAGCGAACCGTCGTGGCCGGTGTTCATCGCTTGGAGCATGTCGAGCGCTTCGCCCGAGCGGCACTCGCCGATGACGATCCGATCGGGACGCATGCGCAGCGAGTTCTTCACGAGGTCGCGGATCGTCACCGCACCCCGGCCTTCGATGTTGGCCGGGCGCGACTCGAGCCGGACGATGTGGTCCTGATTGAGCATGAGTTCGGCGGCGTCCTCGATCGTCACGATCCGTTCGCCGTTGGGGATATAGTTTGAGAGAATGTTCAGGAAGGTCGTCTTCCCGGAGCCCGTGCCGCCGCTGACGACGATGTTGAGGCGCGCTTCGACCATCGCTTTGAGCAGGCCGCTGGCTTCGGGAATGATCGAGCCGAAGCGCACGAGGTCGTCCATGCTAAGACGCTTGGTGCCGAAACGGCGAATCGTGAGCGTCGCGCCGTCGATTGCGAGCGGCTCGATGATCGCGTTGACACGCGAGCCGTCCGTCAGGCGGGCGTCGACCATCGGCGAGGATTCGTCGATGCGGCGTCCGAGCGGAGCGATGATGCGCTCGATGATCGTGCGCAGGTGGCGGTCGTCGTTGAAGCGCCGGTCGGTCAAGGTCAGCTTGCCGCCCCGCTCGACGTAGATCGTATTCGGACCGTTGACCATGATTTCCGAGACGGCTGCGTCGCGCATCAGGTCCTCGAGCGGCCCAAGGCCCAAGAGTTCGTCGATGATCTCTTGCTGCAGCTCCGCCCGCTCCTCGACCGTTTCGATGTCGGGGCGCTCGTTGAGCAGCTGGGTCGTCACGTCGCTGATCTGCGCGCGCAGTTCGGCGATCTTTTGACCGTCCGTGTGCGCGCGGCTGGCCGCGACGACGTCGATGCGCTTGGTGACCTGCTCGTGGATCTCCATCTTGAGCCGCTCGCGCTTGTCCGACGTCGGGCGCAGCGAGCGCGGAGCCTCGCCTTTGGAGGCGGACCCGTTTGAAGAGACGTAACCCGCGACCGGAGCGGTCGTTCCCGGCGCGGCAATGTTGGCCGATGGGCGCAGCGTTCCGAGCGGCGCTTCTGCCGGCGCGCTCGCAAGACGTTTCGCCAGCGCCTCGATCGCGCGACCGTAATTACGGTCGCCTTTGCTTGGAACTTCTGCGATAACGGTGCCGCCGAGCGCCTTCTCCAACTCGCGCGCGGCGATTTCGGAGCGGCCGCCGCGCAGGTTCGTTGCGATCCAAATGCGCGAGAGCGGGATTCCGAACTTCGAGAGGTCGCCGATCAAGGTCCGGGCCGCCGAGGTGCCGAGCAGATTCGGTTCGAGCACGATGACGTAGCGCGATGCACGCGTGATGAACGGCCGGACCGCTGCCGCGAACGGAGCCGGAGCGTCGACGATGACGGCGTCATGATGCTGCGTCAGCTTGTCGACGAGCGAGTCGACGTCGTCGGGGCGCAGCATGTAGGCGTTGTCGAGGGTGTCGGTGAGTTCGACTGCGGTCATGCCGCCGGTGGCGATCAGCGAGTAGACCCCGAGCGTGCGGTTCGCGTCGAACTGGCGCACGGAATCGAGCATAACCGACAGCGTGCGACGTCCCGATAGGTCCGCGTCGACAAGGGCAACCGCACTGCCGTTGCGTTTCAACGCGCGGGCGGCTTCGAGTGCGAGCGTCGTCGCGCCGGAGCCACCCTTGGCGTTGATGACGACGACGATCGAAGCGCTCACTTGCCTGAGATGACTTTGTCGCCGTCGATGACCGTAACCAGGGGCCCGAGCGACAACACCGGACGCTGTTGTTGCGGCGCCATTGCCGGCTGAAGCGGCGGCGGGACGTTCATGACCGGTGGTGCCGCGGGAACGGCCGCGCTGCCGAGGTCGGCGAAGACGAGCTTCTCTTCGGGCAGCGAGCGGACCGGCTCTTCGGGCGAACGCAGCGCGAGCCGCAAGGTCGCATTGATGTCGGCGACGGTCAACAGATCGGCTTGCTCCGGGGTCACGCCCAACGTAACGGTACCGACGCCGGAGTTATCGGCGGGCGGCGGTGTTGCGCCGGCGGTATCGGTCGTCGGCGCTCCCTCGAGGGTCGCATTGATCGCGAGCACGATCGCGCCGCGGATGATCGTAAAGGTCTTGGGCGGGACGCCCGGGCCTTTGTTGACCGACGCGAGCACGTCGACGCGATCGCCGGGCTGCATCAGCCCCGAAACCGATTTGACTTTGTCGACCGGGATCGAGATCGCGCGCATGCCGGGCTTCAGCCGAACCGTCAGGCCGACCGAGTACGGCGTACCGACGTTCGAGGCGGTCAGCACGGTGCCGGCCGGCAACGAGATCTGCGCGACGTCGCCGACGGCTTGCTTGGGATCTTCGATCGAGCCCGGCTCGACGTCGCCTGCGGGGCGCTTGGTGAGCGTAAGCATGTCGCCCGTGAGTTTGCTGCGCGCCGGGACGTCTTGACTCGTGACCACGACGGTCTTGAGTTCGACGGCGACCTGCTGTTGCTGCGAGTTGAGGTTGCTCAAATAGCGCAAGGTCAGGATTCCCGTGCCCACGGCGAGCACGACGGCGATGATGAGAGTGATCCGGCGAGTGTTCACAGTGGGAGCCTCAAGAAGGGAGCTGCAGTGTGGGATAGGGCAACAGCTGCCGCGCCGAACGCAATCGCGACGGCATAGGGCAGCATGATCGGGTTCGTGGGTGCGACGGGCACGGTGCCTTTATAGGCGTACGGTCGCAGGATGAGCGCGACGGATTTCATCACGCTTCCGAGACGGCCGGTAGCGGCGGCGAATGCGACGCCGAGGATTCCCCCGCCGATCGCCGTGTAGACGAGAAAGGGAACGGCATCGGGGAAACCGAGCGCGGCAGCGCCGGCGGCGAGCAGCTTCACGTCGCCCCCGCCGAGCCAGCCGAACGAAAAGGCGACGAGGCCGATGAACAGCACCGCGACCAGGGTCGCCAGGGCGATGCCGAAGGCGGCGAGGCCGCTAGCGGCGTGCAGCCCGAGGGCTGCGATCGCAAGGGCGGCTGTGAGGGCGTTGGGGATGCGCCGGAACCGAAGATCGGTAGCGACGGCAATCGCACAGGTGCCCAGCACGAGCCAGATGGCAAGTGTCATGTTCATATAGCATCTGTATCGGCAGTTGTGGTCTAACCCGGCAGTTGATTCACTGAATTTGACAGCGAATTATTGTTGCGCTGCCCGAAGAAGGCCAGGGCCGTAACCGCTACCACGGTGATGAGCGCGAGGATCAGCGCATACTCGACAAGCCCCTGGCCGCGGCTGTCGCGCAAGAAATAGAGGGTCTTGTTCAGCATGGGGGCCTTCACGAGCCGCGCGCAAGAGAAAAAAAAAGCCGCTTGCAGTGCCGGCGCGCGAGCCGGCACCGCAAGCGGTGAGGGTTGTGTTAGCTGAGCGACGCCGCGGCGTTGCTGAGCGTGTTGGAGGCCTTCTTGCCGAGGACCGACAGAGCGGCGATCGCAACGATCGAAACGAGGGCGATGATCAGGGCGTATTCGACGAGGCCCTGGCCGGCGTCGTTCTTGAGCATGGACTTGAGGTTGTTAAGCACGGGATCTCCTAGTGAGCGGTGAGTGAGTGAGTGAGTGAGGTTTTGATACGTGGGACCGGTGGGTTGCTGCGTCGGTCGCGTTAGCGGATCGACTTCGGCTCCGCGTCACCCGGTATGACGGTGGTGCCGTTCGGTGCCTTCAGGACGATCTGGGCCTTGCTTGAGGTTACACCCGAGACCGATGAAGCAACCAAAGTGAGAATAGCGCCGCGGTAGAAGGCGGATGCGGGAGAGATGTCCGTTTTGAACGTTCCATCTGCGTCACTGACGACTTCGTTGCGGCTGATGACGACGTCGGGGATTTCGATCGTGAACGTGCCGAGAAGCGTGAGCGTGATCGGCAGGTTTGCGGGCGCTTTGCCCCAGACGTTGATGTCTTGTTTTCCAGGTACTTGTGAGAGGGTGAGACTGGTGATCGCTCCGGTGACGTTGGCTACGGCCGATCCGTTCTGTACGACGATCGCTCGTTCGCCACTGGTCTGAGCCGGATACTTGCCGGCAATCTGTCTTAGCCGAGCGAGTAACGAGTCCGAGATGAAGATGTCGCTATGGGAGAACATGGGTGCGCTCCCATCCATGGCTTCGGTCCGATCGTTCACGTCAAATAGGCGTTCGCCGGGTCTTATGACGATGGTCACACCGGGTTTGGTGAGTGCGACCGCATCCTCGGGCCCGAGGTAACTATAGGCGTAGCCCAAGTCCGCAGCGGCCTTCATGAGGGACGTAAGATGGGCCGCAAACGCCGAAGGCGTCGACGTCATAAGGACGGCGGCTGCGAGGAGCATTGCGGTCAGATACCGATTCACGATTGGACCTCCGATTTCGCACTCTAGCGGCTGTGTGCCCTGAGTGCAACTCTTCCGATAAAAGATTTACGGACCGGCCACGCTTTGTTGACGCGTTAACGCCGATAACCCACTTACAAAGTGTTTCGAGCGTTTCGACCTCGGACCTTAGCCCTCGACCAATCGGAGTAATCGTGATCGAACTACGCACGCGGACGTATCTTGTCAGCGCCCTTACGGCGTTCTCGCTCCTGGCCGGGACCGTCCCCGCCGGCGCCGATTCCATTCAAATCCTCTCGCTGCAGACGGGCCACTCGATCATCCTGGATGCCGGCGGCCTTAACCGGGTTGCGGTCGGTGACGGCCGGATCGCCGGCGTCGTCCCGATCGGAACGTCCCAGATCGTGGTCAACGGTAAAGCCCCCGGCCATACGACGATCTTCGTCTGGATGGGCGGCACGCGGGTTACCTATGAAGTGACCGTTACCGAGCAGAGTTTCGACGACATCGCCAAGGTTCTGCGGGCCGCGATCAACGAGCCGAGCGTCCAGGTGGTCGCCTTCAACGTCAACCTGATCGTGCGCGGCAGCGTGGCCGACGTCGCGGCTTTCAACCGGATCAACGAAGTCATCGACCGGTTCAAGGGCATCAAATTCAACCAAGGCGGCGGCGGCAGCGGCAACGGCGTCATCATCAATGCCGTCTCGATCGCAAAGCCGCTGGGCAACCTCCAAGACGAAATCGCCGCTATCCCCGGCGGCCACGGCTTGCGCGTCGATGCCGACGCGAAGGGCAATGTCGTCGTCAGCGGCACGGTCCGCGACGAGGCGGAAGCGCAGGAGGTCCTCGATAAAGTGAAGGGCCTGGCGGGCCCCTACCTGGCAGCGGACGGCAAGGTCGTCGACCGGCTCGGCGTCGACCAGACAAGCCAAGTCGACGTGAAAGTTTATGTGCTCGAGGTCGACAAGACGGCCTCATCGGATCTCGGCCTGGCACTCGGATCGGCTCAGGCCAGCAGTATCAGCGCGACGGGCACTCAAGCATTCCCGGTCGCGCCGTTCACGGCTAGCGGAAGCCCGGCTTTTAGCGCAGCCACCGGCAGCGGCGGCAACAACCCGTTCTCAATCGGATCGTTGTCCCGGGTCAGCCTATTCGTCCCCACGCTCAACCTGTTGCTCGAGGAGGGTCACGCAAGGGTCTTGTCCTCGCCGAACCTCGTCACCCAGCCCGGCCAGCCGGCTTCGTTCCTCGTCGGCGGTGAGATCCCGATCCCGATCTCCAACGGCTTGGGCACGGTTTCCATCTCCTATAAGGAATACGGGGTCAAGCTCGACGTGACGCCGACGATCCTCGGCAACGGAAGCGTCGAAGCCGTCATTAAGCCGGAAATCTCCGATCTCGACTTCGCCGACGGCATCGAGATCAACGGCTTCACGATCCCGGCCCTCAAGACGAGCAAACTCTCGACCGACGTCATCACCCAAAACGGCGAGTCGGTCGTCATGGGCGGGCTGCTGCGCCGCCAAGAATCGAAGAACGTTCAGAAGTTCCCGCTCCTGGGCGACATCCCGATCCTCGGCCAGCTCTTCCGCTCCACCTCCTACCAGAAGACGGACACCGACGTTGTCTTCGTCATGACGCCGACCATCGTAACGAAGTAGGGCGCGCACCTACCTCGCACGGCTCCTGGTGAAAGAAGCTCGCACGCTGGAAGGCGTGCGAGTTTTTTTCACCGGCGCAAGGGGAGCGGTTGGGCCTGACAAGTTTGACAGTTTCCTTACTTACAAGAATGACGTGACTACTGACCACTATTCCGAAAGCGTGTAAGGAGAACTTGTGACTGTTTCTTATGGCGAAAATTCCGATAGATATAGCATAATGGAGTCTCTTGTTACAGCGTAAGTTTTACGAACGCGTGCTTTTCACCGCGCACGCCTTCATTATGGATGAGACCGGGAACGGGACGAGCGAATACGCTCTCGTCGCGTCGACGATTGCGCTTGCGATGCTTGCCGTTATGGCGCTCGTGCAGACTGCAGCGGCCGGGCAGCTCACCTTTACCGATACGAATCTCGACAACCGCAACGGTGTGACCCCATGACTTCCATTCGCGGTAGCGCGGCCGTTGAGACGGCGCTTACGATTTCCTTTACGCTCCTGGTCCTCTATGCGACCGTACAGCTAGCGACGACGGCGTTCTATCAGATCAGCGCCGACGGCGCGACGTTCGTCGCCGCGCACGATACGGTGCAATCGGTCGGCGCTCCGACAAGCGCGAACCGGCAAGCGGCGGCAGCCTCGGGAACGGAAGCATTCAAACGAATCGTCGCGGGTTCGATTAGCGCTCTGAACCCAAGCAGCTCGACGTTCGAAAGCGACGTGTCGCAACAGGTCCCGGGCATCACGGCGGTTGGAAGCGGTACGCCGCTGACGATTTCGTCGCGCTTGATCGAAGCCTCGGCCGGCACCGCCTCGAGCTCGCCGCTAAGCAACTGCGCGCAGGGCGCACTCAACCTCTCAAACGGCGGGACGTCGTTGCTCAGCAACCTTCCGGTCGGGCTCCTGCAAGGCGGGACGCTCGTGAGCTTGGGGGCGCTGAACGGCTCGCCGACTTCGACGCTGAATCTCAATACGACCGCACTAACGACTCGCCTTAGCGCGCTCAACGCCGTCAGCACGTCACTCACCTCCACGGTCACGAGTTTGAACACGACGGCGAGCGCACTCAAGGCGGTAACGCTGCTGGCCCCACTCATCACGCCACTCTTGAATGCGCTCTCGAGCGACCTGCAAGCCCCGGTCGCCTCCGCATTCTCCGGAACCCTGAGCACGTCGAGCGCCGTTACGACGCTCAACGCGCAACTCGCGAGCCAAGTGCCGTTGCTCGGCTCCCTCCTCGCGCTCGTCGTCGATCCGATTCTGACGGCGCCGGCGACCGGGCTGCTCAGCTCGAGCGGACCGCTCGCCTCGCTCAATAGCGCGATGAGCAATTTGAAAACCATCGACACCGGCGCGGTGACCTGCCCGTGAACGCCAAAGCGAGCGAACGCGGCCAAGCCATCCCATTCTGGGTGTTCGCGATTTTCATGACCTTATCGCTCATCTTCTTCGTCTACAACTACGCGAATACGGTCCGGTATCAGATCCGCGCCCAGAATGCGGCGGACTCGGCGGCGACCGCAGCGCTCGCGGGTGACGCAGCCCGGCTCAATTCGGTTCAAACCCTGCTCATGGCGCTCAACGTTCAAGAGTTTACGGTGCGAAACGTGGTCGCCGGCGTGCCGCAATTGCTCACCGGCGGCGACTCGAACTGCAGTGGGTCGGGCCTGCTCAACGCCAGTTGCACGAACGATCTGCTCGGGGCCGTCAACAACGTTCAGTCCGAGGTCGCGAACCTGAGTTCGGTCGCGAGCGTACTGAATCAGTTCAGCGGTCAGTTGACCGGAAACAACATCGCAAACATCCCAGGTACCGTGTCAAGCTTTTTTTCGAACAACTGCGTGGCCCTGAGCACCGATTGCGCGTTCAAATATACGACGCAGATATCGCTGGTCAACGGCCTTCCCGTTGTCGACGAGTACGCGTGCGAGAAAGTGCCGACCTTGGCATCGTCGCTCTTACCGAACGCACCGAAGCTCTATGATGCCGTCGGGCACACGACGTACGCGCTCGCCCCGCTCTCGCAAAACATCAGCGCTACCAACCAAATGGGCGGCCTGACCAACACGATCCTGACCCAGGACATGTCGCTCTTTCCGAGCGTTTCGGCCACCAGCATGCTCAGTTCGTTTGCCGGGCTTAGTCTCGACACCGGTTACTATTCGACCGTCCCGACCACATCGACCGACTCGCAAAGCGTGAAGACCATATGTTAAATCCCCGCCGCCTCCACGCCCAACGCGGCTCCGTGTTCTACGAGTGGGTCGTTTTTTTCCCGTTACTCGTCGCGCTCGTTTTCACGCTGATCTTTTTCAGCCGTTTAGGCGTCATCAGCGAGCGCTCGCAATCGGCGGTGCGCTACGGTGACTTGGTCTCATGGCGCAACGGCCAGGCCTATACGGTCGCGACCGTCGAGTCGGTGATCGATGAAATTCTCCACATCAACTCGAACGAACTCGGGCCGCTCTGCCTCCAGCCGACGGGAGCGACCGCCTCAGCGGATCCCACATCGACGGTCCAACCGCTCCCAACGGGCGTCCTCGAGGTGACGAGCGGCGATGCGTTGCCCGCTTATACGCCGATGCCCCAGAGCAGCTCGATCGCAAACCGAGTCGCCGCCGACACGCAGGCCGCACTCGTTCAAGCACAGGTCGTCGGCACCGCATCCCCGGTGGCCTCGGCCAAGCCGTACTGGCGCCCCGACCAAATTGCCACATCGCAGTGTAACCCGGCCTCGATCGCATTGCAGAGCGGTAGCTACGGGG
>Ga0302325_10006032_pt1 | contig 27387 bp, 21 predicted proteins | sample Palsa_T0_2_FD_201948 | JGI IMG/M metagenome (GOLD analysis project Ga0302325, IMG submission 201948) | Peat permafrost microbial communities from Stordalen Mire near Abisko, Sweden - Palsa_T0_2 | ecosystem: Environmental > Terrestrial > Soil > Palsa > Peat permafrost | place: Sweden: Abisko... | reverse complement strand
CCCGGCACGAGGGACGCATCGGCAGCCTGCGCCATCTGGCGGGCAATGGTAACTTGCGCGGTGCGCAGGGCCGTCCAGTGGTCGTACGCCAGCCAGAGCGGCATTTTTAGACGGAAGATATTGAGAAGTTCAATGAAATGGTTCGACCAGCCGGAGGAAACCGTGCTCGCTCCCATGGCATATTCGAGGGTCAGGTCCCAGCCGATGATCCAGGCGAAGATCTCGCCCAGCGTGGCATAAGCATAGGTGTAGGCGCTGCCTGCCAGGGGAATCATGGCCGCGAATTCCGCATAGCAAAGCCCTGCGAAAGCGCACCCCAATCCCGAAAGGACGAAGGACAACATCAGCCCCGGTCCGGCGTAGTGAGCCCCCAACCCGGCCATCACGAAGATGCCGGCGCCGATGACTGCGCCAACCCCCAGGGCGGTCAACTGGAAGACTCCGAGTGTGCGTTTCAGACTGTGTTCGCCTGTGGCGCGGGCTTCCTCCACCAGAAGTGTGAGCGGCTTCCGAGCGAGCAGGTTTGGCATGTGTTCGAATAGACTCCCCTAGTCTAGAGATTTCAGCATTCTAGCGCAACGATGTGCCGCATGGCGAATTTCGGTTGTTGGCCCGTGTCTGGCAGGGACGGCCGGGAGACCAACCGCAGGCCGATGGCCCACCGTCATGGGGTTTTGATCGACACGTAGCCTACCGGAAATGCCGCCGCGCTGGGGCGCAGTGCAGAATCCGCCCCAGGGAGTGCAGGCTTTGCGCCGCCGGCCCAATCGCCAGACCCGCCCGGCACGCCAACTCCCGCCAGATCCTCAGATCCCGCCCGCCCTGCGGTTCAGGTGAACGGTAGCACGCGTGCTCTGACATTCCGGGATCTACAAGGAAATCATGAGGACACGTTCCACTATTGCGATTGCCGGCGCCGTCTTGACGACGCTCGTCTTAGCGTTCTCCGCCTTCGGGCGCGATCGCATTGCCTTGAACGGCACCTGGACACTGGTGCCCACCAAGAGCGATTTTGCCGGCCAGCCTGTCGTTCAAACCGGCACCGTTACGATCGACGAGCGGCAGGGCAACATCACCGTGTCCCGCAATTTCACGTACGCAGGCGCCACCGAGACCTACTTCTACAAGGACATGACCGACAGCGAGAACAATGCCACGATTCACACCGGCAAAGACCTCAAAAGCAAAGCCCGGTGGGATCACGATGTCCTGAAGGTGACGACCACCCAATCCGGCGCGGTTACCCTCGAAAGCTACAGTCTTGCCGCGGATGGCAGCATGATGGTAAATGTTGTAAGGCCGGACCACGCCACGATCACTCTCGTCTTCCAGCGCAAATAGGGCAACCGCCGACGCCGAATCCGATCCATTCCCGGTGTCGCTTGCGGCCAGCGCACGGCAGCATCCGGCAAGGAGAACCACAGAATGGACCCAGCAAAAGGAAGCGCGACTGACGCGGCGCAACTAGACCAACTGGCGATCAACACAATTCGTTTCCTGTCCGTGGACGCCGTTCAAAAGGCCAACAGCGGCCACCCTGGGCTGCCCTTGGACGCTGCGCCGATGGCGTATGTGTTATGGACCCGGTTTCTGCGGCACAATCCAGCCAATCCGCATTGGTTCAATCGGGACCGGTTCGTCCTGTCGGCCGGCCATGGGTCGATGTTGCTGTATAGCCTGTTGCACCTGACGGGCTACGATTTACCTCTGGAACAAATCAAACAATTCCGGCAGTGGGGCAGCATTACTCCCGGTCATCCCGAGCGCGACATCGCCCCCGGGGTAGAAGTCACCACTGGCCCGCTCGGGCAGGGATTCGGCAACGGAGTGGGCATGGCTATCGCCGAGGCTTATCTGGCGGCTCGCTGCAATCGCCCCGGGTTCGAGATCGTCAATCATTTCACTTATGGACTGGTCAGCGATGGCGACCTCATGGAAGGCGTGGCATCCGAAGCGGCTTCGCTCGCGGGCCACCTGAAGCTCGGAAAGCTTATTTATTTGTACGACGACAACCGCATCACACTGGCGGCGTCCACGCAGCTCACCTTCACCGAAGATCGCGCCGGGCGGTTCGCGGCGTATGGCTGGCACACCCAATCGGTGGAAGACGGCAACGACCTGGAAGCCATCGACCGCGCTATCCGCGCAGCCCGCGAGGAAACCGGACGTCCTTCGCTTATCCTGGTTCGGACGCATCTTGGTTACGGTTCGCCCCATAAGCACGACACCTTTGCCGCGCACGGCTCGCCCCTAGGCGTGGAAGAAGTGAAGCTGACGAAACAGAATCTCGGGTGGCCGGCGGAGCCGCCGTTTCTGGTACCAATCGAGGCCGCGGAGCACTTTCGCCGCGCCATCGGCCGCGGATGCGAGGCGGAAGCGGAATGGAACGCGCAGTTTTCCGATTACGAGAAGCAATTCCCGGAACGCGCCCTTGAACTACGACAGCTGATAAACAAGGAATTGCCGCAAGGCTGGGATGCGAACATTCCGCAATTTCCCGGTGACGCCAAGGGTATGGCTACGCGCGTCGCTTCGGGAAAAGTGCTGAATGTCCTCAAATCGAAACTGACCGGCCTAATCGGCGGCTCCGCGGATTTGAATCCGTCCACCGAGACCGAACTGCAAGATGAAGGTAACTTCGAAAACCCGGAAATGGCGGTCGGCGACATACAAGGTTCGGCTGGCGGCGGCTGGACTTATGCCGGCCGCAATGTGCAATTCGGGGTGCGTGAACACGGCATGGGGGCGATCCTGAATGGTTTGGCTGTCCATGGCGGTATCCGGCCGTTCGGCGCGACCTTTCTGACCTTCTCGGATTACTTCCGGCCAGCGATCCGGCTCGCGGCCATGATGGAAAAGCCAGTCGTCTATGTTTTCACGCACGATAGCATCGGCATGGGTGAGGATGGTCCAACCCATCAACCCGTGGAGCAGCTTGCGAGTTTGCGGGCGGTCCCCCGGCTGACCGTCATCCGCCCCGCGGACGCAAACGAGACGGCCGTGGCGTGGCGCGTGGCGATCGAAACGCGAGACAGGCCGGTGGCCCTGATACTGACGCGGCAGAATGTGCCGACACTCGACCGGAAAACGTATGCTTCGGCGGAAGGCCTTCGTTACGGAGCATACATTCTGGCTGACGCTCCTCAGGCGAAACCGCGATTGATCATGATAGCGAGCGGATCGGAAGTCGGCCTGATTGTGGCAGCGGGACAGAAATTGCAGGATCAGGGAGTTCCGGTTCGCCTCATTTCCATGGCGAGCTGGGAATTGTTCGATGCCCAATCCGAGGCGTATCGCGATTCGGTATTGCCGCCATTACTCCACGCACGGCTCGCGGTCGAAGCAGGGGTGACGCAGGGATGGCATCGGTACGTAGGCGACCGGGGTGACGTCATTGGGCTCGATCGGTTTGGCGCTTCGGCTCCGGGTCCGGTGGTGATGCGTGAACTCGGATTCAGTGTGGAGAATGTGTGCAAACGGGCACTGGCCCTGCTGGATCGAGAACGTATTTAATCTCCCGCTATCATCCGCAACTTGGCCCCCGGCGTGCCGTTGTAAACAGCGCCGGAGGAATCCCGTTAAGTGGCGGACATCAGCAGCATTTTAAATCCAGAGATCCATCCGGAGCCGGAAGAACCGCCGCATAGCCCGGCAGCGCAACAGCCCAAACCAAAGCCTCCGGCCTGGTATACGGGCCGGATAGCCAGGGTCGCGCTCATCGCCGCCGGCATTTTTGCAGCGGCGGCCCTGACGGTCTTCGTTTGCTTCTATGTCAAATTTGCTCGGCTGACCGAACAAAACCTTAGGACTGGAGTATTCGCCGGAACTCTGAACATCTTTGCCGGACCGCGCGTCGTTTCAGTCGGCGACCGCCTTTCCCTCGACGACGCCATCAGGTATCTTCGCGAGAACGGCTACAGCGAGTCGCGCAGCAATCCGGTAGGCTCGTTTGGCATACAGCCGAACGCGGTCGCGATCTACCCAGGGCGTGAATCCTATGCGGACCGGGAACCCGCGGTGATCCGGTTTTCCGGCGGCGTTGCCGATAGCAAGGTTGCGCGCATCGTTTTCCTGAACGATAATACCGACCGCCGGGAATACGAATTCCCGCCGCAGCTCATCGCCAACCAGTCGGATCGTAACCGCGAGAAGCGCCGGCTAGTCAGGTTCTCCGAAATCCCTCCCGCGCTAGTTGGCGCGGTGGTGTCCGTGGAAGATAAGCACTTCTTCTCCCACGGCGGCTTCGATCCGTTCCGCATTCTGAGAGCCGCGTACGTCGATCTCAAGGCCGGACGCAAGGAGCAGGGCGCCTCCACCCTGAGCATGCAGCTGGCGCGCATCCTGTGGCTTGCGCCAGACAAGAACTGGAAACGCAAAGCCGAGGAATTGCTCATCACCATGCACCTGGAGCATATGCTGACTAAGCAGCAGATCTTCGAATACTACGCAAACCAGGTCTATCTGGGGCGCCGCGGCACATTCAGCATCAACGGATTCGGTGAGGCCGCCCGCGCCTACTTCGGTAAAGACATCTCGCAGTTGACGCTACCTGAGGCAGCCACGCTGGCTGGTATGGTGCAGCGGCCCAGCTACTACAATCCGTTCCGCTATCCGGATCGAGTTCAGGAACGCCGCAACCGCGTACTAAACCTGATGCGCGAGAACAAGCTTCTAACCGATCGCGAATACCTCGGCGCGATCGATGCACCCCTCCAGGTGCACACCGGCGGCATGGACTCGCTCAGTTCGCAGTACTTTCTGGACCTGGTCAACGATGAACTGCAAGCCCGCCTGGGGGACCACGATCCGCAGGACGATTACGTTTATACGACGCTCGACATGGATCTGCAACGCGCGGCGGTGGAGGCAGTCCGGATCGGGATGCAGAATGTGGACGAGCAACTCCGCAAGCGCAAACATTTCGACCCCATCCCACCCGGCCAGCCGCAAGTGGCGCTGATCGCGCTCGATCCGCATACGGGCGAAATCAAGGCGCTGGTAGGCGGGCGGGACTACGGGTCGAGCCAGTTGAACCACACCGCCGCGCAACGTCAACCTGGTTCCGCATTCAAACCGTTCGTGTACGCCGCCGCGCTGAATACCGCGATCGATGGCGCCTCGACGATCTTCACTCCCGCAACCACCATATTGGACGAGCCCACGACATTTCACTTCGACAATCTGCAATACCAGCCGGGCAACTTCAAGCAGGATTTCATGGGAACCGTTACGCTGCGGCAAGCGCTGGCGCACTCGTTGAACGTAGCGACGGTGAAACTGGCGCAGATGGTGGGATATCAGGCTGTAGTGGACATGGCGCGGCGCGCCGGCCTGAACGATAACATCAAGCCCACGCCGTCGGTAGCGCTGGGAGCCTACGAAGCTACGCCGCTCGAAATCGCCGCCGCTTACACCATGTTCGCCGATGGCGGCAACTATGTGAAACCCGCGATGCTGGCCGCGGTGCGCTCGCCGGACGGCCAGGTGCTTTACCGGCACTCGCCGGAGACGCGTCCGGCCCTGGATCCACGAGTGGCGTACCTGATGGTCAACCTGCTGGAAGAAGTACTGCGCAGCGGAACGGGGGCCGGAGCGCGGGCGCGCGGATTTAAGGTTCCGGCTGCGGGCAAGACTGGCACCTCGCACGACGGATGGTTCGCCGGATTCACTTCCCAACTGCTCTGCGTGGTTTGGGTAGGATTCGACGACGGGCGTCAGTTGAACCTGGAAGGGGCTAAATCGGCATTGCCTATCTGGACGGAATTCATGAAACGCGCGCTCGAATACCGCGCCTACCGGGATGCCAAGAAGTTTCCGGTCCCCTCGGGGATCGCGAGTGTGGACCTCTGTACGGCGTCGCGGCAACTGGCGACGCCGGGATGCTTGTCGACATACCAGGAGTATTTCGTGGACGGGAGCCAGCCCGCGGAGGAGTGCCCACTACACGCAGCGCCTCAACCCAATCCGGTTACAGGCGAGCCTTCGGCGGGCTTGACCGGCAATCCCGGTCTCGAGCCATTGTCGGCTTCGCCACCCCATCGGAGCGCGCCGGCTTCCAGCCAGCCGTAACTACCCGGCTTTCACTCCTTCAATTCGACGATGGTGGCTCCGGTACCGCCTTCCTGGGGCGGCGCCTGGTAATGCTTCTCCACGTGGGGATGGCGTTCCAGAAGCTCCCACAGCACCTTGCGCAGAATCCCCATGCCGTGGCCGTGTACAATGCGCACGCGGCTGGCGGTAGCCATCACGGCGCGGTCCAGGAATTGATCGACATTGTCGCGAGCTTCTTCGGCGCGCTGGCCGATTACGTTGATCTCCTGGTGGACCGGCGCCAGTTCAGGCGCACGCTTGAAGGTGACGTTCTGCGGCAACCTGGCAGCGCCGCCCGCGCCTCCAAGATCGGGCAGGACTTCCAGAACGTCATCCACGGAAACCTGCATCTTCATGAATCCGGCTTCCACTTCCAGACGGTCGCCGGCGAGAATGCGGCGCACGCGCGCAGGTTCGCGGATGCCTTGCAGACGCACGCGCGCGCCTTCCTCGATCTTGGGGCGGCTCAGATCGCCGTGGCGGGATTCGTCCTGCGTCGAGAGCACGGTGGTCTGGAACTCCTCGCGCAGCTCGCGTTTGGTCTTGGCCACGCGCCGCTGGGCCTGTTCCGCGAGTTTGCGCTGCTCTGCGCCCTGCACGATCTGGCCAATGGTTTGCTGCGCCTGCTCTTCGAATTTGGCCAGCATTTGTTCCGTGCGGCGCTCCAGCTCCTTGAGCTTGGAGGATTCGCGCTTTTCCCATTCGCGCGCCACTTCCTTTTCGCGCGCCACCAGATCCGCCTGCTTTTGCCGCAGGTCCGCCTCCAATGTTTGTACGTCTTTGAGGCGCTGGTGCAGTTCGCTGATGAAGCGCCCGAGGTCGCGCTCGCGATCGCTCAGGGCCGCGCGCGCGCGGTTCATAATGTCTTCCGGCATGCCCAGGCGCGTGGCGATTTCGAGGCCGGCGGATTTGCCCGGCATACCCGTGTGCAGCACGTAAGTGGGCTCCAGCGTCTGCTCGTCGAAGCCCATGGAGGCGTTCAGCACGCCCTGGGTGTTGGCGCCGTAAATCTTCAGGGCGAGAAGATGCGTGGACGCCAGAGTATACGCTCCGGCGGCGCGGAAATGTTCCACGATGGCTACGCCGAGCGCGCCGCCTTCCTCTGGATCCGTTGCGGCGCCCAGTTCGTCCAGCAGGACCAGGGAATCGGGCGTCACGTCGAGCGCCATCTCGCGGATGTGGGAGATGTGCGCGGAAAACGTGCTGAGGCTTTCCTGTATCGATTGATTATCGCCGATGTCGGCCAGCACCTGGCCAAAGATAGGGAATTCGGCTTTGGCGGCCGGCACGGGCAGGCCGGACTGCGCCATCAGAGTGAGCAGGCCGACCGTTTTTAGCGTGACCGTTTTGCCGCCTGTATTCGGACCACTGATGAGCAGGGTTTTGGAGCGCTCGTCGAGTTCGAGCGAGATGGGCACGACGGGCTTGCGTTGGCGGCGGAGCACGTCCTGCAGGAGAGGGTGGCGGGCATCGCGCAGCAGCAGGCGGGCGCCGAAGCGGGGGATGGCGCAATCGAAATCCACCGCGAAGCGCGCCTTGGCGAATAGCATTTCCAACTCGCCGAGCGTGGCCATGGTCTGGCGGATAGATTCGGCGTAGCCGCGGAGCCGCGCGGTCAGCTCGCGCAGGATGCGATGCACTTCCTGGGATTCTTCCTCCGTGAGGCGGACGAGTTCGTTATTCAGGTCAATGGTTTCGAGCGGCTCGACGAAGAGTGTGTGCCCGCTGGCGCTGGCGGCGTGGATGACGCCGTCGATCCTGCGGCGCTGGCCTGCGACGATGGGGACGACGAAGCGCTCGTTGCGGATGGTGACGAACTCCTCCTGCAGGACACCTTCTTCCTGATGGGATTTCAGGAAGCGCTCGAGGGATCCCTGAATGGACTTGCGCTGGCGCTCGATGTCACGGCGCAGGCGCGCGAGGGCCACGCTGGCATGGTCTGCGACGGAGCCATCGGGCAGGATCTTCCCCTCGAGATCCTTGAGCAGCGCGCGGAAGTCACCGATCGACTGCGCGCGTGCGCCGAGGCGGGGGAAGCGTTCGGCGACGGCATTGAGCAGGCTCTTGGCGTCGGCGGCGCGATCGAGCACGCCGAACAGGTCGAAGATTTCCTTGCCTTCCAGGCTGGCGCCTTCGATGCGCAGCTTGTGGACAGCCTCGGTGAGGTCGGGAAAGCCCCCGAATTCGATGCGGATGGCAGCGCCCCGCGCGGCGGTTTGCGGGCGCGAGGCGGAACGGAGATACTCAATGGCCTCGCCGGCGTCGGCAAGGTCGGCGGCCAGGCGGGCGGCATCGGTATGCGGCGCGATGCGCGCAAGCTCCGCCTTGCCGGGCGGGCTCGACACATAGCGGCCGAGCAGGGCGCGGAGCGATTCGTATTCGAGGGTAGCGGCGCTGGTGGCCTTCATCTGTTTCTATTGTCGGACTTGTTGAGCGAGAATAGGAGAAGAACAATGGCGACATTCGCGGAGTCGATTGCAGAGTCGTTCCATTCCGAGGTCGATATGAATTGGAACTTGAAATCCACCACGCATGTTATGGCTACGTTTACGGTCAAAACGGTGGCGGTGGAGGTGGATTTCGAGCAGCGGGAACTCCGCGGGCCGTGGCATGTCGGATTCAACACTCTGCGCGCCGACATGGCGGACCGAAGCAATGTGACGTTGGCCTTCCGCATCTTCAACGGCGTGTTCCAGGCGGTGAAGGAATTCACGGAGACGCGCGAACCGGAGATCCTTGTGTTTATCGCCAAGGACGAAGATCTCGCGTCGATCTACCAGACGTATCTGCGCCGCGAAGCGGCGGGGCTGGAACAACTGGGGTATCGGTTGGAAGGACCACATAACGTCGAGCCGTATACGGAATGGACTTTGCGCCGGATCGTACCTACGGCATGGCGCGAGTAGGCCGGGGCTTATCTCGCTGTCGCCGCCGTTCGCGAAAGCCTTTCTCGATGACGGGCAGCGTGCCGGTAGTGATCTGGTAAGTCGCGAGTAAGCGGCGGGGCACCCATGCGGCGCGGCTGGCATCGTCGGCGGCGCGGAGTGATCCGCCGGTGATGCGGCAGACATAGTCGATCAGGACGTAGTGATATTCGGCGTCCCCATTGACGTCGCGCATGATGCGCTCGAAGATCTCGAGCACCTTGAGGGGCTTGACTTCGAGGCCAGTCTCTTCGCGCACCTCGCGGATGACTCCTTGTTCCAGCGTTTCGCCGGTTTCGAGTACCCCGCCCGGGAGTGACCAGTAACCTTTGAGCGGTTCTTTGCCACGCTCTACCAGAAGGATCTTGTCCCTGTTGAAGATTAGTGCGCCGATTCCCAGAATCGGGCGTTTCGGGTAGCGGCGGTTATTGGGCATAGTTGGCCAAGCGTCGAGACAAGTCTCTACGCGGCACGCACGAGAGCGTGCGCCATATCATTTAAGGCGGACGCGATAGAGCGACGTTCTGGCGGTGATGTAGAGAGTCTGCATGTCGGAGTCTCCGAAGGCGCAGTTGGAAGGCGTCTCTGCCACTGGAATCGTCGACTGAAGTTTGCCTTCCGGGCTGTAAACCGCTATGCCTCTCGCGGCGATGTACAGGTTGCCCTTGTCGTCGGTGCGAATGCCATCCGGAATGCCGTCGATGTTGGATACGGCCACGCGCTCGTTGGATACTTCGCCATCGCGATCCACGTCGTAGGCGCGGATGTTGCGTTCGTCGGAATTCGCTACATAAAGAATGCGGCCGTTGGGCGACAGCGCGATGCCGTTGGGCCGGCCGGCGGGCTTGGCAACGACGGACAACTGGCCCTTGGGCGCGATGTGGTAAACGCCGTAGAAATCCAGCTCGCGCGTATCTTGCTGGCCGCCGAATGCCGGATCGGTAAAGTACGCGTGGCCCGACTTACTCACGACAATGTCATTGGGCGCGTTGAGCCGCTTGCCGTCCCACTTGTCGGCCAGCACTTCGATGCGGCCCTTCTTATCGGTGCGGGTCACCCGCCGGGCGTGCGTTTCGCAGGTGTACAGCCGGCCTTGCGCGTCGAAGGCGTTGCCGGCGGCGCCATTGGAGCCTTCCCGGTATACTTCGGTGTCTCCATCCGGCGTGTGCTTCATGATCTTGCCGCCGGGAATGTCGCTGAACAGCAGATAGCCATCGCGCGACCAGACAGGACCCTCCGTGAAGCGGAAGCCGTGGGCTACCTTCTCAACTTGTAACTCGCCCTGCGCGGCCTGTGCATCGGGGAGCTCCTGGGCGGCCAGCGGCAGTACCAGCAGCGCCAGGCCCCACCCGGTCATCGCGGATTGCCCTTGCCAACCACGACCAACTGGTTATCGACCTGCTTGACGCCGGAGACTTTGCGCGTCAGTTTCTCAGCCTTGATCTTTTGCTCGCCGTACTCTACTTTGCCCTTCAAAGTAACGACGCCGTCCTTGACTTCGACATCCATCGCGCCGCCCTTCACCACCTGGTCGTCAGCCAGTTTGCGCCTGACCAGGTCGTAAATCTGATCGTCGGAAACGTGCTTATCCGCCGCCCAAACGCCGGCGGCGAGGGCGAAAATCGCGAGTAAGGAGACTAGCGTTTTAATTTTCATCTACACCGGCCATTGTACGCCAGTCGAGGGCCGCCAGGAAGCCCGGCTTCTCGCGCCAGCGAGGCTGTACCTTGATATGAAGGTCCAGATACACATGCCGGCCGAAGAGCCGCTCCATCTCCCGGCGGGCGAGTGTGCCGATATTCTTCAGCATGGCGCCGCCGGCGCCGATGATAATGCCCTTCTGGCCATTGCGCTCGACATAGATCGTGGCGTAGATGCGAATGAGTGCCGGAGTATCTTCCCAGGAGTCCACAGAGACAGCCACGGAGTGAGGCACTTCTTCGCGCGTAGCCTGCAGGATTTTTTCGCGGATCAGCTCGGCGGCCAGGAAACGGTCGGGCTGGTCGGTGATGTGGTCCGGCGGAAAATAGGCCGGGCCTTCGGGCAGGCGCTCGATAATAGCCTGGCGCAACTCGGCGAGGCCGTCGCCGGAGCGCGCCGAGATCGGGATGTAAGCGGCGAATTCGTGCAGCACGCGGTATTGCTCGATCAGCGGCAGCACGGCGCCCTTATCCTTGTGTAGCAAGTCGGTCTTGTTCAGGAGCAGCAAGGTGGGGGTTTCGGCCTTGCGGATCAGCTCGATGGCGCGGCGGTCCTCGACGCCGAACTTGCGCGAGACATCCACGACCAGCAGCAGCAGGTCGCGCTCGCCGAGTGCTGCGCGGACCGTGTCCATCATGCGCTTGGTCAACAGCGAATCGGCCCTGTGGATGCCGGGAGTATCGAGAAACACCATTTGCGCATCGGGAAGGGTGAGCACGCCCTGGATGGAGGTGCGCGTGGTTTGGGGCTTGTTGGCCACGATAGCGATCTTGGCGCCGATCAACTGGTTCAGCAGCGTGGACTTGCCCGCGTTGGGGCGGCCCAAAATGGAAACGAAACCGGATTTCATGCGTGCTCCATATCAGGCTCGTCCGCCGCTGGACACCGGCTGGGAGCGGCGCACGCGGACCTGAGCTACACGTAACTCATCGCTGGCCAGCACGTCGATGTGGATGCCTTCGCGGTCGACGGATTCGCCGGACTGCGGCACGCGCCCGAGCCATTCGGTCACCAGCCCGCCGACGGTGGTGGATTCGAGATCTTCCTCGGGGTGAAATTCAATCAGATCGCCGAGGCGCGCGACGTCGAAACTGCCCGAGACGATGTAGCCGCCCTGCCCGTCTTCCTGCACGTCGGAATCGGGCTCGTGCTCGTCGCGGATTTCACCCAGGATGACTTCGACCAGGTCTTCCATGCTGGCGAGGCCGGCGGTGTTGCCGTACTCGTCGACCACGATCACCATGTGGGTGTTGTCCTGCTGCATTTCGCGCATCAGGTCGTTGACCGGCTTGGTCTCGGGCACCGCCCGTATGGGGCGGATCAGCTCGCGGACCGTGCGGTTGGCGCGCTGGTCTTCATCCAGCTCGAACATATCGCGCACATGCACGAAGCCGATGATCTGATCGATAGTCCCTTCGTAGACCGGGATGCGCGAATACTGCTCGTTGATCACCAGTTGCCGTAATTCTTCGAGCGTAGCGTCCGCGGAAATGGCCACGATATTGGGACGCGGCGTCATCACCTCGCGCACCACTTTGTCCCCGAACTCGACCACGGACTGGATGAGCTTGCGATCCTCCTCTTCGATCAGGCCTTCCTCGGTGCCGGCGGAAATCAGTGCTTCGATATTTTCGGCCTGCGTGGGCGGCTCTTCCGTGCCGTTGCCGTCGTCGGTCAATTCGACCAGCGATTGGAAGAAGCCAAGCACCGCGACAAAAGGCTTGGCGAACAGGCCTACGTAGCGGATCAGGCGCGCGAGCGGGGCCAACCAACGCGCATCGGTGCTGCGGTAGAGCACTTGCGGCAGCACATAAGCCATCACGATCATAGTGAGCCAGGAGGCTACCATGGTTTCCAGCACTTCCGGCCAGGTCCAGGCCTGACCGTCGGCGAAAACCAGGAAATAGAGGACTCCGAGCAGGAGAAGGGCGGTGTGTTTGATGAGAGTGAAGGAGCCGGCGCCGTCTTCGGTTTGGAAACCGATTTTGTCTTCCAGAGTTTCCTTGAAGAACTTGATAGCAGGCAAATCGCGGGTGCGCAGGCGGAGGCTTTCGAGATAAAGCAACTGCACGAAAGTGACCAACCCCAAGAGGAGGGACGAGACGATGATGAGCACGACCAGGGCTGGGGTCATGCGTGGGCCTCGTGGCGCGCCTTGCGCGGCGAAGATCCGGACTGAAAGTCTCGCGCAAACCTGGAGGCCCGTTCCACAAGGCCTTCCGGAAGGGAGAGGCGCTGACGCCAGAGGGCTTCGGCGCGCGCCATCTGGCCGCGGTCGGTTTCGTGATCCAAGCCCAGCAAGTGGAGCAGGCCGTGCAGCATCAGGATGCAAATCTCATTTTCGAGGGAGTGGCTGAACACCGCGGCTTGTTTGCGGGCCCGGGCGGCGGATATGGCTATTTCACCGATCGTCTGGGGTGACGATGAGTCGGGGAATGACAGAACATCGGTGGGGTAGTCCTTGCCGAGGAAGTCCCGGTTAAGGCGGCGGAGTTCGCTGTCGCCCGCGATGAGGCAGGTGAAGCCGGCGCCCCCGGCGACTTCGCCGCGCAGAGTCCTTGCGAAGCGTTCCAGGTTGCGGCGGCTCAGTTCCGCCGGAGCTCGGCGGAACAAAACTATGTTGTCGTCTGAGGCAGACATGTATCGGGAGCCGCTTCGGTGGGTGGTTCGGTTAGTTTTAAGCTGAGCTGGCGGCCGGCGCCCACAGCTTCGTTATAGCGCTCGTAAGCCTTCACGATGCGCTGCACCAGGTTGTGACGAACGACATCGCGCTCGTCGAACTGCACCATGCTGATGCCTTCGACCCCGCGCAAAACCTCCAGCGCGTCGATCAGCCCGCTGCGCTTCCCGGGGGGCAGATCGATTTGGGTAATGTCACCGTTGACCACCATCTTGGAGTTGAAGCCGGTGCGCGTCAACACCATCTTCATCTGCTCGGTGGTGCTGTTCTGGGCTTCGTCGAGGATGATGAAACTGTCGTTTAGCGTGCGGCCGCGCATGAAGGCGATGGGCGCCACTTCGATGGTGTTGCGCTCCAGTAATTTGTCGACCTTCTCGGATTCCATCATGTCGAACAAGGCGTCGTAGAGCGGGCGCAGGTAGGGATCGACCTTTTCCTGCAAAGTGCCGGGGAGGAAGCCGAGACGTTCGCCGGCTTCCACGGCGGGGCGCGTGAGAATGATGCGCGACACGCGCTTCGAGAGCAGCGCGGACACCGCCATGGCCACGGCCAGATAGGTTTTGCCGGTGCCGGCCGGCCCCACGCCGAGCACCAGGTCGTTGCGTTCGATGGCTTCCAGGTAGCGGCGCTGGTTCACCGTTTTGGGCGCCAGCATTTTCTTGCCGAAATTGCGCTGGCGGCCGCTCTGCACCAGCGCGCGGAAATTCACTTGGGGGTCTTCGGTGACCACGCGGAGATAGCTGTTCAGGTCGCCGTCGTTGAAGACGTGCCCTTCGCGCACCAGCGCCACGTAGTCTTCAAGAATGCTTTCGGCGCGGGCCACGGCTTCAGCTTCCCCTTCGATTTCCAACAGGCTGTCGATGAGTTGCGTGTTCACTTTGAGGCCCGATTCGATCAAGCGGATGTTCTCATCGCGGGTGCCGAACAGGCTCTCAACGCCTCGGCTGATTTGCACGCTGGCTTTCATTTAGTTGGTGTGTGGTACCTCCAGGGGATGCGAAACGCAAACAAGGGATGGCGGCCGGTGCTTCGCGGCCGGTTGGTGAAATAAGATGTCCGCCGTGCGGGGTGGTTAAGAACCATCCTTCACCAGTATAGCAGGTGCCGGTGAGACGGGTGCCGCGCCATGCGGTTTGCCAAAGGCCTTAATAACGGTGGGGCGGCGGCAACAAGCGCAGACGCCGCCCAGCCTGCCGCACTGGTACAATCTTCTTCGATGCGACCTTCTTCGATGCCACGATTTGGTATTGCGGCTCTGGCCTGTGCCGTGGCCCTCGGCGCGGCGCCCCCGGACAAGCCCCTCGATCAGCTCGATAAGAAGGATGTAGAATACGCCCGTCCGGGCGGCCAGCCCTTACTGCTGGATCTGCACGTGCCCGAAGGGCGAGGGCCGTTTGCCGCCGCGATTTTGATCCACGGCGGAGGATTCGACGAGGGAAGCAAGAGCACCAATGTCCGGCCATTGTTCGATCCGCTAACCGATGCTGGCTTTGCCTGGTTCAGTATCGATTACCGGCTGGCGCCGGCGGTCCATTTCCCGGAGGCGATGGAAGACGTCAACACCGCGATCCGGTGGGTGAAGGCGCATGCCGCGGAGTACCGCGTGGATATCTCCAGACTCGCGATTATCGGTGAATCGGCCGGCGGCTTCTTTGTGAATTATGCCGGTACCCACGAGACGCCGGCCACCAAAGTAGCGGCCGTTGTGGATTTCTATGGTCCCTCCGATTACGGAAAGCTTGCGCTGCTGCGGCGCGACCATCCGGAGCGCTTCAACATGGCGACCATCAACCGTCACGCGGCCAACGGCGGCGGCATTCAGTTTTTCGGCGTAGAACAACTGGATGCGGCCGGAATGGCTAAGCTGCACGCTGTTGCGCCCATCGCCGCCGTTCACCAGGGCATGCCGCCATTCCTGGCGATTCACGGCACCAAAGACGATCAAGTGAGCTTCGAGCAATCGACCGAGTTTTGCGATGCGATTCGGCAGGTAGGCACGGCCTGCGAGCTGATTACGATCAAAGGCGGCGGGCATGGCATGGGCGGCTGGCGCGCGCCAGAGATGCAGCATTGGAAGCCGGAAATGATCGCCTGGCTCAAGAGAACACTGAATACAAGGTGAGCGGAATTGCCGCGGCGCTTTGGAGTGTGTTGTACTGTTGCCATGAAGCGAGTCCTGTGGGCGATCCTGCTGGCTGCGCCGCTGGCCGCCCAGGTGCGTATCGCGCAACACGGTATCGAGTATATCTCGGTCGAGATCAAGGGAAAGCCTTTCACCCAGTTCTTCTGCGGGCCGGAAACCAACAAGCCCTATCTGCATCCGCTGCGCTCGGCCAGCGGCAAAATCGTGACGCGCGGCTACCCGATGGAAGAAATACCCGGCGAAGCGCACGATCATCCCCACCATCGCGGCCTGTGGTTCGCGCATGGCGACGTGAATGGGTTCGACTTCTGGGGTAACGAGACGCGCGGAGGCAAGTTCGGGCGCATTGTACTGGTGAAAATTAACAACCTGTCGGGAGGCAAAGATTCAGGGCTGATCGACGCCACCTTTGAATGGCGCGATCCTGCCGGTGACATATTTTTGACCGAAGCGCGCCAAATGACGTTCTACGGTCAGGCGAAGAATCGCGTGATCGACTTCGATATCACCCTGACGGCACGCGGAAAGGTCGTCTTTGGCGACACCAAGGAAGGCACATTCGCCTTGCGCGTGGCATCCGCCCTGGAGGAACCGCGTTCCGGCACACCCGCGCAGCCTCCGCGCACCGGTCACATCCTGGACTCCCAGGGACGCGAGGGCGAAAAGCAGATCTGGGGCAAGCGCGCAGATTGGGTGGATTTCTATGGTGTCGTGGATGGCGAAGCTCTCGGCATCGCCATGTTCGACCATCCGTCGAATCCGCGGCATCCAACTTATTGGCACGCACGCGGTTACGGCTTGTTTGCAGCGAATATCTTCGGCGTGCACGACTTTGAAAACGATAACAGCAAAGACGGGAGCCTAACGCTGGCTCCGGGCGAAACCCTACGTTTCCGTTATCGCCTAGTTATCCATCCCGGAGACGTTCGCAGCGCGCAGATCGCCCGGCTCTATCAGGACTATTCTACTGGACGATAGATTGACGATAGACTGTGCGTGAAACCAGCACAGTCGTGGTTCTTGTGGGGGAAAATGCGCGGCAGGACCAGCAGTGCCTTAGCCAACTCCGCCCAATGCGGAAGTCCCAAGACACCGCTTCCGGACGTGCGCGGCTCAGTGCATTACAGAGCCGCGACCGTCAGAAGCCTGAACACTAGGCAGCAGCAAGCAGATCGTCGATCGACTCAGCGGCCTCGAATTCATTCCGATCCCGCGCTTCCTGGCAGCGGATGCAGTAGGCAGCCCACGGCACGGCGTCCAGGCGCTTGGGTTTGATGTCCTCTTCGCAGTGTAGGCAAACACCATAACTGCCATCGTTTATGCGGGATAGAGCAGTGCGCACGTTGCGCAGCAAGCTCGCCTCGCGGTCGAGATTGCGTATCGCAAGCTCCCTCTCTCCTGCAAGTTGCACCTCATCCAGTGCATCCGGCGACTTCTCGATCAGGATCTCGTCGCGATTGCGTAGTCCACTAGATAGTTCGCCCTGTTTAGTTACCAGGATCGCCTTGTATTTTTCGAGTTCGGTTCTGTTCATGATCATTCTCCTATCTTTTTTCGTTCTAGCCTGTCAGGTTCGTTTGCCCGACAGAGAATAGACGAAATTTCGCTCCAAAAGTTTCAAAAAATCTCAGCCTGTTCGGCTCAAGTACGGGTGCTTGCTTCCAACACGCCCCCTTACGGGAAACCACTGTAGCAATTGCCATGCCAAATTGCAAAAAGCACCAAAGACGCCTAGGCACACCCCAGATTCACATGCAAGCCGCCACCCGACGACTGTTGGCCATCTTCCCGCCCAATCGCCTGCTACAGTAGTGTCGAATCGGTCCATTTGTATCACCAGACGCCAACGCATTCGATGCGTTACGTACCGAATTACGAAAGCAGTTCTATTACCAAGGTGTCGAATATTTGAACACTCTGCTGCACACAAGCGCAGGAATTTCTGTTTTCCCCCTCGACGCTGCCATCCGCGCTCGGCAGTCGTCTTGACGACGCAGCGCTGTAGTCCCGAGGGAACACTTCCCATCTGGCTATTCACTCCGATGGTCGCTCGGGCAAATGCCGACCGCTGATAATAAGCGGCTTATGGTGCGGGTACGCAATTGCACATCGCAGTGAAGAGCCAGCAGCACGCACGCTTCGGCTCCGCAGACTCAGGTGTGGTTCGAGCGGCATTCAGGATGCCGGAATCGATGCCTCGCGAGGCGACACTGTTCCAGGCCATCTGCATCGATCCTGAGTATGCGCATCTCGACCCAGCATACGCCTCGCGTCCGAACCCGCCCCATCGCTTCGCGGGGACCCAATGGGTCCAGCGCGAACGGAAAAGCGTCCAGTCTCTCGGTTGAAGCTGGCCTTCTGATCGCAGCGCTCCAGTCGCTGCCAATCGCCGTTGCAACTGCGGATGGCCGCGGGATCGTCCGCTCGGTTAATGCTGCATTCACGTCTCTCACCCGATATACGGCCGAGGAAGCGGTGGGGCAACCCATCACGCTGGTCTCGTGCGGCGTTGCGCAGCAGGGCTTCTATGAGGTCCTTCAAGAGGCATTTCGGTCCGGTGACCCCTGGCGGGGCGAATGGGTGTGCCGCAGAAAAACTGGGGATCGCTTTACCGCTGAACAGATCGTCACCGCTATCAAGAGTCCAAGCGGCAAGATCCTGCGCGTAGTCGTGACCATCCAGGACATCACTGCCCGCAATCAAGCCGCCGAGGAGCTTCAACTGGCCCGGGAATGCCTGCAAGTCATAGAGCACGCGGCTGAAGCCGGAACATGGTCTTGGAATTGCATCACTTGCCGGATCGGAGGTTCGTGTGAGTGGTTGAAACTTCATGGCATCGGTCGGGAGAGAACCGCTCTAACCTGGGAAGCCTTCGCCGCCACTCTGCACTCCGAAGATCGCGCGCGCATCGCCTCGCTGTTCGAGAAGAGCCTCAAGGAGCGGGCGCCGCATGTTTCCACCGAATACAGGATCTTGCTTCCCGATGGCCGGCTGCGTTGGATCGGCGCGTCGGGAGGGGCCACATACGATGCCTTCGGTCTCCCGCTCCGGATGGCCGGCGTCTGTTTTGACCTCACCGAACGCAAGCGCGCAGCCGTACTGGCTGCCGAGGCGCATCGTGACTTTGAACGATTCTTCAACCTGATACCCGATTTGGCCTGTATTGTCTCCACTGATGGCTACTTCAAGAAGGTAAATCCGGCTTGGGAAGTCAAACTCGGCTTCACTATGGAGGAAGTACTTAAGACGCCCATGCTCGACTTCATCCATCCCGAGGATGTCGAGCGCACCCTGAGCGAGGTCGCGAAACAAAGCCCTCAACACAGAACCGCGCAGTTCGTGAATCGGTATCGCTGTAAGAATGGCTCCTACAGAATATTGAACTGGACCACCACGTTCAACAGAGACGATTCGACACGTTTCGGCGTCGCCACAGACATCACCGACCAGCGGCTCGCCGAAAGCGCGGCTCAGGCGATGGGACTGCAACTCGCCCATTCGGCCCAATACGACTTTCTAACGGGTCTGCCCAATCGGATGCTTCTGAACGACCGGGTCGCCAAGGCCATCGACTTGGCGCAGCGCCAGTCGAAAAAGGTCTCGCTGCTCTTCTTGGATTTGGACGGTTTCAAGTACATCAACGATTCCCTGGGGCATCCGATCGGCGACAAACTTCTTCAATCCATCGCTAAACGTCTGGAGGAGTGTGTACGCGCCTCGGACACGGTGAGCCGGCAGGGAGGCGATGAATTCGTGGTCTTGCTTTCAGAAGTGGCACACGCCGAAGATGCCGCCATTTCGGCGAGGCGCATCGTAAAGGCGGTGGCGGAGGCGCATTCCATCGACGGTCACGATCTCCATGTCACCACGAGCATTGGCTTGAGCATCTATCCCGACGACGGACTGGATGCGGAAACGCTCATCAAGAACGCCGACACCGCCATGTACCAGTCCAAGGAAAATGGGCGCCAGGGCTATCAGTTCTTCAAGCCGGCCATGAACGCCCGCGCCGTGGAAAGGCAATCCATTGAGGAGGGTCTGCGGTGCGCCTTGAAACGGCGGGAATTAACTTTGCATTACCAACCGAAGATCAACCTGAGGACAAAGGAAATCACCGGCGCCGAAGCGTTGTTACGATGGACGCATCCCACCCGTGGGCTGATCCCTCCGGCACAATTCATCCCAATAGCGGAGGACTGCGGCCTTATTTTGGCAATCGGCAACTGGGTCCTTCGGGAAGCCTGCAAACAAGCCAGGACTTGGGTGGATGCACATCTGCCAAAGGTCACCATGGCGGTGAATATCTCCGCGATGGAGTTCCATAACGAGAACTTTCTGGAAGGTGTATTCGCAATTCTGGCGGATACGGGTTTAGATCCGAGGTTTCTTGAACTCGAACTGACGGAAAGCGTTCTGATGAAGCATTCCGAATCCGCGGCATCCATCCTCAAGTCGTTGAGAGCCAGAGGGGTGCGGGTGGCGATAGACGACTTCGGCACGGGTTATTCCAGCCTGAGCTATCTTAGGAAGTTCCCCGTGGATGCCCTCAAGATCGACCCGTCGTTCGTCCATCGGATCGCCGCCGCTCCGGATGAGACCACCATCCTCGCGGCAGTAATCAGCTTGGCCCGAAGCCTTAAGCTACGGGTCGTGGCAGAGGGCGTTGAAACGAAGGAAGAGCTGGCATTTCTTCAGACTCACCGATGTGACGAGGCGCAAGGGTACTACTTCAGCGTGCCGCTGCCTCCCCAGCAGTTCGCACGGTTGCTCCGGACCGGCATATTAGTGGGCGAGGAGCCAGCCCCCGCGGGGTAAATATTGAACCCATGCAACCTTTGGGACCCCAGGCAACGTCTCACGGAGTTTAGGACACTACAATCGCTCAGACATGCGCTCAGAAATGGCTCAAACATCCTGGCTCACAAATGGGCTCACCCGCCGCGGACTCCTCATGCTCGCTTCGGGAACAGGCGCGCAGTCCTGGTTTCGACTATACGCCGCCGAATCGGAATTCTGGAACAAAAAAGATCCGTCGCAGTGGTCGAGCGATGAAATTGAAAGGTTGAAGACGAAGTCGCCTTGGGCCAGGTCGGTCAACGTCACGTTGCGCCAATCGGGCAGCGGGGGCAATAGCGGTGGAGGATACCCCGGTGGCGGGATGGGCGGCGGCGGAATGGGCGGCGGTGGGATGGGCCGCGGCAGACGCGGCGGCATGGGCGGTCCAGCGCCGATCGAATACCACGGAGTGGTGCGCTGGGTCAGCGCCAAACCGATTCAGGAAGTCTTGAAATCGCCCGTTCCGCAGGGACTGGCAAACGCTTACGTGATTAGCGTGAGCGGCATCCCGATTCTCACCGGGGGCCGGCAGCAGACCGACGACAGCGATTCCGACAGCTCGGGAGCCAGGGGGCCCAGCCAGGACGTGCTTGACCGAATCAAGAACCTGACCTACCTGGAGCCGAAGGGCAAATCTCCAGCACAGCCCAGCACGGTGCAGCCGGGATCGGCCGGTTTCGAGACCAACGTCTTGTTGTTCGGGTTCCCCCATGAAGTGCTGCAGTTGACGAATGCGGATAAGGAAGTGAGCTTCACTACGCAACTGGGAAGGTTGGAGGTCAAGACCAAATTCAACCTGAAGGACATGATGTATCGTAAAGAACTGGCGCTATAGAACATGCCACTCGGTAAGCGCAAAACCCGTAGGATTTTCTCACCGTAAGCTCCGGCCTTGCTGTTCAGGCCCTCGACCACGCCAGCTTCTCAGGCGACAATCCGGCACTATGAGAAGTATGTCGCCGCAGACCGGAAACATGCCGGGCACTTAATCGCCTGTGCATACGTCGTTCGGCCTGGCAATCAAGTCGGCAACGTATTCTACGTATCATTCGATCGAGGTGCCACGTGGTCGCACACGTAACTGTTCCTGTCGCGGTGGATCCTTCTTGTGCCATCGGGCTCGGCGGCGCGGCGTTCGCGGCCAGCATTCACGACCTTCCAGACGAAAAGGGCACGCCGGTGCTGAGCGTGTATCGTTCTGGGGACGGCGGCCGCACGCGGAAACCTCCTTGATCAGTGTCGACGCCCCTCCCATCGACCGCGCCTACCTGACGGTGGACGACACGGACGGTACCTTCAAGAACCACGTGTATGCACATGCATATCGGTATAGCCGGAACCCGCTGGCCAACGTTCTCTTCTTTGCGGCCACCAATGAGGGGCGCAGCTTTGAGAACATGCTGGTCAACGGCGCGACCACGTTCGAGAAACCGTGGTTCCTCCCGGCGAACGGGGTCGTTGGGAATGACGGAACGTCTTTCGCGCTCATCGCGGAACTCGATGACACCAAACGAAACATGTCGTATCGAACAGATGCGGCATCTGCACCTTCTGCAGCGAATGCAGTGTTACTACATCCGGACCAATTTCCAGACCGTTGATCGCGTGCATGTATTCCGCTGAAATGCTCGGCCCCGAACCCCTCATCAGGCGGGTCCGGCTTTCTTCATCCAACAACATAACGGTACAAATGCATCCGGGTTCCATGGCCTCGATGGCGCGAGTCACGCTGTCGAGGAGCTCGTCCAGCGAAGCCCCGCGCGCCAACAGTGCCAGCAACCGCTTCTCCAACTCGATGACATGCGAAGCCTTTGCCAGGATGTCGCGCTCCCGCCTGCTATCTTTAAGGCGCGTTGCTGTCTTCAACCAGCCGATGGCGCACACGGCGGCGGAGAGAACAGCGGCCCCGAGTTACCATTAGCGCCTACCGGCAGCTCGCGTCCGCCGTCGGAGTGAAGAGTTTTCACGTTCTGCGGTCCAGGTCGAGTGGATGTGCAGGCCTCCCAGAATGGTTTCTGCGCGGCCCGATCTCGCGGATCCTACACGGCCGCTGCCTGCTTGCGCGGCGCCTTGAGAACATTTCCCGCAAAGCACCTGTCATTGTGCACGGCGTAAAAGCATTCAGAGCGGCGCCGGGAAAACCAGCCGGTAGACCGTTTCGGATCAATGGCTTACGGAGCAGGCTGCGGTTGTCCTGAGCGGCAATTAGGAAGCGATTGTATACACGGCCGCTTTCCACGGTGAACCTCCGGCGACACCCGGCATTGTAGTCCGTGGGCCACACTCCGCATCCGACTGTCTTCCCCCGTGGTGGGTCTGTAACGTGCCGGCCGCTGATAGTAAGCGACTTATCGTCCGGGTACGCAATTGCGATGCTGACCATTGAGCTGACGATGAAGCCCTTCCTTCCTACCGCGCTGGTCTGGGGGTTAAGTGGGCCGGTGGGCACGATTAGCGCGGACGCCATGCCGCGTCTAGTTACCCGCCCCACTCAAGCAGGCGCGCGCCTTTGTCCGGCTCAGCGATTTGGCGTGGGAAACCTGCCGCAACTGCCTGACGAAACTCCTAGAAAGCGTGCGTCCGCATGCTGAATGCCCTGTCGCAAGGCAGTAGAATCTTGATCCTGTACCACGAGCCTGCCAGCGTCCTGCTGCTGCAAGACATATTGGCTCAAGCAGGTTATGACAATTATAAAGCGATCGCTGCCTGCGGCGAAGCGATCTCGGCATTCCATGATTTTGGTCCCGATCTGATTCTCCTGGAACTCCCCGTGCCGGACTTGGGCCGATTCGAAGTACTGCGCCAATTACAGTTGCGGATTCCGCCACAGAGCTATCTACCGATCGCAATCGTGACCGCGGATTTGCCGCGCGCCGTTAAGCGGCAGGTTTTGTCCGCGGGTGCAAACGACTTTATTGCCAAGCCGTTTGACGATACCGACGTTGTGCTTCGCATCCGGGGCCTGCTCGAAACGCGCTTCCTGCATCGCGCGCTGGACCTACGGAATCGCGTATTGGATCAAGACGTTAGCGACCGCGCCCACAGCATGGAGGAAGCCCAGGTTGAAATTCTTCATCGGCTGGCACTCGCCGCCGAATACCGCGATGACATTACCGGCTATCACACTCAACGTGTTGGCGAGCTCGCGGCATTACTCGGCCGCGCCGCCAAGCTTCCGGAACAGACGGTCGAACTCATCCGGATGGCCGCTCCGCTCCACGATGTCGGTAAGATCGGGATACCGGATAGACTTATCCTGAAGAGACAAGGTCTCACGGAGGAGGAATTCGAGCTAATTAAGGCGCATACGACCATTGGTGCGCGCTTGCTCGCGGGCAGCCCATTCCCGATTCTTCAATTGGCGGAAAAGATCGCTTTGTACCATCATGAACGCTGGGACGGTCAGGGTTATTGGGGTAGCCAAGGGGAGGCGATTCCTATAGAAGTCCGCATCGTATCCATCGTGGACACGTTCGACGTGCTCACTCATGAGCGTCCCTATAAAAAGGCATGGCCGGTTCAGGATGCTATTGCGGAAATCAAATCGCAGAGTGGGCGGCAGTTTGATCCTCACTTGGTCAGGGTCTTCACAGCGCTGGTCCGCTCAAATGGACTGCAGGTGCTGAGTGATACTGAGGGAAGGCCCTTGAAATCCCCGCCGAGTCGGATCGAAGGCGGCCGCACTCCACTGCACACGGCAAACGGTAAAACCGGTACGGAACCTGGCTGGCCGGCGGAAAATCCTTTGGCGCCCGCTATCGGGCGCAGCGATTCTCTCGATTCACCAGGCTAATCGGTCGGACGACCCGGCTGGGCTGAATCACGTTGGACCATGAATTGCACCGGGCTCTTCGGAGAGAGCGAAAAAATGTCTAGATTGTACTCAATCGTACCTGCGCTGGCCATTATGGGGATACTGGCCGGATGCTCACAGACACCAGCGAAATCGCCTGCCGTGGCCGATGCTATCCGAAAATCGTTGAGCCAAGCCGGCCTAAAAGATGTATCTGTGACTCAGGATCGTGATAAGGGCATAGTGACTCTCGGCGGGCACGTGCCGACGCAGGATTCCCAGGCGCAGGCCGAGTCGATCGCCAAGGGCTTGGCTGCTGGACAGGTAGTGGCGGACCAGATCGCCGTATTGCCCGCGAATGCAACTGGCGACACCAGGACTGTTTACGCGGATCTCGACAAGGGCATCCAGGACAACCTGGACGCGGCACTGCTGCAGAACAAGGTTCCCGGCACGATCCGGCACACTGCCAAGAATGGCGTCGTAACTCTGTCCGGCACGGTGGACTCAGACTCGTCGCGAGCAGCGGCCGAGCAGACGGCATCGTCGGTGCCAAACGTGCAGCAGGTAGTGAACGAACTGCAGGTCGAGCATCAGAAGGCCAGCTCTTCGAAATAGACCGGCGCGTTGGCGACTGGCGCGTTCTTGTCCGACGCGAACACCCGCACATGATCGCATAATAAGACTGGAGGATAATTGGAACGGGGGTGTTCTTGCGTCGAGTAATGCTGCTGCTTACGGTGGTCCTGATGGTGGGACTCGCCGCGCCCGAGAAGGACGGCAACGTAGTCCGCGCCACGCTTGACAACGGTCTCCAGGTCGTAGTCGTTCGCGACCCGCTGGCGCCAGTCGTCACCGTCGAGGAGAATTACATAGCCGGCGGCAACGAGACGCCCGCCGGTTTTCCAGGCATGGCGCACGCGCAAGAGCACATGGCGTTCCGCGGTTGCGCGGACCTCAGCGCGGACCAGATCGCCGCCATTTATGCCCAATTGGGCGGCAACCAGAACGCCGATACGCAGCAGAATATAACCCAGTACTTCGTCACCGTGCCGGCTCAGGATCTGGAGGTCGCGTTGCGCGTGGATTCCGCATGCATGCAGGACGTGCAGGATTCGGACGAGCAATGGGCCGAGGAGCGCGGCGCCATCGAACAGGAAGTTTCGCGCGATTTGTCCAATCCCACCTATAAGTTCATTACGCGGCTTAACGAGGACCTGTTCTCCGGCACGCCCTACGTACACGATGCGCTGGGCACCAAGCCATCGTTTGATGCGACCACCGGCGCCATGCTCAGGAAGTTTTATCAAGAGTGGTACGCGCCCAACAACGCGATTCTGGTGATCACCGGCGACGTCGATCCCACCGCAGTGCTGGCGAAAGTGAATCGGCTATACGGTCCCATCAAGCGCAAGACTCTTCCGGCACGCCCGGCAGTCGAACTGCAGCCCGTCAAGGCCGAAAGTTTCACGCTCGACAGCAATCTACCGTATGAACTGGTTTTCGTTTCTTTCCGCATGCCCGGAACGGACAGTCCCGACTTTGCCGCGGTCCGCATTCTAAGCGATGTCGTCTCCAGTCAGCGCGCCGACCTCTACGGCCTCGTGCCGCAGGGCAAGGCCCTTGGGACAGACTTTGGTCTGGCCGAAACCTACGCCAAAGCGAGCGTAGCATTTGCGCTGGCGGCGATACCAGCGGGCGCCGATCCTGCCCCGATCACCGCCGAGATGAAGACCATCCTTGCCGGTTACGCAACCAAAGGTGTGCCCGCGGCGTTGGTGGAGGCAGCCCGAAAAGGTGAGATTGCCACTGGTGAGTTTCAACGGAACTCCATAACCGATCTGGCATCGGTCTGGTCGCAGGCGCTGGCCGGTGAGGGCCGCGATTCCCCTTCGGATATCATCGAGGCGATGAAGAAGGTTACGGTGGAGGACGTAAACCGCGTGGCGAAGAATTATCTTTCCCTACAGAGCGCGATTATCGCCACGCTGAAACCTTCGCCCTCCGGCGCGGCGGTCGAGGGTAAGGGTTTTGGCGGCGCGGAAGTGACCACGGCAGCGCCAACCAAGCCCGTTACTCTGCCCGATTGGGCCGAGACGGCGGTAAAGTCGCTGAAAGTGCCGCAAGCCGTTACCCATCCAACGGATCTCACCCTGTCGAACGGCCTGCGCCTGATCGTACAGACCGAAACCATCAGCCCAACCGTCACGGTCATCGGCTCAGTTAAACATGAAGCGGATTTGCAGACCGCTCCGGGCAAGGACGGCGTCGGCAACGTGCTGGCGGAGTTGTTTTCCTACGGAACCGTAACGCGTGACCGGCTGGCGTTCCAGGAAGCGCTGGACGACATCGCGGCTTCGGAAACCGGAGGCGCCAATTTCAATCTGAAGCTATTGAAACAATATTTTGCGAAGGGCGTGGAACTGCTGGCTGACAATGAACTCCACCCCGCTCTCCCGCCGGATGCGTTCAAGGTCGTACGCGATGAATCGGCGCAGCTTACCGCCGGTACGCTGGCCAGCCCGGGATACCGCACGCAGCGGGCTCTGGAGACTGCTCTGCTCCCCAAGGGCGATCCGGCGCTGCGGGAGGCCACTCCCAAATCCATCTCGGCTCTGGCTCTTGAGGACGTCCGGGATTATTACGGAAAAGTTTTTCGCCCCGACATGACCACCATCACAGTCATTGGCGATATTACCCCGGAGGAGGCTAAGCCCGTATTCGAGAAATGGTTCGGCGGTTGGCAGGCGGCCGGACCGAAACCCGCAGTCACGCTCCCGGCGGTGCCGGCGAATCCCCCTTCCGCGGCGAATGTGCCGGACCCCACCGCGGTGCAGGATTCCGTCGAGCTTGCCCAGGAACTCGGTATCAATCGCTTTAGTCCCGATTACTACGCGTTGCAACTCGGCGATCATGTTCTGGGTGGCGGATTCTATGCTACCCGCCTCTACCGCGACCTCCGTCAGAAAGCTGGGTACGTTTATAACGTCGATAACGCTCTGCGCGCCGCCGAAACCCGCGCCACGTATTCGGTGACATACGGCTGCGATCCGGAGAATGTTTCAAAGGCCAGGCTCCTGGTTGAGAAGGAACTCGCGGCGATGCGCACTGCTAACGTGAACCCGGCCGAACTGCAGCAGGCCAAGGCGCTGCTCCTGCGTCAGATCATTCTGAGCGAATCGAGCGAAGACGCTGTGGCGGAAGGCTTCGTGGCCCGCGC
>Ga0302325_10006029_pt1 | contig 27393 bp, 29 predicted proteins | sample Palsa_T0_2_FD_201948 | JGI IMG/M metagenome (GOLD analysis project Ga0302325, IMG submission 201948) | Peat permafrost microbial communities from Stordalen Mire near Abisko, Sweden - Palsa_T0_2 | ecosystem: Environmental > Terrestrial > Soil > Palsa > Peat permafrost | place: Sweden: Abisko... | reverse complement strand
CCGCTGCTGGTGACCCGGGCGCGCGCGGTCGCGCTCGGCGAGGCTGACCTGGTGATCGTGGCCGGAACGCCGCTCGATTTCCGGCTCGGCTACGGCCGGTTCGGCGGAAAGAACGGAACCCTGCCGGCGCAGGTCGTCCATCTCGCAGACGCACCTGCCCAGGTGGCGACTCACTGCGAGCTTGCCGGATCTGCCGCAGGCAGCCTCGCCGCGATTTTCACCGGGCTCGCCGCCGAGGCGGGCAGTGCGGGAGCCGCACGCCGGCCCTGGGAGCAGGACTGGCTGCCCCGGCTGCAGGCGGCCGCAGCGGCAGCTGTCGCGGCGGATGCCGACGTCCTGCGCTCGGGCGCGCATCCGATTCATCCGCTGCGCATCTACGGCGAGCTCGCCGGCCTGCTGGAACCGGATGCGGTCGTCATCGGCGATGGCGGCGATTTCGTCAGCTACGCGGGCAAGTACGTCGAGCCGCAGCAGCCGGGCTGCTGGCTCGACCCCGGGCCCTACGGCTGCCTCGGAACCGGCCTGGGCTACGCCATCGCCGCCAGGGTGGCCCGGCCTGCTGCCCAGGTGGTCCTGCTGCTCGGCGACGGCGCGGCCGGCTTCTCGCTGATGGATGCGGACACGCTCGTCCGGCACGGCCTGCCGGTGGTGATGATCTGCGGCAACAACGGCATCTGGGGACTTGAGAAGCACCCGATGCAGGCGCTGTACGGCTACGACGTGGCCGCTGACCTGCAGCCCGGCTGCCGTTACGACCAGGTCGTGACGGCGCTCGGCGGGTCCGGCGAGCTCGTGACAGAGGCAGCGGACGTCGGGCCGGCGCTGCGGCGTGCCTTCGACTCAGGCGTTCCGTACCTGGTGAACGTCGTTACCGACCCCACGGACGTGTACCCGCGGGGCACCTCCGGCGTCTGAGCAGCGGCGGCTACTCGATAACGGCGATCAGGTCGCCCTCCTGCACGACGTCACCCTCGGCCACGGCCAGCTGGGTGAGCGTGCCCGAGTCCTCGGCGAGCACCGGGATCTCCATCTTCATGGACTCCAGGATGACCAGCGTGTCACCGTCGCCGATGGCGTCGCCCTCGGCCGCCACGACCTTCCAGACGTTCGCCACCATCTCCGCGCGAACCTCGCTCATGTGTGCCTCTCCTAGCTATCCGCCGCCGGCCGGCCGACTATGGACCATCATTGCTGCTCCCCCGTCATTACGAGCGCAGTCGGCCCACCAGGCCGGTGTCGTAGTCGCCGCTGCAGAACGCCGGGTCAGCCAGCAGCTCGCGGTGGAATCCCAGGTTTGTCTTCACGCCGCTCACGGTGAAGCCCGCCACTGCCGCCCTGGCGCGCTCCAGGGCCTGCGCCCGGTCCGCGCCGTGCACGCACAGCTTGGCGAGCAGCGGGTCATAGAACGGGGTCACCGTGTTCCCGGCCGTGTAGCCGGAGTCAACCCGCACGCCGAGGCCAGCCGGCTCGGTCCACTCGGTAATGGTGCCGGGGCTCGGCAGGAAGCGCTTGCTGTCCTCGGCGTAGATGCGCAGCTCCAGCGCGTGCCCGGAAGGGGCGACGGCGGCCGGATCAAAGCTGACCTCCGCGCCGGCCGCGATCAGGAACTGCTGCTCGACCAGGTCGATGCCGGTCACCAGCTCGGTGACCGGATGCTCCACCTGCAGTCTCGTGTTCATCTCCAGGAACATGAACGATCCGGCGGCGACGTCGACGAGGAACTCAACTGTCCCCGCGCCCCGGTAGTCGACGACCTGTCCAGCGAGCACCGCCGCGGCCAGCATCCGGGCGCGAAGCTCCGGGCTCACGCCGGGGGACGGCGTCTCCTCGGCGACCTTCTGATGGCGGCGCTGCACCGAGCAGTCCCGCTCGCCGAGCGCGAGCACGCGGCCGTCGGCCAGGCCCAGGATCTGGACCTCGACATGCCTGGCCCGCTCGACGTATCGCTCCAGCAGGATGGCCGGGCTGCCGAAGAACCGCTCCGCCCTGGACCTGGCGGTATCGAATCCGGCCTCGAGCTGGGCCGGGTCAGCCGCTGCGCTCATCCCGATGCCGCCGCCGCCCGCCGACGCCTTGATCATCACCGGGTAGCCCACAGCGCTGGCGGCAGCCAGCGCTGCCGCCACATCAGCGACCGGCTCCCTGGTCCCCGGCGCGACAGGGACGCCCGCCTTCTCCATCAGGTTCCTGGCGCTGATCTTGTCGCCCATCAGCTCGATCGACGCAGGCGCCGGGCCGATCCAGGTGAGGCCCGCGTCGATGACGCTGGCCGCGAAGTCAGCGTTCTCGGCCAGGAATCCGTAGCCAGGATGAACTGACGTGGCGCCGGTTGTCCTGGCGGCCGCAAGTACGGCGGCACCGTTCAGGTAGCTTGCCGCGGGCGGGGCAGGGCCGATGAGCACGGCCTCGTCCGCCTCGCGCGCGAATGGCAGGTCAGCGTCGGCCTCCGAGTAGACAGCGACCGACCGGATGCCGAGCCGGCGGGCGCTCGCGATCACCCGACGGGCGATCTCGCCGCGATTAGCGACAAGGACGGACTCAAGCACGCAGGGCAGCCTACAGCCGGGACGATACCCGGCGTCCCGCGACCTCGGCCAGCACGGCGACTACCCGTCCGTCGTACTCGGCCGGGTCCAGGCGCAGGCGCTCCAGGGCCGCCGCCGACCGGTCGCGGTCGGTTGAGCTGCCGACCATGTCGTCGAAGGCATTCGCCGCCCTGATGACCATGCTGCCCAGCGGCGGGGCCGGAACGTGGCCGCGCGCGGGCCAGCTCTGGCACCGGACGAGCGTGGCCACGTCGTCCAGCACGCCGGCCTCGCGGATGACCTCCGCGCCGAGCTCGGCGATCTGCTCCTGGTCGGCCGGTGATACCAGCACGGTGGCGCCGCCGGGGATCGGATCGCGCAGTGAGAGCTGGCCGATGTCGTGCATCAGCGCGGCGTACTCCAGTGCCAGCAGCTCCTTCTCGGCCAGGCCGAGACCGCGGCCCACCGCGACGGCGAGCCGGCTGACCCGGCGCGAGTGCCCCGCCTCGACGTACCCGGCGACCTCGGTGACCCGCGCGAGCGACCGGACGGTCTGCAGGTAGGTCGCGCGGATGCCGGCATAGCGGCGGAAGGCGATCTGGGTGACCAGCAGCGGGCCGATAAGGATCGCGAGCTCCATCAGCCCCATGTCCTTGGCACCGAACACCGTGATGATGACCGAGGCACCCACAGCCAGGCCGAGCGGCCACTGCAGCCGCATCTCGTCCCACATCGCGACCGAGAACCTGGCACCCACGTCGTCGGCCCGGATAAGTGCCCCGACCATGGTCTCGACCAGCCAGCCCAGGATGACGAGCAGCGCCATGATCGAGAAGGCGAACTCCCACGGCTGGTCCACGAACGACGCCGATACAAACGTGCGGAAGATGAAGGCGACGCAGGCAACGGTGATCAGCCGGGTGCACATGCCCGTCAGCCCGGCGGGGCGGCCGGCCGCGATATGCGGCAGCGCGCCGACCGTCATCCCGATTGCCGAGACCGTGATGACCAGCAGCGCGTTGTAGTGGACCACGCCTTCCTTAGGCAGCGACATGAGCAGCGCGTACGCCATCGCGCCGACCATCGCGATCGGCGCGGCCTCGCGGCCACCGGGCAGTGCCAGCCGCAGCAGCTCGCCGAACGCGATGAAGCCGCCGAACGCCAGCGCTGCCCGCCAGTTGAGGTGGCGCGACTGGATGTCCAGCACGGTGCCGGCAAAAGCAGCCGTGACCAGCATGGCGGCAGCCGATATCAGGAGCAGCCGGCCGGAGTCCAGCGCCTGCCAGTACGCCACGCGGTCCGGTGCCGGCCGGCCGGTCAGTGTCCCGCCGGTCACGGTATCTCGATGACGCGCAGCGGGGCGGTCGGGTCATCGTGATCCTGCACGGTCACGGTGGCCAGGTCGGCAGGGACGCCAGCCGGCTCGGGCAGCCGCCACTCCTCGCGGTCAAGCGCGGCGATGAAGGCCTCCACGATCAGCGGGTCGAATTGCGTGCCCGCGCCCTTGCGCAGCTCGGCAAGCGCCAGCCTGATGCTCTTGGCCTCGCGGTAGGAGCGGGTCGAGGTCATCGAGTCGAACGCATCGGCGACGGCGATGACGCGGGCGAACTCGGGAATCTCATGACCGGCCAGTCCCATCGGGTAACCGCGGCCGTCGATCCGCTCGTGATGATGCATGATCCCGTTCAGCGCCTCGTACAGGAAGCCAATCTCGCGGACGATCTCCAGGCCGCGCATCGGGTGCAGCTGGATGGCTGCGTACTCGTCCTCGGTGAGCGGGCCGGTCTTCTGCAGTACCTGCGTCGGCACGCCGAGCTTGCCGACGTCGTGCAGCATGCCGGCGAAGCGGATCGCGTCGGTCCGGTCGGAGCTCATCCCGATCTGCCGGGCGATCATGACGGCACCGCGAGAGACCCGGTCACCGTGGCCACGGGTGTAGTAGTCCTTCGTCTCGACGGCCTGGCACAGCGCGTTCATGGTCGCGGCGTAGGCACGCTGCTGCTCGGCGAACTGCCCCATCGCCCAGCGGGCCACGAACAGCGGTACCAGGACGAGCAGCGCCGCGAACCACCCCATGATCTGCCACAGCGAGGCGATGACCAGGCCCAGGCAGGCGTAGCCGAGATCGGAGGCGAGCAGCAGCGGGAGGCTGGATTCCAGCGCCTCGCGGCGCAGCATGCCGCTGCCGCGGTCGAGCCGGTAGATGCCCCAGATAAGGGCGTGATTAGTTGCGACGTGTACCGCCGCGGCGGCGGCGAATGCCACGACTATCGCCCTGAAAGCCGAGGCCGTCGGGAAGCCGACATGGCCGTGCAGGGCTAAGTACGCCTCGCCCGCGGCCAGGCCGCACAGCGCGTGCATCGCGCCGTTGAACAGCCGCTCGGGCAGGTGCAGCTGGCGGCGCATGCTGATCAGCGAGGTCGCGCCGACGAGCGCGGCGGCGAACGGGCCGAGCAGCACGACGGCCGCGAGCGTGGCCGCCGAGCTCGGCGACCATTTCGTCTGCCGCGAGATGAGCGGCGTCTTGACCGAGTCGCAGACCAGGAACAGGGCCTGGAGAGTGACCAGGGCGAACAGCGGATGCGGGATACCGGACAGGTGCATCGGGGCTGACGCGACGAAAAGTACGGTGATGGCCACGACCGCGCTGATGTAGAGCCATGCGGCCCTGGACACCATGCCGTGACCCCCCTTGCTGGCGGCGGCCCCTGGGGCGGCGACCGGGCGCAGACCCGGAGAGCCGCGCGTCACCCGCGCCGCGATCTCGCAGCTCGCCGGCGCATCTGGCCGACGTCGGCACTTAGCGTAACGCGGGGGGCCCGATCCCGCCGGGCTCACTCGCAATGTGAGCTAATAGTAGTCAGACGACTGCACAACGTGACGGCATCCGCGGCGGCGGCACCCCGGCCGGCGACAGGTGCCGTTGGCTTAGCCCGAGATCAGCCGGGCGGCCTACTCGGCCAGAACCTCAGTGTCCTCGATCTCGGCTCGCACGGCGGCGATCCGGGTCAGCACCTTGGTGCGCAGCTCCCCTGGAACGGCTTCGTGGCCGCAGGACTTGTGGACCAGCTTCTTGACGAGCTCCTCCAGGCCGAACTCCCGCAGGCACGGCCCGCACTCGTCGAGATGCTCGCGGATCTCGACGGAACTGCTGTCCTCCATCTCGCCATCGATGTAGGAGTACACCATGGCGAGTACCTCAGTGCACGGCACCTCGTGCGGGTTCCCGCAGCTCATTTCGCGTCCCTCCCTGACGCGTCGCCATCGGACGGCGCCGTCGTCGGGGCGGCGGGCGTGGTGGCCAGAATGCCCTGATCCGCCGCGTAGTCCTGCAGCAGCTCCCGCAGCTGCCTGCGGCCGCGATGCAGCCGCGACATCACTGTCCCGATCGGCGTGCCCATGATGTCGGCGATCTCCTTGTAGGCGAACCCCTCAACGTCGGCCAGGTAGACAGCCAGCCGGAAGTCCTCGGGCAGTGCCTGCAGCGCCCTCTTGATATCGGAGTCGGGCAGGCGCTCCAGCGCCTCCATCTCGGCGGACTTCAGCCCGGACGAGGTATGCGACGCGGCCCTGGCGAGCTGCCAGTCCTCGATCTCCTCGGTGCCCGACCGCTGCGGCTCGCGCTGCCGCTTGCGGTAGGTATTGATGAACGTGTTGGTGAGGATCCTGAACAGCCACGCTTTCAGGTTCGTACCCGCCTGGAACTGATGAAAAGACGCATATGCCTTGGCGAAGGTCTCCTGTACCAGGTCCTCGGCGTCGGCCGGATTACGCGTCATCCGCATCCCGGCCGCGTACAGCTGGTCCAGGTACGGCAGCACGTCCTGTTCGAACCGCTTACTGCGCTGCTCAAGTGTCTCGGGGACCGGACCCACCCCTTCCGGAATCGAGGGCTGCAGCAGCCCAGGCTGCAAGCCGCCTCGCCGGGAGGATACAACGCCCACGGTCATGACATCGCGCGCGACCGCCCTTGACGGGCCGGGCCGGGTCTGGCAGCTAGCAAGAGACACGTGCGGTCAAACACGGTCCCTCTCGCCTTCATTCCGCCCGCCGGGGCCAGTCGATCAAGCTTTACCGGCGCATGCGATCCAGCTTGCCCTGGCATGCCACGCACCTGGCCGCTTCCGGCTTCGCCTCGAGCCGCCCCTCGGGAACGGGGCCACCGCAGTCGACGCAGGTGCCGTACGTGCCGAGATCGAGCCGGTGCAGCGCGGCCAGCACATCGGAGCGCTGCCGCCGAGCGACCGCCAGCACGGCCTCGGAGCGGTCGGTCTCCGACAGGTTCGCGCCTGCGTCAGCCGGGTCCTGCGGATAGTCGCCGGAGCGCTCCTCGTGATCAGTGGTCCTGTCCAGCACCAGAATCGACCGGTCCAGCTCCTCGCGGATCTCTTCCAGCCGCTGCCGTGCCATCGTGACGTCCATGCGATCCCCGCCTCCTTCTGCAACTGGCCGACAGCACAACCGGGGGTCTTGCGTGCGCTGCCCGGCCATCAAGCCGGGCTTAGAACAGTGCTCCGGTGCCGTCGTCTCCGGCGTCTGCCGCGCCGCGGCGATCGCCGGGCGCCTGCCCGGCTAACTCAGCAGCACCGCGGACGAGCGGCTCGATCAGCTCGGGACCGTTGTGCCGGACGGAGTTGACCTCGGTAGAGACTGGCCAGGTGGTCAGGTCGCTGACCATGGCCGGCGTGAGCAGCGCCCGGAGATCAGCAACATCGGTGTTGGCCGGGCTGAGCCAGTCGGACCAGCTGCCGGAGTCGATGATCATCGGCATCCGGTCGTGGATCATGCCGAGCTCATCCGGCGCGCTGGTCGTGATGATCGTCGTCGTCCACAGCCAGGCATCGTCGTCGCCGGACTGGAACTCCGGGTCGCGCCACAGCTCGTACAGGCCGGCGAAGGCGAGCGACTGGCCGTCGCTCCGGCTGATGTAGATGGGCTGCTTCGGCTCGCCCGGCAGCTGCTGCCATTCGTAGTAGCCGTCTGCGGGCAGCAGGCACCGCCGCCTGGCGAACGCGCGCCGGAAGGCCGGCTTCTCGGCCACGGTCTCCGCCCGCGCGTTGATCATGCGGCTGCCGATCTTGACGTCCTTGGCCCAGAACGGCACCAGGCCCCAGCGCATCACTCTCAGCTCGCGGGCGATCGCGCCAGTGCGCCCGGCATCGGGCTTGTCATCGGTGTCCGCGGGCCGATCAGCCCGGTCGACCACCGCATAGACCGGCTTCGTCGGCGCCACGTTGTAGTCCGGCTTCAGCGGCTCGGTGACCTCGTCACGCTGCACGCTGAACTCCTCAAGGAGCTCAATGCGCTTACGCGCCGACGCATACCGACCGCACATCATCCCCACCTGACAGAGCACAGCAGCGAACCGGGCCGCTGCGGCCCGGAATCTGCCAGTTCATAACCGAATCCGGCAATCCCAAACCTTGCCGCCCATTCGGGCCAGACTCCTGGCCCCGCACGACCGCGGTGTCTGATTGTCGCTCCGCTCGGCCGGCCGCGTCTAGACGACACCGCAGCCAGTAATCTTCGTGGCATGCAGGCCACTACGCACGCCGACGCCGCCTGGGCGGCACCCGCCGCCGCCGCGCCGGTCCGTGCCACCGTCCGCCTGCCCGGCTCGAAGTCCATCACCAACCGGGCGCTGATCATCGCCGCGCTCGCCAGCGCGCCGACCACGATCGCCGGGGCGCTGCAGGCCCGCGACACCGACCTGATGAGAGCAGCGGTCACTGCCCTGGGCGCTGCCGTCGAGCCAGCTGACGAGGATCAGAACGGGAACGAGGCCGCCGGAGCCAGCCGTTCCGACAGCGCGCAGCCTGCGTGGACAGTGACCCCCGGCTGGACGGCAGGCCCGGCTCGGGTCGAGGTGGGGAACGCCGGCACCGTCCTGCGCTTCGTCCCCCCGGCCGCGGCCCTGGTGACTGGCGATGTCGAGTTCAGCGGGGACGCGCGCGCCGTCCAGCGGCCGGTCGCGCAGCTGCTGGCCGCGCTCCGGCAGGCGGGCGTGGAAATCAGCGACGGCGGCCGGGGCGCGGTGCCGTTCGTGGTGCGGGGGCGCGGCCAGGCCGGCGGGGGCCGGGTGACGCTCGATGCGTCGTCCTCCTCGCAGCTGGTGTCCGGCCTGATGCTGGCGGCCCCCCGCTACACGCGCGGGATCGAGATCGTCCATCAGGGCTCGCGGATCCCGTCCGCGCCGCATATCGCGATGACCGCGGCCATGCTGACGGCCGCGGGCGCGGAAGTGGAGTCCGGGACCGCCCGCGGCGGCGGGCAGTCCGCGCCGGACTTCTGGCGGGTCCATCCGGCCGCGCTGGCACCCGGCACGATCACGGTCGAGCCTGACCTGTCCAATGCGGCCCCGTTCCTGGCCGCGGCCGTCGTCACCGGCGGCCAGGTCACGATCCCAGGCTGGCCGTCCGTCAGCCTGCAGGCGGCGGGCCAGATCCTCGGCGTGCTCGAGGAGATGGGCGCGGCCGTCCAGCTGACCGGCAGCGGCCTGGAAATCCGCGGCACCGGCCGGATCCGCGGCATCACGGCCGACCTGCGGGACATCAACGAGCTCGCGCCGGTGCTCACGGCACTGGCGGCGCTCGCCGACAGCCCGTCGGAGTTCACCGGGATCGGGCACATGCGCCTGCACGAGAGCGACCGGCTGGCCGTCCTGGCCGCCGAGATCGGGAAGCTCGGCGGTCACGTCACGGAGCTGCCGGACGGCCTGCGAGTGCTGCCGCGGCCCCTGCGCGCCGGTGACGAGGCCTTCGACAGCCATGACGATCACCGGATGGTCATGGCGGCCGCGGTCCTCGGCCTGGCCGTCCCCGGCCTGCGGGTGCGCAACGCGGGCACCGTGGGCAAGACCTTCCCGGCGTTCCTCGCCCGCTGGCAGCAGCTTGCCGGGCAGGCACCCTGAGCCCGGCGGCAGGCCGCTCGCGGCTGGACGAGGACGATGTGCGGGTCAGGCCCGGCAGGGGATCCCGGCCTCGCACCCGGCGTCGGCCTGCGCACTCTGATGCCATCGACGCTTTCGTTACCGGGGTCGACCGCGGCCGGTACCACTGCTGGACCGGTGAGCGCACGGTCGTCGCCATGAAGGCCAGGGAGCTGGGCAAGGGCAGCATCGTCGTCGGCGACCGGGTCAGCCTGGCCGGCGACGTCTCCGGGCAGCCGGACACGCTGGCCAGGGTCGTCCGGGTGCACCCGCGGACGTCGGTGCTCCGCCGGTCCGCTGAGGACGACGATCCGGCCGAGCGGGTCGTCGTCGCCAACGCCGACCAGCTGGTGATCGTCACCGCGCTGGCCGACCCGCCGCCGCGGCCGCGGCTGATCGACCGGTTCCTGGTCGCCGCCTACGACGCGGGCCTGGAGCCGCTGCTCTGCCTCACCAAGGCCGACCTGGCGCCGCCGGATGACCTGCTCGCCGCCTACCAGCCGCTGGGCGTCCGGTCGATCGCGCTCAGCCGGCCATTCGGCGGCCAGCTCGGCGAGGTACGCGAGCTGCTGGCCGACCGGATCAGCGTCCTGGTCGGCCACTCCGGGGTCGGCAAGTCCACCCTGGTCAACGCACTGCTCCCGGACGCGGACCGGGCCGTCGGGACGGTCAGCCCGGTGACCGGCCGCGGCCGGCACACGTCCTCATCGGTCGTCGCGCTGCCGCTGGCCGGAGGCGGCTGGATCATCGACACGCCCGGCCTGCGCAGCTTCGGGCTGGCCCACGTCACCGCCGACCGGGTGGTGTCGGCCTTCGGCGAGTTCGCCGACGCGATCGAGGAGTGCCCGCCCGGCTGCAGCCATCTGGAAGCGGGCTGCGCGCTGGACGACTGGGTGGCCGAGCACGGCGGCCCGGCGGAGGCCGCCCGGCTCGACTCGCTGCGCCGCCTGCTGCGCAGCCGCGAGGGCCTCGACCCCGCCGACGGCTCCGAGTCCTGAGTACGACCGGTCCGAGCGGGGCCGGATTAGTGCTGCCCCAGCGACAGCAACTCGGCCCCGATAGGAGCGCCGGGCGAGCTAGCCAGGCGGCACATGCTCGCCGTACCTCTCAAGTACGGCCTGAGCGACGGGCATCGCCTGCTCGCGGTCGCCCGGCACCAGCCCGATCCGCGTCCTGCGGTCCAGCAGGTCACCGGCGTCCAGCGCGCCCTCCCGCTGCAGCGCGAAGGCCAGCTCAGCGGCGATCGTCCCGCCCGGTCCGGTCACCGGCGCGCGCAGCGAGGGGTCGGCGGCAGCGAGCGCCAGTACATCCGCCGCCTCCGTCCCGTACCGCGCGACCAGGCGAGCCGGAGCGCTGAGGCTGCGCAGCGCGGCCTGGCTGGCAGCGCCGACGAGGGGCAGCCTCGCCGTGCGGCAGGGGGCGGCGTCCCGGCCGGCCAGCGCCGTCTGCCTGAGCGCGGCATCAACGGCGTCCTGCGCCATCTGCCGGTAGGTGGTCAGCTTGCCCCCGACGGCGGTGAGCAGCCCGTCCTCGCCGGCCAGGATGGCGTGTTTCCTGGACAGGTCAGCCGTGCTGTCGGCCTGGCCTGCCAGCAGCGGCCGCAGCCCGGCGAAACTGCCGGCCACATCGCCGGCCTTCAGCGGCACGCGGAGTACCGAGCTGATCGTGGTCAGCAGGAAGTCAGTCTCAGCCGGCGACGGCTGCGGCACATCCGGCACGCCCTGCTCCGGGTCGGCCGGCTCGTCGGTCAGGCCGACATAGATCCGGCGTTCGCCGGGCACGGGCAGCGCGAACACGAACCTGGCCCGCTCCCCGGGCACCGGCACGGTCAGGCCCGCCCGCAGTCCCGGCAGCGCGCTGGCGTCGAGTACCAGGTGCGTGCCGCGGCTCGGCCGCAATTTCACGCCGGGAACGAGACCGCCAGCCCAGACTCCTGCCGCGTTCAGCACGCACCGGGCGCGCACCCGGATCGACGAGCCTGTGATCCGGTCAGTAAGCGTCGCGCCGTCGCCGCTGAGGTCCGCCGCCTCGCACCTGGTCAGGACCACTGCGCCATGGGCCGCGGCAGTGCGCGCGATCGCCACGACGAGCCGGGCGTCGTCGGTGAGCTGACCGTCGAAAGACAGCAGCGCTCCGCTCACGTCCTCGCGGAGTGACGGCACGGCGGCGCGCGCCTGCGCCGCGGACAGCGACCGTGCCGCCGGCAGCCGGTCCCGGCCGGTCCAGGCGGCCAGCCGCAGCAGGTCCCCCGCCGCCAGGCCGGCCCGTGCCTCCAGCCGGCTGCGCCGGTCCAGCCCCGGCGCGAAGGGCAGCACCATCGGCAGCGCCCGGCACAGGTGCGGCGCCAGCGTCGCCATGATCCGGCCGCGCTCGACCGCGCTCTCGCGCGCCACTCCGACGTCGCCGTGCGCCAGGTAACGAAGACCGCCGTGCACCAGCTTCGAGCTCCACCGGCTGGTGCCGCTGGCGAGGTCGCCGCGCTCGGCCAGCACTACCGACAGGCCGCGGGCCGCAGCGTCGAGCGCGACGCCGGTGCCGGTCACCCCGCCGCCCACGACCAGCAGGTCGACGCGGGGATGATCGGCCAGCCGGGTGAGCTCGCGGGCGCGGCGGGAACTGCTCAGCGCCGAGCCGCTCATGGCTGCCCGTCCGGCCGCAGGTAGCCGTTGATCAGGACGGCAAGCTCCGCGTCCAGCGCATCAGAGCCGCGGGCCGCGGTCGCGGCGACGCGGCCGGAGAACACGAATGACTGCACGGCCAGCAGCACGACCAGCGCCAGCGTGGCCGGATCGCCGGCCCGCACCGAGCCGTCGGCCTGACCGGCCGCGGCCTGCGCCGTGATGAACTCCAGGGCCATGCGCTGCCCGGCACCCAGCCGGTCAAAGATGTACGGCTGTAGCAGCTCGGGATCGACGTCGATGATCTTGGCAAGCAGCGGATGGCCGCGCAGCGCGTGCACCGCTGCGACGATGGAGCCTGCCGCGAACTCCCGTGCGCTGCCGAACTCCGCCCGGTCCGGTGCGGCCGCCGCGAACGTTCTGGCCCATTCACGCGTCATCAGGTCTGCGACGAGCGCGGTCAGATCGGGCCAGCGCCGGTACACCGTCGGCCTGCTCACGCCGGCCCTGCGGGCTACGTCCGACAGCGATGTCCGGCGCACCCCGAACGCCAGCACGCACTCCGCGGCGGCGTCCAGGATCGCCGTGTCGACCGGTGCGGTGTCGGCCGGCGTCGTATCAGCCAGCGGAATGACGTCAGGCAATTCCCTCAGATACCTCGTTACAAAGTGACGGTGATTGTAAGATTATTAACTGATGAGCACGACACCGCAACCCGGCCCACAGCAGCTGCCGTGGGGTGCCTGGGGACCGCGCCGGCCGCTGCCGCCCGCCGTCGGCGAGCTCCTCGGCCAGTTCCTCGGGCTGCCGCCGCATCCGGCACCGCCAGTTCCGCTGGAGGCAGTCGAGCTGGCCCCGTCCAGGCTGACTGAGGCGGCACTGGCCGGCCTGGCCGCGGCGACCGGCCCCGAGCACGTGCACGCCAGCCGCGCCGAGCGGCTGCGGCACACCGGCGGCAGGAGCACCACCGACCTGCTGCGCCGCCGGGCCGGTGACGCCCGGCACGCCCCCGACGCCGTGCTGATGCCCGGCTCCCACGATGAGGTACTGGGCGTGCTCGCGGCGGCCGAGCGGCACCGGCTCGCGGTCGTTCCGTTCGGTGGCGGCACCAGCGTCACCGGCGGCGTCGAGGCGCTGGCAGGCGGCCTCGATGCTGTCATCACGCTCGACCTGGCCCGGATGGACAAGCTGATCAGCATCGACGTCGACGCGCAGGCCGCGACCATGCAGGCAGGCATGGCGGCGCCGCGGGCCGCCCGGCTGCTCGCCGCCCGCGGCGTCATGCTCGGGCACGAGCCGCAGAGCGCTGAGTACGCCACTATCGGCGGCTTCGCGGCGACCCGCTCGGCTGGTCAGGCCTCGGCCGGCTACGGCCGCTTCGATGACATGGTTCTCGCGCTGCGGGCGGCGACTCCGCGCGGCACGCTGGCGGCAGGCCGCGCGCCCGCCTCGGCGGCAGGCCCGGACCTGCGGCAGCTGCTGCTCGGGTCCGAGGGCGCGTTCGGCGTGATCACTGAGGTCACGCTGGCCATCCGCGATCTGCCGCAGGAGACGGCCGACGAGGCCTGGCAGTTCCCCGGTCTCGCGGCCGGCATTGCCGCGCTGCGCTCGCTGACGCTGGCCGCGCCCGGCGCCGTCACCATGGCGCGGCTGTCGGACGAGACCGAGACGTCCGTTCAGGGTCTGGAGAGCGGGCACGCCGCGTCCGGCTGCCTGCTGCTCGTCAGCATCGAGGGCACGGCGGAGTCAGTGGCAGCCCGGCGGCGCCAGGCCACTGAGGTCCTGCGTGAGCACGGCGGCCGGGCGGGCGCACCGGAACTCGTCGCTGGCTGGCGGCGGAGCCGGTTCGACGCGCCCTACCTGCGGGACTCGCTGCTGGATGCCGGGGCGCTGGCCGAGACCCTGGAAACGGCGACCAGCTGGGGCAACCTGGCCGCCCTGCACCAGTCGGTGCGCGGGGCGCTCACCGCCACCCTGACCGCGGCCGGCACGCCACCCGTCGTGATGTGTCACGTGTCGCACGTCTACCGGAGCGGGGCCTCGCTCTATTTCACCGTGGTGGCGGCGCAGGCGGGCGACCCGATCGGTCAGTGGGCCGCGGCCAAGCGCGCCGCCAGCGCCGCCATCCTGGCGGGCGCCGGGACCATCACCCATCACCACGCCGTTGGCCTGGATCACCGGGACTACCTGACGGCCGAGATCGGCGAGCTCGGCGTGACCGTGCTGCGCGCGGTCAAGTCGGCGCTCGATCCGGCCGGCATCATGAATCCCGGCAAGCTCATCCCGCCGGCGGACTGACCAACACGGCGCTGCGGCTAGCCCGGACGTGGCTAGCACGGGCGGTTAGCGCTACCGTTCCCGGCATGGCTGGTTTTGACGGCGACCTCGGCTTCGCGCACGTCCTCGCAGACGCGGCGGACGACATCACCATGCGCCGATTCAGGGCCCTCGACCTGCGCGTGGAGTCCAAGCCCGACCTCACCCCGGTGAGCGACGCCGACCTGGCCGTCGAGGAGTCCCTCCGCAACGTCCTGAGCCGGGCCAGGCCGCGCGACGCCATGCTCGGCGAGGAGTTCGGCCGGACCGGATCCAGCCAGCGCTGCTGGGTCATCGACCCGATCGACGGCACGAAGAACTACGTCCGCGGCGTGCCGGTGTGGGCGACGCTGATCGGCCTCATGGACGAGGACGAGGTCATCGTCGGCGTCGTCACTGCCCCCGCCCTGGGCCGCCGCTGGTGGGCGGCGCGCGACGGCGGCGCGTGGACCGGGCGGAGTATGACCAAGGCCGCGGCCTGCCGGGTCTCGCAGGTCGCGAGCCTGTCCGATGCGTCCCTGTCGTACTCGGGCCTGTCCACCTGGGAGAGCGCCGGCCGCCTGGACGAGTTCCTCGGGCTGAGCCGCAAGGTGTGGCGCTCCCGTGCCTACGGCGACTTCTGGTCGCACATGCTCGTGGCCGAGGGCGCGGTGGATATTTCCGCCGAAACCGATGTCAACCTCTGGGACCTGGCCGCGCTGCAGATCATCGTCGAGGAGGCCGGCGGCGCATTCACCGACATCACAGGCGTGCCGCGGCCGGATGGCGGCAGCGCCGTCTGCACCAACGGCCTGCTCCATTCTGAGGTCCTCAGCCTGCTGGCAGCCGACGGCGGCTGACCGGGACTTGCCCTGAGCGCGAATCCAGCGGATGCTGGACAGCACTGGCAATCACAAGCGCACAAGCAAGCCGGGCGGTTCGCTGCGGCAACGTCGCCATGGCCAGCCCGCCATCTGGTCCGGCGCCATCGAGCGTCGCCGGACGCGAGAGGAGCGAGGCATGAACGTACGCGACGGTATGACCAAGGTTGTCCTCAGCGTGGGGCCATCCCACACGCTGCGGGAGGCCGCCCGCCTCATGTCCGCGCAGCGGGTCGGCGCCGCGGTCGTGGTGGACGACGCGCAGCCGGGAATCGGGATCCTGACGGAACGAGACATTCTCGACTCACTTGGCGCGGGAGAGGATCCCGACGCCGAGCTGGTCGCCGATCACCGCACCTCCGACGTCGTGTTCGCGTCCCCGCAGTGGACGCTTGAGCAGGCGGCGTCCGCGATGACGAGAGGCAATTTCCGGCATCTGGTAGTCGTCGACGGTCAGGAGGTCATCGGGCTCCTGTCGATGCGCGACATCGTCCGCTGCTGGTCCGGCGCCCGCGCCGAGGCTGAGGTTCCCGTCACCGCCTGATTCCGGCAGCCTGGCAATCTAGCAGCCGGGAGGCCGGGCGGACGGCCGCCCCGGCTGGTGGCCGGTCAGGCCCGGCGATAACGCAGTACTGCCACCGGCGTGAAGACCGCGATCAGCAGGCCGGACCACGCCAGCGCCAGGCCAACGTCGCTGGCAGAGCCAGTCAGCAGCGAGCGCACGGCGTCCACCATCGGCGTGACCGGCTGGTACTTGGAGAACGGCTGCAGCCAGCCGGGCATCGAGGTGGCCGGCACGTAGGCACTGGAGATGAACGCGAACACGAAGGCGATCAGCGCCATGCCCTGCGCTGCCTGGGCGCTGGGCGCGAACAGTCCCATCACGATGAACACCACCGTGAACACGACCGCGTACAGGACGCAGAGCCCGAAGGCCGCCAGCCCCTGCTGCCAGCTGCCAGGCAGCCGGAAGCCGAAGGCGAAGCCGAACGCCGCAGTGGTGGCGATCGCCCAGACATTGGTCGACGAGTCGGCGATTGCCCGGCCGAGCACCAGCGAGTACCGCGGGACCGGCAGCGACAGCAGCCGGTCGGTGAAGCCCTGGACCCGGTCCTCCGCCACCGCCACGGCGATACCGCCGCCGGTGAACAAGACGATCGTCGCGACGTAAGCGGGCACCAGGAAGTCGACGTAGCTCGTCGCGCCCGCGTGGATCGCGCCGCCGAACACGTACCGGAAGCAGAACAGGAACATCGCCGACTGGACGATGCCCAGAACGCTCAGCCCCGGCGTCCGGATGTACTTGCGCAGTGCCCTGAGCGCGACCTGGAGCGACGCCGTGATCGGGCCCGGCGGCCGGGCCGGGCGGCTGATCGCCTGCGGCAGTGCGAGGTCAGTCGTGGTAGTCATCGCATGCTCCCTGTCGTCGCGCTGCCGGCGAGCGCCGGACGGCTGTCGTGGTCGCCGGTGAGTGCCAGGAACACCTCGTCAAGCGTTGCCCGGCGCAGGCCGATCTCGTCGACCGCGATCGAGGCGTCAGCCAGGCAGCCGATCACGGTCGCCAGCTCGGCGGCTCCGCCTGGCGCCGGGGCGCTCGCGCGCCGCCCGGCCGGCTCGAGGCGGACGGCGCTGGCAGTGACCCTGCCGAGAATCTCCCCTGCCGCGCGGAGCGCGACCGGATCACCTACGGCGAGCTCGATCACGTCCCGGCCGATGCTGGCCTTGAGCTCGCCGAGTGTGCCGGATGCGATGACGCGGCCGTGGTCGATAACGACGACCTGGTCCGCCAGCTCGTCAGCCTCATCCAGGTAGTGCGTTGTCAGCAGGATGTCGGTGCCGCCTGCGGCCAGGCCGCGGATAGCGTCCCAGACCTCGCGCCTGCTGACCGGGTCGAGACCGGTCGTCGGCTCGTCCAGGAGCAGCAGCCGCGGGCTGCCGACGAGGCTGGCACCCAGGTCGAGGCGGCGGCGCTGGCCGCCCGAGTAGGTGGCGGTGCGCCGGTCCGCGACCTCGTCGAGACTGAGCTGCCCGATGACCGCCTGTGCTGCCCGCCGCGCGGCGCCGCGGCTGTGGCCGAACAGCCGTGCGGTCATCTCGAGGTTCTCCCGGCCGGTCATGGCCGGCTCGACGGCCGCGAACTGGCCGGCCAGCCCGATGTCGCGCCGCACGAGGCCAGCCTCGGTGACAACATCGCGGCCCCTGACCAGGAGCTGACCGCCTGACGGCCGGACCAGCGTGGCCACCGTCCGGATGAACGTGGTCTTGCCGGCGCCGTTCGGGCCGAGAATGGCCAGCACCTGGCCCGCCGGCGCGGTGAGGTCCAGCCCGTCCAGCGCGGTTACCTTGCCGAATCGCACCGTCAGGCCGCGCGCCGTGAGAAGCGGCGTGGCGGGCGACCCCGTTCCCGTGCTCATCGGGTTGGGTCGTCGATCGCCGGGTACCGGCCCTCGCGCCGCGCCCGCAGCGCATCCGCCAGGTAAGCGCGGCTGCACATCGCGGACAGTATCGCCACGCCGCTACGATGAACGCGGATCTCGGCGCGCCGCATCTCGCCGGTGAGGACGATCCGGCGGCCGCCGTCCGTGCTGACCCCGGTCCAGTCGGTCACCCGGCAGCGGCCGATGCGGCGCACGTTCCCGTCATCGATCCCGGCGCCGTCCGGAACGAGCAGCTTCACCGTCGCGTGGTCGATGTCGAGGCTCACCTCGATGGCGCCGTCCGCTGCCAGCTGCGGCGAGCGGAGGTCCAGGACGACGACGCCCCGTGACGCGCGAACGTCGAACTGGCGGGCGGTGGTCCAGTGCCCGAGCTTCTTCACGAGCCGCCCGTGCGCCCGGACCGGCACGGCCATGCCCGGAAGCCCCGTGCCCGGAAGCGCTGTGTCCGGAAGCGCTGTGTCCGGAAGCCCTTTGTCCGGAATCCCTGCCGCCATGGTGCCTGTGCTCATCACGATCTCCTTCCCGGCCGCACCATCGGCGGCCTGACGCGTTATGTCGTGAGTTGATAGTAGCTACAGAACTAGTTTCGATGCAACCCGATTGGCTGAGACTAGTGCATGCAGGACTATGAGCCGGATGCGGGAAGTCCCGGCCGGTCGACCTCAGCGGGACTGGGTTACTAGTGCGCCCGTAACTAGTAGACTGAGCGGTGTGGAGATGACGGCCGGGCCGGGAGAGTTCCGCTCCTCGCCGCTTGCGCTAGCGGTGCTGAGCCTGCTGCACGCAGCGCCGCTGCACCCGTACGCCATGCAGCGCCTGCTCAAGCTCTGGGGCAAGGACAGCGTCATCAACGTCGGCCAGCGTGCCAACCTGTACAAGACCATCAAGCGGCTGGATCAGGCCGGGCTGATCGCCGTCCGGCAGACCGAGCGCGATCAGCAGTACCCCGAGCGCACCGTGTACGAGCTGACCGAGGCCGGCAGGCAGGCGACCAGGACCTGGCTCAGGGACATGCTCGGCCAGCCCCGCAATGAGTTCCCGCAGTTCCCGGCCGCGCTGTCGTTCGTCATGCTGCTGACCCCCGACGAGGCCGCGGCCGTGCTTGACCAGCGCGCCGAGCTGCTGCGCGCCCAGCTCGCGGCGGTCGACGCTGACCTCGCCAGCGTGCCGGCCGCCCTGCCCCGGATCGTGCTCATGGACGACGACTACCGGCGCACGATGCTGCGCGCCGAGCTTGCCTGGGTCGAGGACGTCGCGCGGGATCTCGCCAGCGGTGCCTGGACCTGGAGCTACGAAGAGTTCGCGGCCATCCTGGACGGCACCTTCCAGCCGGATGGCGACGTCATCACGGCGCCCCCTGATCTGTGACCCGGCGCAGTACCCCGAGGTCGTCGCGGCGGTACTCGCGGCGCGCGTTCGTGGCCAGCTTCCGCTGGACCGCGGCATTCAGGTCGACGCCGGTCATCTCAGCGACGGAGGCGAGGAAGATCAGCACGTCAGCGAGCTCATCGCCGAGGTCAGGCTGACGCGTGCGCCAGGCCGTGAAGGCCTCTCCGACCTCGGCGGTGAGCAGGCCGAACTCCAGCGCGACGTCGCTGACGTTGAAGCCCTTCGCGAGCTTGTTCTCCCACGCCAGCCGCTGCACGTCGCCAATCTCCATTGCTCCGCCTCCGCATTGCCGGTTCACTCGGGTCCGCGTGCGTTTGCTATCGCTATAGCGGTAGCAAACGCACACGGACACCCGCTAACGGACGTAGCGGCTCAGCCCGTCGTCGAGGCTAGCCTGGTCGCCGCTGAGCGCGGCCGGGAGCGCCTGCTGCAGCGCGAAAGTAGCCGCAATCAGCCGGGCGGCCGGCAGCAGCGGGCCAGCGTGGCGGTCCCCCTTCCGGCGCTGCTCAATCCGTGCGGCCAGCGGCCAGCCGAACGTCACCGCGAGAGACGCCAGGTCGCTCGCCTGGTTGCCGACGCACGCGTTGTCCCAGTCCAGGATGCCGGCGATGCGCGGCACGTCGGCGCCTGTGTCCAGCAGCAGGTTCGCGCCGCCCAGGTCCGTGTGCACCAGCGCGTCCCCGTCCGGCGGGACCGTTACAACCGCGCGCACCTCTGCCTCGGCCCGCCGCCGTCCGGCCGGGGACATGAGCGGGAACAGCACCTCCCGCACCCGCCCGGCCCAGTCGCGCCAGTCACCCGGCTGCGCGGCCGGCACCGACCGCCGGATGGCGGGCTCGGTGCCAGCCCGGGCGAGCGCGTCAAGCAGCCCGGCCAGCTGGACGGTCATCGCCTCAGCGAAGCGCGGCTCGCCGAGCAGGCCCGGATGCGGATGGAGCCCGGCGAGGCGCCGCGTCGCCAGGTAGCAGCTGCCAGCCGGCCTGCTGAGCCAGCTGGTGCCGAGCGGCACCGGGATCTCTGCGGGCAGCTCGCAGTCCGCCAGCGCGGTCAGCAGGCGGGCACGGTCCGGCAGCAGCCGACATGATTCCGCATCGCGCGGGAAGCGGTAGGCGACGTCCCCGGCCAGCACGACATCGTGGAACTGGCCCGACTCCAGCTCGGCGGACGGGGCGGAGCCCGGCCCGACCGGCTGACCGTCGGCTGCGAGGACGGCCAGATAACCGGCCAGCGCGCTGCGCGGCGCCACCTCCTACCGCCTGTCCCTGGCGATCGCCAGGTAGCGGTGCTCGTTGGTGACGAATCCGCGCACGCCGGCCAAGCTAACAAGCCGGGGTACCGGGCGGCTACCGGTTATCCGGTCAGCGCTGCTCCTGCCGCCTGGCTAATCCCAGCGGTCGCCCCAGGACGTCTTCCTGGCCCGGCGGTAGGGCTCGCCCATGCTCTTGCTCACCAGTTCGCGGTGGCTCTGGCCGTCACTGCCGCACAGATCCAGCATGACCAGGCCCTTGCGCTGCTGCGGCCGGCGCACGACCCGGCCAGCCGGGAGCTGCGGCTCCCCGGGGACCCGGACGGCGGCCACGTAGCTGAACTTCTCGTCCTCGTACGACAGTTCAGCGCCCTTGACCTGACGGTGCACCGCCGAGCGCTGCAACCGCACGCCGAAGTGGCACCAGTCCCCCGGCACGTCGAGCGGGCAGCCGAGCTGATGCGGGCACGGCGCCGCAATGCGGAACCCGGCTGCCAGCAGCTGCTCGCGGGCGGCGAGGATGCGGCGGTGCCCGGCCGGCGTACCGGGCTCGACGAGCAGGACCGCCGGAGCGGCCTGCGCGGCCAGGCTGACCAGCAGCGCCTGCAGGCCCGGCGGCAGCTCACCGAGCACGTACGCTGCCGTGGCCAGCTCAGCTGTTATCCCCGGAGGAGCCCAGGGCGCGGCCGGGTCGCTGTCACGCAGCTGCCACCGCTGCCAGCTCGCCGATCGCAGCGGGCCGGACTCGGCGCGGGCGAGAATTGCCTGGCCGAGCCTGATCGCGTCGGGCGACTGCTCCAGCAGCGTGAGTGACTCAAGTCCGGCCAGCTCGGTGGCGGCTGCCCAGGCGGCACCGCCCGTTCCCGCCCCGAGATCCAGCAGGCTGGCTGGCCGCCAGCCGTCCAGCGACCGCTGCATCTCCCGGAGCGCGGCTGCGGTTGCGGCCGCCGTCGCGGGCATCCGGTAGGCGGCGTAGGCGGCTGCGTCGATCCCGGACGACATGACCGGGGCAGCCGGGACCTCGCCCGACCGGTAGGCGCTCATCAGCCGCTCGACGCCAGCGGCGAGGCGCGGGATGCCGGCGCCGGCGACGCCTGCCTGCACCGCCGCAGCGAGCGAGGTCGCCTGGGGCCCTGATCCGGTCACGCGCCTACGGTAATGCTCGCCGGGCACGTTACCGTCGTCCTATGGAGATAGCAGCGTGCACGCTGTCCGACGCCGATCGGCTGGCGCGGGCGGCCGAGTTCAGCAAGTTGTTCGCGGAGACTGTCACGGGGCTGAGCCGGCCGGAGCCGACGAGACTGCGGCTCGAGCTGGTCCCCGGAGCAGGGCCGGCCGGGCGCACGGCGGAGCTGATCGCGGCCGAGACTGAGTGCTGCTCGTTCTTTACCTTCACGCTGACGGCCGCGGCAGGCAGCCTGGTCCTGGAGGTGTCGGTGCCGACCGCGCAGATCGAGGTCCTCGAGGCGCTGGCCGGTCGTGCGGCCGGGCGCTGACGCTGCCAGAGGAGATGAGTCATGCGGTACCTGTGCCTGCTTGTCGGCGAGCCGGGCGTCGACGCGCCGGTCCCCGGAAGCGCCGAGTTCGACCGGATGCTGGCGGACTACCAGACAGCGACGGTCGCCATGGCGGACGAGGGCGTCCTGGTGGACAGCGGTCCGCTGCAGATGCCGGCTGCCGCCCGGACGGTGCGGGTGCGCAACGGCGAGCCGGTGGTGACCGACGGGCCGTTCGCCGAGATCAAGGAAGTCATCGGCGGCTACTACGTGCTGGACTGCGAGGACGCGGACGAGGCGCTGCGGTGGGCGGCCACGATCCCGGCCGCGCGCTACGGCGCGATCGAGATACGGCCGCTGATGTCGACCCTGCCGGGGCACAGCTAGACCGCGGCGGATCGTGGATGCCGAGTTAGCGGCGCTATCGCCCCACCGATGAGGCTTTCATGCGGCACGGCGGCACGGCGGCACGGTGGCGCGCGGTCCGGCCTGACGACGCGGTCAGGGCGCCAGCCTCGCCGCGACATCGGCCAGGTCCGGTCGGCCAGGCGACTCCTGAACGCAGCGCGCGAACAGCCATAGCAGCAGCCGCCGCTCGTCCAGGTCCAGGAGGCCGGCCAGCCTGCGGGCGAGACCGGCGGGGTCGGTCAGCAGCCGGCTGCAGTTGAGCATGTACTGCAGCGGGTCATAGGCCGGGTCGCCGGCGTGCGGTTCCGGATCGATGGCGAGCCAGGGCTCGCGCCGGGCCGCCAGGATGTTCTCCGCGTGCAGGTCGGTCGCGAGCATGACCTGACGGCTCGCAGTTCCCGGCAGCTCCCGCAGCAGCGCGAGCCCGGCGCGCTCGATACCGGGATCCAGCACCCCCTGGCCTGGCTCTGCCTCGTAGCCTGCAGCCCAGTCGTCGCACATCGCCTGCAGTGCCGGAAAGCCAAGACTGGCGGGCGGCTCACGCCGCAGCTTCCGCAGTACGCCGCAGACAACCTCGTCCCGGTCGGGTTCGGCCAGGCTGGTGAGGGCCGTACCGGGCTCGCATCGTTCGAGCAGCAGCGCTGCTGAGTCAGCAAGCCGCAGGTGAGCGTGTAGCCGGACGGCGCCGTGGCCGGCCCAGAATTCCAGGCCGGCCGCCTCGTACGCTGCCTCCGGATGGACCCAGCCCACCTTGAGCACGAGCCGTTCACCAGCTGCGGTCCGCGCCGGCGCCACCCAGGAGCACTGGCCGCCGGGTTCGAACGGCTCGCCGGCCTGCAGGTCCCAGCGGTCAGCGAGCTCGGCGACGACACCGGGCAGCCGGTCAAGCCACTGCTGCCTGGCGGGGGTTGTCAGCCAGGTACTCCGCAAGCAGGCTCGGCACTCGCAGCCCGGTCATGTGAGCCAGAGCTCGTAGCGCTGCTCGGGCTTGCCCGTCCGCGGGTGCGGCGCGGGAGCACCGGCTGCCTGCCAGCCCAGTCGCTCGTACAGCGCGACCGCCCGGCCGTTATCGGCGTAGACCAGCAGCTGGGCGCGCCGGTATCCGCCGGCCGCGAGCCGGACGCGAAGCTCGCGCAGGATCAGCTCGCCCACACCGTGGCCCCAGCTGCCCGGCCGCACGCCGAGATAGCTGACCTCCGCGCGCCCCGCCTCCGCGGCCGGCTCAACGGCCGCGAACCCGCCGACCGTGCCGTCGCCGGACGTGGCGACCAGCACGAACGCGTCCGCTGACCGGTCGAGCACGGCCTCGATGAGCGGGCGGGAGACGCCGAGCCCGGCAACATCCTGGGTGCCGTCCCTGGCAGCGGTCGCCTCCGCCCAGATCTGCGCGGCCTCGTCGATGTCGCGGCTGCCCCTGACGGCCTCGGTGACCTGCACCGTGGCAGTCTAGGTCGCCGGAGTGAGCCGCCCGTAGGAGGTCAGCGTCCGCAGCGCCTTGAGCGTGACGATCCCGCGCCATTCACTCACCGCGGCCGGGCTGGGCGGCTCCCACGCGATCGGCCAGCCGCCGTCGGCCTCCTGGCTCGCCTGGAGCTGATCGAGATGACCGCTGAGCTGCGCGTCGGTGAACAGCCCGCGCCACCGCGAGTCCGCCGCGGGCGCAACGTCCAGCGGCGTGACGCCGTAGCCGGGCGCGTGCGGGTCGAGCTTGAACATCGCGACGTCGGCCAGCGTCTTCGCGAGCACGGCGGCCATCTCGTCGGCGCGCTCGCGCTCGGGCACGTTCTCCAGGAAGATGAGCACCTCCGACAGCGCGTGCCCGTCGCCGGGCAGCCTGCCGGCGTCCAGCGTGTCCCAGCAGTACGCGGCCCCCGCTTCCCGCCACGGGTGATCGATGCCGAGGCGGTAGAGCAGGCCGGCCAGCCCCGCGGTGGGATTGAGACCCGGCTCGTAGCTCCACTCGGTCCAGTGCGCGGCTCTGGGAAAACCTTCTATGACCGGGAACGCCGGTGGCACCGCACCTGACTTCCCAGCGTCCGCGGCCGTCCGGGCGAGGAAATCACAGGCCGGCAGCACCATCTCCGGGGCTGCCGCACCAGCCGTGGCGAGTGCCTGGAAGGCCGTCTCGACATCGATGGGCAGGCTTGCCGGGCAGCGCTTGTCTGGTTCGAGCGCGTGGCCGAAGCCGCCGTCGTCGTTCTGGTAGCCGCGCAGTGCGTCGGCGACGTGCGCGGCCGGCTGTCCGAGGAACGCCGTCGCGAACAGGCGCCGCTCCAGCAGCCGGGCCTGGTTCAGCAGGAATCTGTCTCCTGCGGCAAATGAATCATCCATAGCCCGAGCCTAGGGACCGGTCCCCGGGCCGTCTTGAACAGAACGGACATGCTCCGCCGCCGGGCGCCGGGCGGACGCCGGCGGCCGCGGCCCGCGCGTACGGACTGGCGCCGGCGGCCCCGTTCCCGCCTGCATTGCTGTTGAAGTGCGGCCGGGCCATGGTCGGCTGGCCGACTGGTACGGCAACTGGCCCCGGATCACCGGCGGGCGCGGGCGCCTGCTCGACACCGCGCCGTGGCTGATCACCGGGTTCGGATTGTTCGTCCTCGCAACGGCGCCGCCGCTGCTGCACGCCATCAGGTCGCGGCGCAGTGCGATGCCGCCATCACTTGGCGGCTTCGCGCGCCCCATTTAGGCTGCCTAGTAACAGTGTTACTACAGCCTCGCGCCGGTCACGACGGCGGAGGCGATGCGGAGGCCCCAGAGATGAGCTTGGCGGACGAGACCACGGCACCAGTACGCAACGCAGACCGGTTCTTCATCGGCGGCGAATGGGTGCAGCCGTCATCCGACTCCAAAATCGACGTGATCGACTCGGGAACCGAGGAACTGTTCTTCAGCGTCGCGGAGGCGCAGGCGGCTGACATCTCGCGCGCCGTGGGCGCCGCCCGCCAGGCATTCGACACTGGGCCGTGGCCGCGTCTCACGCACGCGGAGCGCGCGGAGTACCTGCGCGCCATCGGAGCCGGGCTGCGGGAGCGCGCGGAGGCTCTCGGCCAGATCTGGCCGCGCGAATCCGGCGTCCTGTTCAAGATCGCGCAGTATTCCGGGCCGGGCGCAGCGGCGACGTTCGACTACTACGCGGGCCTGGCCGACACCTACCCGTTCGAGGAGCCGGCCCAGCCGACGGCGGGCGGCCAGTTCGGTCTCATCGTCCGCGAGCCTGTCGGTGTCGTCGGCGCCATCGTCCCGTGGAACGCGCCCCTCAGCCTCATCAGCTACAAGATCGCCCCGGCGCTGCTGGCCGGCTGTACCGTCGTGCTCAAGTCCTCGCCGGAAGCGCCCGGCGAGGGTTACATCGTCGCGGCGGCCGCCGAGGCGGCCGGCCTGCCGCCGGGCGTGCTGAACGTCGTGACCGCCGATCGCGAGGTGTCCGAGCTGCTGGTGCGCGACCCGCGCGTCGACAAGATCACCTTCACCGGGTCGACGGCCGCGGGCCGCAGGATCGCGTCGATCTGCGGCGAGCGGATCGCGCGCTGCACCCTGGAGCTCGGCGGCAAATCGGCCGCGGTCATCCTCGACGACATGGACCTCGAGGCCGCGGCCAGGACGCTGGCCGGGGCCGAGTGCTTCCTGTCCGGCCAGGTCTGCTCCTCGCTGACCAGGATCGTCGTCACGCGCCGCCGGCACGACGAGCTTGTCGACGCGCTGGCCGGCGCGTTCTCCCAGATCCGGGTCGGTGACCCGTTCGACGGCGCGACGCAGATGGGTCCGCTAGTGGCGAGCCGCCAGCGGGACCGTGTCGAGGGCTATATCGCCAGGGGCATCGCCGACGGCGCGAGGCTTGCGACCGGCGGCGGACGGCCCAAGGATCTGGAGCGCGGCTGGTTCGTCGAGCCGACCGTGTTCGGGAACGTCGACAACTCCTCGGCAATTGCGCAGGAGGAGATCTTCGGGCCGGTACTGAGCGTGATCCCGGCCGAGGACGAGGCGGACGCGGTCGCCGTCGCGAACGACACGATCTACGGGCTGAACGCATCGGTGTTCACCAATGACATCGACCGCGCACGGCAGGTCGCCGGGCAGCTGCGTTCCGGCACTGTCGGCCACAACGCGTTCAGGACGGACTTCGGGGTCGCGTTCGGCGGGTTCAAGCAGTCGGGCATCGGCCGCGAGGGCGGAACCGAGGGCCTGCTGCCGTTCCTGGAGACCAAGACCGTGATCCTGGAAGGCCGCCCGGCCGGCTACTAGATCACCTCCCGAGGGCAGAGGTCACGCTGGCCGGGAGTTCTTCTCCCAGACCGAGACGTGGCTTCTGCTCTCGCTGGTGAACGGCGAACGGTCCCAGTCGCTCCAGCGCTCGCGCAGCGTCATCCCGGCCAGCCGGGCCATGAGGTCAAGCTCGGACGGCCAGACGTAGCGGAACGGGATCGAGTAGGCGTCTCTCGTGCCGTCGGCCAGCCAGTAGTGATGCGAGATGGCGATCTGCGTGGCGGCGTCGTATTCCTCGAAGCCCAGGTGCCCCGGTGTCACGTCGAAGGCGTGATAACGCTCGCCCGGCGGCAGCCGCCGCAGCTCAGGGACGTAGACCTCGATGACAAAGCAGCCGCCCGGCTCCAGCTGCGCTGCGACGGCGCGGAAGCAGTCAACCTGCGCGTCCTGGCTGGTCAGGTTCGTGATCGTGTTGCGGACCAGATAGGCCAGCCCGAACGTCCCGTTCGCCCGGGTCGTGGCGAAGTCGCCGATAGTGACGCCGATCGCCGCCGCACCCGGCTTAGACCGAAGCTGTGCGGCCATCGCCGGCGACAGCTCGATGCCGTGCACGCGGATGCCGCGCTGGCTCAGCGGCAGCGCGAGCCTGCCGGTACCAATGCCGAGCTCCAGAGCTGTGCCGCCGGGCCCGGCCAGCCCGGCGAGAAAGTCGACCGCAGGGCCGGTGAACGCGGGCTCGAACTGATGCGCGTACCGCTGGTCATACTGCCGCGCCACCGGCTCGTCGAAATAGTTCTCTGCCACGCCTCAGTCTGAGCGCTGCCGCCCCGGCGGCCGCAACTGGATTACCCGCTGCGCGAGCCGGTCGCGGAGGTCTGGCCGGTCGCGGACGTCTGGCCGGTCCCGGAGGTCAGGCCGGCAGCCGGCTGATGTCGACGCTCGGGTACAGCGGGAAGCCGACCAGCA
>Ga0302325_10006028_pt1 | contig 27394 bp, 21 predicted proteins | sample Palsa_T0_2_FD_201948 | JGI IMG/M metagenome (GOLD analysis project Ga0302325, IMG submission 201948) | Peat permafrost microbial communities from Stordalen Mire near Abisko, Sweden - Palsa_T0_2 | ecosystem: Environmental > Terrestrial > Soil > Palsa > Peat permafrost | place: Sweden: Abisko... | reverse complement strand
AAATCCCGCGCCTGATCGCTGCCGAACCCGGTCTGCCACGAAGGCTTCGCATATCCGCCGTGACAGTCCGCCTTATTGGCCGTGTCGCCCGCGTCAGTCGGCCCGGTGTAAGAAGTGCAGCTGCTCGCGCCTCCGCCGCCCGCGCCCAGGCTGGGACTCAGATTCACCTGGTCCAGCACCGGATCGCTCAAATCCCATGGCTTTTCAGGAATGTAGCTCTTGGCCGAGCTCCAGTCCGCGTTGTTATTCGGATCAGCGGCAGTAGGCATGTTCCAATAAGCGCTCAGCGTGTCGAGCGTCGCATTCGCCGGGTAATAGAAATCCGTGCCGCCCACGGCCACGTTGTAAGGCGTGGAAGCCAGCCCGTTCACGAACAGCCCTGACACCGCCTGCGTTGGCCCCGAGGTGTTGATTGGCGGGTCGCACATCGCCGATCCCGAATCTCCCGTCGACACCAGCACCGTCATCCCCTGCGCCGCGCCCTGCTCAAACAGGTTGTTGTAGAACTGGTTGTAAGTCGGGCCCAGAAATGCCTCGCACTCCCCAAAACTCAAAGACAGAATCGATGCCTGGTTATCGTCCAGAGCCCGCTGTGTCGCCAGCCCCACACCGTTCGCAACATACGAGTTGGCGGCAATGTACAGGTCGACCGTAGCCTTCGGCGCCACCGCTCCCGCCATCTCCACATCGAGAAAAGCCTCAATCTCGTCACCCTGGTCTTCCGTTCCAGGGTCCGGCCCGTCAATGATGATGTTGGGAAGATTCGTTGCGCTGTACGCGGGCAAGAAGTTTTCGCGAAACTGCTCCACCAACGAAGTATCGATGTTGGAAACTCCGATGACGCCGATCGTGACCCCTGCGCCGTCAATGGCCGATGCCAGCAGCGGCTTGGTGTCATAGATGGTGGCAAAATCTCCCGGAACCACTGCGAAGCACGTCCCGCTCAGGCAGTCAGATCTCTGGTCCGGCAGGTTGTAGAGTGGCGTTGCACGCTTCGTGAACGGGTCCAGTGTCGCCTGCCCGACCACACGGTTGAGCGGCCGCGGACCAAAGTTGTTCAGCGTAATCCCCGCCACCACCGCAGTGAGCGCCGCCGGAATTTCAGGGTCGCTCGCATTCGCGTAGTGCTGTTCGCCGTTGACGACATAGCTGTGGATAGCGGTGTGAAACGCCGACTCTACTTGCCCCGCCGTACCGGAAAACTCAATCGCCATCCTGCCCGCCGCAGCGGGCTTGACGGTAAACCCCTGCGAGCGCAGCCAGCCCGATACCGCTCCGAGATCGCTCACGGAGATTCCGTACTGCTCGCCGAACTGCTCCGGCGTAAGGTACTGGTGGTAGAGCCGCGACGATGGGTTCTGCACCGACTGCAGGAATTCCTGTAGCGCTGCGTCCTGCTCCGCTGAGCGCCGCAGCACCAGCATCATTCGTTCCGCGGGAAAGCCCGCAGCAACCGCCCCGTGGTCGAAGGAGGGCTGAGCAAGCGGATTCCTGTTGCCTTGAAGAGTAATAAGCCGGGAGTTGTCGATTGGGCTCGTGACGCGGTCTTGCGCTACGCCCGCCGGGGAGAAAAACCCAATCCCGAATACAAGCATGGCAAGAGTACAACGCACTCGAAACGCAGAATCCGGCATCGGAAAGCCTTCCAGGATTTCCGCGGAGTCGGAATCTCCTTGCCCCAGTCTTGCACTGCTCTAATCATACGCGCGCCAATCGCCGCTCAAATGAGCACTCCGGCTCAGGCTTCATGCAATCCCATGAAGCACTTTGACGAGCAAAACCGGGTCACGGTAACGCCCCATCCCATCAATTACCGAAATTCCTCTCGACGACCGGAAGGAATCGCCCCCAATCTGGGTGCCCCATCGGGGCACCCTCTGGGTCACGCAGTCTTATCGCGACATGGGTGGGAAACCTCAACCCTAAACCCGCCCCCGTTCGTCCCCCGCACATAAACCTCTTTGCGTTCCAGCGCGCATGTGCTCTTCTAATTGCACCCGCCTATGCTCAAGCAACTTGAATCCTATTTTGAATTCACGCGCCTGGGGACCAACTGGCGCACCGAGATCCTGGCCGGCGTCACCACGTTCCTCACCATGGCCTACATCGTCCTGGTGAACCCGGCCATCCTGTCCGCCTCCGGCATGCCTCTGGCCGCGGTCACAGCAGCCACATGCCTCTCCGCCGCATTCGGCTCCATTCTGATGGGTGTTGTTGCGCGCTATCCCATCGCACTGGCGCCCGGCATGGGCCTCAACGCCTACTTCACCTACACCGTCTGCCTCAAGATGCACATCCCCTGGCAGACAGCCCTCGGCGCAGTGTTCCTCTCCGGCGTAATCTTTCTGGCTCTCACCGCCGCCGGCATCCGGCAAATGATTCTCAAGTCCATCCCCCATGAGCTCTACGCCGCCGTAGCCAGCGGCATCGGCCTGTTCATCGCCTTCATCGGCTTCCGCAACGCGGGCCTGGTCATCGGCGATTCTGAAACCCTCGTCGGCCTCGGCAATCTGCGCAACCCCACCACCGCGCTCGCGCTCTTCGGCCTCATCCTCATGGTCGCGCTCGAAGTAAAAAAAGTTCGCGGCTCCATTCTCATCGGCGTGCTCTCCATCACCGCCGTCTCCTGGGGCATCGCTTACGGCGTCCTCCACGCCAGCGCCTCCATCGCCTTCTCGCCACTCACCCTCACCTGGGCGCAGAGCCTGGTCCATTGGACCCCTGCTCCCGGCGGTTTCCACGCGCTCGGGGCCACCATCTTCAAGCTCGATATACGCGGAGCCATCAACACAGGCCTTCTCGAAATCGTCTTCGTCTTCTTTTTCGTCGACTTGTTCGATAACCTGGGAACGCTGGTCGCCGTTACCAAGCGCGCCGGCCTCATCGCCGCCGACCACTCCATTCCCCGCCTCAACAAGATCCTTTTCGCCGACGCCACCGCGACAGTCTTCGGCTCCATGATCGGAACCTCGACCGTCACCAGCTACGTTGAATCCACAGCCGGCGTCATGGCCGGCGGACGCAGCGGTGTAACCGCCATCGTTACCGGCTCGCTGTTCTTGGGCGCAATTGTCGCCGCCCCGTTCGTGGGCATCGTCCCGCCCGCGGCCACCGCCCCCGCGCTCATCCTGGTCGGCTCGCTGATGCTGGCCACCATTACCGAAATCCGCTGGACCGACCCGCTCGTCGCAGTCCCATCCTTCCTCACCCTGATCCTGATTCCGCTCACCTACTCCATCGCCAACGGCCTCGGATTCGGCATCATCGCATGGGCGGTTCTGCATATCGCCACGGGCAGATTCCGTCGCCAGGACTGGCTTCTCTACGTCCTCGCCGTCCTGTTCCTTGCGCGGTTTATTTATCTGGGAACCAGCTAGAATCTCACTAGCGTCCTTAGTCTGAAATTCGCTAAACAAAGAAGCTGTCATCCTGAGCGAACGGGGCCCCAGGCGTACTCTTCAGCCTGGGGGTGGTGAGTCGAAGGATCTGCGGTTGTTCTTCAATGAACTTCTGACTCACCCCTCGAGCATTCGGCTCTCCAGCCCAAAGGAAGCAACCATGCACTGGTATCACTATCTGTCGTACTTCTTCGGCGGCGCATTCCTCGCCAACACCCTGCCTCATCTCGGTAACGGAATTTCCGGGCGTCCCTTTCAGAGCCCCTTCGCCAAACCGCCGGGGGAGGGCCTGTCCTCCTCCACCATCAATGTCCTCTGGGGCTTCTTCAACCTTGCCGTCGCTTATGTGCTCGTCTTTCGAGTCGGCACCTTCAGCCTGCACAACACCTGTCACATGCTCACATTCGGCGCCGGTGTCCTGCTCATGTCTCTCATGCTTGCCCGTTCATTCGGGCGCTTCCACGGCGGGCTCTGAGATTCAAGATGCTCCGCCTATGCCCCTCACCATTGGCCGCAACCCCGCTCTGCGGCCGTCGCCAAAAAAGTCGTAAACTCATCCCATCGACGCCCTGTACTATTGGGGGTAAGGCCCCGACTTGCACTCGCGAAAAATGCAGTTCATGATGAAACCCCGGAATTTGCGTTGGAAGGTTAACGGGCAGGCCTCGTTGCCAAGCTTGGCAGTCGCCGCGGCGGCTGCTCTTTGCCTGGCGCTGGGCCTCACCGCCTGCGAAAACGTCGCCAGCTACACGCAGCCCAGCCTGGTCCGTGTCATTGACGCCTCTTACATCGCTCCAGCCGTTAACGTCAAAGTCGAAGGCACACTGCTCGCCGGCAATATCGGCCAGGGCAGCATTACCCCATACGGCACGCTGCCCGCCAACAGCGCTGCCGCCATCGATGTAACCGCTGCCACCGGAGGCGCAACCCTGGTCAGCACCACCGGCACCCTGCTCGCCGGCCACCAGCACTCCGTGTTCCTCACAGACAATGGCGCTGCCCCCAACGGTTATGAAGTCACCGTGCTTGAAGACCAGCAGGTGTCCGCGGCCAGCGGCCACTCCGCCTTCCGCTTCCTCAACCAGGCGCCCTCGACCGGGGCCGTGGATGTGTATATGGTTCCCAGCGGCACCACCCTGGCCGACACCATCCCCCTGGTGACAGCGCTCCCAGTGGGCGCCACCGCCGGCTACATCAGCTTCACTTCGCAGACGGTCACCATGGTCATCACGCCCACCGGCGTCATCACTCCCAAGTACAGCTCGCAGCCGCTCGCTCTCACCGGCGGCGAAGTCCGCACCGTCCTGATCGTCGATACCCAGCTCACCAGCAATCCCCCCGTCGAAGTCTTCGTAGCCAACGACGTAAACTAGCATTTCACCTTTATGATTTCCATCAACAGCGCTGTCATCCTGAGCGAAGCGTACTTCGGCGGAGTCGAACGCGGGCGCGCTCTGGGCGCGGTTGCCTTTCGCTCTTCCCTCGCCAAAACCCCTGTCATCCTGAGTGAAGCGTACTTCAGCGGAACCGAAGGACCTGCATTTGTTCGTCGTTCGGTATTAAACCGCTTCGGACTCTCCAGCATCCTCCTCGCACTCAGCCTGTCTCTCGCCGCCCCCGCGCAAACCACCGACACCTACCAGGTCATTCACACCTACCCCCACGACGCACAGGCCTTCACGCAAGGCCTCATCTACCTCGACGGACACCTGTACGAGAGCACCGGCATCAACGGCAAATCCTCACTGCGCGAAGAAGACCTGGAAACCGGCAGCATCCTGCAATTCCAGGACGTTCCCAGCAAGTACTTTGCCGAAGGCCTCACCAACTGGGGAAGCACCCTGATTCAGCTCACTTGGCAAGATCACGTCGTGCTGGTCTACGACCGCGCAAATCTGCGCTTCCTGCACTCCATTCCCCACCCCGGCGAAGGCTGGGGCTTAACCCAGGACGGCAAAAACCTGATCCTCTCCGACGGCTCCCCCACCCTGCACTTCCTTGACCCTGTAACCCTCCGCGAAGTCCGAAGCATTACCGTGAAAGACCGTGGAGTGCCGGTAAAACAGCTCAACGAGCTCGAATTCATTCACGGCGAAATCTACGCCAACATCTGGTACTCCGACCGCATTGCCCGCATTGCGCCCGCAACCGGCAAGGTAATCGGTTGGATCGACCTCGCCGGCCTGCTTCCCAAGAGCGAGCGCTCCGACCCTCAAGCCGTTCTCAACGGCATCGCCTGGGACTCCGCGCACGACCGTCTCTTCGTAACCGGCAAACTCTGGCCCAAAATATTCGAGATCAAGCTCATGCCCGCAAAATCCGCCGCAAAACCACCGCTTCGCGGAAAATAGATCCCGTCAAGCACACCCATTTGTCGTATTGCGCCTCCGCCTGTTTCGTCCTACAATCTAATTACTTAGGTTACTTCCAGTGACCAAAGTGCACACTTTCGGGTGAGAGCACACGCTGCCAAAACTCGTTAAGCTCGCATCAGACTGGACTCAAGCCTTGGAGCGCCGACGGCAATGCACTGTCATTTTTGCGGATCGCCGCACGTACGCAATTCGCATCTGCGCCCGACCGATCTTCCCCGGCTGCTTCTGATGCAATGCCCGGTCCGCTGCCGCAACTGCGAAGGGAGATATTTCGCCAGCATCTTCGGCGCTCTGAAGCTGCGCTCGCAAGCCAAGGCGCGCCGCGACGAGCGCCGCCGCAGGGAATCGAATTCAGCCTAGTGAGCCGCCGAACCCCATTTCACCGGAGCCGCAGCAGCCGAACAATCCCCCTTCGCCTTCGTCGCCGTTCCCGCCCTGGCCCCTTCGTTCAACTGAGACTTGAGTGCTCCCCAAACGAATCGGTACCCCTGTCCCTGCTGCGCAATGGTCAGCAAAAGGTCGCCTGGATCGTAGCCCTTCTTCAACATATCGTCGCCGCCGTAGCCCTCGAAAAAAAGCTCCAGCTTCCCATTCTTCTGCCTAGCTTTTGCCTTGAGGCGAATCTCCGTCATGTGCCCGTCCACAGCAATATACGCATCGCCCGCGCCATCGCAAACGGACACCGCGTAGTTCATAATTAGGTCCGGCGGGGCCGACTCACTGAACGTATAAGCTCCGATCCATGCCGAAACCGGCGCGGCGCCGCCCGCTGGGCCGGCCTGAGTCAGTCCCAAAGCAGAAATAGAAATGACTAGACAAATCAGCCGGCCAAAAGCCCGTCGCGAAACCTGAATCATCTTCTTTGCCTCGATTGCAATTTGGGGTCAAATCGTAGCATGAGCGCGGCGACGCCGTAAAATGCGCAAGTTGAGGAAGGTACCCAGCTCCGTGCCCCATCCATGCGTTTTTCTTGCCGCATGGGTGAGAAGCCCCCGGGCTTCGCCACCCCATGGCGCGCAAGCGCATCTGCCTCGCCGCAGGTGGTCATGCCTTCATCGCCGGATTGAGCGAGGTTACCTGTGCCACCGCCTTGGTGAGGCGCGCCTCCTGCGGACGGCTGCCCTTAAGCTCAACCCGCGCATAAAAATGCTCGACCGTCTCCACCAGGTAAGCGCCGGGCAGAAATTCCACACCCTGGCCAACACCCTGGCCGGGAAGAAGAACGATATCCCCCGGCTTGGGCAGCGTATGCAGCGTCTCCAGCGGCACCAGGTTGATACACGTGCCATCCCCGCTCACAAACTCCAAGCAATTCAAACTATGCAGCGTTCCATCGCGTGCCTGGCGGGCTTCCTGCCGTGCTTTATATGTCTCGTAGTAAGTGGCAACGGTCATCGGCAAGGCGATGGCGAAGCCGATGACGCTCGTATAGCGGGCGATCATGCTGACAGGATCAATCATGGTTCCACTTCTTCTCCAAGGGAACCTATTAAATCATGCCAACCATGCAGCTTTGATCAATGCCACGTTTCTTCGCGTCCGAAGACAAAAAGAACGGCCGGGTGCCCCATCTGGGCGCCGGGGGAGCCTCCGGGTCGGGGCACGACTTTTTTCTGCCGCATGGGTGGGAACCCCCCCGGCTTCGCCACCCCATGGCGCGCAAGCGCCGTCTGCCCCACCGCAGGTGGTCTGCCCCACCGCAGGCGGTCACACCGTCAATGCCGGATTCAGCGAAGTCACCTGTGCCACCGCTTTGGTGAGTCGCGCTTCCTGCGGACGGCTCCCTTTCGAGCTGAATTGGCTGTAGATGTGCTCGATTGTCTCCACAAGATATGCACCGGGCAAAAACTCCGTATCGCCCACTCCGCGCCCAGGCAGCATAACCACATCGCCCGGCTTCGGCAGCGTGTGCAGACTGTCGAGCGGCACCAGGTTGATGCAGCTCCCGTCCCCGCTCACAAACTCCAGGCAATTCCTGCTGTGCAGCGCTTCTCCGCGCGCCTGCTTCGCTTCCTGCCGCGCCTTCCACGATTGGTAGTAGACGCCAAGCATCGTTGGCAGGCCAATGATGAACCAGGCAAGCGTCGCCACAAAGGTTCCCAGGGGTGAGATGTGAATCCAGTATTCAAGCATGGCTTGACCTTTCTTTCGGGCGAGTGTGGAAGGCTTGCATGCGCCCGCTATCGGCGCATCTCATCCTCCGCGAAACACAACAATACTATGTCAGCCCCCGCAGCTATAACCCCAAAAAAGCGAAGCCCCGGACATCGCCGGGGCTTCGCACTTGGTAAGTCAACCTCTAACTTTGGGACCTGAGACGCCACAACCCCACTGCGAGCGAAGAGCGAGCGTCTGCCCCACCGCAGGTGGTTAGTACCGGTAATTCTCCGCCTTGTACGGCCCTTCCACCGGCACGCCCAGGTATTCGGCTTGCTTGGGTGTAAGCGTCGTCAGCTTCACGCCGATCTTCCCCAGATGCAGCCGCGCCACTTCCTCGTCCAGCTTCTTTGGCAGCACGTAGACGCCAATCTTGTACGTGTCCTTGTTGGCCCACAGATCGAGCTGCGCCAGCGTCTGGTTTGCAAAGCTGTTCGACATTACAAAGCTCGGATGCCCGGTAGCGCAGCCCAGGTTCACCAGCCGCCCCTCGGCCAGCACAAAGATGCCATGCCCGTCGGGGAAAGTGTAGAAGTCCACCTGCGGCTTGATGTTCAGCTTGGTCACCCCGGGCTCCGCATTCAGCGGGTCAACTTGAATTTCATTGTCGAAGTGCCCAATGTTGCAGACAATCGCCTGGTCCTTCATCTTCTTCATGTGGTCCAGCGTGATGATGTCCACATTGCCCGTGGTGGTCACGTAGATATCGCCGCGCCCCAGCGTGTCTTCAATGGTGGTGACTTCAAACCCTTCCATCGCCGCCTGCAGAGCATTGATCGGATCGATCTCGGTAATAATGCAGCGCGCGCCCATGCCGCGCAGCGAGTGCGCGCAGCCTTTCCCCACGTCGCCATATCCGCAGATCACAGCAACCTTGCCCGCCACCATCACATCCGTAGCGCGCTTGATCCCGTCCGCCAGCGACTCGCGGCAGCCATACAGATTGTCGAACTTCGACTTGGTCACCGAGTCGTTCACATTGATCGCCGGCACCAGCAGCTTGCCCTGCTCCAGCATCTTGTACAAGCGATGCACGCCCGTCGTCGTCTCTTCTGAAACCCCGCGCCACTCCTTCGCAACCTTGTGCCAGTGCTGCGGATCGTCGGCATAAACCTTCTTGAGCAAATCTTTGATCACTTGCTCTTCATGGTTCCCGCTCGGCGTATTCACCCACCCATCGCCGTCTTCCAGCTCATAGCCCTTGTGGATCAGTAGCGTAACATCGCCGCCATCGTCCACCACCAGTTCAGGCCCCTTGCCGCCCTTATGCGCCAGCGCCTGGTACGTGCACCACCAATAGTCCTCGAGCGACTCGCCCTTCCACGCAAACACAGGCACGCCCGCGGCTGCAATAGCCGCCGCCGCATGGTCCTGCGTCGAGAAAATGTTGCAGCTCGCCCAGCGAACTTCCGCTCCCAGGCTTACCAGCGTCTCAATCAAAACCGCCGTCTGAATCGTCATATGCAGCGAGCCGGTCACCCGGACGCCTGCCAGCGGCTTGCCCGCCGCATACTTGTTGCGAATGGAGACCAGTCCCGGCATCTCATGCTCGGCAATGGTAATTTCCTTGCGGCCCCAGTCAGCCAGCGAAAGATCCGCCACCTTGTAAGCCAGTTCAGTAACTTCGAGCGTAGAGCTTGCCATCCTTGTTCTCCTTGTAGAAGGTTCTCTGTGGATTGAATTGACGTGATCGAAGGTTAAGCCGTCGCCGGCATGCTGACTCGCCGACTCGCTATTCACATCACATCGTCAAATCGTGATATGTTGATATGTAACAGATTCGCCCTGACCCGTCAAGGCCAAAATATGCCGTCGATCGTAAAAACTCTCCGCGTGGTAGCCGACCCCAACCGGCTCCGCATCCTGCTGCTCCTCCGCGGCGAGGAGCTTTCTGTAGCCGAGTTGCAGGAGATTCTGACCATGGGCCAGAGCACCATCTCCACCCACCTCTCGCAGTTAAAGCAAGCCGGCCTGGTAGAAGACCGTCGCACCGGCAAAAGCAACCTCTATAAATTGGTCGCCGCCGACAGCATTCTCGCCGGCCTGCTCACCGAGGCCCGCAACCAAATCCCCGAAGCCCAAGCCGACCAGGCCACCATGCGCCGCGTCCTGAAAAAACGCCAGGACAAAATGCGTAGCTTTTTCGACTCCGTAGCCGGCCGCCTCGGAAAGGACTACGTCCCCGGCAAATCCTGGAAAAGCGTAGCCGAAGCTCTGCTCCGCCTCATGCCTCCCATGATCATCGCCGACCTCGGCGCAGGCGAGGGAGCCTTTGCTCTGCTGCTAGCGCAGCGTGCCAAAAAGGTAATCGCCGTCGACACCAGTGCCAAAATGATTGAGGTCGCCCGCGAGCAGGCCCTCCGCCACGGTCTCGCCAACGTCGAATACCGCCTAGGCGACATGGAAGAGCTCCCCATCGAATCCGCCGCCGTCGACCTGGTCTTTTTCTCGCAGTCCCTGCACCACGCCCTGCACCCCGACCGCGCCGTCACCGAAGCCAACCGTATCCTCGTCCCCGGCGGCCGCATCGTAATTTTGGATTTAGTCAAGCACCGCTTCGAAGAAGCCCGCGAGCTCTACGCCGACGAGTGGCCCGGCTTCACCGAAACCGAACTCGAAACCATGCTCGAGAAAGCGGGATTCGAGGAGGTACAAACTTCCGTCGTCTACAAGGAGCCGGAGACGCCGCAGTTTCAAACACTCCTGGCGTTGGGAAACAAGCCTTCCTAGCGTCCCGCGGACTCCGCCGCCAGCAACTGCCGTTTCCGTTCCACACCCCACCGGTACCCCGTCAACGACCCGCTCACGCCCACCACTCGATGGCATGGCACCACGACCGCCACGCGATTGGTAGCGCATGCCCGCGCCACCGCGCGCGTCGATTTCGGCATGCCCATCTCCCGCGCCAGTTGGCTATAGGTCCGCGTCTCTCCTCGCGGAATCTGCCGCAGCGCCTGCCACACCCGCAACTGAAAAACCGTCCCGCGCAAATCCAGCGCACCCAGCCGGCTCTGCATCAGGTCGTCGCCCTGCCGCACGCTGGCAATGGCCGCGTCCACCAGCGTCGAAAGCGATGGATCCCGCCGCAGCGTAGCCAGCGGAAACTCCTCGCGCAGGCTGGCCACGGCCTCCGCGGATGTCTCGCCCAGCGCCAGCCAGCACAACCCCCGCTCCGTCGCGCCCACGATCATCCATCCAAACGGCGTGCGCGCCGTAGCCCATCCAATCCGCTCGCCCTTGCCGCCCTGCGCAAACCGCGCCGGCGTCATGCCCAGCGCCGATCCCTCATACGCCCGGCTCGACGAGCCAAACCCCGCCTCATAGATCGCGTCGGTCACAGAGCCTCCTTGCTTGAGCTCGCTGCGCAGCCGCCCTGCTCGCAGCGCCCGCTGATATTGCAATGGGCTCACGCCCACTTCTTTTTTGAAGAGCCTCTGCACTGTGAACGGGCTCATGGCCGCCACGCGACCCAGTTCCTTGAGCCGCACCGGCCGGTCGAGATGCGCCTCGATATGCGCTCGAATTTTCTCCAATGGCTTGCCCCACGCAGTGGAATCCGGCCTGCACCGTTTGCAAGCGCGAAACCCCGCCGCCCGCGCGGCGTCAACCGAGCCAAAGAAGCGCACATTGGTCCGCAGCGGCCTGCGGCTAGCGCAGCCCGGCCTGCAGAACACGCCCGTAGTCGTCACTGCATAAAAGAACGATGCAGCCGGATCGCGCGAGATGAGTTGCTTCCAAGCGAGTTCAGAATCGATGCTCATCGCAGCCACCGGAACATTTGTCGTTGCGAATTGGAGATTGCTGTTCATGAAAACCATCCTCGCGGATATGCGCCCCGCCGCGCTATCCGGTTCTTGCGCGCAATTCAGATTCATTCCAGCAAAATTCTGAGTGCCCCACTCTCGCGACGTACTTGCTTTTTATCGCTGGTGTCCCCTCCCTAATGTTCATATCGAAATATGACCTGTCATCCTGAGCGAAAGGGGCCCCAAACGCCATTCAGTTTGGGGGTGGTGAGTCGAAGGATCTGCGGCTGCACTTCGGAACCTATGCCACGAACTTCAGGGACACGACGCAAGTGCGGAAAACCCGAACCCTCAACCAACTCGCGGCGGCTCGCCCTTCAACCGAACCAGCAGCTCCTCCGCCCTCTTGAGATCCTCCTCCGTATCCACCCCAATCGTGTCCCGCGGCGCCGGAGCCACATAAATATCGATCCCGTTATCCAGCAGCCGCAGTTGCTCCAGCCGCTCCACCTGCTCAATCCATGAAGGAGGCAGCGCCGCAAACCGCTCCAGCGCAGCCTTGCGATAGGCATAAATCCCCAGGTGTTTGCGATAACCCGCGAACCCCGGCCCATCCCCAACCCGATCCCGATCAAACGGAATTGTCGCCCGGGAGAAATAAAGCGCCCGCCCGTCCAGCGCCGTGACCACCTTCACCGCGTTGGGGCTGGCAATCTCGTGCGGCGGGCAACGAACAGCCAGCGTGCCCACTTGAACTTCGGGCCGCTCAAACAGCGCCAGCAACGGCGGAAAAAACTCCGCCGTCAGCGTAGGCTCGTCCCCCTGAATGTTGACGTAGATGTCGGCGTCGATCTGGCGGGCAACTTCCCTCACCCGATCCGTCCCGCTGGCGCACTCGGGCGAGGTCATCACGGTCGGAATCTCACGCACCCGGCACGCGCCCGCCACTTCACCCGAGTCGGTAGCCACCACCACCGGGTCCATCAGCCCGCTCGCGTGCGCGGCCCGCCATACCCACTCGACCATGGGACGGCCGGCAATTTCGCGCAGTACCTTCCGAGCCAGCCGCGTCGAACCCAGCCGCGCCGGAATCACCGCCGCAATGCGCAACTTGCTCATGCAGGCGAGTCTACAGCAGCCGGCGCGCGTCACCGATCTTGAAAACTCGTCTGCCCATCCCAGCCCTTGCCACCCCCGGAAAGTGCTACGCCGCAGGTTTGACCGCCAATCCAAACGGCCAGTATCATCAAAGCTGCGATTCTCGCGCGCATTGCGCGCGGGCCGCGCCCCCGGCGGAGTAGCTCAGATGGTTAGAGCGACGGATTCATAACCCGTAGGTCGACGGTTCGATCCCGTCCTCCGCCACCATATTATCCAAATAAAATCGACAGCAATCAGCGAAACAATCGCAAGTCCGCTGTGAGCTACGGCGCTGCCAAGTAGGAGTAGTCGACGTGCGACGAGCCTCCGGCGTAGTAGGTGAACAGGCGCACATAGATCGTCTCGCCGTTGGTGGGCAGGCCGCCAGCCGTCCACGAGGTGGACGTGGTTCCGCCGGATCCGCCCAAATTGTTCGAGCCCACTCCAGTACTGCCCACCCAGACGTCATACTTGGTGGCGCCGGTCACAGCGGTCCACGTAAACATCTGGCTCGAGCCGGTAAACGCGCTGCCTTGCGTGGGAGATATCATCGTTGCCTCTGCCGCTGCAGTGTACGTATAGTCCGCAAACAGAGAGAACCCGTTCAGTTTTGTCCAGAGGCGCAAATAGATCGTTTCGCCATTGGTTGGAAGGCTGCCAAACGTAACCGAAGTGGCCGTCGTCGATCCCGAACTCCACAGATTGTTTGAGCCCACCCCAGTGGAACCCATCCAAATGTCGTAGGTGGCAGGCTCCGATGCGTTCGTCCATTGGAAGGTCGTGCTGGGGCCGGTAAACGTGAAGCCCTGCGCCGGGGAGGTCATAAACGCCTGCGATGCAGCGGTGAAGGTGTAGTCGGCATGCACTGAGCCACCATTCAACGCCGTGAATAGCCGTGCATAAATCGTCTTTCCGTTGGTCGGCAAGGCGCCAAACGTAATCGAATTGACTGTTGTTGCGCCGGAACCCCACAGATTGTTAGAACCAACTCCAGTAGTGCCCAGCCAGAGAGTATACGAGTTAGCTCCGCTTACGGGCGTCCATTGGAAGGTCGCGCTGGGGCCGGCAAATGTGCTGCCCGAACTGGGCGACGTCAAGACCGCCTGCGCCGCAGCGTTGAAGGTGGAGTCCGTATGCATGGAAACTCCGCCAAAATCGGTCCACAACCGCGCGTAAATTGTCGCGCCGCTGGTTGGCATTGCGCCAAAGGTCACGGATGTGGATGTTGTCGTGCCGGTACTCCACAGATTGTTCGAGCCCACGCCGGCGGTGCCCAGCCAAAGGTCGTAACCGGTGGCGGTCGTTGCGGTCGTCCACTGGAAGGTCGCGCTGGGGCCGGCAAGCGTGCTGCCCTGACCGGGCAACGTCAAAGCCGCCGGCGACGGCGGTGTGGGCGCAGCGGTGTAGGTCGAGTCCGTATGCATCGAGACTCCGCCAAAATTGGTCCACAACCGTGCATAGATGGTTGCGCCGCTGGTTGGCAATTCACCAAAGGTGACGGATGTGGCCATCGTTGTGCCGGAACCCCACAGATTGTTCGAACCCACTCCGCTGGTGCCCAGCCAAAGAGTATACGAAGTAGCTCCGTTGGCGGGCGCCCATCCAAACGTCGCGCTGGAACCCGGTAGCGTTCTGCCAGGCGCGGGCGACGTGAGCACAGCGGGCGAAAAGAGGCCGTAGACATCCACCTCAGTGGACGTCCCGATGTAAACCTTCCCGTTCACCACGGTAGGCACCGTAAACTTCATGGCATTGCCGGCCATGTCGCGATTGCCGGCGGCTAGCGTGCTGTCCCATAGGTTCTTGTTAATGTCGGCGGCATTGATGGCATGAAGAACAGCGGGGCCGGTACTGGCGCCGTTGGTTCCATTTTGCGAGGTATCGACAGCCCAGAGTATGCCTGTGCCCGCGGTTGTGCCGTTGGACGAGATCGATGGGGTTGCACCCGGCCAATTGAGCGAGATCGAATTGGTCACTGGGTTATTTAACTGGGGAAGCCCATTGACGAGGGGAAACGCCCGCAACAAATCTCCCGCTCCCCAATAATAGAGCGTACTGTTCCAATAGGCGGGCATGCTCCACATACCGCCAATCGCACCCGAAGCCGATTCTTCCAGGATCTGGGGGTCATTGGTGGTGCAGTTGTAGCTGCTAAGGTAGTGAGCGCCGCCGCCGGTCATCACATCGCGGTTCACCACATAGATTGCGCCTTCTTTACCCCCTGCCACGACCAGATGCGGGTAGGTTCCCGGCTGATCCGGAAGCACCAATACGCCGCCTGAGCCAAGATCGTTGTCGTTGTTTGCCAGACAATTCTGGTCGGAGGGCGTGAAATAGTCCTGGAGCGAGAGATTGCCCCCTGTGGTGCTGAGTTTCATCAGCGTATCGCCAAGTTCGGTAGCTGGAACGTTAACCGTATCGAAATCGCCGTTGCCGCTGGCTGTAAAGATGTAGTTGCTTTCGTCTGCGGCAAGCCCCGCTCCCGACATCCAGAATCCGCCGAGGCCGCCATTCGGGGTGGTTACCAGGACGCTCTCCTGCTCAAACGACGATTCGTTGTATGCGAAGATCCACCCGTGGTAGGGAGAATAGTCGCAATGCGAAGCGTATCCGATATAAATTGACCCATTCAGAAGAAGCAGGCCGGGCCGGTTGTTCTGGTAAAGCGGGTCGAAGGTCAACTGGCCGCCGCTCGATCCATCGCCCGTGCCGCTCACCGTGGCCGTTATCAGCGCAGGTCCCTGCGGCAATTCGGCGCCGCTTGTCAGGTTTAACGCGTGCAACCGGTGGTAGTAGTTTGTGCCGTCGGTCGACTTCGCTTCAACGTAAATGGCGCCGGAGGGGCCGGAGGGGCCGGTCGGGCCGGCGAGCGGATCGATGACTGGAGTGCTGGTGATGCCGGCGTAGGGCACCATGTCTGTGCAGCCGCTCAACACCGAGGTTTGCATCGGGCTTTCGGCGACGCCGTCGAGGCCGGCGCCATGGTTGGTGTCGACCAGGCTCGCCGTCCAAAGCGGGGCGGCCGGGGAATCCGCATCGAAGGCGTAAACATTATCTTGATCGGTCACCGCGATCAAAACGTTATGCACCGCGCCCTTGATCGTGACGCTGGGAACGTAGAGAGGTTGCGCGAAGACCTGACCTGTGACAGGAAGACTGAACAACTTGCCAAAATGACTCACGTTCACGTTGGAAGTGTTGAGAATGGTCTCAGCCGTGTTTTGCCCGGTCCTGCCGTTGTCGTTGTGCTGGGTGAGGACGCTCGTCTGCCCTGCGGAATGAAGGGCTATGAGCATCGTCGCAGCAACGGCAAAGCAGGCGCGCCGGCGCCAACGGTCGAATTGGTTCAAAAACATCTTGCTGGTTGCAAGGCTGAACGTTTTCTTGTCTTCGATGCGTTTCATCAATCTCATCCTCGTAAGAAAGTTCCATGCCGAAAGCGTCGATCCGCCCTTTGCCGGAAACGAACTACGGCGTGCGTGGTTACTTTGTGTCGCGAGTAAACGGACTCCGCTGCAATAAATGCTTCAGTCTTCAGGAGCCATGTCCGGGAGTGGCCGCTCATCGCGTCACCGAAAATCCGCTGATCGTATTCAATCCGGATTTCTCGTCGGCCACGCCAAAGCTGCTGACCAGCAGATTATGAGTGGCGTTGAACATGAGTGAAGGGTCGACACTCGGTATCCAGAGTTTGATTTGATAATGCCCAGGCCGGAGAGCGGGGAACAGGAGCCGCTCCTTGAATTCAGCAGCTTTTCCAGGTATGAGACCGGCAAGATTCACGCTTGGCAAGGGGCGGCGGATGAAGTTGTGGCCGGAATCGTCGTCAATTGCGATGTACACCCGATGAGCCTCGGAAATCGGGGTGCTGTTCAGCTTTGTGAACCTCAGTTCAAGGCTCATCCAGTTGTCGTCCCTGGTCTTGAATTGCAGTTCGGCGTGATTCAGCGCGATGAGCGGCTCGCTCGCGACCTGCGCGGGGTCCGCTGGCAACGCTGTAAAGTCGCAAGCGACGGCGATTTCACGTGTGCCGGTTACCTGGCAGCGAGGCTTTGTCTCCGGTTGAGTCGATGCAGAATGCAAAGCGGGCGAATCGGGAGTCGCTTGTGCCGGCTCCACTGCTTTAGATATCGCGGCGACCGCGCAACATTGGAGGGCTGGCGCTTTCTGCATGAACATTTGCGGAGTTGCCAGCAAAACAGACACGCAAATTCCCGCTAACTGCTTCGATATCATCAGACTCAATCCTGTTCCTCCCGTCCCCCAAGGTTCAGATCATGGACCTTGTGGCCGGTGATTCGCTTGCCGGAAGCGGCAGCATTTCCCCGGAATTTGCATCTCGACTCTCTGTTGTTTTGTGAAGAAGATACACCCCCTCAACTCCACTCGCCATCCCCATTTCGTAACCATCCCAAAAGTTGTAAACATACAAAAAGAGGAGATTTGGACCGGCCAGCCAGCACCGCCTGCCGTGATCAAGAGCGCCTCTTGGGAGACCTCCACCCATGCTCGCTCACCTGTGGTTGGCCCGTCTGGCGCGTATTTTGGCGTATTTAGCCAGCCCGAGGGACCTTATAAGCTATTGTTTCTATTGGCTAAACGCTTCTTCAAAGCGCGTAGGCCGGGAGTTCCATCCTGTCCTCCGCTTCCAGAATCCAATCCGGTTTCCATCGATCACGAATTTCCCCATAAAAACCCCTTTTTCAAACCCCTTGCGGTATCATTGCGTCTATAGAGTGAGCGGCCTGTTCCCCTTCAAGGGCCGTCCCTGGTGGTGTGTGTGTCTCGATTCTTCAAGCGTTTCATCTTCGTTTTGTCCGTGGCGATCTTCGCCGCTGTTGGCGGGGGCTTTGTTATGGCCGCGCTTGGCTGGTTCGGCGTGCATGCCGGCGCCGACCAGGATGGTGCTTACCGCCAGATGCGCGTCTATGCCGAGGTGCTGAAGAAGGTTCAGACCGACTACGTGACCGAGCCCAACATCACCGACGTGACCACCGGCGCGCTGCATGGGCTGCTCGAGTCACTGGACTCGGATTCCAGTTACCTCACCCCCACCGAATACAAGATCTACAAAGATCGCCCCACCACCGGCGTGGCCCAGGTTGGCGTCAACGTTTCCAAGCGGTACGGCTACGCTACAGTCGTCAGCGTCACGCCCGGCTCTCCGGCTGATCATGAACACATCGCCGACGGAGACGTGATCGAGTCCATCGGCGAGCAGTCTACCCGCGAGCTTTCCCTGGCCGTGATCCGGCTCATGCTGGAAGGCAAGCCGGGAACCCAGGTGAGCATCTCCCTGGTGCGCCCACGCAAGTCCGACCCCGACAAGCTGACTCTCACGCGCATTCTTCCCTCGCCGGCTCCAATGGCCGAGCAGCAGTATGAGAACTCGACCATTCTCTATCTCAAACCGGGCGTGTTGACTGCGGCGCGCGTGGACGAGATTGCGGCCAAGATTAAGGCTGGCGGCAAGAATCGCAAGGTACTGCTCGATCTCCGCGACGCCTCCGGCGACGATGCCGCGCAGGGAATCCGGCTGGCCAATTTCTTCATCAAACAGGGAACACTGGCCACGCTTGAAGGGCAGAAGTTCCCCACCCAGACCTTCACCGCAGACCCGGCAAAGTGGGTCACCGATGCGCCGGTGGCTGTGCTCGTGAATCGCGGCACCTATAACGCCGCTGAGCTTGCGGCAGCCGCCATCCTCGACGCCAAGCGCGGCGACGTGGTGGGCGAGCGCACCTTCGGCGAAGGCTCGGTGCAGAAGACCATCGAGTTGCCTGACGGTGCAGCCCTGCTGCTCACCGTGGCCAAGTATGAGAGCCCTGACGGCAAGAAGATCGAAGACGACGCCGTCACACCCAGCGTAGTGGTCGAAACGCCCGTCGTCGACGATGAGGACGAAGCAACTCCCGCCAAGGGCGACGAACCGCTCACCAAGGCACTCGATCTGCTAAAGGCCAAAGCCGCATAGGCTCTCAACCCAAAAAGGTTCTTCCGATCCCCTCGCTTCGCTCATGATGCTGTCATCCTGAGCGAAGCGTTCTTCAGCGGAGTCGAAGGACCTGCATTTGTTTTTCGGCTTCTCTCTACCTTACGTTTTCTCCACCCTCAAATGCTGTCATCCTGAGCGAAGCGTACTTCAGCGGAGTCGAAGGACCTGCTTCTGTTTTTCCTGCGTTGCCCAAAATACTCCTAAGATTTTAGTTGACAAGTTCCCCAACCTGCCGTAATCTCCTAATTCATTAGGAGACAAACCCGTGGGCGAGAAAGAACAAGACACCCTGACCAAGCTCGAACTGCAGATCATGCAGGTGATCTGGCGTCAGGGAGCGAGCAACGTAAGCGCGGTGCAGGCCGGCCTGGAACAACAGCTCGCGTACACCACCGTGCAAACCATGCTCAACATTCTTGAGCGCAAGGGCAAGCTGAAGCGCAAGCTGCGCGGCCGGGCGTTCGAATATAGCGCCACCGTCAGCGAATCCCGCGCCACCGGCAGCGCCGTCCGCGACCTGGTCGACCGCATGTTTGGCGGCTCCAGCGAGGAACTGGTCATGAGCCTCATCAAGAGCCGTCAGATCGACGCCAGGACAATCGCCAAGTTGAGCAAGCGGCTCAAAGAAGAAGGAGACGCGCATGACAGCCTTTGAATCGTGGGTTCTGACTTACCTGCTGAATTCTCTATGGCAGATTCCTCTCGTCTTCTGCGCGGCGTGGATCGCGGCGCGCCTGGCTCGCACCACCGGCCCGCGCATGGAACACCGCATCTGGGTAGGCGCACTGCTGCTCGAAGTGCTGCTGCCCCTCGGCCATCTACGCCTGAACGATCTGGGCCGGCAGGCATGGGGGCTGGCGCTCTGGTTCCTTCATGGCAATGCCGCAGCCGGCCACACGCAGGTGATTCTCGGCGCGGGTACAGCCTCGCGGGTGGCTCTGCCTTTACATACAGCAGAGATGCTCGCAGCGGTTGCCGCCGCCTACGTGTGCAGCGTGATTTACTTTTTCGGACGCCTGGCCTGGGGCGTATGGACCACTGAAGGATTGCGCCGCCACGCCACGGCCTTCGAGCCCTCAAGCGAAACCGCAACCAGAGCCGCCCGCTTCCAGCGTCTGCTCGGGGTGGGCACGTCGTCGGTCCATTTCGCCAGCGCGCCCGCGATCTCCGGCCCCGCCACAGTGGGCCTGCGCCGGCAAACGCTTCTGCTCCCTCCCGGCTTCCTCGATAGGATAAGCGACGCCGACATCGATGCCTTGCTGGCCCATGAATTCGCCCACATGGCGCGCTGGGACTTCGCCAAGAACTTGCTCTACGGATTGCTCGCCCTTCCGGCTACTTACCATCCCGTGCTTTGGCTCACCCGCGCCCGCGTGGCCGAATCGCGAGAACTGGTCTGCGACGCAATGGCCGCCGAAGCCGTCGGCGGACGAGAGATTTTTGCAAGATCGCTGCTGCGGCTGGCGCACATGCTGTCCGATCGCAAGGCGCCGCGGATACTTCACGCCATCGGAATTCTCGATGCCAACATTTTTGAGAGGAGAGTTATGCAACTGACTCGGAAAAATCATGAGACCCGAGGCGAGCGGCGCTTCGCCGTTGCCGCAGCCTGCGCCCTTGTCGCAATCGCCACATGCACCTCTGCCATGGCCCTGCGCATGGACGTAAAGACGCCGCCATCCGACGACGCAAAGCCCGCAAAATTGAAAGTCAAAGTTGGCGATCTCACCAGCGTCAACCGGGTCATGCCCGTCTATCCCCCTGACGCCAAAGCTGACCATGTGACCGGCAGCGTGCTCCTATCCGCGACCATCGGCAAAGACGGAACCGTGCAGCACCTGAAGGTGACCCAAAGTGTCCGCGCCGACGTCGACAAGAGCGCTATGGATGCCGTCAGCCAATGGACTTATAAGCCTTACCTCCTCAATGGCGACCCCATCGAGGTAGAAACCACCATCACCGTCATCTACACATTGGGCGATTAAAGCGCGAGCGGTGCATATCGCATTTTGCCGGGCGTGCGTCAGGGCACTACTTTATCGGTCGGCGAAAAGCTAATCGGCAGCGGCAAGAAGTGTCAGGGCACGACTTCAGTCGTGCCGCAAGCGCAACAAAACAGGCGTGGGCTTTAGCCCCTGCCGTAATCTATTCGATTGAAACGGAAATCTCATGACTCTCCTACCTTTGCCGCAGGGCCTAAAGGCCATTTCATTTCAGCCCGGTTTCGGCACGACTGAAGTCGTGCCCTGACACAACGCGGACTTTAACCACAGGTGACCAAAGCAACTGCCGGCGGAAACGCGGGCGAACCTTTTCGAGTTCCGCCCGCCTTCCGGCTCCGCAGTCCGCAGCAATAGCCCCGTTCCCAGTCTTGCATCGCATGGTACATAAGTACTTTCCGCACATCTCCTTGTAACGCGGTAGTGCTAGCCTTAGGCTGAGGCATCTTCTCTCTCGTGCCTTTCTTGAAGATGCCTGATGAGGCCTGATTCGCTTGCCAGTTTACCCGCCACAGCGTTTGGAACCCCGTCCGCTTGCCCGTCCCCGGCGGCTGCAAATGCCCACGGTGCCCAGGCGCAGCCGGCGCAAGCTCGCCGGCCGCTTCACCCTGGCGGTTCTCATCATGCTCGCGGTCATCACCGGCTCGCTGGCCGGGCTGACGCTGGTCTACTCCGTCAATCTCCCGCAGATCAACGACCTGGAACACTACCGCCCCTCCACCACCACCGAGCTCTACGACGTCAAAGGCCGCGTCATCGGCTCCTTTGCCTTGGAGCGCCGCGAGATCGTCGATTACGACAGCTTTTCCCCCATCCTGCGTCAGGCCGTCATCTCCATTGAAGACAAAAGCTTTGAGTCGCACTGGGGCATCAACGTCTTTCGCGTCGCCGGAGCCGCATGGCACGACATCCGCAGCCACGGCCGCGCCCAGGGTGCATCCACGCTGACCATGCAACTGGCGCGCAACCTGTTTCTCTCCTCCGAGCGCACCTCGACACGCAAGATTCAGGAAGCCTATCTGGCCATCCAGATTGAGCGCGCCTTCACGAAAGAGCAGATCTTCACCCTCTACGGAAACCAGATTTATCTCGGCAGCGGCATGTACGGCTTTGAAGCTGCATCGCAGTATTACTTCTCCAAGCACGCCAAAGATCTGAGCCTGACTGAAGCAGCTTTGTTGGCCGGCCTGCCCAAGGGCCCGGTAGCCTTTTCGCCGCTGCTTTATCCGGAAAAGGCCATCCGCCGCCGAAACCTGGTGCTCACCGAGATGGAAGACGACAAAGCCATCACGCATCAGCAAGCGGAGCAGGCGCGCAACGCGCCGTTGGGCCTGCACATCTCCCAGCCGGAGATGTCCGTAGCGCCCTGGTTCCAGGAAGAAGTGCGCCGCGAGCTCGAAAAGCGCTTCGGCACCGAGCAGGTGCACGAGGCCGGCCTGAAGGTGCAGACCACGCTCAATCTCGACCTGCAGCAGACCGCCAACCGCGCCGTAGCCGATGGCCTGGCTACCTACGAGCGCCGCAAGGGCTGGACCGGCAAGCTCGAAAACGTGGTCAGCGAAGGCGCCACCATCGCCGACTACAAGCACCCCGACTGGAGCGTAAAATCGAAGCCCGGCGACTACGTTCACGCCATGGTGACCACCGATCTGCCGCTGGAGATCGAAGCCCGCGTTGGCGACCAGCAGATCGTGATTCTTCCCGAAGATTGGAAGTGGACCGGCGAGCATTCCGGCAGCGAACTGGTCAGGCCCGGCGACATTATCTATGTCCACCTGACCGACGCGATGATAGGCAAAGAGCGCCACGCAACCCTCGAGCAGGATTCGGGTGCAGAAGGCTCGCTGATGGCCATCGACAACACCACCGGCGATATTCTGGCCATGGTGGGCGGACGCGACTACTCGCTCTCGCAGTTCAATCGCGCCATGCAGTCCGAGCGCCAGACCGGCTCCAGCTTCAAGCCGTACGTCTACACCGCTGCCATTGAGGCCGGCGCCAAACCCGACGACATCATCGTCGACGGTCCGGTAAGTTTTGGCGGCTACACCCCGCACAATTACGAGAACGATTACAAAGGCGCCATGACGCTGACCACCGCCTTCGCCGAGTCGCGCAACATTCCCGCGCTCAAGCTGGCCGCGCGCGTAGGCATTCACAAGGTGATCGACGTGACCCACCGCTTCGGCGTCACGTCCAACATTCCCGCGTATCTGCCCATCGCCATCGGCGCAGTCGAAATCACGCTTGAGGAACAGGTTGCCTCCTACTCGGTGTTTCCCAACGATGGCATTCGCGTCACGCCGCGGCTCATCCGCAAAGTCTCCAACGCTGACGGCATAACGCTCTGGGAAGACGCGCCTGCGGTCAACGAGGTAATCGATCAGCAGACCGCGCGCACCATGATGACTCTGCTGCGCGCCGTAACAAAATTCGGCACCGGCGCAGCCGCCTCGCAACTCAATCATCCGCTCGGCGGCAAGACGGGCACCACCAGCGACTACACCGACGCCTGGTTCCTCGGCTTCTCGCCATCGGTGACTTGCGGCGTCTGGGTCGGATACGACAGCCGCCAGTCTCTCGGCGAAAAGGAAACCGGCGCAAAGGCCGCGCTGCCCATCTGGATGACCTTCATGAAAGCCGCCATCGCCGGCAAGGACAGCGAAAAATTCCTCTCCGACTCCGACGACGATCAGGCTTTGAAAGCAACAGCCGAACCACCAACCAAGCCGCAAGTCAAGCCGGCGCTAGCGCCAGCCCCACCGATAGTTCCGGCCAAGCCGGCAGCGAAGGTAAAACCAGCACTCGCTCAATCAACCAGCGGCTAGCGTCCTGTCCCAGAAGTTCACAACAAAACATCGTTGTCATCCTGAGCGAACGGGGCCCCGAACGCTTTCCAGTTTGGGGGTTGTGAGTCGAAGGATCTGAGGTTGCTCTTAGATAACCTTTCGGGACACCACACGAGGTCCGGCCCGAGGTCATGCCAGCTTATACGGATCACGATAAGCCCGCGTCATCAACTCGCTGGCCGCCGTGTCGTTGAGAATCTTCTCCTCTTTCACATCCCAATGAATCTTGCGCCCCACCATCATCGAGATCAACCCGAGATGCCCCGGAATCGTGGAGTGATGCGCAGTCTCCACCGGTGTAATGGTCGGCTTTCGCGACTTCACGCTATCCAGGAAGTTGCGCCGATGCTCTGAGGACTCATACAGCTTCACCTTGCGCAGATCATCGGGCAATGAATCGCCCTTCGCCCATTCGGGATTGGATGAATCGAAGCCGCTGCGGTCCACCCACACCCAGCCGTCCGTGCCGATCCACTTGGTGCCCATCGCAATCGCCGGCGACCCGCCCGCAATCGTCATCTTCACGTCGACCGGATAGCCAGTCACTTCTTTGCGATAGGTACATTCCACGTCGTACTTGAGCGCCGCGTTCCACACCGCGTTTTCCGGCGGAAACTCTCCGTGACCCTCCACCTCTGACGGCCCGGTCGAATCGAACCCCAGCCCCCAGTGCGCAATGTCGCCGTGGTGGCCGATCCAATCCAGCAGTTGCCCGCCGCCGGTGTTGTAGTTCCAGCGCCAGTTCTGGTAGACGCGCGTATCGATGTATGGCTCCATCTTCGACGGCCCCACCCACGTCTCATAATTGAGCTCCGGCGGAGGCTGGCTCACCGCCAGGTCCCACGCCGCTGTGCCGGGAACAATCTCCGAGGGCGTCTTGATCTTGTCCGGCAGCAGCGCCAGCTTCGCCAGCAGCGGCGGCACAGTGTTGGGAAAGTCGTGCGGCGCACCCGGCAATCCCACCTCGACATGCGTAACGGTCCCGATCAGCCCGTTGCGCACAATCTCCGCTGCCTTGTGAAAGGTGGGCAGCGATCTCTGCCACGATCCCGTTTGCCAGATCACGTTGTTGTGCTGCACCGCGCGAACGATGGCCTGCTGCTCGGCGATCGTCTTGCCCAGCGGCTTTTCGCCGTAAATGTCCTTCTTGCGGTATGCGGCCTCGGTGGCGATGATCGCATGCCAGTGGTCCGGCACCGCAATCATGATGGCGTCAATGTCGTTCCGCGCCAGCATCTCGCGATAATCGTGAAACACCATGCAGTCCGTGTTGCCATACTTCGCGTTGATGGTGTCGACCGCCGCCTTCAGGTGCCCGGTGTGGATATCGCACGCCGCCACCACCTGGCAATCCGCCTGCTCCAGAAACGCCTTGGTATTCGCCGGCCCCATCATGCCCCATCCAATAACGCCGACGGTAATGCGATTCGAAGCCGAAGGACGGGCCGTCCGTCCCCACGCCGCACTTGGCAGCATCGCCGCTGCTCCGGCCACCTTGAGAAAATCGCGCCGGTTGAGCGGAGCAAATCTACTTGAACCGATCCGATCGTCCTTCATCGTCATCTCCCTGGGTTCCGCGGCTCGACGAGCGGAATCCAACAGCCTTTATAACAGATGAAATGGCGCCAGGTCAGTTTGAAGGGCACGGGCTTCAGCTTGAAGGGTACGGGCTTCAGCCCGTACATTCGCATGCTCAAAAATCAACAGGGCTTTAGCCCCCGAGGGATCGTCTCTATCCAAACTATGGGAACGACAATATGCCGAAGCCCGCAAGCAACGATCTATTTCGCCAGCCGAAAAAACCGCCTCGCCCTGCCCACATCCCGCATGATCTGCGCCTTCAGCGCCTCCGGCGACGGCCACTGCATCTCCCCGCGCAATCGCAACAGAAACTCCAGTTCGATCGGGGTTTGCTCGTCCATGTCGACAGCTTCAAAATCCAGAATATGCGACTCAACAGCAAACGACGCTTCGCCGAACGTAGGCCGATTGCCGACATTCGTCACCGCCTGAAAACATCGCTCACCGATAGTAATCCGCGTGACGTAAACCCCAAACCCCGGCAGCAATTCTTCGTAAGGAGCAAGGTTCACCGTGGGCACCAGCAGCCGCGTCCCAATCCCACGCCCCCGCGCCTGCGTGGACCGTACCGCAAAGGGACGCCCCAGCATCCACCGCGCCCGCCGCACATCCCCGGCTGCAACCAGTGCGCGGATAGCTGAACTCGAAACTTCGATCCCATGCACGTGAACGGGTTCGTGCTCATGCACCGCAAATCCAAATTCGCCGCCGAACTGTCTCAGCTCCTCAATCCCCGCCTGCGCCTGGTGACCGAAGTGGAAGTTGCCGCCCTCATGCAGGCTGCGAACGTTGAGCTTGCCCACCAGAATTGCGCTGACAAACTGCTTGGCCGTCAGACCGGCCAGCCCATCGTCAAACGGAAGCACCACCACCGCATCAACGCCCGTCGCAGCCAGCAGCTTGACCCGCTCGTCCATCGGCGTAAGCAGCCGTAGCGCGCGTGCCGGACGCAGAAACCGCTCCGGATGCGGGTCGAAGGTTACAGCGACCGCGCGAGCCCCCAGCGCTCGCGCCTCGCGCACCACGGCGGAAAGAATCTCCCGGTGCCCCAGATGCACGCCGTCGAAGTTGCCAATGGACGCAACGGAGGATCCGAATCCGGCGGGGATCTCGCCCAGCGAGCAATACACGGGAATCATCGGCGCGCCGTTGCTCATACTCATAAGTCCAGCGGGACGGTCAGCCCGTCGTAAGCCAGAGCGACGCCGGCCGGCAGCGTGCGATTGGTCTCCTCATGGCCCAGCTCATGCGCAATGTGCGTCAGCCATGTCTGGCGAGCGCCAATGCGCGCCGCCCAGCCTAGCGCCTGCCCCACGGTAGCGTGACTGGGATGCGGCTTGTGCCGTAGCGCGGAGAGCACAAGGTGCTCAAGCCCCTCAAGCAGCGCAAAGCTCTCTTCAGGAATCTCGCTCACGTCGGTAAGATATGCAGCCCGTCCGAAGCGGTAGCCCACGATTTCCATCTCTCCATGCATCACCGGAATGCGCAGGAAATCCACGCCGTGCACGCGAGTAGTTTCCTTGAGCGGCTCCAGGCGCAGCTTGGCGCGGGTCGGATAGGTTGCATGGGGCGAAAGCGTGTAGTCAAAAATCCGCTCCAGCGTCGCCGCCGTCTCCGCAGTTGCGTAGAGCGGAATGGGACCGCCCTCGCGAAACGCCTTGAAGCTGAGCGGGCGCAGATCGTCGAGGCCGAGTATATGGTCAGCGTGCGAGTGCGTATAAAACACCGCGTCCACGCGCCGGACGCCGCTGCGAAGAGCCTGCTCGCGGAAGTCCGGCCCGGTGTCGATCACCACCACGCGTTCCTGGCTGGCCGTCTCGTTCCAGCGCACCAGCACGGAAGGCCGCAGCCGCCGATCGCGCGGGTCGGCAGAGGTGCACACCGCGCACCCGCAGCCCAGCGTCGGAACCCCCATCGAGGTCCCCGTACCCAAGAATGTGAGGCTGCCTTCCATAAGGTCTTTTCAAAATCAGATTGAGGATGACGAGAATTCTTGAGGCAGCGAGAAGGATCCTCTATTCCCTGTTCCCTATTTGTGATGTTGCAATAGGTTGTCCATTCGATCTGAACAAGAGAAGCTGGTTGTGACGAGCAACTAGATTTTCCGAGGAGACCGAATGGACTATCACAAGAATGCCCGACTCACGGTTCAC
>Ga0302325_10006024_pt1 | contig 27405 bp, 21 predicted proteins | sample Palsa_T0_2_FD_201948 | JGI IMG/M metagenome (GOLD analysis project Ga0302325, IMG submission 201948) | Peat permafrost microbial communities from Stordalen Mire near Abisko, Sweden - Palsa_T0_2 | ecosystem: Environmental > Terrestrial > Soil > Palsa > Peat permafrost | place: Sweden: Abisko... | reverse complement strand
CGGCCGTCTTCAGTGTGTTTTACGGAGTCATGCTTCAGCCGCTGCCATATAGACACCCCGAGCAACTCGCCCTTATCTGGAGCAGTTTCCGGACAGCGGGCCACGCGCGCGCTCCCGTATCGGGCTCGATCCTGGGCGAGATCGAACGGCGCAACCGCTCTTTGGCGGGGGTGGCGGGGATTTGGACGATTACGCGCACCTTCACCGGCGACAACCCCGAGCAGGTAAAGTGCGCCCGGGTGACCACCAATTTTTTGGACGTGCTGGGCGTGCACGCGGCCCCGGCGCATCGGGGACGCACCTTCGCCAAGGAGGACAGCGGCGGACCCGCGATCATGCTGACGGACGGCTTCTTCCGGCGCCGGTTCGCCGGCGATGACAGATTGATCGGCAAGGGGCTGGCCATGGACTGGGAGAATACTTTGGTAGGGATTCTGCCCCCGGATTTCCAGCTTCACTTCGCGCCCGACTCTAACGTGCCCGCCGACGTGCAGGTTTTCGATACCTTTGACCACGATGTCTACAAGAACCGCGAGAACTATTACATCCGCCTGGTCGCCCGCCTCAAGCCCGGCGTTACGATGGCGGAAGCGCAAAGCGATCTGGACCGCGTGGCGAAGGAAATCGGCGGCGCGTATACCGAATACGCCACCGAGAATCTCCGGTTCACGCTGGCGGGCATGCAGGCGGATGCCGTCCGCGACGTACAGCCCGCGCTGGCGGCCCTGTTCTCCGGTTCGGCCTTCGTGCTGTTGATTTGTTGCGTGAACGTCGTCAGCTTGTTGCTGGCGCGGGCCAGCGACCGGCGCCGAGAAATTGCCCTTCGCCTTAGTTTGGGAGCCTCGCGGGGCCGGATCGTGGGCCAGTTGCTGGCCGAAGGCGGAGTGCTCTGTTTGCTGGGCGGGGCGGCAGGCATCGCCGTGGGCTGGGCGTGTTTTCGTGGATTGCTCGCGATCCGTCCCGAGCGCCTGGCGCGCATGGCGGACGGGGGCCTGAACGGGCCGGTGCTGGCGTTCGCCGCGGCCTGCTCGCTGGCCGCCGCTTTGCTCTTCGGATTGGTACCTGCAATCGACAGCTTTCGGCTGGATTACATGGCAATTCTGCGGTCCGGGGGGCGCGGATTGCCGGGCCGTCTGCACAGGCGCGCCGGCGCTGCCCTCATAGTCGGTGAGATTACGCTGGCTTTTGTGCTGGTAACCGGTGCCGCGCTCACCGCGCGCACGCTCTTGAAAATCGAGCATGTGCGTCCGGGTTTCGAGCCGCGCCACCTTCTCGCATTTCAGATCTCGAACGGAATTCCCGGCGGCTCGGTAGCGGATTGGGAAACGGAACTCGCCGCGTTGCCAAGCGTTGAACTCGTGGGCGCCACCTCCCATTTGCCGCTGGACACCGATATTCCCAATTGGTACAGTCCGTACCGGCCGGAAGGAGTTGGTGAGCACGAGGCGGCCACTTTGGTCGCCGACCTGCGATGCATCACTCCCGGTTATCTCGCGGCGATGGGAGCGCACCTCCTCGAAGGCCGCTATTTCGACGCGCACGATCGCGCTGGCGCACGGCAGGTGATTATAGTGGATGAGTCACTCGCGCGAACCACCTGGCCCGGCCAATCCGCCATCGGAAAAAAGATGTTTGCCGAGCATGTGACCGCCCATGGATTCGTACCCATGCTTAGCGTGGTAGTGGGGGTGGTGGAACATCTGTACAGCCATTCCCTCACGAAGCAAGTTCGCGGGCAGATCTACTTGCCATTCGAGCAGAGCAAACGCAGTCCGTTGACCTTCGTGCTGCGCACGCGCGTGGATCCGCTGTCACTGGCTCCCACGGTCCGAAGGATGCTCCACGACCGCAGCAGGACCGCAGCCATGGCCAAGGTCCGGCCCATGACCGAGTACGTATCGCGTGAGATCTCGCCGGTTAGCTTCACAGCCGTACTGGCAACGATCTTCGGCGCCTTGGCCTTGTTGCTGGCTGCCACTGGAGTCTATGGGGTGTTTAACTACCAGGTCTCACAGCGCAGGCCCGAAATGGGTATCCGCATGGCCCTCGGGGCGCGCTCGCGCGACGTGCTCGGAATGATTCTACGGGAGGTGGGTACACTGGCAGGCGCCGGCGTGCTGATAGGGGCCGGCGCGGCGCTGGTAGCAGCGCGCTGGCTGGGAACGCTGCTTTACGGCGTGAGACCGTTCGATCCGCTCAGTTACGGTTTGGCGCTGCTGATTCTTCCGGCCGCTGCGTTACTCGGCGGCTGGCGTCCCGCGGGGCGGGCCGCCGCGGCCAATCCGGCCGAACTGATTCGAGAGGAGTAAATATGAGAATTCGTCTTACCGGCTTCCTGATTGCAGCCGTGTTGGCGGCGGGCGCGGCGGACGATGAACGGGCCGCCGATCGAGCGGCTATTCGGGCACACATCGACCGCATCTTTCAGGCATTCATCCATAGGGATAGCGCCGAACTGCGCGCTACGCACGCCGTAAATTGGCTGGGTTATCTTACGGGATCCCGCAAGATGATTCGCGGCATCGACGAGTATATGAACGCCACCGCGTATTTCGATCCGAACAGTGCGTACGGGATGACGAGCTACAAAATGCGCGAGTTCGACATGATTTTCAAGGGCGACGCCGCGTTCGTGGCGTTCGTCGCCGAAGTTGAGTACAAGACGCCCGATGGACCGTTACAGCGCACGCTCCGGATCACCGATTTTTACACCAAGGAAAACGGCGCATGGATCCAGACGGGCTCGGATACGGAACTACACCCTGAATCGACCGCGGAGGAGTATCAGACCTTAGGCAAGCTGTCCGAGCCCGAGAAGAAGGGCCTGCTCGATGCGCGGGAGGCGGTGTGGCGCGCCTATTTCGCCGGCAACCGCGCCGTGCTTGAAAAGCTGCTGCCCGCTGAGTTATTAACCGTCGAGCCCGAGGGCGGCGAATGGGGCAATCGCCAAGCCGCCCTGGAGGGGTCGGCGCACTTTGCCGCGGGAGGGGGCAAGCTGATCCGGCTCGAATTTCCGAAGACGGAGATCCAGGTGTTCGGCTACGTGGCGATCGTCTACTCGAACTACGTCTACGAAATCGAACAGGGTGGCAAGTCATTCGTAAACTCGGGCCGAGCCACGGAAGTGTTCGTCCATCGGAACGGCGTGTGGGTGAACCCGAGCTGGCACCTGGACAGGCAAGAGCGATGAACTCCAGTTCAGACAATGTCAAGCAAGCCGTCCCGTTTCTGGCTGTGGCGAACATGAACAGCTCTCTTGCCTACTATGTGGAGGGCCTGGGCTGCGCGATAAAGCCGTTGCCGGGCCTCAAGCGGGAGGCACGTTTTCGCCTAGAGCGGTCGCGAGATCGATTTGATGATCCTGCTCATTCACCAGAATCTGGCGGATCTGCTCGGCCATCGCGTACTCGCCCAGTTGTTCGCACTGCCGCACGCGCTCCCGGTAGTTACGAATCGTTTCAGTCTCGCTCTTCAAATCGGCGCGCAGCATTTCCTTCGGGTCGTCGCTGGTACGCACCGGCTTGGGCGTAGCGATCGGCATTTTACCGAGGTAATCGACCTGGCGCGAAATAATCAGGGCGTGTTGGAGCTCCTGCTTGGCATGCAGTTCAAGCTGGTCCGCAATATTCATGTATTCCGCGCCCTTGAGCACCTGCGAATAGATCACGTAGGCAATGATAGCCTGATATTCGCGGGCGAGATCCTCGTTTAAGAGGTCGGCGAGCTGCTCGCGAGAGATTGCCCCTTCCCGCTTTTCAGATCGTGCTTTAGCCATATGGTTTCTCCTGTACGTTGTGGCGGTCAATATGGTGAGGTAAATCCGGAGCGCCGGATGCGCCCGGAATTTTCATTTTAGCGTTTCGGCCTAAAAGAGTATACACCCATGTGCCCCGGCCTAGCCGTGCGAGTACCTTTCGATACGCTTTCCGAAGGAAGGCGGGTCGGGCAGCCATGCTAACTTAATTCAGAGTGCCCCCCATCGACGAACAGTTAATCTATCTGACGAAAGGCCTCTCGGAGATCATTCGCGAAGAAGATCTGCGCGAACGTCTGATGGAGGCGGCCCAGGCCGGGCGCCCGCTGCGCGTGAAAGCCGGCTTCGATCCCACCGCGCCGGATCTACACCTGGGACACACCGTCCTGCTGCGCAAGATGAAACATTTTCAGGACCTCGGCCACACGGTGATCTTCCTGATTGGCGATATGACCTCGCTGATCGGCGACCCCACGGGCCGCAACATCACCCGCCCGGCCATGACGCGCGAGGATATCAACCGCAACGCCGAAACCTACCGCGCGCAAGTCTTCAAAATCCTGGACCCCGAGAAGACCGAGGTGCGCTTCAACAGCGAGTGGCTGCAGCCCATGCGCTACGAGGAACTGGTGCGGCTGTGCTCCCGTTACACGGTGGCGCGCATCCTGGAGCGTGCCGAATTCTCGAAACGCTACAAAGAGGGCGTGCCCATCTCAGTCCACGAACTGCTGTATCCCCTGGCCCAGGCTTACGATTCCGTGGCGCTGCAATGCGATGTGGAAATGGGCGGGACCGACCAGAAGTTCAACCTGCTGGTGGGCCGCGAGATTCAAAAAGAGTTCGGACAGCCGCCGCAGATCGTGGCCACCGTGCCGTTGCTCGAAGGCTTGGACGGCGTCAATAAGATGTCCAAATCGCTGGGCAACTACATCGGCATCACCGAGCCGCCGGAGATCATGTACCGCAAGGTGATGCAAATCGCCGACGGCCTGATGTTCCGGTATTACGAATTGCTGACTGACCGCAGCCTGGAACAGATCGGCCGCATGCGCGCGCGCATCGAGGGCGGCGAGTTGCATCCCATGCAAGCCAAAGCGGAACTGGCGCGCTTGATCGTAACCGATTTCCACTCGGCGGCGGAAGCCTCGCGCGCGGAGGAGGAGTTCAACCGTGTGGTGCGGCGCCACGAGGTTCCGGCGGATATCCAGGGCGTCGCCTTTCCAGAAGCCGCGAACTGGCCAGGCGCCCGCATGCGCGTCGACAAATTGCTTGCTAGAGTCGGCCTTGCGGAGTCAGTGAGTGACGCCGGGCGCAAGATCGATGCGGGCGCGGTGGAAATCGACAGCCAACGCGTATACGCGGTACTCCAGCCGAAGCCGCTGAACGCGTTTATCGTTCGAGTGGGAAAGAACTGGCGGAAGGTTCTACCATAGTGCATGCTGGCCTTTCGCGATAGCGTGTTCCTGGCGGCCGACGCGCTGCGCGCTCACAAACTGCGCGCCACGCTAACCATGCTGGGCCTCACCATGGGGGTGGCCACGCTGATCGCCGTGATGACTCTGGTGCAGGGCGCCAACCGCTATGTCGAGCAAAAGATCGCGAACCTGGGCACGAATGTCTTCCGCATATCGCGCCTGCCCTTCGCAGTCACCGATTTTTCGGTGGTGGTCCGCGCCCAGCGCAACAAGAACATCCTGCTGGAGGATTTGCAAGCCGTGGCCGAAGGCTGCATACATTGCCAGTACGTGGGCGCCTCGGTCGCCAGCACGCTGGGTGTGCGCTATCGCGACCGCGACCTGGAAGATGTCTCGCTCTACGGCCACACGCCCAACATGGCCGATATCGACACGCGCACCCTGGCGCTGGGCCGTTATTTTACGGAGCCGGAAGACCGCCATGCCGCGCCGGTCTGCCTGCTGGGCGATCGTCTGGTGCAGGAATTGTTTAGCGGACTGGACCCCATCGGCCATGCGGTGAAGGCGGGAAACGACGAGTTCACGGTAGTCGGGACGTTTGAGTCCATCGGTTCGGTGCTGGGACAGGATCAGGATACGTTTATGATCGTCCCGCTGAATACCTACCTGCGCGTCCGCGGCGCGCGAAACAGTTTGACGCTGGAAATCAAGGCGGCGGGCAGCCTGCAGCTTTTTCAGGAGGCGCAGGACGAAGTGCGCGTGATTATGCGCGCGCGCCGGCACATTACGCAAGGGCGAGACGAGGATTTCTATATTGGCACGGCGGATAGTTATATGTCGTTGTGGCAGAGTATCAGCTCGGCATTCTTCGCCGTATTTGTGATGGTCAGTTCGATCTCCGCCGTGGTGGGCGGAATTGTAATCATGAATGTCATGTTAGTGAGCGTTACGGAGCGGACCAAAGAGATCGGCGTCCGCCGCGCGATGGGAGCCACGCAAAACGACATCCTGAAGCAGTTCCTGACCGAAAGCGTGATGCAATGCATCGTCGGCGGCCTGATCGGAGTATTCATAGGCTTTCTCTGCGCGCTGGCTATCCGCAGCCTGACTTCGCTGCCGGCGGCCGTGCAAACCTGGGTAGCTATTCTAGGAGTGGTGTTGAGTTCCATCATCGGCCTTTTCTTTGGGATCTACCCAGCTACGAAGGCGGCCAAGCTGGACCCGGTGACAGCACTCAGAACGGAGTAAAATGGAGGCACGCTAAGTTCGTCTGTGTCTATCTGTGTTTCCCAATGACTCGCGCCGAAGTTAAGGAAAATCTGCTGGTAGCCCTGGATACCCTCCGCTCGCGGAAGGTGCGCTCCGGGTTGACCATCCTCGGCATCGTCATCGGTGTGACGTCAGTCATATCCGTGGCGGCTATCATCGACGGACTGAACGGGTACATTGAAGGACGCATCCGCAACCTGGGCTCGCAGACTATCTTCGTTACCCGCATTCCGCCTGGCTACACAGGTTTTTCGCGCCTGCCGGCAAACATCCGCGCGCGCAAGTATCTACAATTCGACGACGGCAAGTACCTGATGGAGACGGTTCCCTCGCTGACATACGCCACAGCCTTCGCCCAGCGCATAAACCTGGGAGAAGTGTCGGACCAGCTTCGCTACGGCGGCCAGCACGTGGAGCGCATGATCGTGCGCGGCGTGGAGCCGGACTATACCAACGCCGTACCGCTGTTCACGGTGGAGGAGGGCCGCTTCGTCTCGCCATTCGACGAGGAGCATTCCCGTGACGTGATCGTCATCGGCCAAGCCATTGCCGACTCGTTGTTTCCGCATATCGACGCGATCGGTAAGATGGTACGCCTCAACGGCCGATTGTACGAAGTCATCGGCGTTTTCCAGAAGGACCCCGGCCTGTTCGGCGGCTTCGGCGTAGACCAGTTCGCCGTCATTCCGCTCACCAACTTCCACAAGAACTACCCCGAGATCCGGGAAGTCTTTCTGATCGCCTCGGTGCGCACGGACGCAGACGTGAGCCGCGCCCGAGACGACATCATCGAAGCGATGCGCCGGCACCGGCGCGTGCCGCATAACGCCGCCAACGATTTCGATGTGGCCGACGCCAATTTCTTCCTGGATCTGTGGAATCAGCTCACCGGCGCCATGGTGCTGCTCACCGGAGTCATCAGCTCCATCGGGCTGCTGGTCGGCGGCATCGGCGTGATGAACATCATGCTGATCTCGGTGACCGAACGCACGCAGGAGATCGGCATCCGCAAGGCCATCGGCGCGCGCCGTGCGGATATCCGCGTACAGTTTCTGCTGGAGGCGGTGACGCTCTCAGGCATCGGCGGCGCGCTCGGCATTTTGTGCGGCGCGCTGATCGCATTCGCCATCCGTGCACTGGTGCCATCCATCCCGGCGACCTTATCCGTGATGTGGATCACACTGGGGGTGATGATCTCGGTCGGGGTGGGCCTGTTTTTTGGGTTTTATCCCGCAAATCGCGCCGCCAACCTGGACCCCATCGTGTGCCTGCGCTACGAGTGACGGCCAAGCTGGCACGGGCCCGGTGATATCATATTGACTGTGAGCATGCTACGGCCATCACTGCAACTTAGGGTCGCGCAGAAGCAGATTCTGACCCCCGGCTTGGTCCAAATGGTGACCGTGCTCCAGTTGAACCGGCTGGAGTTAAAGGAGATGATCACCCAGGAAATCGTCGAGAACCCGGTGCTCGAAGAATCCAGCGAGGAAGCCGGCGAAGAGATTACGGCGGAAGAACTGCTGCCCCTGCTGGAGCCCGAGCGGGTCAGCGATCCATCCGACCAGCAGCTCCTGGAAGCGGCCTTGGGCGACGCCGCGCACACCAACGGAATTGCCGGCGAAGTTTCGGCCGACCTGGGCCCGGAGACGTTCCAGGGGACGGTCGAGATTGACACCGCCGGTCCGGAAGCGTCCACAGCCGACGCCGTGGAACCGGCCGCCGCCACAGACCCATTCGACGAGATCGACTTTGGCTCCTTTTTCGACGACTACCTGGACCCCGGTTACAAGAGTCCCGCTTCGGAGTCCGTGGAGAAGCCCTCTTTCGAGACTTTTCTTTCCGCTCCCGTCACCCTGGGCGATCATCTGCATTCCCAACTGAGCGTCAGCGTGCTTTCGGAAGAGATCCGGGACGCCGCGGAATCCATCATCGGCAACCTTGACGAGGATGGCTATCTATCGGCATCCCTGGAAGAGATCGCCGGTATGGGCGATCACACCGCGGAGCAGATCGAGGCGGCGCTGAAGGTGGTGCAAGGGCTCGATCCCGCCGGCGTGGGAGCGCGCAACGTACGAGAGTGCCTGATGCTGGAGTTGGAGAGCATGAACGGGCGCGGCGGTGTGGCTTGGCAGATCGTCTCCGATCACTTACGGCTCCTCGAAATGCGCCAGTATCGCGAGCTCGCAAAGGTGATGGCGCGCCCGATGGATCATATCGAGATTGCCGTGAAGGCTATCCGGCGTCTGAATCCCCGGCCGGGCCTGCGCTTCTCGGGCGCGGGCGCGCGCACCGTGGAGCCGGATGTTTTCTTCATCAAAGACGGCGACGAATACTTCATCCAGATGAACGACGAGGATGTGCCGCAGCTCCGCCTGAACGCGCAATACCGGCGCATGCTCGACAGAGACAACGGGGCCACCAAGGAGGTGCGCGACTACGTGCGCGAGCGTTACACCTCGGCCATCCAGCTGATGAAGAATATCGAGCAGCGCAAGCAGACCATACTCAAGGTCTGCCAGGCCATCGTGCGCCGCCAAACCGAGTTCCTGGCGAACGGACTCGACTACCTGAAGCCCATGATGATCAAAGAGGTAGCCGAGGAAGTGGGTGTACATCCTTCCACAGTGAGCCGCGCGGTAGCCAGCAAATACGTACATACGCCGCAAGGAGTTTATGAGCTCCGGTATTTCTTCTCCGAGGCCGTGCAGGGCCCGCTGGGAGGCAATACGCCGCTGCTGCTGCTGAAACGAAAGGTGAAGAAGATGATCGAGGAAGAGGACACCGCGCATCCGCTCACCGACGAGCAGATCACTACGGCGCTGCAGCACGAAGGCATCAACGTGACCCGGCGTACGGTGGCCAAGTACCGCGAGGATATGAAGATTCCTTCAACACACCAAAGACGGGTTCGCCCCTGATCTTGTGGGGCGGGCAATCGTGCCCGCAGCCGGCATTCAGCCGGCCTGGGTACGGAGGGACGCATGAAGATCACATACACAGGCAGGCAAGTGGAACTGGCTCCGGGGCAACTGAAAAAAATAGAGGCGCAATTTGCCAAGGTGGGCAAACTTCTGGACGGGCGCGAGGAGAAAGAGGCGCACGTGGTCTTGTCTCTGGAACGGCATCTGCACCAGGCCGAGATCACAGTGAGTTACTATAACCACCAACTGGTGGGTATCGGTTCCAACGTGGACCTGACTACGGCCATCCACTCTGCCATCGAGAAGCTCGAAAAGCAAAGCATCAAAGTCCGCGCCAAATGGCGGGACACCAAGCGCACGCCGCGCAAACAGGAAGCCGCCGAGGCCGTCGCGCCCGCGGTGCCGGCCGCCGAGGCGGAGGAGCCGGAAATCCAGCGCCATGTTAACCGTATCAATCATCACGAGCGCCGCAAGCCCATGACCTTGGAGGAAGCTCTGCTCGAAATGGAGAAAGGCGCCGACTACCTGGTCTATCGCGACGCGGAGACCAGCCGCGTGGCCGTGCTGGTGCGGCGCCGCGACGGTAATTTCGATTTGATCGAGGCCTGACGCGGCGGAATGGCGAAACAGACCGATCCGGCCACTAAACGCCGCGCCGCGGACCGCCCTGCGGAGCTGGTAATCATCACCGGCCTCAGCGGCTCGGGAAAAGGCTCCGTGCTGAAGGCTCTGGAAGATCTGGGTTACTATTCGGTCGATAACCTGCCGGTCGATCTGATTCCCAAATTCGCCGAGCTGACCCAGGATTCCGCCAGCGTTCGCGCCGCCGCCCTGGTGGTGGACGTACGCGAGGGCGAGGGATTGAAACGCTTCCCGGATATCTACACGCGTATTCGCAACCACGTGAAAACCCGGTTGGTGTTTCTGGAAGCCGACGACAACGCCATCCTGCGCCGCTTCAGTGAAACGCGGCGTCCGCATCCGCTGGGCACCGGCAACTCCATCGCCAAGAGCATCAAGTCGGAGCGCCGCCAACTGGCGCCCATCCGGGCTATGGCGGACCTGATCATTAATACTTCCAAGTTCACCGTGCATGAGCTGCGCGACTTTATCAAGGAGAGCTTTCGCGGCGACCGCGCAGAATCGAAGATCATGGTGTATGTCACCAGCTTCGGCTACCGCCACGGCGTGCCCGCCGATGGCGACCTGGTCTTCGACGTGCGCTTTCTGCCGAACCCGAACTACATTCCGCGCTTCAAGAAACTGACCGGGCGGCATCCGCAGGTGGCTAAGTACATCCGATCGTTCCCGCAGACAGTGGAGTTCATCGAGCGCATCTCGGAGCTGCTGATCTACCTGATGCCGCATTACATCCGGGAAGGCAAGAGCTATCTGACTATTGCGTTCGGCTGCACGGGCGGACACCATCGTTCGGTGATGATCGCGGATGAGATCCGGAAGCGGTTGGCGCAGGCGGGCTTTCGGGTGAAGGCGACGCATCGGGATGTGGGGAAGGCGGTATAGGTTCGTGGAGTGCGGCGAAGTTATGCCGATGCGCTTTAGCTTTGATCCTCGAAAGAGCAGGCGCCTTAGGGAAAACCCCGGCGTGGCATAGGTTTCGAAGAGGCGCAGGAGGTGTTTTCCCGTGCCTATTGGCTTGATCGCCGATCCGATGTTCCAGAGCAGTTTCTGGCCGTCGGCTGGGTGGGTGGCCGGTTGTATTCCGTGATTTTCGAGTTCAGGGAAGACGAAGAGGGCGAGATTCTGCACCTAGTCACGCTGTGGAGATCAACGAAGTAGGAGATCCGATTGTATGAAGAAAACTCGTAAATCCGCCAAGCCCGATTCCGCCGATGCGATTGCACGGCTAGCCGATCGCGGCGCGGACGTTTCGCATTTCTTCAAGGGCCAGGGACGCATGGTTCAGCCAATCCAGCGTGTCAACGTGGATGTCACCGCCAGTATGCTGGAGGAGTTGGATAAAGCTGCTCTGGACCTCAAACTGAGCCGCCAGGCGGTCATCAAAACGCTGGTCCGGCAGGCTCTCGATCAACACTACCTGGCACAACGCGCCAGACGGCCGCAGGCGTCGTAATCGGCCCACTTTCGCCGGGACGGCAAAGCCGGACTCAGAAACAACCTGAGCGCTACCTTCCAAACCGACCCCGGACGCAGGCGCTGCCTCACCAAGATCAGCGTCATCACAGTCACAATCACGCCGCCGTGCGCCAGAACGAAGTAGATGCTCGGATACACTCGGATACGAAAGCAAGGCGTCTAAGGTCGGGCGTCAACACGGCCGTGCTTCAGCGTGGCCATAAAGCTTTCGCACTTACCGTTCTCCCAGGGACAGCCCGGGCGGCTCATGCTCAGTTCCGCGCCAATACCTTCCAGCCGGCTCACATACAACTTACAGGCATACTGAGAGCCGCGATCGGAGTGATGGACCAAGCCGGGTTGCGGCTGCCGGCTGGCAATCGCGCGCTCCAGCGCCAGCAGCGCCAGTTCGGTGTCCAGCTTGGGTCTCAGCGCCCAGCCTACCGCGCGCCGCGACCAGGCGTCCAGCACCACCGCCAGAAACACGAATTCCCCCCGCAGGTGCAAGTAAGTCAGGTCCGCCACCCAGAGTTGGTTGATGTCACTTAGTACTAAGTGCTTGGCTAAGTTAGGATGCACATGAAACGGATGATCTGACTCTGTAGTAACTGCGAACTTACGCCGCCGCACTGCCAGTAAGTTGTCCCCTCGCATCACCCCCGCGCCTTCTTTGCGCCTACCTGAAAACCCTCCCGCTCGATGCTTGTATCCGCCGATACCCATAGTAGCGATGCGCTACCGCCGTCCGCTGGATGGCATCCCGCAACGCCATCTCCGCCGCCTGCTCCCAGTGCCGGTAGAAGCTCGCCCGGCTCACCTCAGCCAACTGGCACATCCCCGCAATGCTCAATTCGCCCAGGGCGGCTTCCAACTGGCCGATTTTGGCCTCCAATTCCCGGATGCGCTGGTCGCGCAAGTCCTGCGGCCCCGAGTCGTTGCCGTAAGGCTGGCCGGCGGCTTTCCGCTTCCGAACGTACAATAACGTACGGTTAACCCCCAGTTCAGCAGCTTTCACGCTCTCGCCGGCTTCCATTCGCCCGATGACTTTTTGCTTCATGCCGACGGGATGCCGTCGGTAGCTCCTAACCTTCTTTGCCATAGACACTCTCCATTTAATGAAAAGTGTCGCATCTCTGACTGTCTCATTTTAGGGGCGCAGTCCAACGGGACGGGCGATTTGGGATCGGCGATAGGAGACCGGAGATCCTTGGCTGTCGGTTCTTCTGTGGGGCCTGGGTTTCGGGGAATTTGGGGGTGAGGGCTGCAAGTGATTGAAAGGGTGGGGAAGATTCAGTGGCCGGATGTGAGACTTGCAGAAGGGACGCGCTGGGCGGCCGGAGAGCGGGTCGCGCCTGAAGGATGGAGGACCCGCGCAGGCCTGGAGCCTGCCCAGAGGCCTGCCCCACTTGGATGGCTGAATCGCTGCTCCTACCCAATTCTGGTCGTTGGGATGCCGATGCCCGATGAAGCGCATCCAGAGCTGGACAACGCTGAAGATGGAAAAGGTTACGGGCGGTGATGGGTTACACTGCGACTAAGTGCGCCATCTGGTGGAGTCCGCGTCGTACGCCGTGTTGCTGGATGCCGCGGCGGAATTTCTGGCATCGCTGCGGGACCACCCGGAGATTGTAGTTCTGGCGCAAACCCGTGGCGCGGCCGACGATTTCGTGCGCGCGGCTTGCAAGACCGGCCTGCTGGGCGTGCATCGCATGACGCTCACCGGACTGGCGGTGGATCTGGCCGAAGGGCCGCTGGCGTTCGCCGGGCTAGCGCCCGCGGGGGTCTTGAGCACGGAGGCTATGGTCGCGCGCCTGATCCATAAGCTGAAGGCGGCGGGATCCATTCCGTATTTTCAGCCGGTGGCGGATACGCCTGGATTGGCGCGGGCGGTGGCTGCCACGATTGCCGAGCTGCGCCTGGAGGGCGTGCGGCCGGAGCAAGTGGCGGCAACAGGCTTGCCGGGCCGCGACCTGGCGCGGATGGCGGCGCTCTACGAGGAGGAGTTGGCGACCCGGTCGGCGGCCGACTTCGCGCTGCTGCTGCGGTATGCAATCGCCGCGGCCAGGCTAGGGAAGCATCGCTTACTGGGGCTGCCGGTCGTGCTGCTGGATGTGGATCCGGAAGGGGCGTTGCGGGGGGAATTGGCGGAAGCGGTGCTGGAGCGGGCGCCAATGGTGTTCGATGGGCGACTCGGCCGGCACGGGCCGGCGTGGACGCCGACTGCAGGACTGGAGTCCTGCCCCACTTCGACTCTTGATCGGATTCGCCAGTCCCTCTTCCTGGAAAGTGTTCCGCCCGATGGAGAGCCGGATACCAGCCTGGACTACTTTTCCGCCGCGGGCGAGGCGCTCGAATGTGTAGAAATCGCGCGGCGGATGCGGAAGGCCGCGGCTGAGGGCGTGGGGTTCGACCGGATGGCCATCCTGCTGCGGTCGCCCGAGCGCTACCAGCCATTGGTGGAAGAGGCACTGCGGCGGGCGGGCATCCCGGCGTATTTCAGCCGTGGGGTGGCGCGGCCGGATCCGGCGGGACGCGCTTTTTTGGCATTGCTGGCGTGCGCCGGCGAGGGCTGCTCCGCGACGCGCTTTGCCGAGTATCTGTCGCTCGGTCAGGCGCCCGCGCTGGACAGTGGAACGGGCGCCGGTGCAGCCGTGCCACTTCCGCCGGCCGACGAAATGCTTGCCAGATTGTACGAGCGCGCCGAAGCCGATGCGCCGGTGGCCGACCCGGCGCCGGAGCCGGTGGAAGGGGAAGATGCCGCAGTAATCGGCGGGACGCTGCAATCGCCCGCGGCGTGGGAGAAGCTGCTGGTGGATGCGGCGGTGATTGGCGGCCCGGAGCGCTGGGCGCGCCGCCTGCGGGGACTGGAAGGCGAGTTCCGCGTGCGGCTCGCGGATCTTGGAGAAAAGGAAGAAGGCCGCCGCGAGCACCTGCAGCGTGAAATCGACCGGCTCAGGAATCTGGAGCGTTTTGCGCTGCCGCTGATCGATCGGCTGGCGGCGTTGCCCCGGCAGGCCGATTGGGGCGATTGGACGGAGCACTTGGGCGCGCTGGCCGCGGCTGCCCTGCGCCGGCCGGAATCGGTGCTGTCGGTGCTAGGCGAATTGCAGGCCATGGCCGAGGTGGGGCCGGTGGGGCTCGAAGAGGTTGCCGGCGTGCTATCCGACCGCCTGCGCTTCCTGCGCCGCGAGCCGCCGCTGCGCCGCTATGGCAGCGTGTTTGTGAGCGGCATCGATGAAGTGCGCGGGCGCGTGTTCGACATCGTGTTTCTGCCGGGACTGTGCGAAGGCCTGTTTCCGAGCCGCGCGCACGAGGACCCCATCTTACTGGATATATACCGGGCGAAGCTGAATGCCGGTTTGCATGTGCAGGACGACCGGGTGGCCGACGAGCGCCGCCGTCTGCGCATGGCATGCGCGGCGGCCCGCGCGCGCCTGGTGTTCTCATACCCCCGCGTGGACGCCGTGGAATCGCGGCCGCGCGTGCCCTCGTTCTACGCACTCGAAATCGTGCGCGCGGCGCATGGAAGATTGCCCGGGCTGCGCACATTCGAAGAGAAGGCTCGCCGAGGCGCGCCCTCACGCCTGGATTGGCCGGCGCCTGCCGACGCGCTCGAAGCTATCGACGATGCGGAGTTCGATCTGGCCGCCTTGGGCCGGGCGTTCGACCTGAACGCAGACGATGCCAGAGGGGTGGGGCACTACCTGATCGGGGCGAATAATTACCTGGCCGATTCACTGCGCCGTTACGCGCGGCGCAACCGCACAGGGTGGTACGCGGCGGATGGGATCGTCGAGCCGGACGCGGCCACGCGCGCCGTACTGGCCACGCAAAGGTTGGCGGCGCGCAGTTATTCGCCGTCGGCGTTGCAGCATTTTGCGGCGTGTCCCTACCGTTTCCTGCTGCATGCGATCCACAAGCTGCGGCCGCGCGAGGAGAAGATTGCGCTGGAGCGGATGGACCCGCTCACCCGCGGTGCGCTGTTTCACGAGGCGCAGTTCCGGCTGTTCCGAGAATTGCAGTCCGCACAACTGCTGCCTATCGACCGGCGGAATGCCGCGCGCATTATCGAAATCGCCGATGGAGTACTGGATCGCGTGGCGGCGGAGAACGAGGAGAAACTGGCGCCCGCCATTCCGCGCGTATGGCGCAGCGAGATCGAGGATCTGCGCCTCGACCTGCGCGGTTGGATCCAGCAAGCGGCGGGCGATTCCGAGGGCTGGCTGCCTACCCATTTCGAATTCGGCTTCGGCGGCGCAAGCATGCGGGAGGGCGAACTGCGCGACGCCCAGAGCACGGCGGCCGAGGCGGTGCTGGATAGCGGCGTGCGCCTGCGGGGTGCGATCGATTTGATCGAGAAGCATACAGTCCGCGGCACGTTGCGCATCACCGACCACAAGACCGGCAAGCCGCCGCGGGAATTGCCCAAATACGTGGGCGGCGGCGCCCTGCTGCAACCGCTGGCGTACGCCATGGCGGCGGAGTCGCTGTTGGGCGCGTCCGCGGAGGTGAGCCGGCTTTCCTACTGCACCCAGCGGGGCGGTTACCAGGAAATCAGGTTCGACGTTACGCCCGGCCACCGCGCGTTCTTCACGCATGCCATGTCGCTGATCGACGGCGAAATCGACCGCGGGTTTCTGCCCGCTGCGCCGCAAACCGGCGCCTGCGGCATGTGCGATTATCTGCCGGTCTGCGGCCCCAACGAAGAGCGCCGCACCGCGCGTAAACGGCGGGAGCCGCTCGAAGCCCTGCAGGATTTGAGGAACATTCCGTGATTCCGAGTGTGCAGGCAGGCGTTCAAAGCGGCGACGATGCCGCCCGCGAGCGTATCCGCAATTCGCTGGGCGAAAGCCTGATTGTGGAGGCTTCGGCCGGCACAGGCAAGACGTCGGAGCTGATCCGGCGCATCGTGCGCGTGCTGGCTACGGGAACGCCGGTGCACGCAATTGTGGCAGTCACGTTCACCCACAAGGCGGCGGGCGAACTGAAGATCCGGCTGCGGGAAGAACTCGACAAAGCGCGCGCCGGGTGCGGCGATGCTGAAGAGCGGGCGCATCTCGAAGATGCGCTGGAACGGCTGGAGGAGGCGGCCATCGGCACCATTCACGGCTTCTGCGCGCAGATCCTGCGGGAGCGGCCGGTGGAAGCGCGCATCGATCCGGCCTTCGAAGAACTCACTGAGCCGGAAGCCGACCGCTTGCGCGCGCGGGCGTTCGATTTGTGGTTTCAGCGGAAGCTGGATGCGGGTTCGGAACCGTTGCGGCGAGCTCTGGCGCGACTGGCCTGGCGCGACTGGCAATCCGACAGCCCGCCGGTCGAGTCGCTGAAGTACGCCGGCAAGCAGCTGGTGGATTGGCGCGACCATACGGCGCCCTGGCGCAGGGAGGCGTTCGACTGCAAGGGCCGCATCGATGCGCTGCTGGCGCAATGCCGCGCGCTGGCCGCAGTGGTGGGCCAGTGTACGCGGTCGAGCGACAACCTGGTGAGATCCATGCGTCCGTTGATGGACCTGACCACCGGGCCTTCCGATTACGACACGATGGAAGCCCGCCTGTTGAAACTGGAGCGCGATCTGAAGCGCGATTTCAAGAAAGGCTCCGGGAACTTCGCACCGGGCATTTCGCGCCAGCAGGTGCTGGATGCGCGCGACGGGCTGCTGCACGATCTCGACGCTTTTCGCGGGGATGCCGGAGTGGACTTCGCGGCCGCGCTGAGAGACGAAATGCAGGATTTCGTGGAGGCTTACGGCGAGCGCAAGAAGCGGGCGGGCAAGCTCGATTTCCTGGACCTGCTGCTGCTGGTGCGCGACCTGGTGCGCGACGATCGGGACGTCCGCGGTTACCTCCAGGCCCGCTTTAGCCGAATCTTCGTGGATGAGTTTCAGGACACGGATCCGCTGCAAGCTGAAATCCTGATTCTGCTTTCCGCCGACGACCCCGCGCAGAACGATTGGCTGAAGGTGCGGCCGGTCGCGGGCAAGCTTTTTGTGGTGGGAGATCCCAAGCAATCGATCTACAAATTCCGGCGCGCCGATGTGGTGCTCTATGAGAATGTCTGCACGGCGCTGGCTTCCCGCGGGGTGGCGCGCATCCATTTGACTAAGAGCTTCCGCGCCGTGCGCCCGATCCAGCACCTGGTGAACGCTGCCTTTGCACCGGAGATGACCGGTGACAGCGACCGCGGCCAGGCGCGCTATGCGCCGCTCGAAGAACATACTCCGGCCTATGGCGCGCAGCCGGCCATTGTGGCGCTGCCCGCGCCGGCGCCGTACGGCATGGCGCGCGTGAGCAAGGAGAGGATCAACGCTTGCCTGCCGGATACGATAGCGGCGTACATCGACTGGCTGCGGAAGGCCAGCGGCTGGCAGGTGCGCGACCTGCAGGACGGAACGCGTGTGCCGTTGCAGGCCAAGCACATTTGCGTGCTGTTCCGCCGCATGACGAATTATGGCACGGACCTTTCGCGCGACTACACGCGGGCACTCGAATCGCGCGGGATTCCGCACCTGCTGGTGGGTTCGAAATCCTTTTATCATAGGGAGGAAGTCGAAACTGTGCGGGTGGCGCTGGCGGCCATCGAGTGGCCGGACGACGAGCTATCGGTGTTCGGCACGCTGCGCGGGTCGCTGTTCGCCATCCCGGACGATTTGCTGCTGCGCTTCCGTTTTGAAGTAGGCCGGCTGCACCCTTTCCGGCTGGCCCCCAGCGCAGCCGGGGAAGAGTTGCCGGCCGCGTTTGGGCCCATACCAGGGGCCCTGGCGATCCTGGCGGATCTGCATCGCCTGCGCAACGCGCGCCCCGTCGCGGATACCGTCAACGCGCTGCTCGAAGCCACGCGCGCGCACGCCGGATTCACGCTGCGCCGCGCGGGCGCCCAGGCATTGGCGAACGTCTACCGCATCTGCGACTTGGCCCGTACGTTCGAACTGACGGGGGGGCTTTCCTTCCGCGGCTTCGTGGAGGAACTGGCGGCGCAGGCGGAGAAGGCCGAATCGACCGAAGCGCCGGTGCTCGAGGAGGCATCCGACGGCGTGCGCCTGATGACCGTGCACTCGGCCAAGGGCCTGGAGTTTCCGGTGGTGATCCTGGCCGATATGACCGCGAACCTGGCGGCACGCGAGGCGGAACGGTTTGTCGAAGGTTCTCTCTGCGCCACGCGTTTGTTGGGTGCCGCGCCGCGGGAATTACTGGAGCGCGAACGGCACGAGCACACGCGCGAACTCGCTGAAGGCGTACGTGTGGCATATGTGGCGGCCACGCGGGCGCGCGATCTGCTGGTGATTCCGGCGGTGGGCGACGAGGAGCGCGAAGGCTGGCTGGGCCCGCTCAACAAAGCCATCTACCCGGCGCGCGACCGGCGCCGCGCGAAGGCCGCCGCCCCGGGCTGCCCGGATTTCGCGGGCGACCGCACGGTGCTGGAACGCCCCGCGGAGCACCTCGGGCATCCCGAGGATTCCGTGCGTCCCGGTCTGCACGTCCCGCAAGCCGGCGAACACCAGGTGGTCTGGTGGGATCCCCTGGCGCTGCGGCTGGAAGTGGCGCCGGGCTTCGGATTGCGGCAGGAGGACATTCTGGCGGGTGAGCCTACATCGCGCGCCGCCGCGGGGATCGAGCGTCACCGGCTATGGCAACAGCAACGCCAGGAATCGATCAAGCGCGGCCAGGTGCCGGCCTTCCGCATCGTATCGCCGACCGAAGGCCTCGCAGAGCCGCCGGAGCGCCGCGTAGTATATCTTGAATCGGCGTCGAGCGGGGCCGAACGGCCTGGCGGCCGGCGTTTCGGCATATTTGTGCATGCCATCCTCCGCGATCTGGAGTTGGGGGGCACGCCGGATCAGATCGCCGCGCTTGCCCGGGTGCACGCGCGTCTGCTGGACGCGCCCGCTGAAGAAGCCGATGCGGCCGCCGCATCGGTCGAAGCCGCCTGGGCACACCCCTTACTGGCGCGCGCACGTGCCGCCGCGCGCTGCCATCGCGAACTGCCGATCCACCTGCGCCTGGAAGACGGACGGCTGCTCGAAGGCGTGATCGACCTGGCGTTCGTCGAGCGCGGCCGATGGGTGGTGGTCGATTTCAAGAGCGATGCAGTCGGCGCCGCCCGCTACGAACGCCAGTTGCAATGGTATCTCTACGCACTGTGGAAGGCCACGGGGCGCGAAGCGGCCGGGCACTTGCTGCGGATTTGAAGTGGCAAGTGGTTGATAACGTGGTAGATTACTGGCCATGGGCACCTCCTGCGACGGCTTTCATTAAAAAACGTTAAAATGAGACGATTCGGTGTGAAACTGTTGACTGGCGGGGAGGCATCGTGATCTAATTCGAGCGTACCGTTTGCTCTGCGCGGTTCATGTGTACTTTAGGGACCGGAAAACGGCGGTTTGGCCGTTGAATGCAAAGAATTTCTCTTGACATGGCCGCAGCGATACGCTATGAATAGCTTTACTGAGTCCGCAACACATGCAATTCTTGGGCAATCCTGCGAGCCGGCCAAAGATAAAAACAGACACACGCAGCCCTATCGCAGGGCGTAGTATGGCAGTACCCGGTGCCAGGTTGTAGGGTTGCCGGCAAAATTTTGATTTGAATCTCCGCCCGCACGGAGAAGTTCCCTAGGTGGTACAGAAGGCAGTTGGAGAGAGGCTCAGGTTGAGAGAGAACTTCGACCGATTCAATTTCGCAATTCACAAGGAGAAGGAAATGGCAGATTTTCGCAAATGGATTCTGGCGTTCGCTGCGCTCGTCCTGGTACTGGGACTGGCGGCGCCGGCGAGCGCGCAACTCAGTTGTACCTCATCCCTCACGGTAGTTCCCTCGCTACGTCACGAAGGGTTCACCGAGTTAACCGGTGACATTTTGTTGAGCTGTACCTCCAGCAAGACGCCCGCGCCTTCGACGCCCACTGGCACTCCAATACCGACGGCCAATTTTACGGTGTCATTGAGTGCGCCTGTCACCAGCCGCATTCTGGGCGGAGCTTTACCGCAAGCGCTGACCGACGCGATTTTGTTGGTTGACGATCCCGCCCCTGGGGTTCAGAATGTTTGCACCACACCGCTGAATCCGGCGGAAGCATGCGTGGATTTGGGCACCACTCCTCCGGGATCTCCGCTGAACACACCGGGCGAGTACAACGTTTTCCAAGGATACTTGGGCGCCACCACGCCTGGACCGAACACAGTCACGTTTCTGGGTGTGCCGGTCGATCCTCCTACCACGACGGTGACGTATCGCATTACGAACATTCGGATCGACGCTACCACCCTGGCCCTCGGGTCCGGAACTGGCGGCACGACCCCTGTGTACGCATACATCTCGGCCAGCCCGAGTTCATCCGTCAACATCCAAAATCCGCAGGTGGTCGTCGGGCTCGTTGGTTGGGGCCTTACCACTTCGACGGCCTCTGCAGGCGCGTCCTTATTCCAGTGCCAAGCCTTTACCGGCACGCTGGGAACCATAACATTTACAGAGAACTTCGCGACGGCCTTTAAGACTCAGGGGGCGAGCGGAACAACCTACCCGCAGAACCTTCCAGGCTTCCCGTATAACACGGAAAGTGGGCTGGAGATAGCGCTTTCAGACGGTGAATCGGGGTATGCCGACACGCCGACAGAGCTGGAGGCGACTATCACCAATATACCCGCAGGAGCTACCATCTCTGTGCAGAGTTATGCAGTGTCCACAGCTAGCGTTACATGCGCAGCGGGAGCTGTTGGATGCGTGCCCGTTCTCTCGGATGCCAACTTGATCTCACCCGCGGCTGGCACTCCTGGGGTGAACACGCAAGTTGTAGTTGCCGACAATTCAACGGGGACAGCACCCATCCCCAGCGTGACGGTCGTCTGGCAAATTACCGATACCAATCCCGCGGCGATTGATTCACTCGCGTTCACCGTCACCGGTACACTGGTACCGCCGTCGGGCACCCTCACCCCGACTACCCTCACGGGTCCCGTTAATATAACGACCGGCTTCTGGCCGCAGGCTACTGCAGCCTCTACTACCGAGGCAATTCCGACCTTCTCCTCGACGGTAGAATTAAACAGCACTCCGACCAGCTTGTTTACGATCGCGCAGTGCGAGACGATCTTGCTGTTCCCGTACATCACCGACTTCTACGGATTTGACACCGGTCTGGCAATCTCCAACACTTCGTTGGATAGCCTGCCGACAGGCCAGACCGCGGTCGGCCAAACGGGAACTTGCTCTGTAACCTTCTTTGGTAATGGGGGTATTGCTACGACCCTCGGAACCAGCGGCGTTTACAGCTCGACCTCGGATACGGTTCTAACCACCGGCTTGATTCCGCCCGGACAGACATGGGCGTTCGCATTGTCTGGAATCGATCCTGGGTACAACAGCACACCGACCTATGGGACGACCGGGTACGCGATCGCGACTTGCAATTTCCAATATGCTCACGGCTACTCCTTTGTGAGCGACACTGGGATCCGCAATTTCGCGGCAGCTTATCTGGCGCTGATCATCCCCGATGCAACGCGTACCGCTACGCCGTTCACTTGTTCGGCGGGCACAACCGCTTGCGCTTTGACGGGTGAGCAACTCGTTCACTAACCTTCACGGCGCGAGTCGTGGAAAGGGGGGAGCCAAAAGCTCCCCCCTTTTTTTTTGGATCCGGGACGTGCTAAACTGGTCTTCCGCGTCCGCCATTTTCTCTTGTTCCTTTAACGTCATGGAGGACGTGTATGCAGAAACTCAAGCTTCTCGCCGGCACTTTTCTAACCGCGTTGTTCCTTTTTCCGGCTTTTTGTCAGGCTCAAACCATTTCGATTGTTTCCGGTAATGGACAGTTGGTATGCCCGAACTGTCCGCTGAACCCCGGAGTATACGCACCGTTGGTGGTGCAAGTAAACGATGCCGCCGGGGCGCCAATGGTGAACGCCGCGGTTACCTGGACGACCACTGAACAGGGGGCAGCCCAGCAACCGGCGGCGTCGACGACCATGACGAACAACCTGGGTCAGGCCAGTTATGAGTTCCAGATTGTTCCGTTTCAGGCCGTGGAGTTCTTTTATTCGAGTACGGTGGTTGCGGCCGCACTCAATACCAGCGTCACATTCACCGAGACAACGGCTACACCTGGCACAACTCCGGCCGTTGCCACCGTTAGTCTCATTCCGGCTGGGACGCCTCCCACGCTTAGCGGCGTCGGGGGGCAAACAGCCTCCACTTCGATCGTGGTAAGCCTGGTTGGAACGAATGGGACCGGGGCCATTCCGAATATCCAGGTGACGCTGAAGTCCGAGACGGCCGGCCTGACTATTAGCTGCGCCACGGAAGCCGGCCAGGAACCGGGTACCATTCTGACTAATAACAGTGGTACGGCGACGTGCAACCCAGTTTTTGGCAACAAGCTCGGAACCGGGACTTATGAGGTCATCGTTGGCAACAACTTCGAGACCTTCGGTCCGGCAACGTTTTCGGTCATCCCCGGACCGCCCAGTCTGATCAACATCTTTAGCGGCAATAATCAAACCGTCAACGCGGGCGCCCTGGCGCCGGCGTCGTTAATCGCTCAGGTGACCGATGCCGGCGGAAATCCATCTGCCGGCGCCCCGGTCAGCTGGTCCGTGACGGCGGGTACCGCAACCCTCAGCAACACCGTCTCGTCTTCGCTGGCCCCCTACGGCTACGTCTCGACTTGGATCACCCCGACTGCGGGACCGGTTAACGTAACGGTGAGGCTGGCCGCCAATAGCAGCGTGCAAGCGGTTTTCACGGTCAATGTAAACGAAGTGATTACGACTATGCAAACCATTTCCGGCGATGGCCAGCAGGCCTTGGAGGGAGCGGCGTTTGCGTCTCCGTTGATCGTGCAGGTGAACGACAACACCGCGCCAGTGCCGGGCGCCACGGTAAGCTTTGCGGTGACCAGCGGATCCGCCACCCTGAGCGCGGCCAGTGCGACTACCAATGCACAGGGCCAGGCGCAGGTCACGGCCACGGCGGGGGTCACATCCGGTCCGGTGGTGATTACCGCCAGCGCCAAATCCGGGAGTTCGACGTATAGCCAGACGTTCAACCTGATTGTGAACCCGCCCGGAGCGACCATCACCGCGGTCGTGAATGCGGCGGGCTTCCAGAATCAGTTCGTCTCGCCGTGCAGTCTCGCGACGATCTACGGAACGGGGTTGGCGCCCGCGCTGCAAGGCGTAGCCTCCGCGACGATCGCGCCGCAAACCCAGGTAGCTGGCATCACCGTGCAGTTCGGCGGCGTGCTGGCGCCGATTCTGTGGGTGGCGAATGTCAATGGCCAGCAATCCGCGTCGGTGCAGGTGCCCTGCGATGTCCCGTCGTCGAGCGCCCTCCCGCCAGCCACAGTCCCGATGGTGGTGACCGTCAACAACGTAGCTTCCCAACCATTCGCGGTGACCGTGTTGCCGGCAAGCCCCGGCATTTTCCAATTCACGGACTCCGACGGCAAAATGCGCGCGGTCCTGATCCGGCCGGACGGGTCTTTCGCCTCCGTGACTAACCCGGCTGCACCGGGGGAGATCGTCCGTATGTTTGTTACCGGACTGGGACAGACCACGCCGGCGTTGTTTACCAATGAGTTGGATCCTTTGGTGCTCGACTCCAGCAATAACTGGGTGCCGCAGACTCTTACGGTAGTTGACCCCGTGATCGTGGGCGTTGACAACGGAGGCGTGCTGGTGGTCTCGTCCACGTATTCCTACGATATGGTGGGTGTCTACCAAGTGGATTTCCAGGTGCCTCAGAATGCCGCGGCGAACAACGATTCGCCATTCGCGATTGTGTTGTATGAGGGCACTAATGTGGTATACGGGAATCCATCTTTGATTGCGATTCAGTAGTTTACTGCGCGGATTTGGGGCGGGCGATTGGGGACCGCCCCACTCTGGTACATTGTTGAATTGCGTCTGCTGGCTGCATTTTTCGCCGTAGCGCTCGCGGTTGCGTGGGCGCAGGGCAACTATGAGATCCAGGTATATGGGTCGGACCTGGTCCCGCCCCACAACACCATGGTGGAGTTGCATTCCAACTTCACGGTCGAGGGCAGTAAGACCATCGTCGACGGTATGCTGCCCACCGAGCACCAGGAGCACGAAACCCTGGAGATCACGCACGGTTGGAGCGAGTGGTTCGAGACCGGGCTATATCAATTCACCGACCACCAGCCCGATGGCGGCTGGATGTGGGTCGGCACGCACATCCGCCCGCGCGTAGCCGTGCCGGAACGCTATGGCCTGCCCGTTGGAATCAGCCTGTCGACGGAGATCGGTTATCAACGCGCGATTTTCTCAGCGGATACCTGGACCTGGGAGATCCGGCCCATCGTCGATAAGAAACTGGGGCGCTGGTACAGCGCATTCAACCCATCGCTCGATCGCGCCTTTCACGGTCCCGACACGCGCCGCGGGCTGGAGTTCTCGCCGAACTTCAAAGTCAGTTACGACATTACGCCGAAGATCGCCGCCGGCCTGGAGTATTATGGCGCCCTAGGTCCCGTCACTGGCTTCGATCCGCTGCGCTACCAGGAGCAGCAGATCGTGCCCGCCATCGACCTGAATCTGAATCCGAAATGGGAGTTCAATTTCGGCGTGGGAGTAGGCGTCACACAAGGCACCGATCATCTGTTGGTAAAGATGATCCTGGGCTACCGCCTCAGCCACTAGTTTTTCCGTCCAGGCTTCTGCCCGAGCGCCACGACCGTGTCGAAGACTTGCCATTGGTCGCGATGCTCCACGCGCAAGACTTCAAACCCGGCCTCGCGCATGATTTCGGCGAACTCCTGCGGCTCGTACAGTTGGAATCCGTCCCAGCCCCGTGTGAGCGGCCCCAGGCTGGCGGCTGACCGGAATCCGGCCGCCAGGCGTCCGCCGCGCTTCATCACCCGCGCCACCTCGCGCAAACTGGCGATCAGGTCGGGCCAATAGTACAGGCTGTTGACGGTCAGCACCTTGTGGAACGTACCGGCGCGGAATGGGAGTTCTGCGACGTCGCCCCATTTGACGGAGACGCGCGCATCCAACTCTTTGTCGCGGACCAGGCGGGCAGCCGTTTCCACCATCTCGCGGGAGTAATCGACCCCCACAATCTTGGCCCGCGGCGCCTTCGCCGCCAGAGTCACCAGCGAGAGACCGCCGCCGAATCCGATGTCCAGGACGGCATCCCTGGGCCGCGGATCGAGCAACTCCACGGCTGCATTCACCAGCCGCGTGTTGGACAGGTTCAAGATGGGCCCCATGAATAGCGCGCCAAACAGGCCGGATGGCTTGCCGAATTGAGACCGGAGGAGAGTGTCACCGTACATAACGAGCCTCCTGTTTATGATAATAGGACATTCTTATCCCGTTTGCCCGCCCGGTCAGGCGCAAGCGTGGGCGTTATAATCAAGGGCGATATGCCCGCGGAGAACGTCCTGGAGCGCATCCCTTTTCAAGCTACGCAGGCCGCCGCCGTTTACGAAAATATCCGGGCCCTTCCGGTCTCGATCCTGCTGGACAATGTGCGCAGCATGTACAACGTGGGGGCATTCTTCCGCACCGCCGATGCGGCCGGCATCCGCCAGCTTTATCTCTGCGGTATCACCAGCCATCCGCCGAAGAAGGCCATCGCCAAGACGGCTCTGGGCGCCGAAGAGCGCGTGCCGTGGGAACACGCCTGGGACCCGCTGCCCATCGTCGATGCGTTGCGCGCGCGCAACAATGAAATTGCGGCCGTGGAGACCAGCGTGCACGCCGTGGACCTGTTCGATTGGAAGCCGCGCTTTCCCGTTTGTCTGGTCTTCGGACACGAAGTGGAGGGCATCCGGCCGGAGATCGCGGCGCGCTGCGACACACACGTGCGCATTCCCATGCTGGGCAGCAAGCATTCGCTAAATGTGGCCACTGCGGGCGGTGTGGCGGTCTACGAATTGCTGCGCAAATACCGCGAGTTGCAAACCCCGTAATGCTATCTGGTCTTTAGCACCCATCCGCCCGTCCGCCTGCGCGCGACGTGTGCTCCCGGAAGGTCAACTTTTTGAAGACGGGCGGCGTGGGCAAAATCACGGCCATTCACGCGCACATGTACCGCAACACGCCGCACGGCAAGGCTACGCTACAGTGGCAAGCCCGTTTTTCTCGACCAGGGACAGGAGCTTAAGCGAGGCTCCCGAAGGCCGCTTTTCGCCGCGCTCCCACTTGCTGACCAGACTGCTTGTCACGTTCAGGTAGTTGGCGAAGACGGTTTGGCTGACGTGCTCTCTCTGGCGGATCGCCTTGATTTCTTTGGGCTTCAATGGCCGGATCGGCGTAAGACAGGTGTCGTCGAAGCGCCGCATGGTCTGTTTGTCGATAGCCCCAACATGGTGCAGCGCCTCCATCGTTTCATGGATGGCCGCCATCGCATCGCTACGATACTTTTTGCTCATTGCTTTTCAGCTCCGTAAAGTCGCCCCTCTTCAGCAACTCCGCGAGTTGCTTCTCCGTCAACGCCAGCAAATGCTGCGCAGCTTCTTTGAATTGCTCCTTCTCGGCGTCGTCGATATTCGCCCGTTGGCTCTTGGCGAAGCCGTACACGAAGAACGCCTTGGCTCCCCGCCGGAGAACCATAATGGTCCGGTAGCCTTTCGATTTCCCCTGACCGGGTCTGGCGATCCGCTGCTTAATAACGCCGCCGCCCAGGTCGGCGTCGACCTGGCCCCGTTCGGCGCGGGCGACAGCCTCGCACAAAACTGCATCCGCGATCCTTCCTTCCTGGCAAAGCGTTGAAACCACCTGGATTTGAAGATACGCACAGTCGCTCCGCCAGCCTCCATTCTATAGCACTAGGTGCCACAATTCTACCCGTCCTGTTTCGTAGGGCTGGAGGGCTAAGCGGCGCCTTCTAGTCGTTGGACAACAGACAGCGACCCCATTTTGGTGTCGCGCGAGCTATATGCCTTGCTGAACCCTGACGCAATTTGGCTTTCTGCGGCCCAATCTAGT
>Ga0302325_10006023_pt1 | contig 27410 bp, 39 predicted proteins | sample Palsa_T0_2_FD_201948 | JGI IMG/M metagenome (GOLD analysis project Ga0302325, IMG submission 201948) | Peat permafrost microbial communities from Stordalen Mire near Abisko, Sweden - Palsa_T0_2 | ecosystem: Environmental > Terrestrial > Soil > Palsa > Peat permafrost | place: Sweden: Abisko... | reverse complement strand
TGCCGGGCGACAACACCAAGATGACCATCGAGATGATCACGCCGGTGGCGCTCGAGGAGCAGCAGCGCTTCGCCATTCGCGAAGGCGGCCGCACCGTCGGCGCCGGCATCGTCACCAAGATCCTGGCGTAGAGGCAAGCACATGGCCGCAACGACGAAGATTCGCATCCGCCTGAAGGCATTCGACCATCAGCTGCTCGACAAGTCGGCCAACGACATCGTCGAGACGGCCAAGCGCACGGGCGCGCGCGTGGCGGGTCCCATCCCGCTGCCCACGCACATCGCGCGCTACACGGTCCTCCGCGGCCCGCACGTCGACAAGAAGTCGCGCGAGCAGTTCGAGATCCGAACCCACAAACGTCTCCTCGACATCCTCGATCCGACCCAGCAGACGCTGGACGCGCTGATGAAGCTCGATCTGTCGGCCGGTGTCGACGTCGAGATCAAGAGCTAGGCGGGAGGCGAGAGATGGCAACGTTCGACGTCTTCAACATGAAACGCGAGAAGGTCGGATCCATCGACCTGGCCGACGAAGTGTTCGACACCGAAGTGCGCGAGCACCTCTTTTACGAGGTGGTCAAGGCGCAGCTGGCGTCCAAGCGACAGGGCACCCAGTCGGCCAAGAACCGCTCGGCGGTGAGCGGGAGTACCAAGAAGATCTACAAGCAAAAGGGAACCGGTCGCGCCCGTCATGGCTCCATCCGTGCCCCCCTCTTCGTCGGCGGCGGTCAGGCGCATCCGCCGCGTCCGCGCGACTGGAGCTACGAGCCTCCGCGTCGCGTGCGCGCGCTCGCGCTCACCGCGGCCCTCTCCAAGTTCGGGAAGGAAGGGCGCCTCCTCGTGGTGGACAGCTTCGAGCTCGGCGAGGTCAAGACCAAGAAGCTGGTCGAGGCCCTCGGCACGCTCCAGGCCAAGAACAAGACGCTGGTGGTCGACTCGCAGGCCAACGAGAAGCTTCGTCTGTCCATCAGGAACTGCAAAGAACACCAGTTTCTCCCACCCGAGGGGTTGAACGTGTACGACCTTCTCCGGCACGACATGCTCATTCTGTCCAAGGACGCGGCCAAGGCCCTCGAGGCCCGCTGCCTCAAGCAGTCCGCCTCGCGCAGCAGCGCGCGCGCGAACGGAAATGAGAGCGCGTAAATGACTCCCGAGCAGATCATCCGTCGGCCCATCATCCTCACCGAAAAGGCGACGCTGCTCCGCGAGCAGCACAACCAGGTCGTCTTCGAGGTCGCGCGCACCGCCAACAAGCTGGAGATTCGCGACGCCGTCCAGAAGCTCTTCAACGTGAAGGTCACCGACGTCAACACCATGATCTTCCGCGGCAAGGATCGGCGCATGGGGCGCGGCTACGCCAAGACGCAGAACTGGAAGAAGGCGGTCGTGACCCTCAAAGAGGGCGACGCCATCGATTTCTTCGCCGACGCGGCGGAAGGGACCTGAGTGTCGCTCACCCGCCCCCGGCGAGACGAGCGATAGGAGACTGTCATGGGAGTCAAGAACTTCAAGCCGACGTCACCGGCGCGGCGCTTCTACTCGGTGTCCGATTTCAAAGAGATCTCCAGGGACGCCGAGCCCCTCAAGAAGCTGGTCGAGCACCAGACGCGCACGGGTGGCCGAAACCACTTCGGGCGCATCACATCGCGCTTTCGCGGCGGGGGACACAAGCAGCGCTATCGCATCATCGACTGGAAGCGGAACAAGATCGGCGTCCCCGCGCTGGTCGCCAGCATCGAGTACGATCCCAATCGCACCGGGCGCATCGCGCTCCTCCATTACGTGGACGGCGACAAGCGCTACATCCTGGCCCCCGACGGGATGAAGGTCGGCGACAAGATCGTGTCGAGCCGCAACGCCGACATCAAGCCCGGCAACTCCATGACGCTCCGCTACATCCCGCTGGGCACGATGATTCACAACATCGAGCTCAAGAAGGGGAAGGGCGGGCAGCTGGTGCGCGCGGCTGGGTCCGCCGCGGCGCTGATGGCCAAGGACGGCGAGTACGCCCAGGTCCGCTTGCCTTCGGGCGAAGTGCGCATGGTTCACCTCGAGTGCCATGCCACCATCGGGCAGGTGTCGAACCCCGACCACGCGAACATTTCGCTCGGCAAGGCGGGGCGATCGCGCTGGCTGGGACGGCGGCCGCACAACCGCGGCGTGACCATGAACCCCGTCGACCACCCCATGGGCGGCGGCGAGGGGCGAACGTCCGGTGGCCGTCACCCGTGCTCGCCGTGGGGACAGCTCGCGAAGGGGCTGAAGACGCGCAACAACAAGCGAACCGACGGCATGATCATCAAGCGCCGCGGAGAGAAGGGTTAAGGCTTCGATATGGCTCGTTCGGTCAAGAAGGGTCCGTTCGTCGACGGTCACCTCGCCGAGAAGATTGCCGCGGCCCAGGCCGCGCAGAGCAAGAAGGTCATCAAGACCTGGTCACGGCGGAGCACCATCACGCCCGACGCAGTGGGCCTCACGTTCGCGGTTCACAACGGGCGGAAGTTCGTCCCGGTCTTCGTGACCGAGAACATGGTCGGTCACAAGCTGGGGGAGTTTGCGCCCACGCGCACGTTCCACGGCCACTCCGGCGACAAGAAGGGGAAAGTCTCGGGGGGAGGAGCGCCCGCGGCAGCGGCCGGGGCGGCCAAGCCCGGGGGTGCATCCGCCAAGAAGTAGGCCAAGAAGTCACGACGCGCACAAAAGGGCGCGCTTTCCGCTTGCGAAACGGCGTTTCGCACGTAAAGTACGCCTCCCCGCGCGCCAGGCTCCTGGCGCAGGGAACACTCTCGAACGATTCAGGCGTCCGTAACGGCCCGCGCCGCGAGCAATTGGCTCGATGCCCGTGGGTACGACGGTCGCCACGAGGCTCCGACCATGGTCAGCAAGGCAATCGCCCGGTTCACGCGGATCAGCCCGCGCAAGGCCCGCGTCATCGTGAACCTCGTCCGCGGCCGTCAGGCGGGCGAGGCGCTGCAGCTGCTCGAGTTCACGCTGAAATCCGCGGCTCCGATCGTCAAGAAGCTCATCGAGAGCGCGGTCGCGAACGCCAAGACCCAGAGCCCTGGCGTGGACGTGGACACCCTCTTCGTGGAGACGGCGTTCGTCGACAAGGCGCCCAACAAGCACATGCGTCGCTGGAGGCCGCGCGCCATGGGCCGCGCGACGCGCGTCCAGAAGGGACTCAGTCACATCACCATCATCCTGGGCGAGCGATAGGACGGCACGCCTCCGGCTCTGCCGGAGCGTGGTCGAAAAGGAAACGAGACCATGGGTCAGAAAGTCCACCCGTACGGCTTCCGCCTCGGCGTCATCAAGACGTGGAACTCGAAGTGGTTCGAGGACAAGAGCTACGCCAAGTGGCTCCACGAGGACATTCGCATCAAGCGCGCCGTCAAGGATTACCTCCAGAACGCGGGCATCGCCGGCGTGGAGATCGAGCGCGCCGCGAACAAATGCAAGGTCATCGTGTTCACCGCGCGGCCCGGCATGGTCATCGGCAAGGGCGGCAAGGGCATCGAGACGCTGAAGATCGGGAACCTCAAGACGGCGGCCAAGGGCGAGACGCTCTTCCCCGGTGTCCAGTCCTTCACCGAGAACGAGGTGTTCATCGACGTGCAGGAGGTCCGCAAGGCCGAGACCGCCGCCCAGCTCGTGGCCGAGAACATCGCCACCCAGCTCGAGCGCCGGGTGGCCTTCCGCCGCGCCATGAAGAAGGCCCTCACCACGGCCATGAAGTTCGGCGCCAAGGGCATCCGCGTCCGCTGCTCGGGCCGCCTCGGTGGCAGCGAGATGAGCCGGGTGGAGACCTATCGCGAGGGGCGCGTTCCGCTGCACACGCTGCGAGCCGACATCGAGTTCGGCATGGCCGAGGCCAGGACCAAGTACGGAATCATCGGCGTCAAGGTCTGGGTCTTCAAGGGCGAGGTACTGCAGCGCCGCAACCGCCGCCCGCAGCTTTCTGGAGTTTGACCTCGGGGCTCCTCCCCGAGCACGGAGCTAGGATTCATGCTTTCGCCCAAGCGCACCAAGTACCGAAAGGCCCAGAAGGGCAACAACCGCGGCACCGCCCGCCGCGGGAGCGACGTCTCGTTCGGCGATTTCGCCATGCAGGCGGTCGAGCCGGGTCGGGTCACGTCCCGGCAGATCGAGGCTGCGCGCATGGCCATCACCCGCCACGTCAAGCGCGCAGGCAAGCTGTGGATCCGCATCTTTCCGGACATTCCGGTGACCAAGAAGCCGCTCGAGGTCCGCATGGGTGGCGGCAAGGGCGGCGTCGAAGAGTGGGCGGCGCAGGTGCTCCCGGGCCGCGTGATGTACGAGCTGCAGGGCGTCGACGAGAAGACGGCGCGCGAGGCCTTCCGGCTCGCCGGGCACAAGCTCCCGGTCGCGTTCAAGTTCCTCACCCGAGGAGAGATCCAGTGAAAGCCGCCGACCTGCGCGAGAAGAGCGTGGACGATCTGCGGGATCTGCAGAAGACCCTCGCTCGCGACGTCTTCCAGAACCGCCTGAAGAACTTCACCAACCGACTCGACGACACCAGCTCGATGCGCAAGACGCGTCGCGATCTGGCCCGCGTGGTCACGCTCATCCACGAGAAGGCGGCGGCCCCCCCGGTCGACGTCGCGTCGGCGACCCCTGAGGCGAAGCCCGAGAAGACCGCAAAGAAGAAGTCGTCTGCGAAAGCAAAGCAGGGGAGTGAGGCGAAGTAGCCATGACGCAAAACGCGCCGGCGGAAGCCGAGCAGCAGCAGGCGGAGCACGAAGCGCACGGAGCGCACAGCTTCCGCCGCAAGATGATCGGGCGCGTCATCAGCGCCAAGATGCAGAAGACCGTGGTGGTCGAGGTGGTCAACCACCGGCGCGACCCGCTCTACGGCAAGTACGTCCGCTCGCGCGCTCGCTACAAGGTGCACGACGGGCAGAGTCAGTACCGGCCGGGCGACCAGGTCGAGATCCAGGAGCATCGTCCCATCAGCCGCGAGAAGCGTTTCATCGTGACGCGCCTCGTGAAGAAGTTCGTGGAGGAGTGACGCCATGATCCAGATGCGGACGATCCTGGAGGTGGCCGACAACTCCGGCGCCAAGCGCGTGCAGTGCATCAAGGTGCTCGGCGGCTCGCGGCGTCGCTACGCCGAGGTGGGCGACGTCATCGTCGTCTCCATCAAAGAGGCGCTCCCCGGCACCAAGGTCAAGAAGGGCGAGGTCGCGCAGGCGGTCGTCGTCCGCACCCGTCACCAGATGTCGCGTGCCGACGGCAGCTACATCCGCTTCGACGAGAACAGCGCCGTGCTCATCAACAAGGAGCGCGAGCCTATCGGAACACGCATCTTCGGCCCGGTCGCGCGCGAGCTCCGCGCCAAGAAGTTCATGAAGATCATCTCCCTCGCGCCGGAGGTGCTGTGATGGCGGCGCGCATTCGCAAGGGCGACAAGGTGTTCGTCATCAGCGGCAAGGACAAGGGCAAGACCGGCAAGGTCATGCGCATCCTCCGCGAGGAAGACCGCGTCGTCGTGGAGGGGATCAACCTCGTCAAGCGGCACACGCGACCCACGCCGCGCAGCCCCTCCGGCGGCATCCTCGAGCGCGAGCAGCCCATCCACGCCAGCAAGGTGATGCCGGTGGATCCCGAGTCGGGCAAGGGAACGCGCGTCCGGACCAAGACTCTGGAGAACGGCAAGAAGGTTCGCATTGCGGCCAAGAGCGGGGCAGAGATCCCCGTGGCGGCGGAGTAAGCAGTCATGGCGGACGAGAAGAAGCCCAAGGGCGAGCAGGCGGCGAAGCCCAAGGGCGAGCGCTCGGGCAAGAGCGACAAGGGCGGCAAGCGCAAAGGAAGCGACGGCGGCTCCGGGCAGTCGTCGACCCCGGTCGTCTCCACGACGGCGGGCGTCGCGCCGCGCCTCCACGAGAAGTACAAGGGTGAGGTCATCCCGGCCCTGACCAAGCAGTTCAACTACAAGAACACCAACCAGGTCCCGCGCCTCCAGAAGATCGTCATCAACATGGGCCTCGGGGCCGCCGTCGCGAACCCGAAGATCATCGACACGGCGGTGGAGGAGCTGAAGCTGGTGAGCGGTCAGAAGCCCATCGTGACGCGCTCGAAGAAGGCCATCGCCAACTTCAAGCTTCGCGCGGGGCTTCCCATCGGGGCCATGGTCACGCTGCGACGGGCCCGCATGTGGGAGTTTCTCGACCGCCTGGTGAGCGTGGCGCTGCCCCGGACGCGCGACTTCAAAGGCATTTCGCGCAAGGCCTTCGACGGGAAGGGAAATTACACGCTCGGCCTTCGCGAGCAGATCATCTTCCCCGAGATCAATTACGACAAGATCGACGCGATCAAGGGATTGAACATCAGCATCGTGACCACGGCACACACCGACGAGGAGGGGCGAGCGCTCCTTCAGCAGCTCGGCATGCCGTTCCGCGCGACCTGATCGGCAGAGGAAAACCATGGCTCGAGCTTCTCAGTTCGCGAAACTCAACCGCAGGCCCAAGTTCCCGGTCCGCCACCGCAGTCGCTGCAAGGTGTGCGGTCGCGCTCGCGGCTACTACCGCAAGTTCGAGCTATGCAGGATTTGCTTCCGCATGCTCTCGCTCCGTGGGGAGATCCCCGGCGTGATCAAGGCGAGCTGGTGATCTCATGATGACCGATCCCATCGCGGACATGCTCACCCGCATCCGCAACGCGGCGCTGGCGCACCACGACCGCGCCGAGATGCCGCACTCTCAGCTGAAGGAGCACGTGGCCTGGGTCCTCAAGTCGGAGGGCTACCTGGACGACGTGCGGGTCAGCGAAGGCGACGAGCGCAAGACGCTCACCCTGGTCATGCGCTACGGGCGTGACCGGCAGTCCGCCATCGACGGCGTCCGCCGCGTGTCGACGCCGGGCCGGCGCGTCTACGTGCGCCACGACCGCATCGACCGCGTGTGCTCGGGCATGGGAATCTCCATCCTCAGCACCAGCCGCGGCGTCATGACCGACCGCGAGGCCCGCAAGCAGCGCGTCGGCGGCGAGCTGCTCTGCGAGGTGTGGTGAACGCCATGACGACTCACGCTCAGACGAATACGCTCGAGGGCGGCTTCAAGCAGTCGCGCATCGGAAAGCGCCCCATCGCGCTGCCGAAGGGCTGCTCGGCGACGGTGAAGGACGGCGCCATCGAGGTGAAGGGCCCCAAGGGGACGCTGAGGCGCGCCTTGCCGCCCGGCGTCGCCGCGAAGATCGACGCCGGCACCGTGCTGGTCGCCCCGACCATTCCTGGTCGAGACGGCGCGCGCTACCAGGGGCTCACCTGGGCGCTCATCGGCGGCATGGTCAAGGGCGTCGCCGAGGGGTACACGAGGACGCTGCAGCTGGTCGGTACCGGGTATCGCGCAGAGCTCAAGGGTCAGGTCCTGCACCTGGCGCTCGGCTTCTCGCACCCCATCGCCTTCCCGCTCCCGCCGGGCGTCAAGTGCGAGATCCCCGGCGACTCCAAGGGAACAATCGTCATCCTGACCGGTTCGGACAAGGAGACGATGGGGCAGACGGCGGCCAAGATCCGCGCCTTCCGGCCCCCCGAGCCGTACGGGGGCAAGGGCGTGCGCTATCAGGGCGAGAAGGTCCGCGAAAAGGCGGGCAAGGCCGCCAAGGCCGGCGGAGGGAAGTAACGCCATGGCGATGCGAATCGTAGGACGGGAACGCAGGAAGCTGCGTATCCGGCAGAAGATCAACGGAACCTCGGACCAGCCGCGCCTCAGCGTCTTCCGCAGCGCGAAGCACATTTACGCGCAGGTGGTGGACGACATCGCCGGCACCACGGTGGCTCACGCGTCGACGCTGTCGCGCGACGTGCGTGGCGAGGTGACCGACGCGAGCAAGCTGGACGCCGCCAAGAAGGTCGGCGCCTCCATCGCCAAGCTCCTCCTCGCCAAGGGAATCAGCAAGGTGGTCTTCGACCGCAACGGCTACCTCTACCACGGGCGCGTCCGCGCTCTTGCCGACGCCGCGCGCGAAGCCGGCCTGAAATTTTGAACGGAGACGATGATGGCTTTCGACGGACCCAGGCATGCCCGAGCGCCCGACCAGCTCCAGATCGACGAGGACAAGCTCAAGGAGCGCGTCATCTACATCAACCGCGTCGCCAAGGTGGTGAAGGGCGGACGGCGCTTCAGCTTCAGCGCGCTCGTCGTGGTAGGCGACGAGGCCGGCCACGTGGGCGTCGGCCTCGGCAAGGCCAACGAGGTCCCGGAGGCCATCCGCAAGGGCAACGACCAGGCGCGCAAGAACGTCTTCAAGGTCCCTCTCGACGGCGTCACCATCCCCCATCAGACGCTGGGGCACTTCGGCGCAGGCCGGGTGTTCCTCAAGCCCGCCTCGCAGGGGACCGGGGTCATCGCCGGCGGCGCAGTCCGTGCTGTGGTGGAGAGCGCGGGGATCCACGACATTCTCACCAAGTGCCTGGGGAGCTCCAACCCGCACAACGTCGTTCGCGCGACCATCAAGGCGCTCAAGTCACTGCGCAGCCTCGAGCAAGTGGCCAACAAGCGCGGCAAGCAAACCGACGATCTGGTGGAGCGGAAGTCGACCGCCAACCTCCAGGCCGCGGTCCAGGGCTGAGAGGTTGATCATGACGCCGAAGCTTCGCGTGACGCAGACGAAGAGCACCATCGGGGAGCGGCATCCCATGCGCGCCACCATGCGCGGGTTGGGGCTGCGCGGTCTGGGCAGCTCCGTCGTGGTGAGCAATACCCCGTCGTTTCGCGGCGCCATCAAGAAGGTGATGCATCTCGTGCGCGTCGAAGAGGTGGACCATGTCTGATGCGTTGAGCAAGCTCGCCAAGCCCCTCGGGGCCGCCTATCCCAAGACGCGCCTCGGGCGCGGCGTGGGCTCTGGTCTGGGCAAGACCTCCGGCCGCGGTCAAAAGGGCCAGTACGCCCGGGTTCGCGGTTTCAAGCCGCACTTCGAGGGAGGGCAGACGCCCATCCAGCGGCGGCTTCCCAAGCGCGGCTTCCGCAATCCCTTCTCCTCGGTCATCGCCGAGGTCAACGTGGGCGATCTCGAGGTCTTCGCCGCCGGGGCCAACGTCGACGAGCAGGCGCTCATCGCGCGCGGTCTGGTCAAGGGTCGCTTCGACCGCATCAAGATTCTGGGCGACGGCGAGCTCACCAAGGCGGTGACCGTCTCCGCCCACGCCTTCTCCAAGGTGGCGGCGCAGAAGATCCAGAATGCAGGCGGGAAGGTCGTCCTGGTCGGGGGCACGCAGCTCTGAGTCAGAGCACGCCAGCGCCGCCATGTCCGTCCTCTCCGCCTTCTCCAACATCGGCAAGGTACCCGAGCTGCGGCGTCGCATTCTCTTCACGGTGGGGCTTCTCGCCGTCTACCGCATCGGCGTCTTCGTGACCATCCCCGGGGTGGACCGCACGGTGATGAACGCCCTCGTTCACAAGCAAGGCGGCGGAGGCTTGCTCAGCCTCTTCAACATGTTCAGCGGCGGCGCGCTGGGGAACCTGTCCATTTTCGCGCTCGGCATCATGCCGTACGTCAGCGCGAGCATCATTCTCCAGCTCCTCACCATGGTCTTCAAGCCGCTCGACGAGCTGCGCAAGGAAGGCGAGCAGGGGCAGCGCAGGATCAACCAGTACACGCGCTACGGGACCATCGTCCTCTCGCTCGTCCAGGGCTTCGGCATCGCCATGAGCCTCGAGGCCATGAACAACGGCGACCTCTCGGATTCCGGCGCGGTGGGTGACGTGGTGACCCACGCGGGCTGGGGCTTTCGTCTGATGACGCTCCTCACGCTGACGACGGGCACGGCCTTCATGATGTGGGTGGGCGAGCAGATCACCGAGCGCGGGATCGGCAACGGGATCTCGCTGCTCATCTTCGCGGGAATCGTCGACGGCATCCCCGACGGGATCGCCAACTACTTCACCACCAACAAGGGGAACATCCAGCCCCTCAACATCGCCGCCGTGGTCGCCATCGTCCTCGCCACCGTGGCCACCATCGTCTTCTTCGAGAGGGCGCAGCGCCAGATCCCCATCTACTACGCCAGGCGCACGGTGGGCCGGCGTATCTACGGCGGACAGACGGCGCACCTGCCGCTGCGCGTCAACACCAGCGGCACCATCCCGCCCATCTTCGCCTCCTCGCTCCTCATGTTCCCGTCCACCCTGGCCAACTTCAAGGTGCCGGGGATGTCGCAGCTGCAGTCGCTCCTCTCGCGCGGGGACTGGGCCTTCAATACCTTCTATGTCTTGCTCATCATCTTCTTCTGCCATTTCTACACGGCGGTCACCTTTCAGCCCGTCGACGTGGCCGACAACCTGAAGAAGCAGCAGGCCTTCATTCCCAGCATCCGCCAGGGCAAGCAGACGGCGGACTACATCGACTACGTGCTGACGCGCATCACCTTCGGCGGCTCGCTCTACGTCGCCGTCGTCTGCATCGTGCCGAGCATCATCAGCCAAGCGTTCCACGTTCCCTTCCGCTGGGGAGGGACGTCCATCATGATCGTGGTCGGCGTCGCGCTCGACACGGTCAACCAGATCGAGGCACACCTCATCACGCGGAATTACGAGGGGCTCTCGGGCGGAGGCGGGCGTACCTCGCGCATCCGCGTGCGGAAGGATTAGCCGTCATGCGTGTCGTCTTCATCGGTCCGCCCGGCGCGGGCAAAGGGACGCAGGCCAAGGTGGCCTGCCTGCGCCTCGGCATTCCTCAGGTCTCCACCGGGGACATGCTGCGTGCGGCAAAGGTGGAGGGAAAGCTCCCGGCCGAACTCATCGCCCAGATGGCGCACGGCGCGCTCGTACCGGACGAGGTGGTCATCGGCCTCATCGACGAGCGCACCCGGCAAGAGGACTGCGCGTCGGGCTTCCTGCTCGACGGCTTCCCGCGGACGCTCCCGCAGGCGACGGCCCTCGACCGCCTTCTGGCCGCACGCGCGCAGAAGCTCGATCGTGTGGTCTCCATCGAGATCCCGCGGGACCTCCTGCTCGAACGCGCAGTCTTGCGGCGAATCGACAAACGCACTGGACAGATTTACCACTTGAAGTACAACCCTCCCCCCCCGGACGCAGACCTCGAGGTTCGGACCGACGACCGCGAGGTAGTCGTCCGGAATCGCATCGACATTTACGAGGCCGAGACGGCCGAGCTCCTCCCCTACTACGAGGGTCTCGGGATCCTGCGAAGAGTGGACGGAGTCGGAGGCGTGGACGAAGTGACGGAGCGCGTTCTGCAAGCGCTCGGTTCCAAGTAAAGGTAAGCGAGGAGACTTCTCTTTTCATGAGTGAACGTCGTGAGCGCAAGGAGCCCAAGGGCGACAAGCTCGAGTTCGACGGCGTCGTTCAAGAGGCGCTGCCGAACGCGATGTTCCGGGTCAAGTGCGACAACGGGCTGGTCGTGCTCGCCACGATCAGCGGGAGGATGAGGCAGTTTTACATCCGGATCCTCCCGGGCGACCGCGTCACGGTCGAGGTCAGCCCCTACGACCCCAGCCGCGGACGAATCACGTATCGCCACAAGTGAAGCGGCGAGGGCACGCATGACGTCCACGGAGCGAGCGACGGCACGAATGAGGAAGTGAACCGAACTGCACGAAGTCCAGCCTGCTGGACGGAGTGCAGTGAGGTCCACGGAGCGAGCGACGAAGGAGCGAGCGAAGTGAAAGTCCGTCCGAGCGTCAAAAAAATCTGTGACAAATGCAAGGTGGTCCGGCGCAAGGGCGTCGTGCGAATCATCTGCGAGAACCCGCGCCACAAGCAGCGGCAAGGCTAAAGCGAGACAATCATGGCCCGCATCGCAGGCGTCGACCTCCCCCGTCACAAGCAGATCGTGTACGCGCTCCCGTATCTTTACGGCATCGGGAGGACGGCGGCGCGCGCCATCTGCGAGCGCACCGGTGTCGCTCCCAACAAGATGACGGAAGAGCTCACCGAGACCGAGATCAAGAAGATCCGCGACGTTCTGGACGCCGACTACAAGGTGGAGGGCGATCTTCGTCGCGAGGTGCAGATGAACATCAAGCGCCTCATGGACCTGGGCTGCTACCGGGGCCTGCGGCATCGCCGCGGCCTGCCGGTCAACGGCCAGCGAACGCACACCAACGCTCGCACGCGCAAGGGACCCCGCAAGGGCCTGCTGACGCGCGCGCGCAAGCCCACCCCGTAAAGCCTGCTAGGAGTCCCCGTCATGTCGCAGGGAAACACCAACATCCCCCCCGCTCCTTCCGGCTCGCCGAGCGGGGGAGGGAAGCCCAAGGCCGTCAAGAAGAAGGCCAAGAAGAACGTCTCGACCGGCATCGCCCACATCCAGTCGACGTTCAACAACACGGTGGTGACCATCACGGACGTGAACGGGAACACCGTGGCCTGGTCGAGCGCCGGCTCCCGCGGGTTCAAGGGGTCGCGCAAGAGCACCCCGTTCGCCGCGCAGCTCGCCGCCGAGGAGGCCGCGCGCAAGGCCATGGAGCACGGGATGCGCTCCGTCGCCGTCTTCGTGAAAGGCCCCGGCGCCGGTCGCGAGAGCGCCCTTCGCGCCCTGCAAGCGGTGGGCTTCAAGGTGACGCTCATCCGCGACGTCACCCCCGTCCCCCACAACGGCTGCCGCCCGCCCAAGCGCCGCCGCGTCTGAGAGAAGAAGCGATGGCTCGATACCACGGTCCCGTTTGCAAGCTGTGTCGCCGCGAGGGAATGAAGCTCTTCCTCAAAGGCGAGCGCTGCTACACCGAGAAGTGCTCGTACACGCGCCGGCCCTACCCGCCCGGGCAGCACGGCCAGGCGCGCATCAAGCTGAGCGAGTACGCCATCCGCCTTCGCGAGAAGCAGAAGGTGCGTCGCATCTACGGCGTGGTGGAGAGCCAGTTTCAGAAGTACTACTTCGACGCGGCACGGCGGAAAGGCCGCACGGGCGAGCAGATGCTCGGCCTGCTGGAGTCGCGGCTGGACAACGTGGTCCACCGCCTGGGCTTCGCCTTCACGCGCTCACAGTCGCGGCAGATCGTTCGCCACGGGCACATCCTGGTCAACGGCAGGCGCGTCGACATCCCCAGCGTCATCCTGCGTCCGGGCGACAAGGTGGAGATTCGCCCGAAGAGCCGCGAGATCAAAGAGGTGATCGCCTCGATGGCGCAGGTCGACAAGCGCGCGCAGCTCTCCTGGCTGGAACTCGACAAGGCCAACTTCACCGGCACCTTCAAGGGCGCGCCGGTGCGCGAAGAGATGAACGAGCCGTCCATTCGCGAGCAGTACGTGGTCGAATATTACTCGCGCTGAGGGGCTTTCTTTCGGAGCAGGGTACATCGCAGCAGCACACGGGCAGGTGACGGGCGCCGCCGGAGAGCGGGTTCGAAGGCGCGTCGGGCTCACCGCGTGAACGTGGAAAGAGAGAGAGAGACAGAGCATGAGCACGTCGAACATCGTCACCCGCAATTGGCGGGACCTCATTCGCCCCCGCGGCATCCACATCGAGAGCGAGACGCTGACGGAATTCTACGGGAAGTTCACCGCCGAGCCGCTCGAGCGTGGATACGGCATCACCCTCGGCAACTCGCTCCGGCGCATCCTCCTCTCCTCGCTCCAGGGCGCTGCCATCACCGCGCTCCGCGTCGAGGGCGCGCTGCACGAGTTCACCACCGTCACCGACGTCGTGGAAGACGTGACCGAGATCGTCCTCAACCTGAAGGAGGTCGTCCTCAAGGCGGCCACCGCCAAGACCTACACCGTCCGCATCGAGAAGGAAGGCCCCGGCACCGTGCACGGCCGCGACATCCAGCTGGTGGACGGCCTGCAGGTGCTGAACCCGGACCACGTGGTGGCGACGCTGGACAAGAAGGGGCCCCTGGTCATGGAGCTCACCGTCAACGTCGGGCGCGGCTACGTGCCGGCGGACCGCAACAAGACGCCGGGGATGCCCATCGGGACCATCCCCATCGACGCGCTCTTCGCCCCCATCCGCAAGGTCAACTACACGGTGACCAACGCCCGCGTCGGGCAGCAGACCGACTACGACAAGCTGACCCTCGAGGTCTGGACCAACGGCAGCCTCAAGCCGCAGGACGCAGTGGCCTATGCCGCGAAGATCCTCAAGGAGCAGGTCTCCATCTTCATCAACTTCGAAGAGACCGAGGAGACGCAGTACGCCACACCCGGGACCGAGGAAGAGCCCCTCAACGAGAATCTCTTCCGCAGCGTCGACGAGCTGGAGCTCAGCGTGCGCAGCGCGAACTGCCTGCAGAACGCCAACATCCAGCTCATCGGCGAGCTCGTCCAGCGCACCGAGCAGGACATGCTCAAGACCAAGAACTTCGGCAGGAAGAGCCTGAAGGAGATCAAGGAAATCCTGGCGAACATGGGACTGTCGCTGGGAATGAAGATCGACAACTGGCCTCAGATGCTGGAGCGCTGGAAGCAGCAGCAGCAGCAAAACTAGGGAGAAGCCATGCGCCACAAGAACTCGGGTCGGAAGTTCGACCGGAACACCAGCAGCCGGCGCGCCATGCTGCGCAATCTGACGGCGAATCTCATCTTGCACGAGCGGATCGAGACGACCGACGCCAAGGCCAAGGAGCTGCGCCGCGTGGCGGAGCGGCTCATCACCAAGGCGCGCCGTCTCGGCCTGGTCGCCTACACCCCGCAGAGCGAGCTCTCCCCGATGGATCGCGCCCGTCGCCTGGCGGCCTCGCGCAACATCGCCGCCTACATCCCGCGCTTCGGCGTGCGCGTCGAGACGGGGGGCGCCACCACGCGCGTCGACCTGGTCGAGAAGGTGCTGCTCGATCTGGCGAGGCGCTATGCGACCCGAGCGGGCGGTTACACACGCATCGTGAAGTTCGGCCCGCGCCGCGGCGACGGAGCCCCCATCTCGCTCATCGAGCTCCTGGCCGACAGCGACCCCGCCGCAGCCGCCCCCCCGGCCGGCGCGAAGACTCTGGCCACGTCGTCGAAGACGGCGACCGCGGCAGCGCCGACCGAGGGCGCGAAGGTCGAGTAACTCCGATCGGGGCGTCTGAAAGGCGCGCTCCGTCTTCCAAGGTCGGCGCTCTACGCGCTCGCCGTCCCTTTGCGGCGCGCACCCAGCAGGGCGATGCCGCCGAGCGCCAGCAGCAGCACGGCGCCCGCCCCCATGATGCGCCACCCGCGCGCCCGGCTCGACTCCGTCTCCGCGTGGAGGCGATCGAGCTCGGCGCGCGCGTGTGCGTTTTGCGGGTCGAGCGCGAGCGATTGCTCGAACGGCTCGGTGTCGGCGATGCCGTGCGTCAGGAGGTCCTCTCCCTCGAGAAAGGCGATCTCGCTGCGCAGGTGGCTCGACTGCGGGCCGGCCTCGTCCAGGCGAAGCGCCTTGCGAAGGGTGGCCTGCGCCGCGGGCCGGTCGCTCGCCTCCAGCGATTCTCCGTAGGTCAGGTAGGCCCCCACCATCTCCGTGCGCCGGTCGAGCATGGGCTGACGCGCCAGGGCCTCGTCGAAGTCGGCGATGGCGGCCTGGAGCTGGCCGTCCTTCTCCTCGGCGAGGCCTTTCGCCAGGAGCGCGTAGACGTCTTGCAACCGGAAGCGGTCGTAGGCGTCGAAGAGCTTCTTGGCCAGGTCCGCGGCCCCGATCCCGTCCGGTGCCGGGTCGCCCAAGAGCGCGGCGTACGCCTCGCGCAGCTTCCACAGGGCGTCCTGTCCGTAGGCCAGGGTCGCCTCGCGCGCGGCGCCGCGCACCTGCGCCCGGTCCGAGCCGACGAACGACAGGACCACCGGCAACGCATCGAGGTCCTTCACGCCCGCGTACGCGCGCAGCACGTCGGCCAGCGCCTGGTTGTCCTTCACCTGCACCGCCTCGCCTGGCGTGCGCTTGCCCATCGTCTCCAGCACGTTCGACGCCCATGTCCGGGTCTCGCTCGATGGGTCGCGTCGTGCCTCGACGAGCGCCGCCACCGCGCGATCTCCGAGCTGCTTCATCTGCCGCGTCAGCTCGGGGCGCAGCACGCCACCGGCGTCCGAGGCCAGCAGGACCAGCTGACGCGCCGCCGGGGTGGTGCCAGCGTGGGCCAGGGCGCGCAGCAGGCACGTCACGGTGAGCGCGCGCAAGGTCGGCGCGTCGGGCTTCTGAGCGACCAGGGACTCCAGGAGGTCGAGGCTCCCGTCCTTCCCGGCGCGGTCCCTCATCGCGCGCACCACCCCGCCCATCCCGCCGTCTCCGCCCCGGCGCAGGTCTGCCAGCTTCTGCGCGATGGCCGCCGTCGCGTCGGGCCCCAGCGAGGCCAGGGCGTTCGACGCCGTTCGGCGCTCGTCGACGCTCTCTTGCGCCAGCCCCGCGATGAGCCGGTCCAGCTCCGCGGCCGACAGCGCCGCCTGGGTCCCCGCGCTCCCCGCGGCGCCCGCCGAAGAGGCCTGCGCCCGCGCCGCTGTCCCGCCCGACGCGCCTCCCGCAAGGGACGCCATGAGCCCCAGGGCGGCCACGAGCCCTACCGGCCGACGTCGTCGCGACCTCATTCTGGCCTTCGAACGCCCGGCTCGCCCGCTGGGCCCGTCACTCGCCCGACTCTCGCGTCTCTCACTCGACGATGCGGAAGTCCGAGAACTCGCCGGTGTAGCCTCGCCAGCGTACATCCACCCCGTCGACCCGCGCCGCGGACGGCCCGTGGTGCGCCCACGACACCATCTCCCTGATGGCCTCTTCCTCGCCCTCGGCCATCACCTCGATGGTCCCGTCGGAACGGTTCTTCACCCACCCGGTGATGCCCAGCCGCTTGGCTTCCCGCTGCGTGGCCGCGCGGAAGAAGACGCCGGTGACCCGCCCGCGGACGATGACTTGGACTCGCTTGGTCGACATGGGGGTGCGGCCGATCTGGCCTCGACCGTTCCACCCCCTGGCGGCGGCGAATGCGGTCCGCGTCCTGGAACGTCACGACGGAGTCTGTCGGGGCTTTGACCGGCAGTGTCCTAGCGAATCGCGGGTCGGCCGGCAACTTTCTCGCCACCGTCGTCAAGACGTATGGCGCCGGCCCCCACGCTTCGACGTACCTATCGTCTACCCTAGGCGGATGGCTCCCACTCGCCCCGGTGGGCCAGTCCGCGCTGGGACCTGATGCGCGCCAACGTCGCAGCTCGAACGCGTCAGCGCGCGCGTTCGTCGATCGAATCGACGCGGTCGGGGAAGAACGCCACATGATCCCGGATAGCCGCCACGGCTTCGTAGGGTTCTTCGTAGGTCCAGATCGCGTTCACCGAACGGCCCCCCCCGGCGGGAATGCTGTAGTAGGAAGCGTCACCCTTGTAGGGGCAGTACGTCGAATGCAGCGTGCGCTCGAGCGCCGACATGTCGACGTCTTTGCGAGGGATGTACTGCACCGGCGGATAGCTCGCCTCGCGCAGGGCGAGGGCATCGACGGTGTCGGCGATGACCTTCCCGGCCAGGGTTACGACCACGCGTGACGGGTTGCGCTCGATGGCGATGGGATGATCCGGACCCGGGGTCTTGATTGGCTTGGTGGTCATGTCTGCATTTCTCCCTACCGCCCCGCTTCGCGATCTCTTCTTGGGCTTGAGGTGTTAGCCGCGCGTGCGCGGGACAGTATGGCGGCGCGAGATCACGAACCGTTCCATTCCGGTCGCAGGAGGCCGTACCAGACCTCATCGATGAACTCATCGTGGACAAACCGGTTCGATCGAAGAATGCCTTCACGGTGCTTCATGATCTTTTCGAGCACTCGAATGGAAGCGTGGTTTCTAGCATCGGCCATTGCCCGCAGCCTGGTTAGATCGCCACAACTCTGAAAGGCAGCGTTCACAACGGCGCCCGCCGCTTCCGTAGCGAAGCCATGGCGCCAGTGGGCGCGCACGAAGCCGTAGGCGAAGACGCCGCAGCACAGGTAGCCGCCAAGCTCCTGCTCCACGTAGCGCGGCAGCGGCTCCTCGTACGTCTCGCGGGTGTGGGCGAGGAACGTCTCGACCCAGCCAGCGCACAAAGAGATTCCGAGCGCTTGCAGGTCGTGCCGCCTGTCCAGAACAGGGCCCTAACGTTCTGTTGGTGTTGCATTTTTCGACGGTCTCCGCCATGGGTCAGGGTCCCTCGCGAGATCCCGTGATCGAAGGGCCTCCGCGTGGCATTGATGGGTCCATGCGCTCTCTACCCATACCCTCCCTTTCGTCCTGGTGTGCGCGCGCCCGATGAACACACTCCTTCTTTGGTCCTCTTCGTTCTCCATCGCGGCCGGGCTGGTCGCGTGCGGTTCATCCTCCACGGGAGCGGGTTTTGACGAGAACGCCGCCGACGGCGGAACGGCCAAAGCCGACGCACCCTCCCCGACGACGGAGGGGGGGACCTCCAGCTCGACGAGCAGCGGCGGCGCCGCGAGCTCCTCCGGCGGTAGCTCCGGCTCGACGAGCTCCTCTGGCGGTAGCAGCGGCTCGACGAGCTCTTCCGGCGGTAGCAGCGGCTCGACGAGCTCTTCCGGCGGTAGCAGCGGCTCGACGAGCTCTTCCGGCGGAGGCCCGCTTGGCGGCATGGACAGCGGACCTGCCGAGTCGGAGGGGGGCGACAGCCACGACAGCGGTAGTGCTATGGACTCGGGCGGCGTCGGCCACGATGCGGGGACCGGGGGAACGCCGACCGGGGCGGGGGTTTGTGACATCTTCGCGTCGGGAACCACCCCCTGCGTCGCCGCACACAGCACGGTGCGGGCGCTCTTCGGCGCGTACGACGGCAGTCTCTACCAAGTCACTCGGGCGTCAGACCAGACGACGAAAGACGTCGGGGTGCTGAGCGCCGGGGGCTTCGCCGACTCGGCCACGCAGGACACCTTCTGCGCGGGCACCACGTGCCTCATCTCCCTCATCTACGACCAGTCCGGCAAGAACAACAATCTCGCGCGGGCGCCCGCCGGTCAGAGGAAGGAGACGCCTGACAACGAGGCCGACGCGACGGCCCTCAAGTTCACCATCTCCGGTCACACGGTCTACGGCGTCCACCTGCCCGTTGGGACAGGCTACCGAATCGACAAGACCACCGGCGTCGCGACGGCCGACCAGCCGGAGACGGAATACATGGTGACGAGCGGCACCTTCTTCAACGGCAGCTGCTGCTTCGATTATGGCAACGCCGAGACGAACAATACCGACGACGGCGCGGGCACCATGGAGGCTGTCTATTTTGGCAACTGGACGGGTCAAGGCAAGGGTGCTGGCGACGGTCCGTGGGTCATGGCGGACATGGAAAACGGCGTCTATGCGCAAGCGAGCTTTGCCGCGAACCCCCTGGATACGCCGTTCACGTCCACGTACGTAACTGCGATGGTGATCGGGAGATCCGGGGGGACGTTCGCGCTCAAGGGCGGGAACGCGCAAATGGGAGGCCTCACGGCCATTTACGACGGTGCACGCCCGAACGGGTACAGCCCGATGAAGAAGCAGGGCGCCATCATTCTCGGCATCGGCGGCGACAACACCAGCACAGCCCAGGGGGATTTCTACGAGGGCGTCCTGACCTCGGGGGCGGCTTCCGATGCGACGACCAGCGCCGTCCAGGCGAACATCGTGGCAGCGGGGTATGGAATGTGAGCGGGACCACCTCCGGGCCGAGATTGAGTCCTCCCGCCAAGGTCGAGCCTGGTGTCTCTGCGCCTCCGGTGCTACCGTCGCTGAAAGTCGTCACTCGAAGGCGGGGGGGGCATGGTGAAGCAACGTCGCGTGGCTGGGCTTCTTTCGAGTCTCGCGCTTCCGCTGGCGGCGCTCGCCGTTGCGTTGAGCTGCAGCAGTAGCAGCGCTCCGTCACTCGCAGGCCCGGGGTGCGCGATCAACAGCGACTGCAATGCGCCGCTCATCTGCGCGTTCAGCGTATGCCACACGCAGTGCACGAGCAGCGCGCGGGACTGCCCCGCGGGCGAACGCTGCGTGCCCAGCGGCGTCGCCGGCGTAGAGGTCTGTCAGCTCCCGGCGGAGGCCACATGCTACGACGACGCATCAACCGCAGCGGCCGGTGCGGCGTGCGTCGGCAACGAGACGTGTGGCTCGGATGGTCAATGCCGTTCGCCCTGCGTGATCCTGTCCGACTGCGTGACCGACCAGGCCTGTGTCGCGGGCTCATGCCACGACGAGAACGACGCCATCGATAGGCCCGAGATCGGCGACGCGGCCATCGTCGGCAGCGGGGGGGGGCCCGTCGACGGCGCGGCGGGGTCGGATGGACCCGGCACCCCCGACGGGTCGTCGGACGCGGTCGCATCTACCGACAGCGCACCAGGATCGGACGGACCCGGCGCGGCCGACGGGTCGCCGGACGCGGTCGCACCTGCCGATGGATCGTTCGTCCCGAACCCCGCCGACGGTCCGCTGGGGTTCACGGTTTCGAACGTCGACTTCGGTAGCATCGACGCTGGCGCGCTTGGGAGCGACGCCGGTCCGTTCGCCAACGCGCCGGACGTGACCATCACCGGGAGCCTCCAATGCCAGACGGGGCTCCCTTGTGCCGGGTCTCCCACCACCACGATCACTTTGAGTGACGGGAGCCCTGCGGATCTATTCGTCATGCACAGCTTGACGCTACCGGACACGGCATCGCTCTCGTTTACCGGGATGAATCCCGTCATCCTCGCGGTGCTCACCACGGCCAGCATCCAGGGGCCGATCATCGTCAACGGGATGCTCAACAACGCCATCGCGGGCGGCTTCTCCGGGACCGCACCGGGCCCGGGCGCGGGCCAGGGCGGCAATGGCTTTGCGAGTGCTAGCGGAGGGGCGGGCGGCTCGTTTTGCGGGGTAGGCGGACAGGGGGGGTCGCCAACGCCGCCCATTCCGGTTGGCGGGCCCACCTACGGTACACCGAATCTCGTTCCACTCATCGGGGGCTCGGCGGGTGGGGAGGCCGGTGGCACCTCGGGCGCAGGCGGTGGCGCGATCCAGATCGTCGCGGGGCAAGGCATCACAGTGGGGCTCTTCGCGAGCATCAACGCGGGCGGTGGGGGAGCCGGCATCATTCGCGGCGGTGGAAGCGGGGGAGCGATCTTGCTCGAGGCGCCTTCCGTTCTCGTCCAAGGCATCTTGGCGGCCAACGGCGGCGGGGGCGGCGGAGACGGCGGCAACGGCGCGAACGGCAGTGCCAACAGTCAGCCCGCTCCCGGGGGCATCGAGCAATTCGACGGAGGGGCAGCCACCGGCGGAATGGGTAGCGCGGGATCCGTCATCGACGGCGGCAACGCCGGTGGGTACGATCCACAAGCAGGCTTTGCGGGCGCGGGCGGCGGCGGCGCGGGGCGCATCCGCATCAATACGGCCACCGGCAGCGCCAACATTTCCGGCACCGTCAGTCCCTCGCCGGGGAGTGGCTGCATGACGCAAGGGATGCTGAGCGAGTAGCACGCGCGCGCAGAGGTCGTGTCGCCTACACTCCTTTTCTCGAAAGGAAAACGCGTGACATTATCGACTGGTCTAGGCTTGGGTCTTCTCCTGCCTGCGACTCTGATGGCTGCGGCCTGCTCCTCCAGTAACGGGGGCACGACGCTCGGCGCGATTGGATCCAGCTCTCCGAGCGCCAAGTCGACTTCGACGGCCGTGACGATACGGTTCGAGGCGCGCGTGGACGCCAACAATGATCTGATGTTCCGGACAATTCCGAACGCCACCTGTCTCCTCCGGTGGGCCGACCACGAGCCGGACTCGGGTCCGGCCCCGTTCGACGTCTCGTCGGATAGCGAGGGAATGGTCGCCTTCTCCGCTCGTGTCGCGGGAGTGGAGACGGCGCGAGCCGCGGTCGCTTGCCAAGACGGGAACGGGGTGAGCGCCAAGTACACGCTTGAAATACAGGGTTCTGTCGACGTCCCCGCGGCCAGCATGCACGCCGAGTACGTTCAGCAGAAGCAGGGTCCGGTGCGTCCGTCTCTCGCAGAAGAAGTCGCATCGCAGATGTCGGATGAGGAGATCGTCGCGGCGCACTACCCGCCCAGGCCCGATCGTGCGACGTCCGCCGATGCCTACTCGCTCTGGCTCGAGCGCGTATCACACCCCGCGGCCTTGTGGACGGGGCCCCGCGTGGCTGAATCTCGCCGTCGGTACACGGGAATAGACGTCTCCAACTGGTCCGGGATCACGACCCATCAACCGTCGACCCAAAAATTCGAGAGCATCGAAGGTCAATGGGTCGTTCCCAACGTGAACCAGAACGTCAACTTTCTCGAGAGTAGCACGGGATATGCGGATTCGGCGATCTGGGTCGGTTTGTCCAACAGCAACCCGCCGCCAGGAGTCGATCTCGACCTCTACCAGGGGGGAACGGACGAGTCCGTAACATGCACCTATATTGTTGGGGACCCGGGCCACGACGGCTGGTACTGTCTCCAGGCGTCGAGGGCATTCTACGAGCCCAACATAGGGGGATATGACTTCAATCTTCCCGGTTGGACAGCTCCCGGTGACACCTTCTACGCCGAGCTGTGGGCGGGGAATTCCAGCGGAGTCGCTGAATACGACGGCTCCTACCTCTGGTTTTACTTCCAGAATTACAACCCCACGACAAAGCAATATACGTACGACGAGGGAGACTACCTCACCACCCCCCTCGCCTATGCAAACTTCAACTATTCCAATTGGATAGTAGAACGTCCCGTGAACTTTTATTCCAATGGTCAGGCCTACCTTCCACACCTGGCCGACGTAGGAACCGAGTCGTTTTCTGCGGTACATTCGTCTGTCAAGTCGGGAACGTGGATTCCGTTTGAGTCGCTCCCGTACGATACCTACAGCATGTACGACGCGGAATCGACCCGGCTGGCCTATCCGGTTGCGAAATCGTCAACGACGTTCAACGTGGTGTGGACAGCGTACGGGACCGAAGATCCAGCTCCATAGACGACCGCTTGGTGAAGGCGTGCACGCGATGATCGCTCGGGGGACCAAGATCTACAGCGCCAGTTGCCACTGCGGCTCCGTCCGCTTCAACAGGGAGAACCTCAGCGTGTACCAATTCGGGGACAGGGACGTGAACCACTGCTTCTGTCGCACGTGCGGTATATCGCCATTCAACACGGTCGCATCGGTGCCGCCCACCTACGAGGGACCAGCGCAGCCGGGGGACTACCGCGTGAACCGTGGCTGCGTGCAGGACCTGGACGTGCTTTCCCTTGACGTCGATGTCATCGACGGAAGATCGTAGGATCCTCTCGATGACCATCACGATTACCGCCTTTGAACGCTCACCCGATGGCGGCAGAGGACTGGCGCGTGATACGCGCGTTCGCTGGGCGCTCGAGGAAGTGGGCCAGCCCTACCAGGTTCGCCTTGTTTCGTTTCGCGCGATGAAGGAACCCGCGCATCTGGCGCTTCATCCTTTCGGACAAATTCCGACCTATGAGGAAGGCGAACTCGCGCTTTTCGAGTCGGGGGCGATCGTTTTTCACATCGCCGAGCGACACGCCGGCTTGCTGCCGGACGATGCCGGTGCTCGGGCACGCGCCATTACGTGGATGTTTGCCGCGCTCAGCACGCTAGAGCCTCCAATTCTTGAACTCGCAACCGCCAGACTGCTGGAGGGTGACAAGCCCTGGTCTGCGGAGCGTCTGCCGCTGGTCAAGAATCGCCTCGGCGAGCGGCTGGACCAACTCTCTGTTCGCCTCGGCGCTGCCGACTGGCTCGATGGTGCGTTCAGTGCTGGCGACTTGATGATGGTGTCGGTGCTGCTCAGATTGAAGCCGTCGGGCATTCTGGACGAATACCCAAAGCTGGCAGCTTATGTCGCTCGTGGCGAAGTTCGACCCGCCTACAAGCGAGCCTTCGATGCTCAACTGGCGGTTTACACGGCCAAGCCATCGACCGGCTGATTGCGGTCCGTCCTGGGTTCGAACTCGCGGTTTGTTCATTTTGACGGCCTAGAGGTGGAGGTCGCGAAGCCCGCTCAACACGCCGCGCATTCCGGCCGGCCCTGAATCTGCGGGACGCAGGCTTCGCAGAGCGCATGCAAACGGTCGTCGCACAGCGCGGGGCGTCCCGTCGGCGTGCCGCATCCGGCGCATGTTACGCGGTCGAGGCACGACGCTCCCGCGGGGAGACGGAGGGCCATTTCACCCTCGCGCTTGCGCCTGCGGACGCGCAGCCGCACCGTCACGGCCGGGACGACGAACGTGACGACGGCGAGCGGTTCGAGCGATACGCGCATGGCATACCGCTGGGCCAGGTCGCGCAGCTTGGCGTCGCGCTCGCGCATCATGTGATCGACCTTCTGATGGATCGCCGCGGGGTCGACGTGACGCTTGGGAGAACGCGCGTCGCGAGCGAGGGCGGTGAAGTACTCCGTGACGCGGCGGTGATCCCGCTCGTGCCGTCGCGCCACGGCCGCGCAGGCGGGGACGATGGCCGCACGCACCGCGGTCGCGGCCCTCTGACAGAGCAGAGCCAACGGCGCGGTCGAGGCGGCAGAGCGCGGGGCGTGCCCGAACGCCGCGCCGTGCCAGGTCGGGTCGGCGAGCGCAATCATCGAAGGATCCGGCTCCGCCCCGTCGCCCGCGTGCATCGCGAGCGCGACTCGTCCATCGTACCTGTCGTCACTCTCCGCCCTCCAGGCAAGCCACGCAACCACGTACGTCGTCTCGGCGACGCTCGTCGCCTCGACCTCGTAGACGGCGTTCCGCAGGGCGAAGCGCTCGGCGAGAGCGCGCGCCTGCGACGGCCGGGGAGGATCGCCATCGAAGCGCAGCGCTGCCGCCGCGCCTCGAGCACCGGCCCAATGGGCGAGCCTCTCGAGCAGAGGCGATCCGATGCCGCAGGCGAGGCGGTCGCCGCGGCCGGTGGCCAGCCCGTCGACCAGGGTGCATGTGTCCGAGACGCCGAGCGCGGCGGCGAGGGTTCCCGGCAGCACGGCGACGCACTCGGCCCCCGCCCGCTCGACCAGCGCTCCCTGGGCGGCGAGAGCGTCGGCGGCGAATGCCAGCGGGTCGGGGATCTCCTTCGGGACCGCGCTGGTCATGCCTCGAAATCCTGCCGGAAGAGCGCATCGTCCAGGGCGCGGACCTTCTCGTAGCGCCTGCGCGCGACGCCGAGTTCCTCGGTGATCCGATCGAAGCCTTGCGCGATTTCGCCGTCGTCGCGCGCGCTCGCGTAGAGATCGAGCACTCGCTCCTCGAGGTCCCGTTCGTCGGTGAGGTTGCCGAGCACCATGTCCATCTCGCCGACGACGAGCTCGAAAAGATGCAACCGGCGGTCGAGCACGTCGAGCACGCGCTGCTCGGCCGTCCCCCGCGCGCAGAGGTTGTGGACGCGCACCTCGCCGGTCTGCCCCATGCGATGAAGACGCCCGATCCGCTGCTCGATGAGCATGGGATTCCAGGGCAGATCGAAGTTCACCAAGGTCTGGCAGAACTGGAGGTTCTGGCCCTCTCCGCCCACGTCGGTCGCGACGAGCACGCGCGCCCCGGCGCGGAAGCGCTCGATGGCGGCGTGGCGCTCGTCGGCCCGCATGCCCCCGTGAAAGACCGAGGGCTCGAACCCGCGGCGGCGCAGCCCGGCGACGATGGACTCGAGCGTGTCGCGAAAGCGTGTGAAGACGAGGACGCGATCGGACTCGCGAACGATGTCTGCGAGCGCCTCGAGCTTGCGGGAGTCATCGACCTTTGCCGCGAGCCGCGCCAGCTGCGCCGCGCCGTCGCGCAGAGCCGGTGTGTGCTTGTCGCTCTCGCCGATGCGCGATAGCGTCCCGCGCACTGCCGACGGGCTCGAGCAGGCCTCGAGCAGAAGCGTCGAGGCGACCATGCGGGACCGGGCATCGTGGACATGCGCGCGGAGCAGCTCGACGATGGCGTCGTAGAGTTCGCGCTCGCCTTCGGCGGGCTCCACCGCCACGGTGCTCACGTACCGAGGTGGCAACGCAAGACCGCTCTGCGCCCGCGTGTTGCGCACCATCACGTCGGCGAGTAGCCGCCGCAACCGTTCGGCGTCGCGCGGTGCGCTGGGATCGGCCGGATCCACGAACTGCCGACGGAACTCCGCCGGTGTCGTGAGCTGGCCCGGCTTGAGGAGGGTCACCAGGTTGTAGATCTCCTCCAGATCGGTCTCGACCGGCGTCGCTGTCAGCAGAAGCAGGAAGCGGCTGCGGAGACCGTCGACGAGCCTCCAGCCCGCCGTCGCGCGGTTCTTCACGTGATGTGCCTCGTCGACGACGACCAGGTCCCACGGCATGGCCTGCACGAGCGGTGCGAACCGCGCGCTACGTGCGAGCGCGAGCGACGCGACGACCACGCCGGGACCTTGCCAGAACCCCTGGGCGTCCTCGCGCAGCCGCGCATCCTCGGTCGTGCGCGTCGCGATGCCCGCCTTCTCGGACAGCTCGCCCGCCCAGTGGCGCACCAGCGCGGGAGGTGCGATCACCAGGACGCGCTTGGCCATGCCTCGCAGCTCGTACTCGCGCAGCACCATCAGCGCCTCGATGGTCTTGCCCAGTCCGACCTCGTCGGCGAGGAGCGCGCGTCCTCGAAGGACGCGCAATACGCGGCGTACCGTCTCGGTCTGATAGGTGTGCGACTCGACGCCGCGCAGGGTCGCCACGCCGACCAGATCCTGGAACTCCGCCGCGGTGGCGAGGGCATGCGCGCGAAGCGCGAGCGAGACCGCGAGCGCGTCCACGGGCACCTCCGGCGCGGGCGCCGTGAGCCGACGCAGCGAGGATTCGTCGAGCGGCGTGATGGTGACGAGCGCAGGCGCGAACGGAGGTGGGGACGACACCGGCGCAGGAGCAGGACCGACGATGTTCGTGGTGACGCGAGAGACCGGCGTGGGAGTGGGAGTGGCATCCTTCGGGCTTCTCGATGCGCGCGTCATCCTTGAGTCGTCGGTCGGTAGGCCGGGCGAAGCGGCGAGTCAACGGGCGGCCATCTCATGAGCAAGCGTGGTGCGGACGAGCCCCGCCCCGGGGTCCGCATCCATGGAGGGGAACGTCCTGACGGTTGTCGCGGCTGTGGACGTTGACGTTGACCTCGGCGTTACGCGCGCGCCTGCGCCTGCGCCCGCGCCTGCGCCCGCGCCTGCGCCCGCGGGTCACGCGACGGCGACAGCGGCAACGTCAACGTTTCGATCCGTGCCCTTGGTAGATGTGGACCCCTGCCCGCCGCGTCGAGGTGCGCATGATACTGTGCTCACCGTGGCTCGGCCCGCCGCGCACCGGACGAACGCCGAGGTACGGCTCGAGGGGACGGGGCTGCACACCGGGGCGCCGTCACGCGTCAGGCTGCGTTCGAGCCCCGGGCCAGTGCGGCTGCGGGCGGGCTCGGTCGAGGCGCGCATCGGCGAGCTCGAGGTCGTCTCGACGGCACGGGCGACGACGGTCGCGACGCGCGCCGGGGGTCCGGGTGACCTGCGCATCGGCACGGTGGAGCATGCGTTCGCCGCGCTGGCCGGCCTGGGCCTTCACGACGGTGTGACGCTCGAGGTAGAAGGCCCCGAGCTGCCGCTGCTCGACGGAAGCGCCAGCGC
>Ga0302325_10006022_pt1 | contig 27412 bp, 53 predicted proteins | sample Palsa_T0_2_FD_201948 | JGI IMG/M metagenome (GOLD analysis project Ga0302325, IMG submission 201948) | Peat permafrost microbial communities from Stordalen Mire near Abisko, Sweden - Palsa_T0_2 | ecosystem: Environmental > Terrestrial > Soil > Palsa > Peat permafrost | place: Sweden: Abisko... | reverse complement strand
CCGTAGAAGGAGAGGGCGTCGCCGGTCCATCCGCGCACGCGCGGGCACGACACTTCGAAACTACTCATCTTTCCCGGGAAAAGTGGCCGGAAGTCTCCAGACGTCCTCGCAAGCGAGGGGAGCGTGGGCGCTATCGTCAGAAGCGGCCACGACGCGGGAGTTTTCAAGGAGCCAGGCGACACAACAGACTACTCGACCCGCCCGCGGCGGGCAACGGTGAGCGCTAGACAGATCGGGTGACGCGTCGAGTGAGGCCGTGCCGATGAAAAGCGCCGAACGTCGCCTTTCCTGCGGCAGCTCGTCGAAATCTGCGGCACGCGGCTGACGACCGCGTAGCGTGGTTCGCTGGTCTGGCTTTCCATCGGCGCGCCGAGGTGCTGTACTCGGAGCCAAGCCGATGCTTGGAGGGACCCGCCAGCGCATGAAGGTGCTCCGCCTCTTCTACGCGGCGCAGAGCACCCTCAACGCGTCCGACAAGGGCGACCTGGCAGCCCGCACTCCCCGCGGGGAGGGGGCCATCGGCGAGCTACGTGAGGCCGTCCACTTCCTGCGCTACGAGCTGCCTCAACTTCAGCTCACTGGGCACCAGCGGGCTTTTCTGGCGAGCGTCGCCGGCATGTGTCCCGACCCCAAGTGCTCCGGCGAATGCCAGGTCGGCTGGCGTCGGTTCCTGATCGGGAAGGACCCGGTCCACGCGCGAAAGCTCGAAAGTGCCGGCCTTGTGAACCTCGCGGTAGGGGCCGGCGGCAAGTGGACCGCCGCCCACGTGACGCCTCTTGGGCGCCTCATCCTCGCGGGCGGTCCGAGGGAATCCGGCGACTGGCGGTCCCGCACCAGCGGCCTCATGCGCCGGGCCTCGACGTTCTGATCGGGCGCGCCAGAAACTTGGCGGGGGGTTGCCGAGATGACAGGATCAGGTCCGCCGCAGTAGGGGATCTCGCCGATGAATTGGACGGTGCTGTCCACGCCGAAGAGCAAGAACGAGGTTCCGTGGCAGGCGTTTCCCATCGGAAGTTCCTGAACAACCAGGATTTCCGAGTAGCCGCCGGTCGGCCTTGCGGCGTGGGTGACTAGGTCCGGGTCATTCTCCGCGGGGCAGGCCCATGCGAAGAGCGCCTTGCCGTTCCACATGACCGAGCACGTTTCAGTGGAGTCGTTGCGCCGAAGGACGACAGTACCAGCCCCCGTCGATACCCCGGTGTCGCCAGCGCTGGCTGCGGCTGACACGAGCGACAGCGCGCCAGAAACTTGGCGGGGCTGCGCCCGCTGTTGGAGCATCACGACGCACAGCGGCGGTCGATTTCGACGCGACCCCTCAAGAGTCGAAAAGACTGCTCTGTGGAGCGAAGCAATCCCTTATGCGTCGTGCCCCGAGCCACGAAGTAGAACGCGACTTCGGCATCTTCCTTCGCCGCTTGGGGGAGACCATCAAGCAATACCGCAAGGACCGCGGCAAGCCCCAGCGCTGGCTCGCTGCACGCATCGGCAGTCGTCGCTCATCAGGCGGTCGTCATCATGTCCTCCTAGTTGGCGCGCACGCTCACGGCGCGCTCATCGTTCTGATCGCGGTCTCCGTCTCACACCTCGGACACGGCGGACACGCGTCGCACGCCTCGGGGTTGCAACAGAGACACCCCGCCACTCGGACCGCGACGAGACGCACGGCTCCGTCGTACACCGCCAGCAGCTTCGGGAGTAGCTCCCGCAAGTCGTCCACGGTGGCCTCCTTTGCCCGCAATCTCTCCAGCGCCGTCACCTCGTCTCCCTTCGCGCGCAGGCCCGTTAGGCCGCGCTCGTTACTTTGGCCTCGTGGCAGGACTGACAGATCCAGCCGTCATCGTCATTCATGACGGGGATCTCGTCCTGAAACACCGCTGACCCGCCCAGTGTCGGCTCCGCGTTGTGGCACACGTCGCACTCACCCCACTCCACCTCATGCCACTCGCCCTTCATGGTCGTCCTTTCACGAGGCGCGCAGGCACCTTAGCGTTCTCCACCGCCTTCATGGCGCTGTACTCGTCAGCCTCATCGGGGCCCAACTCAGGCGCGCATGAGGGCATCTCTCGCTCCTCGCTAGTGCGGTTGTTATACACCGTGTCGTACATAAACGCAACACACACGAGCGTCGCCGGTCGCTTCCGAGAATGGCTGGAATCGGTAGGCCTTCCGGTGCCGTGGGTAGGCGGTGAACCGCTAGAACGTGGTCGTTACGAAGTCCGTCTTCGGGCTCGCGGGCCACTGTAGACGGCGCACAGTTTGGTCGATGCACGCGGCGACGGCGCGGTTCGGCGGGGTGGTCGTCACCGTGACGCCGATGGCGTGGCCCATCTTGACGGCCACCTGGATCTTGACCTTCATGTCGTCGGGCGCGCCGCATCGCGTGATGATGGACGCATCGAGGAGTGGAGCCGACAGTTGTGCGTTGGTCAGTTCTGGATGCGACGGCGTCCCAATCGTGACCGTGTCGGTCTGGCTGTTGAGGATGCTTTCGTAGCTGGCGCCTCCGCCGCCGGTTACGGCCTGCATCGGACTAGCCGCGCGTGCACGCACGAAGCCCCAGGCTGGGGCGATGCCGCCACCTGGCTGCGTGCACCCTCGACCCCAGACCCAGTAGCCGTTGGCCGTTCGCACGATGGGCTCGCCGGACGACACGTCGATGTCCCTTGGATCGAAGGTCCAGCTGGCGCCCGAAGGGCCGGCCTCGATGGGCCAGTCGTACCCTGGAAGCGTGAGCGCGCCCGTCGCAGCGAGGGCGCCAGCGTCACGTCGTCGCGTGGCGGATAGCAGAAGGGCGATGGCGCCCAACAGAAGCACGGGGTGCATGCCGTCGAGGCTACCAGTCCTGGCGTCCGAACGCATGTTCTCGGATCGTGAGGCCACCCGACCGCAGCTCCTCACCGTTCGCGTAGGCGATGCTGCCACGGTTCGGTGGTACTCTTACGGGCGCATGGCCTCGAAGAAGCGTACCAGTCGGAAATCCGCGAAGGCCCGTCGTCGTTCCTCACGCCGTTCCGGGGACATCGCGGCCGTCGGGGCTTCTCTTCGTTTCGAGACTGAGATCGGCCACGTCTTCCACGAAGAAGAGGTGAACATCCGAGCTATCGACGGCGCCACTGGCAAGGTGGTGGGGTCCATCCTGTTGGAGGAGACGAAGCGAGAGCGGACCTACCAGGTGGCCCAGATTTACGTCTCGGGCGAGTGGCGCCGCGGCATCGCTACGCAGCTCTGGGAGCAGAGCGCCGCCTATGCGTGGCAGAGGCGTCGCTACGCTCTCGCCTCGGACGTGCGCCTGAACAGCCAGGCTCGCGGCTTCTGGGAGAAGCAGGTGCGTCTGGGGCGCGCGCGATGCGTCGAAGTGTGGGAACCGGACAACGAGGAGGACGAACCGGCGGGAGGCTGCCGGCAGTACATCCTGCAGACGCCGCCGCCGTTGTCCCTGCGCTGACGTTCTGGCAATCCGGGTAGCACCTGAGGTAGCATACAGATCCATCACGGATCGTTCCGCGAAAGCGGACCTGAAAAGGATCGAAGTCATGGCCAAGAAGACTGTGCATGTGAAGGGTCACCACGTGAAGGGCTACAAGAGGACGAGCCGCGGTGGCAAGAGGGTCCACGTGAAGGCTCACCACGTGAAGGGCTACAAGCGGAGCAAGTGACGCGAGGCAGCCTGCGCCGTCGCCCGGCGCTGCTGGTCGCTTTCGACCAGGGCGCCCGGTGGCTGCAGGAGTCGTTCGGGCCGGGTGGCTAGGCCGCCACGTGCCGCGCGGAGACTCGCGGCCACGCGGCCGACGCTCGCCCAGAAGCGTGTCTTGGCGGCGTCCGAGGCCGGTGGTACCATCGAGCGATGGGCTCAACGAGGACGGACGGCTAGCGATCCGCGATGTGGATCCGTTCACGACGTCGTGTCGGGCCGAGGACGCACGACAGCTTGCCCGCGTGGTCCGATTGGGACTGGTGGCAGGGCATGTCGCCCGAGCGGCTGGAGTCGCTGCGTGAGGCTGTCCGAGCGAGCTACGAGAGCTACGTGAAGCGGGCACTCGCACATGGAGAGCAGCTCGCGAAAGTCGGTGCCATTCTCTCGCCGCTAGGGTTCACGCCGAACGCACTCGTCTCTGGTGCGCTCGAACCGCACGGGGTGCGTCCGGACTTCTTCAACATCCGGTACTTCTTCCACGCGATCCAGACGGCGGGCGGCGACTACGAAGCCGGCCCGCAGCGGCCCTTCCGTACGCGCCCGAACATGCTTCTGCCGCCGAAGGGAGGCTGGTGATGAAGCAGCAGCAGCTCTTCGACGGCTCGAAGCGCGGGCCGTCGAGGTTCGACGGGCAGAAGATCCTCGCTGCCTACGGCGGCGGCGTGAACACGATCGCGATGCTCGTGTGGATGCGCGAGAACGGCGTACGTCCCTGGGCGATCGTGATGGCCAACCCCGGGTCGGAGCGCAAGGCGACGATCCACTACCGGGACAACATCATGGCCCCATGGCTGGCCGTAGCCGGCTTCCCCGAGGTCGTGGTGGTTTCCCGCTGGGAAGAAGGTCCGCTGCGCAAGGGCTTCCTGAACAAGGAGACTCTGGAGGAGTGCTGCGAGCGCACGAAGTCCCTGCCGTCGATCGCCTACGGCTGGAAGAAGTGCTCGTACAACTACAAGGCGGCGCCGTCGATGTGGTGGACGGAGCGTCAGGCCTGGGCGCAGGAGGAGTGGGCGGCGGAGCGGAAGATCGTCAAGGCGATCGGCTACGACTTCGACGAGGACTCGCGCGCGAAGGACGAGTTCAACGATCCGGTGGAGAACAGGCGCTACCAGCCGTGGTATCCGCTCCGCGACGCGCAGCTGGATCGCGAGGACTGCGTGGCGCTCATTCGAGCGGCTGGACTGCCGGTCCCGACGAAGAGCGCGTGCACGTTCTGCCCGAACAACACGCTGGAGGAGTGGGATGAGTTGCGCCGTGACGAGCCGGACGCCTTCGAGCGCGCGCTGGTGATGAGCCGCCGCGCGGCCCCGGACCTGACCTCGGAGTCGGCGGGGCTCATGCGGTGCAATCCGCACGGCCAGCGGCAGCTGCACGTGTGGCACGAGGGCGGGTACCAGGGGTTGACGCCCAGCTCGTCTCAGGACACAAACGACACCCTGTCCTTGCCGTGCGAGTGCGCGCTGTGACGGGCAGGAATGGAAAACGCTGATGGTGGCTACGATTGAAGTACCCGAGCAGGTGCGCGACGGCTCGCTCGTGTGCTTCCTGAGCATGAGCGGCGGCAAGGACTCGACGGCGGCGGGGCTTGCGCTCCGCGAGGCCGGCGTGAAGTTCCGGATGGTGTTCGCCGACACGGGCTGGGAAGCCAAGGCGACGTACGAGCACCTGGACCACCTGCGCGAGAAGATGGGGCCCATCGACGTGGTCGGTGTGCCTGGCGGCATGATCGCGAAGGTGAAGGAGCGGTTCGGCTTCCCGGCGCGCATGCAGCGCTGGTGCACGCGCGAGCTGAAGCTGAAGCCGCTCCGCGAGTACCACGATCGCTGCGAGGCGAGCGAAGGGATCGAGACGGTCTGCGTGATGGGCGTCCGCGCGGCCGAGTCGAAGTCACGGGCGGAGATGCTGAAGTCGCCGCTCTTCTTCGACGAGCCCGAGGGCGACAAGTCCTGGGGCGGCTACGTCTGGCGTCCGATCTTGAAGTGGACGGTCGAGGACGTGCTGGCGATCCATCACCGGCACGGCGTGAGCGTGAACCCGCTCTACAAACAGGGGCACGGTCGGGTGGGCTGCTACCCGTGCATCTTCGCCAGCAAGGAGCAGGTGCGCCTCCTGGCGGAGCACTCACCGGAGCGCATCGACGAGATGCGCGCGCTGGAGGCGGAGGTGGAAGCTCTACGCGTGGCCGCGAACCGCGAGACGCCCGGGCGGTTCGAGGACCCGCGGGCGACCTTCTTCCGTTCGATCATCAAGCGCGATGGCGGCGTCGCGCCCATCGACGACGTCGTGCTGTGGGCACGCACGGACCACGGCGGCCGCCAGCTCCCGCTCCTGCCGCCCGCGCCCACGGAGGGTTGCGCGCGCTGGGGCATGTGCGAGCCGCCGACGGACGACGAAGGCGTCGAGGGCGAAGGAGTCCTGGTCGCCGAGGTGGCCGAGTAGCGATGAGGCAGCAGCAGCTGGCTTTTGCGAGCCAGGAGCCGATGCCGGACCCGTACATCGTCGAGGGCCCGGCGGTCATCAGCTTCTCGGGCGGCCGGACCTCGGCGTTCCTGCTTCGGCAGATCCTCGATCGCGGGCTCGCGCCGGACGTGCACGTGCTCTTCGCGAACACGGGCAAGGAGCGGCCGGAGACGCTGGAGTTCGTGCACGCGTGCGAGACGGGCTGGGGCATCCAGGTGCACTGGGTGGAGTACCGCCCGGGCGACGAGGAGCGGAAGGCTCGGTACGAGGAGGTCGACTACGAGCGGGCCAACCGGGACGGCGGGCCGTTCGACATGCTGATTGCTCACCGGGAGCGCCTCCCGAACCCCATCATGCGCATCTGCACGCAGGAGCTGAAGGTCCGCGTGATGCGGGAGTGGATGAAGGACCGCGGCTACCAGCACTGGTCGATGGTCGTGGGCTTGCGGGCCGACGAGCCCCGCCGCGTGGCCCGCATGAACGGCCTGAACGAGCAGGCCAAGGAGCGCTGGACGACCGTGATGCCGCTGTGGAAGGCGGGGGTCGAGGAGGAGGACGTCCTGGGCTTCTGGAAGGAGCAGGCGTTCGATCTGCAGCTCCGGACCTGGGAAGGAAACTGCGACCTGTGCTTCCTCAAGTCGCACGCCAAGAAGGTCCGGATCGCTCAGGACAGCCCCCAGCTGGCCGCCTGGTGGCTCGCCAAGGAGGAGGCCAGCTTGGAGCCCTTCCGTCGCACTGCGAAGCCGTACGCGGCGATTGTGGACGAGGCCCGCCGGCTACCGCTGGTCCGCATCGATGGCGCCCTAGACGACGACTTGGGCGACTGTCTCTGCACGGACTAGCGGACACCGTGGTTCGTCAAACGCGCGCCGTCGTCCTGAAAGAACGACTGAGCTTCTTCCGCGCATCCCAGAGGTCCACAGCAGCCTGGAGACTCATCCAAAACTGCGGGGTTGTCTTCTGTCGCAGTTTCTCTCGGTAGCGCGGGTCGCCTACGGGCGTGATGGTGATCGCCGAATCGCTGAACTGATCGCTCGTGCCGTCGTAGATGGTGCCGCCGATGACGGCCCACTGGTGCTCGCCCTGGTTGTTCTCGATGCGGCGCCGCTGGGCAAACTCCGGATCGTACGCGCGGTACCCAAGCACGATGAACGAGTCGCGCGGGGAGGCGAGGCGGCGCCTGCGAGCCTCCGAGAGGAATTCGTCGCTGACCAGCTCGCAGTCGCCCCACTTGCTCCGCGCGCCGCGGACGTTCTCGGTGCGGACGTCCTGCAGGAGCGCGGAGAGCGCGCCCAGGTCTTCTGCGGGGCGCTTCATGAACGTTGCACGATCGGAGGCCATGCAGGACCCGGCCGCAATGTGGACGGGGCGGTTGGTGTACGTGTAGTATGGGTCGAGGCTGCGATGAATCCGACCCTGTCCAAGCGCGACGTGGATGCTGCCCGCGCGGCCATGGCGCGAGAGCTGGAAGAGTGGTCGATGTACCCCCTCTTGGAGTCGATGCCACAGTACTTGGCACCGATAGCGAAGGATGCCGGCGTCGATCTTCGGGCGCTCAAGAGCATGAACAGCACGTTGCGGGGGATGGATCGGAATGGACACGGCGGTGGAGCGGCCGCCGACGCACTCGCTGGCCGGATGGCCGTGCAGATCCGCCGCCTCATCGAACAGGTGGATAGCGCGTCGCTGGGGCAGATCGCGAGCTACGGCGGTCTGGACGGGACCCTCGGCGCGCAGCGGTCCGGCAACGCTCCTTCGCGTGAGCACCACCACCAGGTCATGGGGCGCATCCAGCGCTCGTATCCGGGCCGCGCATGGCACGGACGCACGAAGAAGATGAAGTACGCCGGGCGAGAGATCACCCTTGGACGTACGTCGGAGGCCGGCAAAGCGGGCATGTGGCAAGCCGCCATCCGGACGCTGGCCCCGAACGGGGAGTCGTGCGTCATCGTGTACGCCCACGGGAGGTCGGAGCCGGAGGTCGTGGGCAACGCAAAGGCGGCCGTCGACGAGATCGACGAGAAGCTGAGCAGCGTGGCAAGGCCCATCAGTTTCCATGGTGCGGAGCCCAGCAACCCGATGCTCCTGCGCGCGGTGATGGAGGCGTCCTCGTCACCCGAGTACCTCGCGGCCGTGAAGCGCGCGCAGACGCCTGCAGCGCGCGCCAAGTGGCTCGCTGACCAGAGGGCGTCCATGCGACCGCGTTCGGGCGACGCCCGTCGCGCGGACAGCCCGGGCGGGGCTCTGTACCGAGTCTTCGTGAAGGAGATGGTCGCGCGCTGCGGCATGGGCTTCCACCCGGACACGCCGGTCGACAGTTACACCGACGACAAGGGCAAGCCGGGCTTCAGCAAGGCGGAGACGAAGCGACTGCAGGCGATGGAGTCCAAGGCCTACGCGATGTCACGACCCTACGGGATGGGCGACTTCGATCAGTACGAGATCGCGATGCAGGAGATGCGCCCTCTGATTGAGGCTGCGAAGAAACGAACAGAGCGGTGACACAGATGGCCAGCCGAAAGTCTCGTCGCAGTTCGCGTTCCTCGCGTAGAGGAAGCTCGCCCGCCAAGTTCGCGGTGGGTGAGCACGTGGAATTGCGTGGCTGTGGGCACGCGGCCTGCGCCGGCACGTGCGCGAGCGGTTGCGTGTGGAACCCGGGTAGCCCCGAGCCCAGGGAGTACGAGTGCAAGCGCTGTAAGTGCGAAGCTCCGCTCCATCCGCTCCGTGGCCGGATCGCACGCATTCAGCGCCGTCCGGACGGCCGTCGCCGGTACGAGGTGGTGGAGCGCGACGGCAGCGCCCGATGGCACAACGAGGGCATGCTCAGGCGCGGGAATCCTTCCGCGCGTGCGTCCAACGTTCACCCGTTTCACGGGGACCGTCGCCGCTCCGGCAACGCCGAAACGGGGATGGTCATCCATCGTCCGCCCGGGTCGGCGATCCTCCCGGACAACTCGCAGTACACGAACCGCTTCGAGATCAAGAGCCAGTCGTCGAACGCGATCTACACGGTCGCGCAGTCCAAGTCGGGCCGGTGGTGGTCGTGTTCGTGTCCCGGGTGGATCCGTCACCGAAAGTGCAAGCATCTGACAGCGCTGGGCTTGCCTGGCAAACAGCAGCCGTTCGAGGCGGCGCTGGGCCCGAGGCGATGAAGAAGCCGCGCAAGACGTTCAAGGATCTCATCGCGGGCTACAAGCGCTTCGATCCGGCGGTCGAGGGCTACGGTAGTCCCGAGGAGTGGAACGCTGCGTTCTTCGAGAGGATGGGGTTCGAGGAGGCGCAGCGCGTCATCTCGGATCAGGAGAGGTCGCCGCGCCAGATCTTGGGCCTCGGCCAGCGCGCTACCTGGCCTGACGTGGTGAAGGCCTACCGGACCAAGGTCATGGCCAACCATCCCGATCGCATCGCTACGACGGGGATGAAGTACGAGGACGCTGTGAAGGCGTCCAAGCAGATCAACGCGGCGTTCTCGATGCTGGCGAGGGAGTTCGGCCAATGAGCGTCATTCGGCCAGGAGACGAATTCATCGGGCGCATCCAGGTGCTGGAATGGCCGCCGGGAACGCGATGGCGCGTTGCCCGACAGATGTCGTTCGGGTCGGAGGTCGAGGCGCTTGGCCCGAAGCCGCGCCGAGGCGTCGACCGGCGCGTGTGGGTGACCGACTCGGAACTGGCGGGCGGTACAAAGTTCGAGCGGCTGGGTAACGCCTTTGATGATCGACGCAGCGGCCGGTCTCGCGCGCGACACGGGCAAAGTCGCAGCCGTAAGGACGAAGCGTTCCTCGCGCTCCACCCGACATCGCAGCCGTACCAGCCGACGTCCGGCAAGCTCACGGACAAGGAGAAGCGCGTACTCACCGACGCCTCGGTGAACGGGCACATCGAGGCGCGCAAGGAGCCAGGGCTCGTTGCGCGCGGTCTGCTCCGGCCTAGCGGCGGTAACACGCCCGTGCCGTGGTACGTCCTCACGGCAGATGGTCGGACCATCGTGGACGAAATGAACAAGTGGCTTGCGGCCGTAGAGTCAGAAATCTTCGGTCGTTGAGGAGAGGGTGCAGCGATGGCTCGAACGTACTTCATCCTGGACATCGGCGTCGACGCGGTGGATTTCGCCAAGGAAAGCGACGCCGTCGACGCGGCACGCGAAGAGGCAGACGGGCGAGACACGACGGCCATCGTCTACACGTCTGGTGAGCGCGAACGAAAGTACCTGTACGGAGCGTGGCTGACAGACAGAGGAGATCTGCACGAGACGAGGAACGCCAAGGAGATCGCCCGCAAGCAGGAGGAGCGCGAGCTTGGCTACAAGCGCAGCGCGCTTGAGGGGGCGGTTCGAAGCTGGGCCGGCGGCAAGGACGTGTTCATTCCGGACGTGCACAGCATGCGGTTGATCGCCAAGGACGCGGGGGTCCTTTCCAAGGTGGAGGCGGCGAAGTCGCGCGCGGAGCGCGAGGCCTTGGTGCCGGCCCTGCAGCACCAGCTGGTGAAGGCGACAGCGAGACAGGTTTCGCACTACGGATCGCCACGATCCAGGACGAAACAGCTGATTCCGCAAGGGCAGAGCGCGTACGTGTCCCTGGACGGACGCAGCGGCGACAGGCGCCGCAGTGGCAACGCGCGCGATCCGTGGGCGCCGAAGCCGGAAGTGCGCAAGCGCATGACACCCGAACAGAAGAAGGCGCTCGAAGCCTACCGCTTCGCCGTTCGCGAGGAGGACAGGTACCTGGGTAGCGTGTTCGTATCGCCGTCAGGCCAGAGACGCGTCGAGGAAAAGGTGCGCGAGGCCCACGAGCGCTGCAAGCGTCTCGGACTGGGAATCGAGCACGGGCTGTAAGGGCAAATCGCCATGGAGAGCTACAAGGTCACGAGCGACGCGGGCCGGAGCTACGGTAGTCGGTTCCTGTACTGGGACGACGCCGCCACGGCTGCGTTCAGTGCCGCCATCGCTGCAGGTGGTGCAACGATCCACGCCACGGGCGAGGGTGGCCACCGCCTGACGCACGTCAAGGCGACGCTCCACAAACCGGCGAGGAAAGGGCGGCGCAGCAGCAGCCCGATCTACAGGGTGGCCAACAAGGCCGGGCAGCTTGGCTGTAAGTTCGACGACTTTGCCCGTGCAGGGATCGAGGCTGTAGCGAGCGCGAGCATCTATGGAACCGCGAAGATCGTCGTGTTGGGAGACCCAGACGTGGCCTCGATCGACATCGAGGTGAGCCCACACACGCAGGCTCGAAGCGGCGACATGCGCGGTGCAGGCCGAGGCGCCGAGATCACGTTTCCACGAGACGAACTCCGCCAGGTCGTCGAGTCGTTCAAGTACTTCCCGCACGACCTCTTTCCCAAGGCGCAACAGACCGCCGCCGTTCAGAGCGCCGAGCACGCGCTGACGGCTGCGTTGCGAGCTGGCAGGTTCCCGGTGTCGGTACGCCTGACGCTCCCGCAGGTGGAGGCGGTGAGCGAACTCGTCCTCACGATCGACGCGTCCGCTGGTGGCCCGGAGGATCTGTTCTCGGAAGCGTGGGCGCGTGAGCCGCGTCTGCGCGCTGCATGGCATCGGGTGGGGGCTCGTGTCGCCAGACTGGTGGAGAAGCTAGGTCTCCGCGCCTGGGAAATGGTCTGAGGCGAGGCCTGATGGCCACCAAACGAACGAAGAAGCCGCAGTGGTAAAGCCCGTCGGCGGTAGCGCAAGATCGCGGAGGAGTCGTGAGGAACACACTAGACCGGGCGCTGGAAAAGGTACGCGAGGCGAACGTGCCGAAACAACCGGGCGAGCGCGGTCGGCGGCCCGCCGTGACCTTGACCTGGATAGAGGCCGGAGCGCTGGCCGACTACGTCGAGTGGCTAAAGCGCCAGCTAGGCGGCGTGCGCGGGCGAATGGCGCGCCTGAGTCGCCGCTCACGGTAGCTTCCGAGAAGGGAGAGAATCGGAAAGCAACGCGCTCAGGACCCTGGTAATCTCGACCCGTGGCATTCAAACGCGCCAGCCGGCGGGGCCATCGCTCACGCCAAAGTCGTCGACGCGTACCGACGCAGGGGAAGTCCGGACGCCGTTACGGCAATACGTCCGAGGAAGCACGCACTCACGTACGCGAGGCCTTGGAGAAGATCGGCCCCACGCGGCGTTTCACGGTGCGCGAGCTACGCGACCGCGTCCAGCCCGGGACCGCGTCCGCCGACATTTGGCGCGTGGTACAGACTCTAGCGCGCACCGGCTACCTGGATCTGAACGAGGAAGGGTACCGGGTGACGCGGCTCGGTTGGACGTGGATAGAAGGCGCCGAGCGATCAATATAGTTGACGCGGGCCGGAAGGTCGCGGTGCTGGCCGCAAGCGGCGGGCAACGGCGGCGCCGTCCTTTTCCGAGAAGGGAGCTTCTCGGAAGCAACTGCGCCAATCCTGGCCATCCGCGCACGCGCGGTCACGACGGACGTCACTTCTTCAGAGAATCCATACGTGCCCGGTCCATCCGCGCATGCGCGGGCACGACACCGGGCAGCGCCAACGCGGCAACGCGGCGGTAGACAGTATCGGTTCATCCGCGCACGCGCGGGCACGTCCGGATCGTGTGCTCCTTCGGCATCACCAGCGGTTCATCCGCGCACGCGCGGGCACGACCGTGTAGGTGATGACCATGTTGGGCTGACGTCCGGTTCATCCGCGCACGCGCGGGCACGACTGAGCACTTCTTCTCGCAGCAAGGGGCGATGTCCGGGTTCATCCGCGCACGCGCGGGCACGACGACGCCGCACTCGGTCGTGTCGATCTCGCCGATCGGTTCATCCGCGCACGCGCGGGCACGACAATCTCCTTCGTAACCATGTCACGTGGAGGGTCCGGTCCATCCGCGCACGCGCGGACACGACGCCACGGCGCCGGGCGTTCGCTACGCAACGCCGGTCCATCCGCGCACGCGCGGACACGACGGCGAAGCCGGGCCGCTCCTACCTGGAGCCTCACGGTCCATCCGCGCACGCGCGGACACGACCGAGCCAATGATCGTCCCTCGGCTCGCGTTGGCGGTCCATCCGCGCACGCGCGGACACGCTGTGGCGGCAACGGTCCATCCGCGCACCGCGCACGCGCCTGGCAGGACGACCGAAAGTCCGAACCCGGTGGCGCATTGCCCCGCTCCATCCGCGCACGCGCGGGAGCGACGATCTGTCACAGGAAGCGCTTTCGCTCCTCCTCCGGTTCATCCGCGCCTGAGCACGACGGTCCTCGGTCCGTCATCTCGAACTTCGCCCACGGTCCATCCGCGCACGCGCGGGGACGACTTCCGCATCCCACGTCATGTCGGCGCCAGTTTCGGTCCATCCGCGCACGCGCGGGGACGACGAAGCTGAACCAGGCGGGTGCCCCCGCGGAGGTCTCTGTGGAGGCTCCTGTCGCCTCTGTGGTGGCTCCTGTCGCTGTGGAGGCTCGGGCGGATGCTTCGGCCGGGGCGAGCGCCGTGGCGCGGTCACGGGCCTCGCGACGTGCGGCGCGGGCTCGCCGTGAGGGCTGAACGTCGGGCGCCCTGGTGCCTAGTTATGGTGATGATCTCAAAATGGCATCCCGAAGAAGTTGGAGTCGTTGGGGGTGTTTTGTATGGCGGTGGGCGTATAGAGTCCAAGCATCGCCTGTATCCACCCTACGCTGCCGCCTGGGTTTAGCTCCCCTGTGACGGACGTCCCAGAGGCTGGGATCGTCACGTACTCCAACCCGCTTCCGTCGATCGAGGGACTATTACTAGATAGGACCCACGCGAAGTTGACACCCGCCGCCGACACGGAGTTGCTGCTTTGACAATAGACCAGGAATCAAGGAGCCAGGCGACACAAAGACTACTCGACCCGCCCGCGGCGGGCAACGGCGTGCGCGGTAGCTTCCGAGAAGAGGACGAATCGGAAGTGAAACGGTGAGTCGTACGACGTCGCACCCCGTCAGTCGTCGTCGCCCGACTTGTACGATGCGCGCTGCCACATTTCGGCAAAGGCCTTGCGCACCCAGCGGTTGATCTTTTTGTCGAACGAGCGAGGAAGCCTGTTCGCGCGGATCAGGCTGATGACGTCCGCGTAGTCGCCTAGTCGATCCGGTGCGGTCATCGCGCTGGCGAGCTTCAGCTCGATCAGCGTCGGCAGGTCCAGCGTGGCGATGCCGCCGAGGTTGATGCTCACGCGTGCCGGATCCGGGAACGCCACGGGCTTGGGCAGCCCATCACCGGGGTAGTCGCCAGTCAGAAGGATCTCCACCTTCACGTTGTTCACGGCATCCCGCATGTTCTTGGAGCCATTGAACACGTCGACCCAGCCCAGTCCGAGCCAGCGCTCCTTGAACCGCTTCAGTCCTTCTGCCGTCATGAGCAGGTCCACGTCCGTCGTGGAACGCAGGTGCCCGTGAGCCATGACCGCGAGACCGCCGACAAGCGCATACGGGATCCCCATCTCGTCCAAGACGGCGGCGATCCGCGTGGCAGCTTTCTGTACTTTTGCTTCGCCCATACTCTGCAGCTGCACCTTCTTCAGCCCATCGTGCAGGTTGCTACGAAGCTGTGCACGGCTCAGCATCGTTTATGTATGACACGTTGTAAGACAGAAGTCCATGGCAGCGGCCGACTACTTCGGCGAGACCTTGTAGAGCGAGGTAGGCGTCTCCGGTCTCGCCGTTCCTGCCAGCTCTCCGGGTTGGGTCCATCCGCGCACGCGCGGGAGCGAACGCAGATCTCGCCATCTACGGCCCGACGGGCCTCGGTTCATCCGCGCACGCGCAGGCTACGACACCCGTCAATACTACCCGGTCTGGCCAAAGGCCCGGCCCATCCGCGCACACGCGCGGGAGCGACGTGTCGCATCAGCTCTGCGCTGTGGCGGCAACGGTCCATCCGCGCACGCGCCTGGCAGAACGACAGACAGTCCGAACCCGGTGTCGCATTGCCCAGCTCCATCCGCGCACGCGCGGGAGCGACGATCTGACACAGGAAGCGCTTTCGCTCCTCCTCCGGTTCATCCGCGCACGCCCGGGGACGACTTCCGCATCCCACGTCAGGTCGGCGCCAGTTTCGGTCCATCCGCGCACGCGCGGGGACGACGAAGCTGAACCAGGCGGCGGGCGCTACGCTGGTCCTGTTTGCTACCGAGAATGGTGAGAATCGGTAGCGACATCCGCGCGGGCGCGGGCACGACGGTGCGACGGTGCGGGTCGAGTCTTGGTAGCTCTCGAACACAGGCCATCCACGCACGCGCGGGTACGACGAGGAGCACGAGATCGAGCGACTGCGCGGCGTACGGTCCATCCGCGCACGCGCGGGTACGACGTCGACGTGGCCGTTCACACCACCGGCCTTGATCGATCCATCGGCGCCAGCGCGGCCACGAACAGTCGATCGAGAACTTGCTCGTGATCGTCTGCAGCCCATCCGCGCACGCTGGAACGACGGCGAGGTCGAACAGGTGAATGTACCGGCGCGGGGTCCATCCGCGCACGCGCGGGCACGACTTCCCACTCATTGGGTCGGCGGCAACGTTGCCGGTCCATCCGCGCACGCGCGGGCACGACGTGAGGGGAGCCTCGCGCGGTTGAGCTGGGGCGCGGTCCATCCGCGCACGCGCGGGCACGACCACGCACGTGCCGCACTGGCCCGCCATGCGTGCCGGTCCATCCGCGCACACGCGCGGGCACGACCGGACCATGAGCGGCGCATCTCCGGGCCGTCGCGGACCATCCGCGCACGCGCGGGCACGCGGCAGGGCAACACGGAGCCGATCTTCGTCGGTCCATCCGCGCACGCGCGGGTACGACGCAGTCCATCCAGCGGGAGAGCGAGCGCATGCGGTCCATCCGCGCACGCGCGGGTTTGAAAATGCCTGAAAATCTCAGACGTCCTCGCAAGCGAGGGGAGCGTGGACGCTATCGTCACGGAGCGGACCACGACGCGGGAGTTTTCAAGGAGCGCTGGCGGCACGAAAGACTACTCGACACCCAGGCGGCGGGCAACGGGCGCTGGCTCGGTTCACTACCGAGAATTGTGTGAACCGGAAGTTACGGCGCGCGCTCAGCGTTCTGTGGTAGCCGGCACCGGGTAACATACCGGGCATTGAACCCTACGACCTCCGGCACGCACGTGCTCGCAGTCGGAGTAGGTGCCGCAGTCTGCGCATACGCAACCCGTCCCGAGACACTTGAGGCACCACACGTGAGACGAATGGGTGCACTCCATGTCGTTGCACCGACTCTGCTCGTCGAGGTGACGCGACGACGTTCCTCGATGCTCCGCTGAGCGCCACTTTCGAGAATTGAACCGCGCGTCGAGCGCCTCAAACGCGGCGGCCAACCGTTTGCGGTCGGCCTGGTGATTGAACCAGTCCACCCCTGGGCGACCGACACCAATGCCGGCGCGGGCCGCATCGATCACCTCCTGCTCCAACTTGTTTGCCATCGCCTCTCCCTCGTGTCCCGATCCGGCGACGCACGTCACACGTCCGTTTTGCTGTCCCCAAGCCCACCGCAACACGGACCGTGGCACCATTCGGGCATCGCATCTACCTCTCGCCGGACGTCCGCCATGCTCACGTCCGTCTCCTGCTCTGCGATCTCGCGCGTACCTTGACGCCTAGCCAAACGGTTTGTAACGACACGCTCTACCCATTCCACGCCTCGGCCGACGTATTCATTGGCCCGCGCCTTCCATCCGTAGGCTTTCACGGCATTCCTCTCCTTCTGCAAAGCGCGAAGCTTCACGTCGTTTTGCGCGCCATACGACCATGTCTCAGACTCGACGCATCCCCGATGCTAACCCGGAATCTTCGCTTGGATCACACGTTGGAGCACGTCTAGCGCCTTGTCGGTCCCGGTAGCGACGCGGCGGAACTCCTGTGGCAATGTGTCCGCGTGGCACTCGATCGAGTGCTCGATGTCGAACGCGCGGGCGTCGAACAAAATGTTGTTGGCCTCCATGATCACCTCATGGAGCACTTTCACGCAGTCAACCGCATGGTGCCTATGGCTATGGTCGGCCATCTCCAGACGACGCTCCAGATCCCACAACGGTGTGCCGCAATCGGGGCACGTCTCGTGTTCCTCAGCCATCGACGTATCCTTCCTTCTTCACGTGCCGCAAAGCGCGCACGCTCACACGCTCTTTCTGTTCGATATTCCCCACCACGGCGGACGCTCACCCCGGGCTTCGTACAAGTCCATCTCGTCGGTGAGCTGTCCGGTCGTAGCGTACGTGGCCTGCACCGAGGTCACGTCGCCGTGCCTCGGACACCGACCGACCTTCACGTGGAACCAGCACCGACCGACGCTCACGCCATCAGCCGTGCGCTCACGAACGGCGCACGAGTGCACGTCCTTCGGTGGCCTGGTCAGCTTTGGGTTGCCCATTGATTCCTCGCGCGCACGCGCGGGCTCGTTTTGACTGTTCTGCTCACACGAATGGTGTGGGCGCCTCGTCCTCGCGAACACCGCCGGCCAGTCGGAAGTACATCACGTCTTCGCCGTCGAGCGCGTAGGCGGTCGCCGCAGGTTGTGAGGCGTAGGCTGCGGCCTCCACACGGAAGCGATCGGCGGACTGCTGATGCTTGCTCCGCTTGGACGCGGACTCCTCGATGCGGTGCTGGAGCGAGGCGTCGATGACGACCTGCGCGCGGTTGCCGCCCGTGACCGCGTAGTGCCGAATCTCGACACCCTTCGCCTTCGCCTCTTCAGCGGCCCGGTTGTACTCGTCGTCCCACCAGCGCGCACGCATGGTGTGGTACTCGGCCTCGGTCGCTGCGCCCTTGGCGATCTGTTCGGCGGTGAACTGGAATGTGTGTTCCTTACGCTTGCTCATGGTCTTGTCTCCTTACTTCGTTGTATCGACGTGCCGCAAGGCGCGCACTCTCCTCACGCGACTTTACCCAGCTCGCGGTACCCAACCGCGTCGTACCGAACGGCCTCCTCACGCGCGACGTCGACCTCGTAGCGGTTGCCGTGAGGGTCCTCCAGGCAGATGGTCGCGTCGTCGTCCGCGCCGAGGTGCCTCGCGATGTCCTCCGCGACGCGTGTGCAGTCGAAATCGCGATTGGATGATGGTGCGGTAGGGAAGGTCCCGTGCTCAGCGAACTCGCCCCATGCGGCCTCACCCTTCGGGCAGATGAGGTACTTCCAGTCGTACGTGGGAATCTCCGGCATGGTCTACCTCGTCTCCTTCTTCACGTGCCGCAAAGCGCGCACTCCCAACCCGCCTTCTCAGTGTCCGTTTGCCGCACATGCACGGCTCGTCAGCCGCTACGTCGCGTGTCGTGATCTGCTCGTCCACGGTCCCTGTCCTTTCTTCCGTTTCTCTTGGTGCCGCGCGCAGGCTAGCGACGCGACCCCCTCACTGCCCACACGTACAAACGGCTTCGCTGTCCAACATCGCCGGACACGGCGGGTGATGCCCGGGACGCAATCTGGCGAAGCCCGCTTCTCGCACAAGCCCGTCTACCAGGCGCTCCACTTCCGCGCGTAGCGCCACGATGAGCCGATCGCGGTCATCCTCCGCCCGTTCGTTACGAGCGCGGCGCTCGTCGTACCAGCGCTGCTGATCTGCCAATGAGTCGTCCACGTCGTCACCGTCCCTTCGCTTCTCTTGGAGTAGCGCGCAGGCTCTAGCCTTCGACACCCTTCGCAACCGGCGGTATCGGGTCCACTGCGTCGCCGATCTGCGCCCACTCGCCGTACGTGAGGGAGTCGCCACCACGTGCGATTAGCTTCTTGTAGATCGCCCGAACGATACCCAGCCGCGTCCGCAGACCGACGACGCAATCGGACGGCGAGTGTGCCTTGCCGTTCATGTCCGTCTTCGTCCACCCGCCGTTACCCCAGAACTTCTCGTACAGGAAGGTCCCGCAGTCCTCACACGGCGGGCACGGTCGGTCCTGCTTCTCCCATTCTTCACTCATGGTCCGTTCTCCTTGGAGTAGCGCGCAGGCTTCAGCCCGCGGCACCTTGTTCAATCGGTGGCCAGTTCTCACCCGTGCGCCAGTCTTGCGCAAACAGATCCTCGGCGGACGGCGACCACGGGGCGTTGAAGCCTTCGACCTGACGCTGGTAGAGACCGCCGTGGACGTACCCAACGCGTATGCCGGGCGCCCACGTCGCGCGCGAGACCACGCGGCCAGACTTCACCACCACCATGGCTTCACCGATGTTCATTCCCGTCCCCACGATCACGTCCACGTCGTCCTCCTTCGTCTCGCGCGCAGGCGCGCTCAGCGTTTCGCCGCTTCGATCGCACGAATCATGTCATTCGCGTCTACAACGGCGTGCGCGTCCCCGATCCTGATCCGCACGCGGTTCGTGTGGAGCGAGTTGCTCTCCACGGCCACACGCTCCCGACCTCCGCCGATGGTCGCACCACTCTGGTCCTTGCCGTTCAACTCCCACGTGTCGACCTTGCACACTGCTTCCATGGTCTCTCCTCCGTTCTTGGTCGTGTAGCGCGCATCACTTCGCGCGTTTCAATCGCAGTGCCCGTCGCACCCGTCGTCTGGCTTCGCGACGTTCCGATCGATCTGCGGCATCCTGACGCTGCGCTCTCACGTACTGACACTCGGGGCACGAGCAGAGTGGACATCCTAACTGGCACACGGTTCGGTCCTTTCGTAAGCAGTGGCGCGCATGTTGGCTACTCTGCCTCGCGCGTCTCTCGCGTGCGAACGCTTCTCTTGATCGCTCGCCTGACACGATGCTTGACGTGCTTGTGCCCTCGCTTGTTGGTGGTCGACTCGTGAAACTTGCCCACACCGTCCGCCTTCATCCCCTTGACCTTCGGTTTCATGTTTCCTCCGAGGCGCGCATTTCCCTTATGCCGACTTCGGCGTTCCTGCCGTCCTCGGGCGAGGCATCTCGGCCTCCCGTACCAGCCTCTCAACCATGCCGCTGCGGGTCTCGCCGCAACGCGTCGCCATCTCGTCGAGGCGCTTGCGAGCATCGTCGGAGAGGGTGATCTGAACGATCGGCCGGCGACGGTTCATCGTCGGGCCTTGGGGATGCCGGTCGCTGTCGCCTGGCCGGCAAGGCCCCCTGCTGCCATCTGTCGGGGTGAGGACGGGCCGGCGTCGCCGGTGTAGGCTCCTCTGGACTCATCGCAGGAGTGGAAGTGGCCGCCAGCGGGGAGCGCCCCGCGCTCCACCTCGCACGCCCAGCATCGCAGCTCCAGCTCCACGAGCACGCGCACCGTGTCGCCCTTGCCGTGTCGGTAAGCGCGCGCCAACTGGTCCGGCGTAACATCCGCCTGGTCGAGCGCCGCCAGCGCAAGCCCTACCCAGTCGTCGGCCGTGTAGCGGGCCGTCGCGTCCGACTTGTAGACGACCTCCGAGGCAGACGCCATGTAGCCGCCCGCCCCCTGGACGCTCGGACCGGCCTGCCCCGCCACGCGCTTGTCCGGGCTCACGGCGCCACCGCCGCGAGCTTCCTGGCGAGCATGGCAGCGTCGGCCCGGTACGCCTGCGCGATGCGCTCAGCGCGGCGCATGGACGGCACGGCCTCAAGGCGGACACCATCCGCAAAGACGCCCCACCAGCGCCCGCCGTTCGGTCCGAAACCGTCGAGGTTGTCGATTGCGATCGTCATGGGTAGACTGTAGCTACAGAGTCGTTACACGTCAAGTGCGTCATGGTCGATTCTTTCGGGGCGCAGGGCCGCTCGCGCGCATATCCACTACGCGCCGACGCCACTTTCTTCCGCCAGACATTCGAGCCGAGACTGCGCCGCTGACTCGACTTCTTCCAGAATCTCCCGCCACTCGGACGTCGAAACGTCCTCGTCGACCTTCCCTACACTATCTTGCTCGGAACGCCCTGCGGTCCCACACCGAGGTCTGATCCGTCATTCGGCCGACCCGCCCTCTCCCAGCTCTCCACGTACGCACGCGCCGCCGCCTCGCCCTGGAAGACCAGCTCCCCGTTAGACCCATCGAGAGGCTTCGTGGGATCGAAACCGCCGACGTCGCCAAGTCGAGGCCAGATGCGCACGGACGTCCCTGTCGGGTAGTTGGCTCCGGTGGATGGCCACATGGCGGCAGCGAAGTAGCTGCCCCCGTACGTCCACCATCCGGTTTCGCTGTCCTGTCTCCACCCATGAAGTCTCGGCATTTGTCAGGTCTCCCTCTTGTTCTGATCAGGCGCGCGCACTCTCAACGTCGTTTTCTTCGTTTCGACCCTACACCGCCGGAGGTGTCGACGGCTTGGCTGCGAGTCTTCGCGCCTCGGCGATGGCGCCACTCAGACTGAACCGTTCTCCGCCAACCCATCCCGGGAGCCCGATGGTCCAGACCCCATGCGCGTTGAGCGGCTTCACCCACCAGTAACCGCCAGAAAGCCGTGGCGGACTGCACGAGAACTTTCAGCCGCGCGATGCACCGCTCGTGAGAATGCCACTCGCCGCTGTTGTCGACCTCCCATGCGTGGCTGCTGTATATGCGGAGCCGCTCGCCGCACCCATTCGGGCACAACTCCTCACGGTCTCCTTTCGTATGGTCGAAGCTGATCTCGCAGGGGTCGCCAGCATCAAAGTCGGGCATCGTCTTCACCTTTCTCGCATCACGTGCCGCAAAGCGCGCACTCTAAACGGCCTTTTCTAGTGTTTGCCCCTATGTGCCAGCACGTTCAGCCGTATTGGTGTCCACCATGTGATCGACGGCCAGGCTTGTCTCGGCAGCTTGCTGGGAGTCGTCGAAGTCTCCACACTCTGTCTCTTCGTCGCACGGGTCGGGTAGAGCTGCGCTCTCCAGCACAGTCCACTCTGTTGCAGTCAGGCCCATCACGATCCACGTCCTCCTCTCGGTGACTTCGGCGGCCTTGCGATCATCGTGGCGCCGCCTTCGTCTGGTGCAGCGAACCATAGCACCGCGGATCACGGATGCAGCGTGTCTGCCTCGGATGGAAGCGGGAGCATCAGATCGTTCGCGTCGTATACGAAGCCGTGTTCGTGCGCCATCGCTCTGCGAATGTGCGCCCGAGCCGGGTGGTCGTGAACAGCGGCGACGTCGCCTTGCCAGGTAACGACCACCACGGCGTGCGGTGCGTACCGCGGGTGCGCCGCTGGGTAGAGCGGGGACATGCAGATGGCGAAGAGCGGTTCGTCGCCGCAGCCGAGCATCGGTCGTCGCGGTTCGTGCTCGTCGAACAGCATCGTCCGTACCTTGCCGATGACCGGCGACAGGTCGGCCTCGGTTGCGCCGCCGACCAGGCCAAAGCACGTCATTAGCTCCAGGAAGACCTCTCTCGCCCACGTCTTGGTGCACTCGAAGTCGCTGGGCGGATGGGACGCCTCGGTGCGCCGGAGCACTAGCAGGGCGCCGTTGGGGGCTTGGCCTCTCGTTTCAGCGAATCCCTCCACGGCACGCCGCAAGTGCGCCCTGCCGAGCCTAGGCTCGGCGCCGACCGTTGCGTAGTCCCTGGCGCTGCGGGTTGCAAACGGGCAGACGCTGCCGCCTCTGGACAAGAAGGCTTCCAGCTCCGAGGCCTCACCACCGTCCAACGCCGAGCCCACGTCAGGGCTCGGCGTCGTAGGCCGCAAGCATCTCGGGCGATGGCGGCGGCGTCCACGCATCGACGACCGAGACTCGGCGAAAGCATTTCTCGCACTCGAACGCCAGTTGCGTGACGGGAGCGCCGGCCTCGCGCAGCGACAGGTTGCCTCCCAGGACCATCGGCTGACGGCAGCACGCGATGACGATGTCGATCTGGTCCTCGAACCGCGGTCGTTCCAGCGTCGAAGTTGGCGGTGGCCGATGGTCTAGCGCATGCCGTTCGATGCGCGCGATGGCGCGATCGACGTGCACGGACTCGCCGGGTAGCGCGCGCTCCGCGTCCTTCAGAACAAACGCGTGTTGCCCGCGGAACGCCACGACCAGCTCGGCTTCGTCGATCTCCCTGTGCACGTCAACGGAGTCGGACGGCCGCCCTCCGTCTGCAACGCCACGCACTGCGGCGATGAACTCCGCACGGCGTAGCGCGTCTTCGGCACGGTCATACGCCTCGACGAGGGCCCGTTTCTGGAGGCCGGTCGTGGGCGTGCAGGCTGCCTCGGCCGCAGACATCGACGACCCATCGTTCCCTAGGCAGAACCCGACGAGTTTCGGAGTAGGCGTTTTCATATCGTTTTCTCGTTGACGATCTGTGGGTTCATGATTGCGAACCGCACCAGTCGGCGGAGCGTTTCTGCTTTGCTCATGGTGCGAATCTCGCGCCCGAGCTTTTCGAGCGAAGCGTAGTCCTTTGCGTCGAGGTCGAGGGTGACGCGAATGGGAGCCCTGGCGTTCTGGTGTTTGCTCACGTCGCGCTGTGTGTAGCACTTACTGCACGCCAGCGCCACTCTTCCCATCGACAGCGATATGAGCCTACGATGCCATCGATGACGACCGACGAGTCGCGATTGGAGATCCTTCTGCACCGACGCTGGCACGAGGCCGGCATCCCATTCACCGAGGTGCAGGCATTCGGCCGTCGAACGACCTGGCCGGGCAACGTCGATGACGTCTCCAAAACGCTGCGGATGGCCGGATTCATGGTCGACCGCCAGGGAGGTCGCCACAGTGAGGTGGTGGTCGTAACGGCGCTGCCGCGCGAGTGACGCGTGGGAGCACCAGTGACCTGCGTGCATGGCGCCCCTCCAGGGCTCTGCGCATTCGCGGGCTGCTCGCATTTCGTTCCAGACGGCCCGCGTGACGAACGCTGGGCATTCGGCCCGGGAACGACGGCGGAGGACGTTGCGGCCGCGTTCGCGGAGAACGAGGCAGAGCACACGCGCGCGCCAGGCAGCGCGAGCCCGATCCATCTGGTCGTTGCTCGCCGAACACGCGACCGCCTCGACGGATTCGTTCCATGCCCGACCTGCGCCGGGGTCGGTCGTGTGCCACGGTCGTCGTAGGCTACTTCCGAGAACGCGCCGAATCGGAAGCGGCCGGCGGCCGAAGGCACGACGAGAACATCCGCGACGAGCGGGCTGACGCCGATCCATCCGCGCACGCGCGGGCACGGCCACGTCTGCAGGTCCGAGGTGCGAATGTGGGCGCGGTTCATCCGCGCCCGCGCGGCCACGACGTCGAGCTGTCCGAAGGCTCTCCTGTTTAGCTTTGGTTCATCCGCGCCCGCGCGGCCACGACGCCACGACGAAGGTGAGTTCCTTTGGCTTGGGCGTCTTCTTCGGTTCATCCGCGCACGCGCGGGCACGACGCGGAGCCGCCCATCTTCAAATCATTGTGGCTCGGTCCATCCGCGCACGCGCGGGCACGACGGGGTCCAACTCGCTCCACGTCCTAGCGAGCACGGTCCATCCGCGCACGCGCGGGCACGACTTGAGATCGAGTTCGCCTGGCTTGGCGCTCTTCGGTCCATCCGCGCACGCGCGGGCACGACGGCGATGCGCGCCCTGGCAGAGGACGACGCCACCGGTCCATCCGCGCACGCGCGGGCACGACCATCGAGCACGCTGATCGTGACGGGGGTCTTCACCGGTCCATCCGCTGCACGCGCGGGCACGACGCGACCGCACCCGCCATTCGTATCGGGGAGCGCGGTCCATCCGCGCACGCGCGGGCACGACGAGGGCTGGGCGAAGCGGCCTCGTCGCCGTAGTCGGTCCATCCGCACGCGCGGGCACGACTCAGTCCGCTTCTCCGGCTTGGCCAGTGACGACGGTCCATCCGTGCACGCGCGGGCACGACGGCTGCACCCGTGGTCACGACGGCCAACTGGTTCGGTCTATCCGCGCACGCGCGGGCACGACGCTGGATCTCGTCTGCGCAGGGAAGCGTGGAGCGGTCCATCCGCGCACGCGCGGGCACGACGCGAGCCTGCTGGTGGCCTGCACAAGGCGGGTCGGTCCATCCGCGCACGCGCGGGCACGACGCGCCCCTAGCCGAACCGAACCAGGTCATCGGCTGGTCCATCCGCGCACGCGCGGGCACGACGCCGGGATCACAAACAACCCCGAGGCCAGGCTCGGTCCATCCGCGCACGCGCGGGCACGACGCCGCGGACTGCCATGCCGATCCGGCCCGAACACGGTCCATCCGCGCACGCGCGGGCACGACGACGTAGTCAAGGTCGGCCATCCCGTCAGCTAGCGGTCCATCCGCGCACGCGCGGGCACGACGCGCCTGCGCCCTCAACGGGGCGCGGCTCGTTTGCGGTCCATCCGCGCACGCGCGGGCACGACGATCCTGGGGTTCGCGCCGTGAGCGGTCCGAACGGTCCATCCGCGCACGCGCGGGCACGACTCCCGAAGAACCGTGGGGGTCGGTCGTGAGGGGCCGGTCCATCCGCGCACGCGCGGGCACGACCGAGACCAGGCATCCGCGCCCCGCTTCGCGGCTTGGTCCATCCGCGCACGCGCGGGCACGACTCCGGACCATCGCATGCGTCTTGAGCACGCCCTTCGGTCCATCCGCGCACGCGCGGGCACGACACTTCGAAACTACTCATCTTTCCTGGCAAATGAGCCCGGATGTCTTCAGACGTCCTCGCAAAGCGAGGGGGAGCGTGGGCGCCATCGTCAGGAGCGGGCCACGACGCGGGAGTTTTCAAGGAGCCAGGCGACACAAAGACTACTCGACCCGCCCGCGGCGGGCAACGGCGTGCGCGGTCGCTTCCGAGAAGTGTGGGAATCGGAAGCTAAGAGCCGCAAGCCGCGCGGTTCATGTGCGTAGTGAGGACGCAAAGTCGCCGATCAGGCCGATGCACGACTCACATAGGTAGACGCGCGGCAGAATACGCTCGCCGCACTTCGTCCCGCCAAAGGAGAGACGCGGTGGTTGGTCGACGTCGCCGCAGCCAGTGCACACCGGCTCGCCATCCAGGTCCCTAGCGGCGCCCGTACGAACCCACTCTTCGTACGCACGCATCGTCTTCTCATCGTCCGCAATCTGCGCACAGAGGTCCGCGTACGATACAGGCCTGACGGCAGAGCTTCTGCATCCGATCCGTGGGTTCAATCGTCGGATCGGGTACTCTCAGGCAGTCGCGGAAACGCGTTCGGTCTCGGCGAACATTCGACGTTCCGTGGAGCGGGTAGCGTTGCGTGACGACGGTCAGGCAGCCGTGCGGGCCAAGCTTGACGCGAAGGACACGGCAGCATTTTGGGACCTCGTGCGCTCGGTCGTCGAGCCGGAACTGGCGGCACACGCACGGCGTGCCGCGGTGTTTGCGACGCGAGACGAATGACGGCGCTGTCGTCGGGCGGCAGGGTCGAGGCGGCGGACAGCGGACAGCGGACAGCGGGCTCGGGGTCGACTAGACTGCGGAACATGCGAGAGGATCTGGACCAGGCGCTCTGCCGCGACTTCCCGAACACGTTCCGGGACCGGCACGCGAGCATGCAGAACACGTGCATGTGCTGGGGCTTTCCCGGTGACGGCTGGGAGCCGCTCATTCGACGCGCGGCTGCGAAGATCGAAGCCGCCATCGGTAGGCTCCATGAAAAAGAGCGCGTCGACGTAACCAGCACACAGGTGAAGGAAAAATACGGAACGCTGCGCTGGTACATGAGGTCGAGCAACGACGAGATCGAAGCAGCGATCGATGAAGCGGAGCAGGAGAGCGAACGTACCTGCGAAGAGTGCGGAGCCCCGGGCACGACGAATACCAGGGGGTGGCTCGTCACGCTCTGCGGTCGATGCCGGAAGCGAAAGGCCTCCGCCGCCGCCAACGCTGACGCCAGCGCCCGCGCCGCCGCGGGCGTCCATTGCGGCACCCCGAGCTGCATCGACGGCGCGGTGTGCGGCTCACCGCATGGCCACAGCGAGCGGAAGCAGCAGTTGTAGCTTCCGAGAACGCGTGGAATCGGAAGTCGGCAGCCGGCAGCACTGGCTCCGGTTTCTATCTGCGTCGGACAGGCAGAGGCCGCAGATGGCTGCGCTTGGGACGAACCGGCGGCGCCGTTGGGCCAGTCACGGGCGGTTCTGCCGTGAGCGTGATGAGCGTGAGCACGACGCCGTCCGCCGTGGTCCACACCCAGAGTTGCCAGCCGGCCACCTTTCGAACGATGAGCTGACCGCCAGCCGTCACCGTGTCCTTAGGAGACGGTGACGCTGCATTCGCCATTGCGTTGACCGTGCGCCAGACGGCTCTTGCTGCTGTGGAACCAGGTTCGACATGTACCCGAGCAAAGGCGCGGGCGATGCCCTCGTATATGCGGACGATCACGCTTTCAAGAACTCGCGCTCGCCGTAGAACCACTTGCGCGCTTCCTCACCTTCGAGGAACTCGGCCTTGCTTCGGCCATCGAGCGCGGCCCGCTCATCCGCCGTCAACCGA
>Ga0302325_10006021_pt1 | contig 27414 bp, 25 predicted proteins | sample Palsa_T0_2_FD_201948 | JGI IMG/M metagenome (GOLD analysis project Ga0302325, IMG submission 201948) | Peat permafrost microbial communities from Stordalen Mire near Abisko, Sweden - Palsa_T0_2 | ecosystem: Environmental > Terrestrial > Soil > Palsa > Peat permafrost | place: Sweden: Abisko... | reverse complement strand
AGATGACCGGGGAGGGGGGGGGGCGAAAGGAGAATTTCCGGGTAAGTTCTTGAAAAGGATAAGGAAGAAATATTTTGAAAGTTTGTGATGGGGAAAACGGGGGGAACCGCCTGCCCTGCGCCGAGACGAGTCTCGGCGCGGCAGACAAGAGTGTCTGCGCCACATTCATTGTGCTATGCTGCGGTTTCAATCGGCCATGAAGCCGTTGCAGCCCCGGGAGCATGGAAGATTGAGAGTGTCAAAATTCCTCTTTCCTTTATTGGCCGCCAGCCTGTTATGCAGCTCGTTGAGCGCGACTCAGAATCCACCTGCCTTCACAGTCGGTTGGTCTGTCTATGTCGGCTGGGATCCCTATCAATATCTGGCTCGTTCAGGAATCCTGCGCAAGTGGGCCGAGAAGTACAACGTCGCCATCAAAGTTCAACGTTTTGATTACGCGCCTTCGTTAGACGCGTTCGTCGCTAAGAACATCGACGCCTGTGCCATGACGAACATGGAGGCGCTCGACCTGCCCGCCGCCGCTGGGGTAGACACCACTGCAGTGATTGTGGGCGACTACTCCAATGGCAACGACGCCGTACTCGTCAGGCATAACCTTACGATCAAGCAGGTCTCCGACAAGCGAATTCTGCTGGTTGAAAAAACGGTATCCCAATACCTCTTCGAGCGCGCCATGGTGCTCAACGATCAGGCTGCCAAACTGCCGCACATCAAGTACATTAATACTTCCGATTCCGACATTGCGGGCGCCTTCCTAAGCGATACCAGTCAGGACGTTGCGGTTACCTGGAAGCCGCTGGTCTCGCAGATTCTGAAAGGAAAAGGAATTACCAGTATTTTCGATTCTTCCAAGATACCCGGCGAAATTCTCGATCTTTTGGCGGTGCGTACTGAGGTGCTGGCTCGGCCCGATGGGTCTGGACAAAGATTTGTGAAAGCCTTAGCCGGAGCTTGGTATGAACTCTTGGGCCAAATGTCCAAGCCGGGTCCCGAAGGCGACAAAGTGTTAACCGCCATCGCCGGCGTTTCCGAAGACACGCTTTCTTCCTACAAAGACCAGCTCTCCACCACTCACATGTTTTACACGGCACAGTCGGCCGCGGAGATGGCACGGTCAAAACAGATCAAAACCACGATGGAGTTAGTAAGGCAATTCTGTTTTTCCCATGGATTGCTGGGCGATAAAACCGGCTCGGTGGATGATGTGGCCATTCGCTTCCCCGACGGCGGCGTGGAAGGGAAAAAGGACCGCGTCCGCTTGCGCTTCGACTCTTCCTACATGGAAATGGCCGCCGGGGGCAAGCTTTGAGCGTGCTCCAGATCCATGCCCAGCCCGGAAGAGTGGCCGTGCAGGCGCTCTCCTGGTTTTTATTTGCCGTGGGACTGGCGGCCTATTTCTGGATATCTACGGCGCGCCATCGCGAGAACGCCGACGACCGCGTGACACCTACGCTGCTGCAAATGGGTAAAGGCTTTGCCGATGCCATTCTCAAGCCCGCCGAAGAAGATGAAGTTACTGCGGATGCGGATGGGCAGCCGCTACTTACTAAGATTCGTCACAGCATGTTATGGAAAGATACCGAGGCAACCGGGCGCCGCTTCGCCATTAGTCTCGCCCTGTTGTTCCCGGCCGTACTGCTTGGCCTGCATATGGGGATGTTTCCCTACGTCGGCACTTTCTTCCTGCGGTTCGTTCTCTTTTTTGACAAGATTGTAGCGCTCTCTCTGCTGCCGATTCTCTTCATCGCTTTCGGAATCGACGAGCTCGCCAAAGTGATGCTGATTGTTGTCGGCGTGGCCCCCACCATCATTCTGGACGCGTTCAACCTGACCCGCGGCGTGCCGCGCGAACAGATTGTGAAAGGCTTCACTTTGGGCGCCGGCGATTTTTCGGTGACGTACCGGATCGTTTTCAAGCAGATTTTCCCACGCGTCCTGAACAGCATCCGGCTCAATCTGAAAGCCGTTATGTTGTTCCTGTTCGCAGGCGAAATGATCGCTTCCTCCGACGGGCTTGCCTACCGCATTGCGTTGCTGCGGCGGCATATGGGCATGGATACAATCATTCCCTATGTCTTGTGGGTGGCACTATTATTATTTCTAGTGGACTTCGGCATGCGTGTACTGAATAGGAGATTGCATCCGTGGTTTCAGGAGGCATAGCAGCGTTGCCGGCGGCGAGCCCCGCGATGGACACGCAAGTCGCGCCTCCTCTCATTCGCATACAGGATGTGTGTGTCGAGTATCAGCAGAAGGGCAAAGAGCCGAAGAGAGTCCTCAACAAAATCAGCCTGAACATACACGCTGGCGAGTTTCTGTCGCTCGTGGGACAAACGGGCTGCGGCAAGTCGACCCTCTTGCGGCTCATACTGGGCGAGGAGATGCCGGGAACCGGCAGAGTGCTGGTCGAAAATGATCTGCGCGGACAACCGGATCGGCGCTGCGGCTATGTACCCCAAAAATACTCGCTCTTTCCGGATCGCACGGTTTTGCAAAATATTACTTTCGGTTTGGAAGTAACGGAAGTAGGATTCTTCGGGCGCTTGCTACCGTCTCGCCGCGCTGTCCGCAAACAGTTCCAGGCGGAGGCATTCGATTATCTGCGGAGAATGGGCTTACAAGAATCGGACGCCGCCAAATATCCGCATCAACTATCGGGCGGCATGCAGCAGCGCGTCGCCATCGCGCAAGCGCTGATCATGCGGCCGCAAATCCTGCTCATGGATGAGGCCTTCAGCGCGCTCGATCCCGGCACCCGCACGGGCATGCAACGGCTGATCAAAGAACTGTGGAAAGAAACGCAAACCACCATTCTGTTTGTCACACACAATTTTCGGGAAGCGGTTGCTTTATCCACCCGCGTCATCGCGTTGGGACGCCGAAACGGCGGCGCTGACGGTGCCGAAATTCTGCTGGATGTGGCTGTTACGGAGAATGAGGATGAAGAAACAGTGGCCGCTCTGATCCGCCGTCTCGAGGGAGACACTTTTGCGGAGGGTACGCGCTTGTGACGGTGGTTCCAGCGAACCGTATTGGTGCTTTTCAACATCCTGCCAAGTGGGTCGCGCCATTGCTTGCATGCACTTAGCAAAGGCCACCTGCCTGCACTTAGGGGAGGCGTGGTTTGGAGGATATATGAAAAACAAATTCTCGAAGTTGATTAAGACAGTACTCGCTCCCGTGGCTCTCACCGTCGCGATGGCTGTCTTCAGTCCGATAACAGCGCTCGCCGAAGGTCACGGAGGCGGACGTGGATTCAGCGGAGGCCACGGCGGTTATGGCGGAGGACATTCCTTTGCCGCGCCGAGGGGCGGAAACTTCAGTGGTGGCCGGGCATTTTCGGCGCCCGCCCGCGGCTTTAACGGCGGCCTTCGGGCCGGCGGGGCATACTACGGCGGTCGCGGTTACTATGGCGGCCGCGGTTATTACGGCGGCCGGGGATACTATGGCCCAGGGTTCGGATTCGGTGTCTATGCACCTTACGGTTATGCCCCTCGCGCGTGCAATCCCGGAGGGTTCTATGACCAGTACGGCATTTGGCGGGTCTATCCCGGTTGCGCAGTTCCCTATGGCTATTAAGCCAAGGCGTCAAGTGGTCGCGGCCCGTCTTTCGGCGGGCCCATCGCTAATCCGTGTGCGCCAATGCCGCTTCACCGGTGCCCGTACTGCGTGAAAACGTAATCTCTTGTCTTCACGCTCGTATGGCACGCCAACCCGCACTTGGCGTCGTTCCCCTGCGGCGGCTTGTCAGCCAAGGTGCCGGGCGTGAACGTATCGGATGCAGCATCGTAGTCGAACACAGCCCATCCCCACCCTGCGCTGTCCGCGAACCTCTTGCTGTCCTTTACCATGAAGTCGACGTCAGCCTGGGTGCCTGGCACCGTCGCCGCGGGGAATGTCTCCAACTTTTTCGGGTTCCAATGTATCTTCGCCATCTTGGCGCCGTCGGGGAAAGGCTTGCCGTTGTCGGGAACGCCGGCCAAGTAAGCCTTGATCATCACGGGATTCGCGAGGATCGCCGCAACATGGTTACCGTCTTGACTAATCGAGACAACCTGCCACGCCTCGTATCCTCTGAATTCAGAAAACGCCAGCCCATTCGGCACTTTCTGGGTGTACTTGTCCTGCGCGGAAATGGCCCAGCTGCCCACCAAGGCGAGCACTCCCGTAATAACCGGCATCTTCAGCATTCTTTTGCGCTTCATCACCAGCACCTCAGTTATTAACTTTAACGCCATTTTTTGTTTCCATGTAACGACGGGCTTGCGGCCATCTTCTTTGGTGGCGCAGCCGCTTTCGCCTGCGTTCCGCCGCCACTCAATCGGTTATGCTGCAAAGGGAATGAACAGCAAAGTAATCGTTTTCGGAGGCGGCGGGCAGTTGGGCGTTGAATTGTGCCGCGAGTTTGAGCGGCGCCATTGGACCGTAGTTCGGTTTGATCGCCAGGCGGTGGACATTACCGACACGCAGAAAGTGGAAGAGGCGGTGTCGAATACCGATCCTAAAGTGGTGGTGAACGCCGCCGCTTACAATCAGGTGGACATCGCCGAAAAAGAACCGCTCACCGCCTATCAGACCAACGCGCTGGCCGTTCGAAACCTAGCCATGGCCTGCCGCCAAACGGACGCGCGATTGGTGCATTACTCAACCGATTACGTCTTCGATGGCATGAAGGGCTCACCCTACTTGGAAACCGATCACACTCACCCGCTCGGTGCGTACGCCGTTTCCAAATTGGCGGGAGAACTGTATGCCCAAGCCTACCTTGCCGATCCGCTAATCATCCGCACGTCCGGTGTTTTTGGGCCCGGTGGCATGTTCACGCCGCGCGGCAATTTCGTGGAAGTCATGCTGCGCATGGCCAAAGCCAACCACCCCATCCGCGTGGTGCACGATCACGTGGCTTCACCCACCTACGCGCCGGCTATGGCGTCACGCACGGTGGACATGCTTGAACGCAACATGCAAGGCGTCTACCATTTGGGCGGTGGAGAGGCCATTTCCTGGTACGACTATGCCAAGCTGATTTTCGAGGTAGCCGGAATCTCGCCCGCTCTACAGGCGACGGATGAACGGGAATACCGCACCCCCGCGCGCCGGCCGAAGTTTTCCGCGTTGTCAAACGGCAAATTGGAAGCGGCCGGCATCGCACCCATGCCAAAATTCCGCGACGCGGTGCGCGATTATCTCGAAGCGCGAAACCACGCTATTGCCCATCGTTCTTCGTAGCGTAGTATCCGGCGCGAGCTTGCACGTGGTAATCGGGATTGTCCGTTTTGATTTCAATATGGCGGAAACTGCCATCGCGTACAGCGTTGGTAGGCGTGTAGCCAATCGAATACTGATTGCGCAATTCTTCCTGAATTTCTTTGAACACTTCGTTCAGCGGATGTTTATTGCTAACGCTGAAGACGTGTCCACCAGTCTCATCAGAGATTTTCTTTAAAGCTCCTTCATCGCCTCCGCCGCCCAGCGAAAATCCGCCGCGGCTATAAAACGCGCGGTCGACATAAAATATGCTGAAAACGATGGCGTCCGATTTCTGGGCAACCTCAATGGCGTTCTTGATGGTGTAAGTGCTGCCCTCGTCCTCACCGTCGGTGATCAGGATCAACGCCTTGCGACCCACTTCGTTCTTGAGTTTGTCGGTGGATGCCAGATAAACGGCGTCGTAGAGCAGCGTTCCTTTCGGTGTACCGTAGGTGGGGACAGGGCCGGTGTTAACCGGAATGGGACTGCGGCCGATCCGCGGTGACTGGCCATCGCCTCGCAAGTCCCGCAGGCCCGCAATCAATTGCTTCGGAGAATTGGTGAAGTCTTCAAGCAGTTCCGTATCCTTACCAAACGAAATGAGGAATGCCTGATCCTTAGGCCGAATCACGCTCGAAAAGAACTGCGACGCCGCTTCGCGTTCAATATCGATGAGCCTTTCCTGGCTGGCGCTAATGTCGATGAGGAGACCGAGCGTGAGGGGCAGATCCGTTTCACGCGAAAAACGCGAAATGGTCTGTTCCTTGCCATCCTCTCGCAGCGTGAAGTTGTTCTTCTCCAGATTAGGAATGAGCTCACCCTTCTTGGTCTTCACGCTGAAGAGGATGTTCACCAAATCCACATCCACTTTAATGACGGGCTCTTGCGGTTCTTGTGCGGGGGCGGCGGCCGGTTGTTGCGCCGGAGCTAGCATGGCTAGCGCTGCTATGGCGGCCAGGGAGGTTGGGAAAAATCTGCGCATCTCGTTATGATTATCTTTCAAATGAAAGCTGCCGTTGCTCACCTTCGCCGCGCCGATCCCGTGATGGCCAAAATCATCGAGCGCGTCGGACCCTGCAAACTGGCCCCGCTTCAGCCAACTTTCGAGACGCTTGCCAGATCGATTACGTTCCAGCAGCTTCACGGAAAAGCTGCCAGTACGATCTTCGGGCGCCTGCAAAACGCTGTGGGCCCGAACTTTAGCGCCACGGCTTTCCTGAAAGTAGAGCCCGAAACGTTGCGAGCGTGCGGCTTATCGCGCCAGAAGCTGGCATCCCTGACCGACCTCGCCGAGCATGTGGTGCGACGCCGCATCAACTTTAAGAAGCTACCCGACCTTGCTAACGATGAAGTGCTCGAGGCGCTCACCCAGGTGCGCGGCGTGGGCGTTTGGACCGCGCAGATTTTCTTGATGTTTGCGCTGCAGCGTCCGAATGTTCTCCCGCTCGGCGATTTTGGGATTCGCAACGCGGTGCGCCAGGCGTATGGCCTGAAGGCAATGCCGACGCCGGCGGAATTGCAGCAAATTGCCCGGCCGTGGCATCCGTACTGCACGGTGGCGAGCTGGTATCTGTGGCGCAGTCTGGATGGGGCGGCAGACTTGAAATGAAGTCGGCGCTTTCCGCCAAACGCGTCAATTGCCGGGTCATCGCGAACTCATGAGCCATCCTCGGCGGCAACGGAGGAGATTGACCGCGATCCCCTCCCGCCAGGTATTCGCTGTAGAGTTGATGCGTCGCATCGGGTCTTTTCGGCTCGGCATAGTTCGCGAGCGCCCACTGCCAGCCCGTGCTGCCCAACTTCCCCAGCAACGAGCGGTCTTGCGCAAACGCCCGCAACACTGCGACAAAGGAGGCGGCCTCTGCCGCGACCAGCACCCCGTTGGTAAACCAGGCGGCCTTCTCTTCGAGACGCTCCTCACCGGTCACGATGTCCCGCACCCCGCCGACCGCCGTAGAGACGAACGGCCGCGCTGCCGCCATCACCTGGATGAGGGCGGTAATCCAACCAAGCGAACTAATCCGAGCAAGCCAACGAAATCGGCTCGCCCCCCCGGCCGCTTGTGGAGCGCTGGCGCGGTCCGCCAACGATAACGAAAACCCTCCTGCCACGCTCAAAACCCCTAGCCGAGCCGCGCGCGCCAGCAAGCGTTCCTTCTGCCCGGAACGGTTTTTCAACGCAGCGCCACCCGCGCCAAAGCTCGTCACTACGCTAAGAATGCGCAGCGATTCGCCGATAGCCGGCCCTTGTTCGCGCGTTGCTAATCCGTTTGCCTGCGTGTTCGACATAGTGGGCCGCAGATTTACTTCAACCCGAATGACCCTCGCTACGCAGATGCGGTGAACCCCCGCCACCCAGCGCCAACTCGCCTTCACCCGCCGATTTCAGCGCAAGCCCCAGCTTCACAAGACTGTCAGTCACCGTACGCTCATACACATCCTTGCTGACGGCATATTCGGGCACCAGCAGTTGGAGTTCCGCCACCAGCGCGCGGGCGTTACGCTCCTCGCAGCACTGACGAAGCCTGCGCAAATGGAACGACAGTCCCTCCGGCAGCAGGCCCGAACCGGCAAAGCTCTTGATCTTCTCATGCGGCGTGCTCAAAACAGTTTCGTCAGCCATATTAATTTCCTCTCGCAACTTTTCGCCCGGTCGAATGCCCGTGAATTGAACCTTTATGTCCACATCCGGCCTCAACCCCGACAACCGGATGAGTTGCCGCGCGAGGTCGACAATTTTGACCGGTTCACCCATTTCCAAAACGAAGATCTCTCCCCCTCGGCCCATCGTGCAAGCCTGCAGAACCAGTTGCGAGGCCTCCGGTATGGTCATGAAAAACCGTTCCATATCGGGGTGCGTCACCGTCACCGGTCCGCCCGCCGCAATCTGCCTTTTGAAGATCGGCAACACGCTGCCGTTGCTCCCCAGCACATTCCCAAAACGGACCGAGACGAAGCGGGTCCGGCTATTCTGCTGCGACCGCACCACTAGCTCGGCGACGCGTTTTGTTGTGCCCATCATGTTCGTCGGATTCACCGCCTTGTCCGAAGAAATCATGACAAAATCCTCCACGCCATACTCCGCAGCGGCAAGCGCCGCGTTGTGAGTCCCAAAAACGTTGTTTTCGACCGCTTCGAAGATGTGTTTCTCCATCAGCGGCACATGCTTATAAGCGGCGGCGTGGAAGACCAAGCTGGGGGTGTACTCAGCGAATATATCTCGCACGCGCGTTAGGTTCTGTACGTTGCCTACCTCCGGACAGAACGTAAGAGCGGGAAACGCCTCGTTCATCTCGCTCTCCAAAAAGAAAAGCGCTGTCTCCGATAATTCAAACGCCACCAACTTCGCAGGACCATAACGCGCCGCCTGACGGCAGAGCTCCGACCCAATCGAGCCGGCCGCACCCGTGACCAATACCACCTGTCCGGCGATCTTCGCCAGTATCCCGGCATCGTCTAAACGCACTGTGCATCGTCCGAGCAAATCCTCCACCGCCACTTCCCGAAGTTCCTTGCTTGGCGAATGGCCACGCAGAATCTCCGCCAAAGAAGGCATGGTGCGAAAAGCCACCCCGGCTTCCTGGCAAAGGCCCGTAATGCGCAGCATCTGCGAACTATCGGCAGATGGAATCGCAATCAGCACTCTTTGAATGTTGTGCTCCAAAACCAGCCGTTTTAGATCCTCGCCTCGCCCTAAAGTCCGCACGCCTTGGGTGAATTGCTGCCGGTGCTTCATATCGTCGACAAATCCGCAAATCTCGTAACCAAACTTGGGATTGCGGCGCGATTCTTGCAGCAATAAGATTCCCGCTTCACCTGCTCCGTAGATCAAGGCGCGTATTGGGTTCGAGCGTTGCGCGTAGGCGGCATACTCGATTGCCATCTTGGCCACCACCCGCGTGCCGGCCGTCAGCAGGATACAAAGCGCAAGGTCGAGCACCACGATCGAACGGGCAAACGGAACGGGGCACCATGCAGTCAATACGCCAAAAGCAAGGGCCGATCCGAAGGCGTTCGCGCCCACCAGCCGCGCCAAATCCGCTATCGAGAAATGGCGCCAAGCCGCGAGTGTGTTGAGGCAATAGAAAGCGAATGGCTTACTGACACTCCAAGCGCCCATCCCCCACGCCACGCAAACCGCTTGGTCCGGCGGAATTTTGAAGTCAAAACGCAGCAGAAACGCGCCCAATCCCGCCAGCCCGGCCAACAAAATGTGCAGCATCACTACGAAAGCAAGCAGGTCTCCGCGCCGGCCCAATAAAGGCAACTGAGGCGACAACAGAGGCTGCAAAATCCGAGTCATATCCAAGTTCTTCGGTGCTAAACCGCCAGCGCTTTATCGAATGTTCACCGGAGTATCCCTAGAAGCGCAAAGGGCTCGAGTGCGCGCCTCCAAACAGGAAAGGAACTCACTGATACTTAGGGCGCGCTTCACACCGTGCCCGTCTTGCGCGACCTCCTTAAATGAGTGCCACTGACTTCCGGGACTGCTCTACATTTCTTTCTTCCGTCCCGGCACCCAGGTAGCAGGCGCTAACCACGAGCGGTCCCGTTGCCACCAAAAACCAAAATGGCCCCGCCTGCGGCCACCGCGACGCGCAAAGCGCCAGGGGTGCCAACCACAACAGGTTCACGATCAGATATGCCTTAGTCGTTTTACCGTGCCCCCACCCGCGACTGACACGCTGATAGGCGTGACTTCTATGCGCTTCCCAAGCCCGCTTGCCGGCCGCAATGCGGCGCAGGAGCGTGACGGTGGAATCGGCCAAGAATGTACCCAACAAAATGAGCCACACCCATAAATGAGTCGGCTCTCGGACGATATCGGCCAAAAGCAATGCTCCGAAAGTCACGCCAATGTAGCCGCTGCCCACGTCACCCATAAAAATTCGCGCCGGCGCCCAGTTCAGCGGAAGGAAACCCGCGGCTGCGGCCGCCACCGCAAAGCAGGCGTAAACCAAATCGCGATCTCCCGAGGGGTATAGCAAAACGCCGCGGGCACCCATCACAAACACGCATTCGGCGGCCACCAGGCCGTCTATGCCGTCCATGAAATTCGTTAGATTGATGAGCCAGACCAAGGCGATCACACTCGCGAAAGCCAGATATGTCGAATTGATTTCGAAGAGTAAGAGATCCCGCGGCCGTGGTGTGCCAATCAGCCAAACGAGCACGCCCGCCACTGCCATTTGGCCGGCGAAACGTAGCCCGGGATGGAGCGAACGATGATCGTCCCAGAACCCAACCCCGGCCGCCAAAGAGCCCGCAACCAAGATCGCCAGGCCTAAATCGCCGGGTACTCGGCCACTCATGACTCCCACCCCGACCGCCACGAGCGATGAAAATACAATAGCCACGCCGCCTCCTCGCGGCGTCGGCGCAGAGTGCGAACTCCTTTCGTTCGGCACATCGATCATTTGCACCCAGCGGCAATATCCCAACATCGCGCGTGTGAGCAGATAGGAAGCCGCGCCGACCAAAACAAGCGGAATCAGGCTATTCACGTCTTACGCTAGCCCCGTCTTGCCGGTTCTCGACATACCATTGCATAGTTCGTTTGAGCGCCTCTTCTGGCGCCACAGGCGCCACCCACCCCAGACGCTCAGTTGCTTTTCTAGTATCCACGACCAACGATTGACAAAGCCGCTGGTAAATATTTCGCGCTCCCAGTAACGCGAGCGTATGCTCCACCAAGAACTGGGGAACAGCATAAACCTTGGCCTTCTTAGCTAATCCCGCCGCCAGGAAAGTGAGCAACTCCGGCGTGGAAAGGGCTGGTTCATCGCCAATCAAGAACGTCTGTCCGGCCGCCGCTGAATGAGTCGCGCAAAGACACAAGAAAGAGCACAGGTTTTCCAGGCTGATGGTGGTGCGGGCATTTCTGATGCCGCCGAGCGGCAGCGGTATCCCGCGATAAAGGCAAGCCAGCAGCGTGGCCATATTTCCTCGAACGTTCGGGCCATAGACTAGGGGAGGCCTAACGATCGTAAACTCAAGGCCGGACGGGGCGGCAACTTCTGCAAGCGCCGCTTCCGCTTCTCGCTTCGATCGTGCGTAGGGATCCACCGGACAGGGCGCGTCAGTCTCCCGAAAGGCCTGACCCGCCCCTGTGACCTCGCCGTTCACTTTGATAGAGCTGATATAAACGAAACGGCGAACCCCGCTCTCCGCCGCGAATCTCGCGACCCGGGCGGTTGCCGCGGCATTAGCACGCCTGAATTCAGCGAGCGGGTCGCGCGCGCGATCCCGCATAACGTGTGCTCGCGCCGCCGCGTGAATCACGACGTCGACTCCGCATAATACCTGCGGCCATCCTTGGAATTCGTTAATATCGCCGGTGGCGCAACTTTCCCATGCGCGATTGACGCTCTTTGCCGCGCAATCCTTTGATTCGCGCACAGTTCCTCGAACCTCAACACCCGACTCAAGGAGGTGTCCGCAGAGAGTTGCGCCCACAAATCCGTTCGCACCAGTGACGAGCACACGCATTTCCGGGAACTCCTAGGAAAAAGACGTCGAAGACCAGGCCTCCTGGCTCACGGCAGGATGAGCCCCAACGTTACTGCATCGCGAATCGCCGCGCAACACTCTTTTCAAACGAACCGCCCCCTTTCGACTGCTTCGCGCGCTGTTACCCTGGCATAGAGATTCTCATGCTCTCTAATGACGTTTGCTAGGTTGTAAACACTCATTTGACTGCGACCGGCCATGCCGATTTTCGCTGCTTCGCCAGGGTTCTCTAACACTGAATCCAGTTGTGATGCGAGTGCCACCTCGTCTCCCGCCGGAAAGAGCAGACCGCCCCCTTCCTTTAGAATGTCCCGTGTTCCGCGTATGTCGGACCCGATGACTGGCACGCCGCATCCCAGCGACTCCATGACGCAACGCGGCAGACCCTCTTGCGCGGAAGGAAGAACTGTGGCGCGGCTGGCTAGAATGTATGGCCGCACATCGCTCTGCACTCCCGCGAAATGGACTCTGCTCCGGATACCTAGTTTGTCCGCCAGCGTGCGCAGCGATTCGCGGTTGGGACCATCGCCTACTAGCATGAGATGTGCCGTCCGGTGGTGCATTTGCGCCAGCGCTAGAAGAGCGTCCCGATGCCGCTTTCGATTGATGAACTCGGCTATCATTGTAAAAACTGGCTCGTTCCCTCTCAAACCGAAGGCGTCGCGCAGCGCCTGCACTGCTTGCGGCGTTATGGCATCGGGACGAAAGTGGCTCAGGTCGATACCGATGCCGGGCATGTAGAGCAGACGGTTGCGCGGCACAATCCTCAGTTCCGCCGCAGCTTTCCAATCGGTCGGATTTATTGTAACCAGGCAATCCGTCCATGATCCGGCTAGCTTTTCTAGCTTTGCGAATACCTGGTTTCGAAGCCAGCTGTTAGTTGGGTGGAAATGGAAACCGTGCGCTGTATAAACCACGGCCGGCTTAGGCCGGGCCCCAGGCCAAGCCAGCGCCAAGCGTGTGAGAAAGCCCGGGATCGGGGTATGTACATGAATGATGTCGTATTGGTTATTCGACGTTAGACTACGAACCTTTCGCAAGCCGCAGACATGGCCCGGCAAGTCAAACGGCTCTCGAGACCATCCAATATCATGCACGCGATCGAAATGCGGCTTGCAAGTCTCACATCCGGAGATACCGTGGGCCAGCGCCTCGACCCTCCATCCCAGGGAGCGGAAATGATCCGCATATGGCAGCAAGAAAGCTCTGGTAAATGCCGCCACGTTTGAAACCATTAATAAGCTTCGAGTCATACAGACATCCGTTGGCCGATTGCGGTTTTTGCTCTTTGCCCGTACCATAAAAAAACGCCGCTTCGCAGTTTCGACCCGAAAGGAAGCATTGGCCCGACCGCCGCATCGCTTCGAAGTTCATCACCCCACGAACTTTTCTGCCAAGTGCCATTTCCCTCCTTCGCGATCCTCTTTTCTCAGGAACCGTTGCAACACCCATCCCTTGTTTACCGGCGCGCGCTGATCGTGGCACGGGCGGTGCTCCGTCCCAAAGACGTCGCTATACGGTACTGGTTGAGGGTAGCTTGCCACACGTCCTCCGGGCGAAAATCACGCAAGACTCGCTCTCGGGCGCTAATTCCGTGTCGCCGGCGCAGATCTGGCCTATTCAAGTAAATCCTGAGAGCGTCAGTCAACGCAATGCAGTCACCAGCGGCTACCAGCGTGCCGGTGACTCCATCGACAATGGCATCCACGCATCCCACGCTGCGGAAGGCTACCGTCGGCACCGCCATCGCCGCGGATTCCAAAATGACTTTCGGTAGACCTTCGCGGTAACTGGGTAGCACAAATACATCGAGACAGGCGTAGAATTCGGGCATGTCTTTGCAGTGGCCTAGCATCCTCACTCGCGGATCCCTTTCCAGGCATCTAAGAATCCTTGTGGGTACCGCATCGCGCAACTCCGGCTGTCCGGCAATAACCAGATAACCGTTTGGGAATTCATCGCGTAATTGTTCCCATGATCGATAGAGGTCCATTACGCCTTTATCTCTCACCAATCTGCCGGCAAAACCAATGACAAGATCGCTTTCCGACAGCCCAAGCGAGCGGCGTCTCCGCACATTCTCATCAGCCGCCGGGAAGAACTGATTCACGTCTACCCCATTCGAGCTTCCATTACCGAGCACTTTGATGCGGCCAGCCGAACACAGGCCGTCTTTCACGGCCATGTCGGCGACCGACTGGCTGACCGCAAATAAATCGGTAGCCAGCATAGAAGGAACCCTGGTCGACCATCTAAGAATTGTTCTGACAAAGCCCATCGCGGTCGAGTGCGGCAGCCCGTGGAGATGGACGATCCGGCAAGGCACTCCCGCGAGCCAAGCGGCAATGGTGGCCACCAGGTTCGCTTTGGGTGTGTGCGTGTGTACGATATTGGGCCGTTCACGCCGGAATATCCTAAAGAGTTGCGTCACGGCGATCGCGTCGCGGAGCGGCGATACCGTTCGCGTCATTCGTACCGCATGAGTCGTAACCTGCTCAGACTCACCGAAAAACTCCAGTTCGCACCCGGGACTGGAAACAGCGTGTATCTCAACTCCATGGCTCTGGATGAAGGCTGCTTGTCGCTTCAAGAAACACAGACTCTCCGGTGTTGTCAGGACGTGAATTACTTTCATGACTCCGATTCAGGCTCTTATGTGTTGTCCTGTTCCTCTAAATCGGATCTCAGACATTTTTACTTTAGGATTTTAGCCTCGAACTTCTTCGTGGCCGATAAGGAGAGAATACTTTGGCAACCGTGGCACTAAATACTCGTTGGCGCGGTCTCCCAGCAATACCCGCATCTTGTGGGCTATTGGCTCGGATGTGACTGATGGGGGCGAAGCCCGCCCAACAATCGGCTGAAACAAAACAATGACCGACTCGGAGCGGGGAGCGTCAGCGACCTAGGTTGGCCTTTTTTCCTCCGCTCGCTTGCCACGCCAGCGGCCCACCAATGATAATGAAAACCCTGCGACACCCGAATTTCGTTGAACCCCGAAATCGGCGAAGCACCCAAGTTTATCAATGGTAGAACAAAGCCCAGAGCCAGAAAGCGGAGCGAATGCCCTTCGCGAAAGCGCTCCAATCGCAGTTCACTCCGGAACCTCCATTCTCGAGGTAATCCTTGTTCTTGCGAACCGTAAATGGCTCATTCTTGTCGTCACTCTGCTGGTGACCGGCGCCGCAGCGGCCCGCGTCCACTTCATGCCGAACTCCTTCAAAGCGCAGGCCGTGATTCTTCCGCCTCAACAGCAGCAGTCGTCGCTGGCGGCCCTCGCGTCCGGGGCTCTCGGCAGTCTCGCAGGAGCCGTGAAAACCCCCGGCGACTTGTATATTGGGATGCTGAAGAGCCGCGCCGTCATGGGTGGTGTTGTCGCCCGCTTCCATCTCCAGGACGTCTATCAGCAGAAATTTTCTTCCGACGCCCAGCGCACGCTCGCTAGGCACGCATTTTTCGTAACTGGAAAAGACTCCCTCATCGCTATTTCGGTTGAGGATCACGACCCCAAACGCGCGGCCGCCCTGGCAAACGGGTTTGTCGATGGGCTCTACGACCTGACTTCGCGACTGGCCCTCACGGGCGCCTCCCAACGACGGCTCTTTTTCGAGCAGGAACTGCGAAAGGAAAGGGATAATCTCAGTGACGCGGAGGTGGGTCTCACCAAAGTGCAACGAGCAACCGGGCTCCTATTGCCAGCAGGCCAAGAGTCGGTGCTCATTGGGTCGACGGCGCGCTTGCACGCCGACATTGCGGGCCGTGAGGTAGCCCTGCAAGCGGCGGAGGCGTATGCGACTGAGGAAAACCCGCAAATTCAGATTCTGCAACGTGAGATCGCGGCCATGCGCGCGCAACTCAAATACCTGGAAACCAAAGACGGCACCGGATCGAGCTTTGAAATTACCGCTGCCAAGCTGCCCGAGGCCGCGCTCGGATACACGCGCCAGGTACGCGATCTCAAGTATCACGAGACGCTCTATGAACTGCTGGCGAAACAGTACGAGGCCGCGCGGCTCGACGAGTCCAGACAAGCGCCATTAATTCAAGTGATAGATCGGGCCACCGTGCCGGACAGAAGGTCCGGACCACCGCGTAGGCTAATCGTTTTGTGCGCGGGGCTGCTCTCATTTATACTGAGCTCGCTGTACGTTTATATCGGTCGCACCGTCAAGACGTTTTGTTCAGATCCGGAGCACGCCCGGAGCCTCGCAACATTCCGCTCAGCACTGTGGTCCCGCCGCTAAGCAACGCCACTTGGTTCTCCTGGCTCCCCACACCTCAAGCGAAGAAAATCGCCGAAACGGAGCCGGAAGCGTGAGCGACCTAGACTATCTTGGCCTTTCAACAGAGCACGGTTGACAATTTTCACGTAGAACCCGGGCCGAGCCGGGAAAACCAAGTGACATTGGGCATTCAGCCTGCCTGGACTTTTGCCACACGCTGCTAGAGAACTCCAGCCCCGCAACCTCCCCATGATCGTGAACTCATACGCCGTCCCGCCCACTCTCCCCGCTGCCGATTTCGATCTGATCCTCGAAGCGGGTCGGGCAGAAAAACACTACTGGCTTGACCTATGGCGATACCGCGAACTCTTCATCATCCTTGCCTTGCGCGACATCTCCGTGCGCTACAAACAAACGATGATCGGTGCGGCCTGGGCCCTGATCCAGCCCGTCCTCACAATGATTATCATGACCATCGTCTTCGGCAAAGTGGCTGGACTCCATTCCGATGGAAAGGCGCCTTACTCAATCATGGTCTTCGCCGCCATGCTCCCGTGGATGTTCTTCAGCTCGGCACTCTCCTCCGCCAGTCAGAGCATGGTGGGCAATGCCAACCTGATCTCAAAAGTTTATTTTCCCCGCCTGATCATACCCGCAAGCTCGATCGTAACCTGCTTCGCCGACTTTCTCATTTCCCTCCTGTTGCTGATTGGCATGATGATCTGGTACCGCTTCCCGCCGCCATGGAACATCCTCGCGCTTCCGATATTTGTCGCAATCACTTTTCTTGCGGCCCTCGGGCCGGGGCTTTTCATTACCGCGCTCAACGTCAAGTATCGGGATTTTCGCTATGTAATACCGTTCCTGATCCAGTTCGGCCTTTACGCCAGCCCGGTTGGTTTCAGCAGCACGGTCATTCGCGAAAAATTGGGCGAGACACTTTTCCTTCTCTATTCCCTAAACCCGATGGTCGGCGTCATCGACGGCTTCCGCTGGGCTATTCTCGGCAGCAACTCTCCCCTCGATTTTCCCAGCTTGCTGCTTTCGTTATCGGTCGTCGTCCTATTCCTTTTCCTGGGTATCGCGTACTTCAGAAAGACTGAAAAGAGCTTCGCCGACATCATCTAAGTTTCCCTCCCAAATATGAGCAATCACGCTGTCATCTCTGTCGAAAATCTCGGCAAAGTGTACAGCATTAACCATCGGGCAGAACGCCAACGTTATGTCGCTATGCGCGACGTCCTCGCCAATAAGTTCAAAGGATTATTCCATCCCCGAAGCCGAAGCCCCAATCGAACGCGCCGCAAAGAAGACTTCTGGGCGCTGAGAAATGTCAGCTTCGAGATAAAACAAGGCGAAGTCGTCGGCATCATCGGACGCAACGGCGCGGGCAAAAGCACGTTGCTGAAGATTCTCAGCCGCATCACCGAACCGTCCGAAGGCCGCGTACGCATCAAAGGCCGGGTAGCGAGCCTGCTTGAGGTGGGTACCGGCTTCCACCCCGAACTCACGGGACGAGAAAATATTTTCCTCAACGGTGCAATCCTCGGGATGAGCCGCGCGGAGATAAGCAAGAAGTTCCACGAAATCGTGGCTTTCGCCGGCGTGGAAACATTCCTGGATACGCCGGTCAAGCATTTCAGCAGCGGGATGTATGTACGCTTAGCCTTCGCGGTGGCCGCGCATCTGGAGCCGGAAATCCTGGTTGTCGATGAAGTGCTTGCGGTCGGTGACAGCGAGTTTCAAAAGAGATGCCTCGGCAAAATGCACGACGTGAGCCGCGCTGGTCGCACCGTATTATTTGTGAGTCACAACATGTCAGCGGTCAAGAGCTTGACACACCGTGGGATCGTGCTCAATCGTGGTGCCATCCTCTTTAATGGCGCTACCGGGACTGCTCTGCAAACGTATGTGCAACTAACGAATACAGCTGCCGCCAACGAAAGGAACTGGGGACATGGAGCCTATACAACGATTCGCGCTGTTCGGCTGCTGGACGCGCACGGTGAGCCAGCCTCGCAATACTTCCCGGGTGAAGACTTCAACATTGAAGTGGAACTGGAAACAGACGGCAGCAGCGGGATGTCCCTAGAAGTCTTTCTTTGCGACGCCACAAGAGCCCGTATTGGTATTGCGTCTTTATATCAATTCGACCGGCAGACGCTTCCGTCTCGACCTGGCGTTTATATTTGCGCTCTGCCGCTTGCGCCCATGTGGCTCGCGTCCGGCAGCTACGCCCTGGAAGTGGCGACCTCAGTGGCGAACGTGGCCTGGGACCACCAGGTCGATTCCGCATTCGAGTTCGACGTACCGTTCTCAAACCCCTTGGGAAGCCTTTTAGACTTCAAGCAGAGCTACGGATTCGGCGCATTTGCCCTGGCGTCGCTGCGACCGCCCAGCTTCCGTCACATCTCGCGCGGACAAAGCGATGCCGATCTAATATCAGATGAAGAGACTTATACACAGCCTTCTCCGATCACGGGGATATGACATCATTCGCGCAAACAAGGTCGAACCGAGCGCCTTGGCTGAGATCCGTAAGATCTTCAATGGCTGCCCTCCGACAATTCTGTTTGACGTCGGCGCCAACGAAGGGCAAACCGCTATCGGTTTTTCGTCAGCATTTCCGCAGGCCATTATCCATTCATTCGAACCGTTTCACGACGCGTTTCTTCAGCTGCAAAAGCTTGCATCGAGGCAACCGCGGATTCGCCCTGTGAAACTCGCCCTAGGCGATAAGATCGGCAGTCATGAGTTTTGTTTGAATACCACTTCGGTCACTAATTCACTGTTGCCTGCGGAGCCTGAGGCACGGAGCATGATTGATCCGAGAAGCACCACGGAGGTCCAGGTCTCGACCATTGATGAGTACTGCCGGGAAACGGGTATCCATTCGGTCGACATTCTCAAGATTGACACACAAGGCTACGATCTGAAGGTTTTGCAAGGGAGCGAGCGTCTAATCGCCGCCAACCAAGTCGCAGTTGTTTTTGCGGAAGTGCTCTTTGTGCCCCTATATGTTGGACAGGCTTATTTCCACCACATCTATGAGCACCTCGCGGGAAGGGGGTTTTGGCTGGTTGGTCTCTATGACGTAGAAGTCAATGTCCGCAAATACGCATCTTGGGCGAACGCGTTGTTCGTGAGTCCAGAAGGATTGAGGAAAATGCAGAGGGCTTGAAGAGTGATCTATTGCGATTTGCCATAGCCCGGGTTTTTTCTTTGACTTTAGTTTGTGTGCCTATTGGAGGATGATTTAACTGCTCAAAGATGAGAAAGACATGATGCTTCGACAAAAAATAATAGGCATTCTGGATAGGCGCGTAAATAACATGATCCTGGCCAGAAAGGATGGACGGCGAATTCCGCTTTGGATGATCAAATCGGCTGTCGCTGCGCCTCTGGCGAGTGCGCGTCACTGGAAATCGCGTATTGACGAGGTGCTGCGTGCGCCAGACAATGTGTATATCCCGCGGACAAGGGACGCAGGATCCATCCGTAATGGTTTTCAAATAATGCACAACGGTGTCAGGGTGCGTGTTGGGCAGTATTACGGCACCCCGATTCAACTTATGCTCAGCGAAAACCGGGGCGTCCATGAACCGCAGGAGGAGCGGGTCTTTGGTGAAGTCTTGAAGCATATTCGGCCGGGCGGCGTTATGGTGGAACTTGGGGCATATTGGGGATTCTACTCACTTTGGTTTCAGGCCGGCGTCGACGAGGCCAGATCGTATTTGGTCGAGCCGGACCCGGTCAACCTACAGGTTGGAAGGGATAATTTCGCGGCAAACAACAAGGTCGGCACATTTATCCAGGCCTTCGTGGGGGCTGCTGAGAAGGATGCGGGTAGCGGACGGCGAGTTTTGTCAGTCGACGCCTTAGTAAATGAACACAAGATTGACCACATAGACATCCTTCACAGTGACATTCAAGGCGCCGAACACGAGATGTTACTAGGGGCGAGGAAGAGCCTGCGAGCGGGTCTAATTGACTACCTCTTTATATCCACACACTCGAACAAGTTGCACTCCGCTTGCACAGATCTCCTAGATGAAATGGATTTCGCTCTTCTTGCTGAAGCAAACCTGGATGACTCATATTCCTTCGATGGCGTCATCGCCGCGAAAGCACCGCACGTTCAAGGGCCAGATCTGATCGCGATTGCCCTGAAGTCGAAACAAAGCGCGCGCTGCGAAGGGGTACCGGCGAGGTCGATTTTCCGTTAAGAACGAAATAATTGTGGATTACACCACCTGCCAACGACCGGAAACGGCGCGCTGGTTCCACTGGAAGGACTTTGGAACGTGGACCTAGGCACACCACTTCGGGTGATTCGGGCGCTCCCCACGCGCGACGGGCGAGCTAATTACAGAAACGCATTCCATTTAAAGCGGTGGGACTTTGCGAAGCGTCTTTACGGCGACAGGGGAGTTCCGGGAAGAATTCTTGGAAAGATTCCAATTGTCTTGAATCCCCGAGACAACGTCGTCTCACGGCCTATTTTTTTGAGCGGCGCATTCGAAGAGGCGGAGTTGAACTTCATCTCCGGAACTCTAAAGCCCGGGATGGTAGCCGCCGACATTGGCGCTAACATTGGCGTGCATACTCTGGTCATGGCGACAGCAGTTGGCGCGTCAGGATCAGTCCACGCCTTTGAGCCATCAGCCGCATTTGCTTGGCTAAGAAGGAATATTCGCCGCAATAGCTTTGAGCAGGTAGTCATTGGCAACGAAATGGCGATAGGCTCACAGACGGGCACGATCAAGCTCAACAAATGTACAGAAGGCAACGAAGCATTCACTTCTTCGTCCGAACCGCTATTCGGAAGCTGCCACGAGACGTTTGAATCAAGAGCTATAACGCTCGATGAGTACGCACAGTCAAACCATGTCCTTAAGTTTGACCTCGTCAAAATCGACGTCGAGGGTCACGAGCTGCAAGTATTTGAGGGGTGCGAAAAGCTTTTCGCGAGGCGCGCCATCCGCTGCATAATGTTCGAAGTAAACAATACATGCCTGAAAAGGGCAGGCACAACTTCCTCGAGACTAGTCACGCTCCTTCGCGAAAGAAACTTCGCCCTTCACATTCTGGATAACGGCGGCGCGCTTAAGACGTGCCCGGGGGAGCCAGGGGGCGACTGGACAACAATCATCGCATCCCAAGCCCCAATCGTGAGCGCGTTCAGCTCGCATATCTAACCCGCTCAATGAACTTCGATTTCTACCTATCGGAAATGTGGGTATCAGACCGCCACGGCGGCGGCTTGACGCTACAAAGGATTCTAGGCACAGACCTTGATCGAATTGACTGCTTCGTCCAGCCAGCCCCGTTTAGAAGGGCGAATCCGGGCGACAATCTATTCGAGTCCAGATCTTTGCAGCTCCCGGGTTGGGAACGAAGCGAGATGGTGCGAACCTTACTCAGACGGCTGACGTGCAATCGGCTATACCAAACGAATGTGCTGACGCGAGTGCATGCCCGTAAGCTCGCTGCTCAACTCTCAAAGCGATTTCGGGACAAGCCGATCATTCGCGGGTTAGTCTGCCCGCAGGGGCTCGCCTCCTTGTACTGCCTAGACGCTTTATCAGGTTTTTCGGAAATCGAATACGCCACGTGGTTTATGGATGATCACCTTGTCAGATGGGACGGAAGCAAATGGAGCTACCGCAAAGGCGTGGAAGAACTTCTTCGAAGACACTTAAGCCGCGCAAGGGCCATTTTTACAATCAGTCCGGCTATGCAGTCCTTCTTTTCTTCCCGATTCGGCGTGGAGTCGGAAGTACTATTTGGGCCTGCCGAGGCCCCAGGCAATCCCGTGTGGCGAAGACCAAATCCAGACAAAACGGTTCGACTTGGCTATTTCGGAGGCCTTCACCCCTGGCAGACCGATGCCCTCAGGATTGTAGCTGAGCGGGTTGAGGCATTGGACGCCGTACTGGATATCTACAGCGCTTCTCAATGGCACCCTTCATTCTTAAAACATCCGGGCGTTGCCTTCCGCGGACCCCTTGCTCCACAAGAGGTCAGAGCGACGATGCCAAGCTACGATGCTGTCGTTCTTCCGGTGAGTTTCGAGCCTCGATCCAGGCACCTCTCGGAATTCAACATAGCTACCAAAATGAGCGACTGCCTGTCGAGCGGCACGCTAACGCTACTATTCGCACCGCCGTATGCCGTTATGTCCAGGATTCTCCAAGCCGAGAAGGCCGCGGTTGTCGTGGCTGAGAACTCCCTCGCCGCCTTGCAGGATGCCATCGGAAGAATTCGCGCTGGAACCGGCCGCGCCGAGATCCTTCGTGCCGCCACTCGGTACGTTGAGCGGGCGCTTTCCCCGCAAGCTATGCGGAGAGTTTGGAAACGCGGCATATCCGATCGCGAAATCCCAATCCTCCCTACCGGCTGAGGACGAAGCTACTCATGCGGTGCGCCGGACAGCACCCGCCCGGATAACCCCGCGTTCCAGCTGCCGTGCGCGCCTACGCCTGGCATGAGCAAATAGAGAGAGCCCAAGCCGAGCCTCCAATTAGTACGCTTGGCTTTGCCGCGCAAACAATCCTCGTTACACGAAGACTATTTCAAGATCAACGGGCCAACGAATCTAAGTAGTACTAGTCAGGGTTCCTCCTATTCTTTGCCTCGGCCGCTTCATGTCGCACCCAGTCAGTCATTCCAGAAAACTACAAATTGCAATCGATTGCCGAATACGAGAACCCCGCCAAGGGATAGGAAGCGCAATGCTGGCGTTTGCGAACGCTTTATCGTCCTCTCCTACTCGAGAACAGGAGTATACGTTCATCGTTCGGGAAGATACTGTCGAATGGATCAGGCCTTTTATCTTCGGCCCATGTCGGCTCGCCACGGTTCCGGAGTCGACATTGAGGAGAAGACTTCGTGTTTTGAAACCGCTACATCACATCTGGCTAAGACTAAACGCCATTAAGGCCGTTCGACTCCCCAAATCAAGCGGTTTCGTGGAGTCAAACAGCTTTGATCTCGTTCATTTTCCAACACAGGATGCCTACCTGACCGAATTGCCATCCATCTACCAGCCCTGGGATCTCCAACACTCCCATCACCCCGAATTTTTTTCTAAGACCGAGGTCACGCTTCGCGACAGGTTTTATTCTGCTTTCTGCCAACGAGCTAGGTACGTTTGCGTTCAAACGAACTGGGGGAAACGGGATTTAGTGGAAAACCTCCAAGTGCCAAGTGAGAAAATCGAGGTCATCGGATGGGGTTCCGTTCTAGAGGCGTACAAAACTCCTTCAGCCGTAGCAGTAGGCGCAACCGCTAAGAAATATCGCCTTCCCAGTCAGTTTTTCTTCTATCCGGCTGTAACTTGGCCGCACAAAAATCATGAAGTCATAATTCGAGCATTAGGCATTCTTAAGCGGCAGCACGCGCGCTCGGTCGATGTATACTTCAGTGGGTTGTGCAATCATTTCCGGGCACACCTCGATGCCTTAGCGCTCGACTTGCGAGTTTCCGAACGAGTTCACTTCCTCGGGTTTATCCCTGCTGAGGAGTTGCAGTCGCTTTTCGCTCAGGCGACCGCGCTTGTCTTCGCAAGTAAATTTGAAGGTTTCGGCCTGCCCATTCTAGAGTCGTTTCAGTCTCGCCTTCCGGTTCTTTGCTCTAACGCAACAGTTCTGCCAGAGGTGGCGCAAGATGGCGCCCTCTATTTCGACCCGGATTCACCAACTGAACTCGCGGGACGGATGAAGCAAATCCTGGACGACGTAGAACTGCGCAAACGGCTCGTAGAGCAAGGTCTCCGCGTCCTTTCCCGATACTCAATCAAAGACACCGCCGCCCGATTCCAAGCCCTTTACGAAAGAACGGCGGCCCGTTCCTCCCGCTACGCTGGGGTCTAGACCTTCTACATTTTCCCGGTGAGGAAGTATCACCTTAGTCGACAGCTGCTAGCCGAGCCGCGACAGCAATGGAGCAGTAATGTCAACGCCAGCGCGATGGGGCCGACTTCAGTCTGCCGCTGGAGTTTGTACATTTGCCGCTGCGCCAGCCCACAACCAAATCGGAGCCCGTGTAGGGCAGAATGGCATTCTGCGGCCGATTGGGAATCGGCCAATTCTCCAGCTACGCCAGAGTCCAAAACCCCGGCGGCTTAAGGAACCGTCGCAGCAGGCGCCGATGAGCCGCGACTGGCGACTCACAAGACGACAAAGGAGTTTAGATGGCATCACCACCGCTCATAACAGTTGTCACTCCCAGTTTCAATCAGGCACGATTCCTTGAGAGAGCAATTCAGTCTGTGCTACTACAAGGCTATCCGGCGCTCGAGTATATGGCCGTAGACGGAGGAAGCACGGACGAAAGTGTTTCGATCATTCAGAAATACTCAGGCGCGCTGACATGGTGGTGCAGTGAACGCGACAAAGGCCAGGCGGACGCCATCGCCAAGGGGTTCGCGCGGGCAACCGGGGAGGTGCTCTGCTGGCTCAACTCGGATGACCTCTTTCTTCCGGGCGCTCTCGAAGCCGTGGGACAGTTCTTCGAGGAACATCCCGACGCCGAAGTGGTAAACGGGGGAGCCTACTACATTGATGAGCATGATCGTCCGCTGCGCATCCTCTCGCAGTGCACCTACACTCGTGGCGTGCGTGCCTCGGAACGCCGCTTTCGCTTTTATGACCCGGATGGCGTGTGGCAAGTGGCGACGTTTTGGCGGCGCTCGGCCTACTCGGCGGTCGGCGGCTTGCGAAACCTAGAATTTTCCATGGATCACGATCTTTTCCTGCGTCTCGCCAGCCGCCAGCGCTTTCGCGTAATTCCGCAATATCTATCGTGCTTTCGGGTCCACCCCGCCAGCAAATCGTCTAACCTTGATCACGTTCGCGTTTCGGACGTACAAGCCATTAGGCGCCGCTATGGCGTACTGGACACCAGCGCGCTCACGCGTATCGCTTTCTATAGTTGGTTTAGAGCCGAAAGTCTCTGCCGCAAGGCGGTCTTACATACAAGGATGCTTCTCGGCTCGGAACGGTTCCCCCCCGCACGCCACGAGCGCAGTCATGACAGCTAACCGCTCGCGGTTCTACAGTATCGCTTCAAGATAACAAATGCGGTTTGATCCGAGGTCGGGCTAGGGCTAGCAGGATAAAATATGGGCGAATTTATTCTTGGCTGTTCCCTCGCGGTAGTTTACGCGGCGCTATTTGTGATCTACTTGCGCTGGTTTATTGCCCACACGCAGGGGATCCGGGGCGCCATCGCGTGGAGTTGCCTCCTGAGAACCCTAATCTTGATTCTATTCCTCTGCTGGGCTCGACCGGCGTACCAAGAACAAATCGGCATAAGCGACGCCGACGGTTATTATGATTCGGCTCTCGAATACCACAACGGGCTAGTAAATGGGCAATGGCAGGAAATCTCCCCTGAACCTGGCTCCGACGCGATGGCATTCATTGGAGCCCTGCTCTATTCGCCGACGCACGCCTCGTTTGAGGTTATGTCCGCGATTTCTGTCCTATTTAGTCTAATCGGAGCGACCTTATTTTGGGCGGCCGTTGTCCTCTGGTGCGGCCCAGTCGCCGCCCGTTTTTTCCTCGTGGGAATGATGTTTTGGCCGTCGCTGCTTTACTGGACAGGCGCTTTCGGCAAGGATAATATCGCATTCCTTGCCATGGCCCTGGTAGCCCACGGCTATAGCCGGCTTTGTCATTCCTCCCAGTTTTGGAGGCCTCTTCCCGAGTTACTCGCGGGCTTGCTTCTCCTTGCTTCGATTCGCATTCACTATGCGCTTGTCGTAGTTGTCTCCCTAGGCGCGGCAGAACTCTACAAGACGTTGGTCGAACAACGCAGCATGAGACGTACAGCGGTCACTCTCGCGGCCATTGTCGTTCTGTCCCCATTATGCTGGCAGGCCGTCCGCAGCGTCATAGCTGCCAATACGGAGAAGTCCGTAGTCGAAGGGTTTAGGGACCTAAGCGAGGTCACGGCCATCGGCGGCTCGGCTGTCGATTCCCTGGAGACGAATTCTGTCTCCGACATGGCGTTGAACTATCCTTCCGGATTTGTGCGCGTCTTATTTCGGCCATGGATTTGGGAAGCGCACAATTCATTCGCTTTTTTGGCTTCGCTAGAAAGCACGCTGCTGCTCCTACTTGCCCTATGGCGCTGGCGCCCTGTATTGCGCAATATACAAAACGCGGCTCGATCCGCCTTTGGAGTCTATTGCCTGGCTATGTTGCTGCTCCTCATATTGTGGAACTCGACCATTTCTAACCTGGGGACAATATCAAGATATAAAACCCTTTTGTTTCCTTATTTGCTCGCGGTCGTCGCTGTCCCGGTAACAAAACGATTAGCGGAGAAGGCGGATAAAAGGTTGCCCCAGGGCACGGTGAGAGAAGACTTCAGCACGATGGCTTCTCCTCCTCAGTTCTAGATGACGGCAATCCACGTTATAGACTCACTTCCTATCGCCGGGGCCGAGATATTGCTGCAAAAGGTTTGTGAAACCCAGCTTGGCTCAAACGTCCGGCCGTCAGTATACGTCTGCAAATCACAGAAAGCAGACCTATCCTCGCGCTTCATCGAAAGCGGGATTCCGCTCTACAAGTCCGGTTGCGGCCAATTGCGATCCCCGATGCAGATTTTGCATCTGGCGAGTCACCTTAGACGATACAAGTACGACATTATTCACGTCCACCTCTTTCCAGCTCAACTCTGGGTCGTACTCGCCGCTCTGCTTGCGCGGAGCACCTGCCCTATTGTCACTACCGAGCATAATACCTGGAATCGGCGTCGTAAGCCCCTATTTAGGGCATTGGATAAATGGATGTATCGGCGGTTTCGCGCCGTCATTTGTATCAGCGATGCAACCATGGCAAACTTGAAGACCTGGATCGGTGCCGATTTGTGTCAATTCTATGTGGTGCTCAACGGGATTGACTTAACGCGCTTCTCGGCTTTGCGGCACTCATCGTCCAGTGAGCGTAGTGAGCCGACAATGCTGTGCGTAGCTAGCCTGTGCGGCAGAAAAGATCATGCCACCCTGTTACATGCGATGTCAAGACTGGAGTCTGGTCGGCTTCTGATTGCCGGAGACGGCGATCTCCGCGATTCCCTCCAAAGGTTAGCCGCCCAGTTGGATATTGCCGGCCGCGTCCACTTTCTCGGTTGCCGCCATGATGTGCCGGAACTAATGGCCTCAGCCGATATATACGTTCAGGCCTCGCGAGTCGAGGGGTTCGGTTTAGCGCCCCTCGAAGCTATGGCCGCCGGATTGCCCGTTATCACCAGCGACGCGCCCGGCATGCGAGAGCTGGTCGAAGGCGCCGGACTGACATTTCCCGTGGGTGACGCCGACGCGCTAGCCGCGCTCATGCGCGAAGTGTCGTCTAGTGCCGATTACCGCGCTCAACTATCCGAGGCAAGTCGGCAACGCGCCTCTCTGTTCTCCATCGATA
>Ga0302325_10006020_pt1 | contig 27420 bp, 23 predicted proteins | sample Palsa_T0_2_FD_201948 | JGI IMG/M metagenome (GOLD analysis project Ga0302325, IMG submission 201948) | Peat permafrost microbial communities from Stordalen Mire near Abisko, Sweden - Palsa_T0_2 | ecosystem: Environmental > Terrestrial > Soil > Palsa > Peat permafrost | place: Sweden: Abisko... | reverse complement strand
GTGTTCGTGGGGGCCGAGTCAAGAGTCCACAGAGTTTAATGACATCGTGCCCATTTGCGAAACTCTATCAAAGATTGCGAGGGGCTGAGCGCAGGCATTTTGCCCCGACTTTACGCGCGACCTTTCCGCAGAACGGAAATTTGACCTTGGAGGGCACAGCCTCAAATCTGATAGATCCTTATCGAGAATAGCCAAACAATGCCTATCACTGCCACACAAACACCGCAATTGCATACTTTGACCTCCGCATCCATGCACCTGGACCCGCTCAAGTTAAATTCAGTGCTGTTCCCTCCGTCACAGCACCCCTACAGTTGCGCCCTGGACTCTTGCGAAATTCTCTCATCCGTGATTAATCTCGTCAAACGCAACCTGCCCGAGTGTTTACAACCTCCCACAATGCGTCATCAAGAAATCGTACCTTCGTCCCGGCGCGGGCGATACTTGGATTATGGCGGCCATCCTCTCCGTCATCCATGCAGGGACGTTGGCGGCTCGTGTCAATATCTTTCCCTCGCACTGGCTGCCTTCTCTTTGTTTTTTACGACGCTCGCCTACTCCTCGACCGGTATGTATGCGAACTCGATTTACATTTGGTTGCCTCTCACTTTGGTCGGCGATGTTGGTGCAGTTTTGGAAGCGCACACCCTCATTTACAAGGACCACGGTCCTCGGATTTCAGAATATATCCAGGATATATTTAAAAGACTTTCTCGTGGTTCAAATGAAGAAGGGAGCGGGACACAGAGTCAGCACGGATTCTAGACTCGGAAGGCTGAGGCAATTAGCCGAGAGCCCACCGTAGAGTTAACAGAGTTTCGATCTCATGATACAGGTATAATCTGCAACGTAGTACGGGGCCTGATTTAGTTAGAAGACAATACGAGGGATATTCTCCCCGTTCCATCCACCAGTGCACCAGTCCTTAGCCAAGAGCCCGATGGAGCGACACAGAGTGGTGGCAGGCCTGGGTTTGACTCGGAACCAAATCTGGAGGGGGAATTTCACGTTGCCGCCTTCAATCTTCACGGAGCCCAAAGGCACGACTATCGAGAAGACAACCCGAATGAGTCTGGCAACAACGAAGTCATCTACTATCTGAGACTAATTACAGAGGGTCGGAAATGGGGCAGCCTCACAAGCAGGCCCCATGGGCCCCAAAGTATTGTCACTTCTTGTTATAATATCCTGGATCCTTTTACTCGGCTTGATTACGCTTCAAATAATTGGTGTTCGTTCAGCCATAACCGGACTCCGAGAAAGTGCAGCAGCCCATCCACAACAGACGTTAATCCCAATGACACGACTAATCCTTCCGGCATGATCTTCGACGGAACCTGCGAGCTAAATTATACCGTCACAATCAATTCACAGGGAACAGGTTGTATTGCGCTTGACGGCGACCAACCGACATGGCTCAAGCGTACAGCAATTGCCATCGTAGCTTTTCAACTTGTACTACAAGCTGTCGATATCTATCTCTTATACCGATTTCGGAATAGCCGCCACAGTTCTGTGCAGCTACGACAGTGTGTACCATGGTCACCGGGGTTTTAGTGTGGGCTGTCTTGACAATCGCTTCTGGGGCGCAGACAACGCATTATCCGCTAGTCAGCGAGGTTATTGCGATCATCGCACCAGCTCAGCCGGATTGTAAAATGCAGCTGGATTCGACGGGTCTTCGGGGAGAAATTATCGCGTGGTCAGACGGAGTTTTCAAGGTTTTTGGAACAGGGTGTAATTAGCCACGTATACTAGTATGGTTACTTAGAAGCGTGCCGTTTCTCGATGAACCAATTACTAAGTCGAATGATTCAACAAAGAGATGTAATGACATTGTCTATCGCACGTGTGGACGACAACCGGGTTATACATATATCTACTAGTAGTAGTACATATTCCATAGCTCCGGATCGAGGTGTTCTTTTACTAGTACTTCTCGGGGGAGGGGCCCCGTGTTTCTCTAATCATTGCCGATTGATAGCCAAAAACGGGGCCTTTTATCACTCCGGAAGGTTACCATGTCTCGTGATTTGCGTTTTCTTCTCTCTGTCTGAGGTATCCGCAAGGCTTCAAACCGACTGGTCTCAGTTATGAACGAAAATAATGGACTGTGGCCTCAGGAACTTGCGGAACGCTTCTATACCGTGGGATGTTCCAACCTAATCCCGGCCAGCGAAAGTGCATGGTAACATTTGTGCAGACTCCAATCCAACCTTCCTTACTTTCAATAGATTCGATTGATTCAACCAACTACATGCCTAATACATCCTCAGGACTGACAGTGAAACTGTTGGGCTCCTCAGCCCGTAGCAAACGAGCCGCTTCCAGATGACCCTGTTGCTCTGCAAGCTGCCATGGTTTCATTCCATGCTTATCCGCGAAATCTCTCGCACCCGACTTCTGTAACAGCACAATCGCGTTGACGTGACCTCCAAAAGCGGCATAATGCAATGGAGTTTGTCCATTCTTGTCATTTACAGAACCGAAGACGGCCCTATCTTTGAGCAAGAGCTTCAGTGCTTCAATATGACCGTTGCTTGCCGCTCGGTGCATCGGTGTCTCCCCGTTGACTGTCCACTTCTTGTTGTCCCAAGGATATGCACCCCCAGCCATGAGAGTTTTCATGACCTCCACGTATCCGTATTCTGCAGCTAAATGAAAGGGGGTGACTCTGTCTGGCTCTATCTGGATGCTGTGACCGAAAAGCTTCATCAAAATAGCGATTGCTTTGGTATGACCGTATCTCGCGGCTACATGCATTGGCCCATGTACGCCGCTTCTTGCCCCTCCGTAGTGATCTACTTCTTTCAGGGTCTTGACAGCGGACATTCTGCTTTCCTCGGCGGCCACAATCATTGGGGTCCGGCCCGCCTCATCCTGAGCTTGAAAATCAGCCCCCTTATCCAACAATATTTTTATCATTCGAATGTCATTGTTCCATGCTGCCATATGTAAAGCTGAGAGCCCCGTCGTGGTCTGTGCAGAAACCAAGGCATGGGACCCAATGTCCAAGAGAAAGATTACCACGTCATGATGCATATTCCAGGTTGCCAAATGCAATGTCGTCCATCCTTCATGATCGGGTTGAGTAATATCCCGCTCCTCCAAAACCAACGATTCTAATGCTTTCAGATTACCAGTACACGCCGCCAAATGCATTTTCAGTTGACCGTCGGTATTATGAACAATAGGACAGTTCGCACTAATCCATATCTTCAAAGCGCATACATTTAGGTCCACTAACCGACGAATTCTATTTATTAATATCTTCCTTTCAAGTAAAACCTACCTCTTCAGTGATTGTTTCATTTCATCATATGAAGTAGTCATCAGCAATTGAGCCTTTGGGTCGAGAAGCGCCAGTCTGTGCCAACTTGGTTTGATATTGAATGCATTCATCCCCGTAACTACCGCCGAAGTGTAGTTTTGACAGACCGCATATAGATTACTTAAGGCCATGAGAGGTGAAGGGTTATTGAGGGACTTCTGACCTCCAGATATGCATTCAGCGATAGCGGTCAATACGTCGTTCTTCTCGCACAGGATGCAGCACATATCATGCCACAGCCAGTAATTTAATGGTTCATGAACCGCGTGGCTGACTGCTCTGTAATCCGATTGATATGCACTATTTTGGGCAGTAATTTCCGACACAGAGGCGTTATTTTCAGTGACTATGTCGCGCAGTTCTGTTGACATTTCTGTTCCGTTAACGACTATCACGATCAGTCGTTGAGAAGAGAAAGGTACCACTGGCCACTAATGAGGAATTCAATCTCATCGGGCCTGTGTGTTCAACGTTGTCAATCGCCGGTGATTGTTTCAGGCCATTCTTAAGCGGAACAGTATCCTTGGAATAACGGTTGAAGTCTTTCAGTAACTGAGTGGCGGAAGGCCTGGACTTCGGACGACTCTTAAGCATGCTGATAATAGTCGATGCCAAAGTTCTCTTGCATTCGCAGCTGAAGCTGTCGTCAAGTTCAACAATCATGTCGTCGTTAGCTGTCCCATATGCAGCCGTGGCGTAGTCGTGGAAGAAAGGTCTGCGACCGACCGACAATTCAAAGAGAATGCATCCCAGTGACCATATGTCTGCTTTGTTGTTGAATGTCGCATTGCCATTTGCTAGTAATTCAGGCGCTCGATAACCAATAGTTCCCCTCGCGTCATTTGATCTCCAGAGGGTACTAGAGTTTCCCTCAGATGCAAATCCGAAATCAGCCAATTTCCAGCATGAATCCTTTCTCGAATAGAGAACTGTCTCATAAGCTGCTACTCCCAGGTGTAACTTACTATTTGCGGGCTTAAGATCTCTGTGGACAACTTTCAGGGAGTGGATATACTTGACACCGTCAGCGAGTTGTTTCATGATGTTCCAGACTTGTTGTTCCCTTAGTGGAGGTTCTCCGTCCTTGATGTAAAAAGGCACCGATTCCGAGGGTGACGGAGGAGTCTTTCGATGTATAAATAGATCAAGATTCAAGGCACATAGCTCCATATCGATGCCGTAAAACTCTGTACATGGTATGTCCCCCAACCCGAGAACCGTGATGACGTTTCTGTGTCTTCCATTGCCACAAACCTTTTTTATAGCCTCTTCCTCAATTCTGATTACTTCCCGCCGGAGTCCACGGACGTCAAGGAGCTTCCGGGCAAAAATCTTCGATACACTAAGTAAGCACTTCAGAGAAGGTATCGTACCTGTTGCGTGGGGACATCGTAAAGCTAACCGTGAGTGAGACACAAGCTTGGAGACGCACCTCATGGACCTCGCCGAACCCCCCACGCGCGATAGCCTGCCTGTGTACTACGCTAGAGCTGTCTCCAGTGACATAAGCGAATTCTGGAGCCCGCAGTGTCATCTCAGTGCAGTTGCGCTTGGCCTCTTGAAAGCTGGTTTGGGTGGCCCTTCACGTGAATATTCTGCTATTAACTTTTCTTTGTCCGCCGGAGTATTCCGGGACTCTACCCAGGATATTCGCATAAGCCAAATAGTGTTTTTATTGGCTCTCGCAATATGGCGGAGTTGAAGTTTACTTAGAGGGCAAAAATACTTCAGGATTAGAATCGGAGACTGCGGAGCCGAATAAAGCATAGTTTTGGGATCAATAATCCAAGGCCAATTGATTGATGTCCCTTTGGCGCCGGTCCTCCACTGAGGCAAACATGTGACTTTCGGGCTTGGCGACGACAAAGGGTATTGCAGAAATCATGTGTCGATTTTAAGAGTGGGGCCGGCACTGGTACAAATCCTTATTTCGAACGATTTTTTATTTCGGCCTGTGATGATGGTGAAAGGACGGAACACGTATCCTCCGGCCGAGAATTAGAGTTGCGCTAAGGCGCCCTTAATTTCCGGAATCTCGCTTTAATTGTCTGCGTCCTAAAATAGTCACCTATGTAGGAAGTGCACGTGAAATTTAGACCGCGTGTCCTGGTACTACTTCGCATTTAATGTTCAACTTCACACCATACTCGTTCCATTACCAGCCTTTGACACGTTATTGTACGATGAGAATACGTGCAATTCTTCCGTGCCTTGGGCTTGTTCTTCAGAGCATGCTTTCAAGACATGTCCTTGCTTTCAACTACTCGACCTTTGAGTCCAAATTCCTGTCCGGCGAGTACGGGCTTAGCGGTGCCGTCGATCAGAACGGAAACTCGGTCTCCTCTCTCAACCAAACTCAAGGTCTGCGGTACCAACAGTGCGTAGAAATTTGCGGTGACGGGTATCAGCTTGAAGGATGGACAGGCATCTGTAGCCAGGTGGCGAACTCGCTACTTCCCTGGATTGCTCTCGCTGCTCAGCTTCCATTTTCAACCACAGACAAATGGCAAGACATGTTTACGGTCGTTTTAGTTATTGGTTCACCAATCCTTGCAATGTACTCTTTGCTGTTAAGTTTATTCAATGCGAAGTGGGTAAAGGAGGACTGCGGCCGTGTCGCGAGATCTACATTGCATGGGGAGGGTCATATGAACCATGTTGCGCGAGTGTTGGCTGCATGTCAACATGTCCCGCTGGCGATAAAAGATCAAAGGGCGCTGTGTTGGTCTATTACCGGACAGGAGAATAGGAATTGGTGGGTTAAGCTGGCAGAGATGCTTAAGGATAAAGAGCGAGGATTTCCTGCATCGCTTTGGGCGCAGATCGGGGTTGCTGCCCTCACTTATATATTCACCATCATCGATATTTTTACGAACTCGGAAGGTTACTTCTGTCATGTCCGACTTGCTTATCGTAGACGTCGTAAACGTCACTTTGGCGATAGGAATGATATGGATATGGATTGCGCCGATCGTTTTGGGCTGGTATGCAGTACACACACCGTGCACTCGTCATAGTATCAGGGACGCACTTCGATGCGCATCTCTAGACCTCCACACCCCTCAAGGGCATCCTAGAAGCGAGCCGCTCTCTCAACGAGAAGTCACCAATTCTCGAGACCGATTCCTCGTATGGACGGTCGCCGGTGATGAGGAATATCCAGGTCCCTTCTTCAACTACGCGCGCTGTTTCAGTTGGGTGAATGTGGCAAAATCAGTAATAAGCGCCCACGAGGCAGCCCTCCAGAAGTACGATAGATTCCACAGCCTTTCAACGGATAACCCTCCCGAAGATAATAGATCCAACGAACCCCTTCTCCGGTTCCGCCTTGAACACAGGGAGGAAATGCGACCTGCGCTGAATGGAATGATAAAAGCATTCTTCTGGGCTATCGTCTTCCATGCCATCCCAATGACTATGGCAATGGTTACATGCTATCTGACGCCGGCGGTTGGTTTCGGGTGCTGCTCCCTTCCCGTCGTCCTTGTTCTCGGCGCTTCCTTGGTAGCCGCGGCCTTAATTATCCTCTCGACTATCCTATCCACATTAGGCATGCGGTACGATGGGCGGCGTGGACCTAGAGGAATATTCGGCTATTGGACCTTGGTGGCATCGGCCGCAGTGGCACGTACCGTGGGAAAGATAATCGCTTTTCTCAATGCAATCGCGCTTATTGGTCACTGTCTCTTGACATTTGCTGGGGTTTATAATAATTGTTATTGTAATTCCAGTCGTTTTGGATTACAGAGTTCCGCTTATATCGTATTCTTGAGTGTGGCAGAAACTCAGAGCGACATGTTTGGGACATGGGTTGGATGCTTGATTGCTGCTCTGGTCGGTATCATTTTCTATACATTCTACCTGGTACTATCGGGAAGAGATTTGTTCAAACCTTTGGACTAGTGGTGTGTTTGGAGGATTCTAATGGCCTTTAAATCCCGAGATTTTCAGATGGCTACTAGTGCCAGTATCCCACGTGGAGTAATTTTTGAGTGTTTAGGATAATACAACAGCGTTTAAAATATTCTGCCACTTCAGTCTCTCGAAAGGCTAACCCTGCAGCTGGCTTGATAAATGTGCTTTGATGATGGCCCGCTTCACGATGCCGAACGAGATCTGACACGAAGCCAGTGCCAAACCCTGACGTACGGCCAGTCCTAACTACTACCCAATTGAAACGCCATGGTCCATCAACTAAGAGATCAGGATAGCCATAGCAGCTCAAAGCGCCTTCAGGTACGTACAAAGAAAAAGCAATATTTTCCTGCATGTAGCCACGGGGACACAGATTGCAGCGTCGACTTACAATAAAGAAAGACAAGATTGATTGACTACTAAATCGACCAAACCTACGATGCGTTTTCACATTTACCCTCCCTCGCTATACCATATAATTCCTAGCTCCGACAAATCCGGATCCATTCGTTGATGACCTGCGTCTTGATGCCTTTGTCCGAATAACTTGAAAGAATTTGACAACCTTGATCAAACGAAGACAACATTATGTCGCCAGTCAATCCACCCAAATTGCTCCCAATAATGACAAGCTGTGCTCTTGTCAATTCAAAGTCTACCCCAGATCAGCCACGGTTGATTTAAGGCACAGACATTTCTGTTGCATGGGATATCTTTCCCGAAGTACCAAGCCAATAAGCGCCAAACAATCCACAGCAATCTCGACCGCATGCCATCCCTCGAAGGGCATCTCAACAAATGCGTCTCCCGAAGGTAGCAAGACGACCAATGAATGGATAGATGATACGAGATCCAGTGTCGTCCGGTAGATTCCAGAAGAGTCGGCACCATTCCCAGCAACGCCGCACTTCAACAACAGCTCCAAGAATTCCGACCACAGATTAGCCGCCAGAGTACGTAAATGAGTTCTGTCCCTGCTCGGAGTCAAGGAAGCCTGATCTCTGAGTGTTTCCGCATTTGCGCGCCAATGTTTATAGAACTTCTGGACAAGAAAATCTTTAACTTCGTCCACTTCTCCCGCCGTACAAGATCGATGTAGAGTGATCGTGAAGCGAAGAAATTGAAACTTGAGTTGGATGACGACAAATGACTCCTGCACCCAGCGCGGTTGATCGCGATATCCCGAAAGCCAGAGGACATTCGCAAGCTTCTGCATTTCATCCAAGACTCGTGGTGCGGGATTTGTTTTGAAAAGCCATTGTTCTCCCATAATCCAAATCACTTTCTCCCACATACATTCCAAGAAAAACAATTCCTCCCCTATCGGCGGAGAAGTTTGCATGAGATTCTCCACTGCGAGTTTGAATCCTCCGGCATGTCCGACGACCTCCTCGAAATGTCTCTTGAGCCTGATCCAATACATACAAACCGCAAAACAAGCATACACCACCTCTTCGTATCTCTTCGCAGTGATGGCCTCGCGAGTGGCTTTATAGAAATGTTTCAAGTAGAGTAAATGGTCGTGGTCATAAAGCGCCTGGGATCTGAAATCGTATTGATGTTTGTATAGAGAATAAAGAATACAGCCGTAGCGGACTGATTTAGACGAGAGAATGGGACCGAAGCGACGAAAGAGGTTTTCCCAGAGATGGTGCCCATCGGTACGAGGGAATTGCAAAAGAGTGAATTTGAAGAGGAAGTTTCGTTCCCGAATAGAACGGACATGCGTGTCTTCGAAGACGCTGAGGATTTGATCTGCTGGTCTTTGAGGAGGCCGAGTGATCGGAAGAGTGGTTTGATTCCTGATGGCAGAGACCGATGTTTGACTGTCAATGAGGACGGTGGTACGCGCTTGCCACTCGCTTGCAAGGATTTTGTTTCCGCAAGTTATGCCTTTGCTTATACATTGTGTGCAGGGTGACTCCATCCCAGAATACTCGCACTAAAGTTATCCCGAAAGAAACAAGAGTTCCGTACCTTTAATTTCCATGCGCGACATTGCATGCATCGCGGCTTTCCTTTCTTGCCATGATGGTTATTCCCAGGACATCGTGAGTTTGGACGGCGGGTTCTAATTCTGGCATCAAATCTGGTAACGAGAGAAAATTACGTTGTCTCGTGGCGAACATCAGTCTTGTTCCTCTTTGCCCCATATTCCTTTACTGCGGGTGCGGTCTGAAGCGTCTGTTCAACTTCATGTTGATCTTCTGGGGACACGTCTTCTGGGGATATGGGCGGTGTGGGAAAAGCCTCGAATCTGAAGAAATCAAGGTTGATATCATTCCCACCGTCCCACTCGGGCACACTAGTGCCTTCCCAGGCGGTGACATCGAGGCCATTCTCACTCGAAGTCATAAGAGCGGCGAACATGATTCTCTGGCGACTCTGTGAAAGCTGATTCTTGCCCTTTTATTGTTCTGACATATCCCATTCAATCAGGCGGTGGACGTCGCTAACCAAGGTTTGTTGCGTTGTCGTAGCGGCCGGGGATCAGCCGTGCCGTAAATAGAATCAACCGCGGGAAGTTAAACACGCAATAAAGCTGAGAACGCTCAAATGAACTTTATTTCACCTCTTTTAGCGATGTATCCAATCAAAATTGCCGAACTTATCACGCTGGAAAATTATAAAGTTGCGACGACGCATCGTGTGACATGCCCTGCAACAAGTCGAATGACCGTGTAGCGATATGGCGCTGGAGACGAGCAGAGTTGCCGAAGTTAAACACAACAGTCACGCCATATATAGCAACGTTGTTATTTGGCATGATATAAGTATTCACACGATATACCCTTCCATCAAATCCCCATTGCCCACGTAACTGCCACTTGGTCATCGCCAGGGTAGCCAATCTTCTCCCGCAAAGAAATGGAAAGGCACTCTCTCCTCTCCATCTTTTCGAAAGCACAAATAATACAGCTCCCATCTTTGGACAGGACCCCAGAATGGATACTGCAACCTTGGACCCATTGAATTGCTCTTGGATGCGCCAACTGACAAGACTTCAGAGGATGGTTGTTGAAATGCGTGTGGGAGGCCGGGTGTGCTTTCCCTTGGGAACAGATAGAACTACTGATGAAGACGATTCCAAGTAGGAAGAATACCAGTAAGGTTGCCATTGTGGTTCCCCATCACCAAGAAATAACCTGCCGGAATCCATTCGTGTATTGTTGTGAGTTGTTTTGACCGTCGCTAGAATTGACCGTGATTGCGCGCGAATTCCTTGTCCTTTTATCCATGGGGAATGTTCCACTTGAATTGCGGCATATTCACCGACTCCCATCATACTTCAGTGATGTTTTTCATGCTATGGAGCTACGGTTCGTTGATCTGATTGGCCAAATCGCTAGAAAGGATCCCGAGTCGGTGTCCCGGAATATTATGTCAACTGAGTAAGAGCCTTATCGCGCCTGCTGATTGGTTCAATCGCTACAGAAACCATCTTATTCGGGCAATTGAGGATGTCGGGGTTCCAACGCGGATTGTAATTACCTCAGGAGGGCAAAGGTACTCAATCTTTATCTCTTTGCTTCCTGGACTTACATCAACGCAAGAGTTACGAACAAGAATTTCCGACAAGTGGAACTGTTGCGAGCACGCTCTGCGTTGATCAGGACTCGACAAATAAGGTTGCAAGGTACATAACCTTAGTCAGCGTGACAAAGGTCTAACCCCCACCCGAGCATTCGTCCCTGGTAGCGGAAGCCACAATCAATCTTTTCGCAACACTCTCCCTTCCCGTACTTCAAAGATTGCGCGTTTTTCATACGCCTAGACCTCGGTAAAAACGCCATCCGTTCGTTCCGTTCTCATCCCAGAGTTCCCTTCCGTGATGCGAACCCTCAAGGAGCCTGACTACACCATCGGATGGATATGCGCGCTTCAAATGGAGCTCACCGCCGCGATAGCGATGTTAGATGAACACCATCACCCTTTGCCGCAAGCTCCCGAAGATGACAACTGCTATGTCCTAGGCAAGATCGACAAACACAACATTGTTATGGCATGTCTTCCGCAGGGCGATTATGGCACCAATTCGGCAGCCCACGTGGTAACACAAATGAAACGCAGTTTTCGTTTCATCAAGTTAGGTTTGATGGTCGGGATTGGAGGCGGTGCCCCTGGTCAGGTACCTACTCAACGGCTGGGAGATGTGGTGGTCAGCACTCCAACCGGACAAAGCAGTGGTGTTCTACAGTACGATAAAGGGAAAGATGAGCCGGGTGGGTTTGTGAGGAAGGGATTCATGAATGCACCGCCCTTGGCGTTGCGTACGGCAGTTACTGCAGTCATGTCACAACACTCAGCCGTTGGACACAATACACATTTCTCCGATTACGTGGATTTGGCGAAAAATCAAAACCTACCTCCCGAGTTCACATATCCAACCGGAGAAGTCGATCAGTTATTCATGTCAGATTATCCTCACGTCGCCAAAGCCGCGACTTGCGAAACCTGCGATCACAGTAAAATCGTGATACGCGATCCGCGAGACAGCAAACCCGTAGTACATTACGGGACCATTGCGTCGGGAAACATGGTTATGAAAAACAGTATCAAGAGGGATGAGCTAGCGGCGAAATACGGCTTAATGTGTTTCGAAATGGAGGCAGCGGGGTTGATGAATACTTTTTCATGTCTCGTCGTCAGAGGGATTAGCGATTATTCAGATTCCCACAAGAACACTCAATGGCAGAAATATGCTGCCGCAACAGCCGCTGCCTATTGCAAAGAATTACTTACCATTCTTCCAGGCAAGGGAATCGCGACGCAGTCCCACATTCCGGTCTCGCCTGTACAAAGCGGTCCATCTCGCAATCGAGGCTATCCAACCAGCAGTGCATCATTCCTATCGATTTTCACAGACGGATACCTTACACGAGAACAAGTTGCTCTGGGACGTTTTGTCCTGAATATCAAATTCCCTGGCCAAGATTATTGCCCGCATGGTACAATTGTTACGCCAAAGGATATTGCTACAAAACCTTTCAACCACGTCCGGGAAATAGTTGCTCGTCCACACTCGGGACGGTTTGAGTCTCGAATCGCTCAACTTTTCTGGACCCGCGATCCGGCCTTCGATGACATCAATACCAGACATGCCACAACGTATCAGCTCTTGAACTCCGCCGAGTGCTTCAAGAGAAGTTGTGCTAATCAGGATACCAGAAAATGGTTAGAGCAGCATTTGGTCAAAGGCGCGGTGTCAATGGTGGTTGGTTTACATACCGTCAAGGATGCTGCAGTAAACCTACGACGAGAAGCTGCAAAAGAATTGTCGACTGACACATTGTCCGCCGGAACCGGCTCTGGGGAGATTGTGCTTGGGGGAGATTCTGTATCGGATGCATCCTTCATTGCGCCAGATGAGCGCATCGTTGCAGTCCAGTATCGTAAAATTCAATTCAAAGTTTTCTCAACCAAGACGGTTGATAAAGCCTTTCTTCAAAACTCAAATTGTTGGAAGTTTTATGGCATTGGCAGAGGGGACGGGATCGACGACGGGGTGGAAGCAACACTTCAGGTCACGACAAGTGTGGACGAGTTTACCAGGGTTGCTGCTGATGGATCGTATCAAACTGAGGATGGACAGGAGGTCTTTACCTTTTTAAAATAACAAAAACACAAGTTATAGGCGCAAGTTTTCAAACATTGTTTAAAAATCTAGTAAGAGTCAAAGGCACAGTGCTAGTATTTTATAATAGTATGTATTTATAACTTAGGCTCCAAAATGCACGAATGGAGCCCAGAGCATCGGTTCATTCGGGTACTTCATCGAACTCCCTTCCGCCCTAGTCGACTCATCTCGCAAGTTACGTACAGCAGAATGTAATGCACGCGCTACACTCTCAACTTTAACATTGCCATCGCCTTTGACGATCATCTCATAAACAGCCCGGGACACCGCCGCCGATCTCTCGTCGTCAATGTGCCACAATGTTCCCAGAACGTGTCTGAATCCGGCCAATTGAAATCCACCAGCAAGATGCCGACTCTCATCAATGAGTTCCAAGACACGTGTACTGGCAACGTGACAAGCCGAGAGGTATGCCAATTCTGAATCGACCTTCATCGCAACGATATCAGCTACAGTGAACGGGTTTGATTCCCAGTCCATAAGGAGCAGACAACTAGCCGAGGGATCTTCAGCGTCGACCTCCCCATGGCAGGCGAAATGAACAATCTGACTGACTGCTATCAAGGGCAAAATTTCGGTTTTATTGGGTTGAGAGCAGAAATACCCGGACAGATTGGACTTGCCGATAAGACCTTGGAGGTGCTGAGCCTCTTTATCGACATTAGGAAGTCCAGGTCGTTCGGGAGTCTCCGGCATTGTTACTACTAACAATTTGAGATCAGCATTGAGATCAGCTTTTACTCCACGACGTGAATATTCAAGGCTCTTCAATGTCATGGCGTAGGACGGAACAACGTACTCGAGGACGTTGTGATCTGGATTAAACTCCGAACCAGCCGCATGTATTGGAAACAAACCCAATAATCCGACAGGAATCCACCAAATCCTCGGCTTCTCTCCATGTGCGGGCCGAGCGGAGTCGAAAAAGCCGAGATCAGCGAAAACGGGAAACACGATATCGTTCCACAACCAGTCCAGAATTCCGCGAAGCTGTGCATTTGTAGTTTCGCGGATGACAGGGTTGTCATTCTTAATCGTAGCTAAAAGCACTTCCGATTGCTCGCGGACGACTTGTAGATCCAAGTTGAGAAGTGGGATGTGCCGGATACCAGTTTGTGTGACAATGAAGGCATCGCAACGAACCGCAAAAACGTTTAAGGTGATTATTGGACCAGGTTGGGCCAGTACGGATAATTCTTCTTTGGATGGTGCTTGGAGAAAGTTTTCGAAATCTTCCAGATTCTGGATCTTTGCAAGTAAGTTGTCGAATGTTTGTGCTACCGTTTTCTTTCGACGAGATTCGAGAGCCGTTATGTTGGCTGGTTTGACCACATCGGCCATCAACTTGGACGGCACATCCAATTGATCTCGGAGTTGCAAGAACTCTAAGGCCACATCGGGATGTTTCTCCTCCAGGGCGGCAATGTCAGATCGAGTATTCAGCAAGAGACTGTTGATTACACCTCTGCCAATTTCCAATAGCTGCAGCGCTGTCAACGAATCTTCAGTCGAGTTGAGTACGAGGGCAGCGGCATAACTCGAAGCGCCGGCGAACATTTTGAGAACGTCCTGTTGGTCGGTTTGTTTCAGAACCCGGGGACTTGCCAGTGGCAAGAGTTTAACAGCTTGGCTTGCGTATTTAGCTGCCCGGTGAATATCTGAATTCTCGAGCAGATTCGCCGCCTTTATGCCAGCGTAAATTCGATATCTGGGTGCCCCAGCAGTATCTTTGAGAACGTCGTCAAAAGCCTGGATCGCTCGGTTATAGTCCTTTTCGTCATCCGTTGCACTGAACCTCAGCTCCAACGCGTTTCCCAGGCCGTTAAGGCACATGGCTCGACTATGGTTATATACTGGCATACAGTCTGCGGCCTGTTGATAGGCATCCACAGCCTGATTCAGTACCTCAATATCTGCGTTCCGTTCATAAAGTCGGAATAGAGAGTTCCCGAGATTGGTTAACGAAATGTAATAAATTTGTTCTCCCGGTAGACCGAAACGGACGGCATCTCGGCAAGCGCTAACGGCGAGGTCGAGATCTGATTCACGTTCGTCTTTTTCGTACAGAACGCGGAGTGCATTGCCCAACCCGTTGAGTCGTGAGGCTTTTTGGAAGGGGTCTGAGCATTCAGTTTCTGCTGCCTCTGTGTACAGGATAATTGCTTTGTCCAAGTCGTCGGGGTCCGCAAGACGTTCGAATCGTCGCAATAGGCAGTTCGCGAGGGCCGTGAGTGATACTAGATGCTGTGGGTGGTCATCGGGAGTCATGGTTATGGCGTTGCCGATAGCGTGGAATGCTTCTTGTAAATTCTCCAATGCTCCCAGTTCCTCGAACCTGGAGAAGGACGCAATTCCAAGGCTATGATATATCTCTGCACGATCCCTGGGATTGTTAGGGATGAGCTCCGTGGCGCTCTGATAGACTGTTATGGCCTCATCCAGATATTCCATCTTACCAGTCAAACTGAATTGGCGACCCAACGAATTCGCTAGCATCTTGAGTGATAGCGCACGAGCGAGGTAAGTGGTCATAGTGCAACTCTCTGCTTCCTTACAGAGTTCAAGTGACCGGTTCAAGTCATCCCACATCTCAGAGACTTCATGTCTATCGAGATATGCCGAACCCAGGCAATGAAGAGCAATCTCCCGGTGAGGATGTAAGGGATCCATGGAGTCGACTGCAGAGGTGAGAACAGCAATTGCTTCCTCCACGACGTCCGTTGAACGCTTTTCTGTGAACAGATGTAGCAGGGATTGGCCCAAGCTGACCGAATAGCTCCCAAGGTTGCCAGGAGAAGCACAAGAAACTGCCACCCGGCAAGCGGCGATCGAATCTTCGAGGTCTTGTTTTACTTGCAGCCGCTCGTAACGAGTTTGTAGTGCCACCCCCAAAGTGTTCAGACAGAGTGCTCGATCAGGGTGACCGATACGGACCGAATCGGCAGCAGCGCGTGCGAGTTGGCAGGCTTTTTCCAAATCGTGAATCGAGTCAAACAAATTATACCGCATCATGTAGCCGAGAGAAGAATTATTAAATCGTTTCTGAAAGCTTGGATCTGTCCTTGGAGTCAATTCGATTATGGCATCGTAAAGTGTGATCGCTCGATTCACATCCTCAGCACTTCCAGTGTCATCGCTTCGCAGCTGTAAAGCGGAAGCGAGGTTGTTCATGATAGGTGCACGAAGTAGGTCGGGGGCAATGGAAAGCGCGCGCTCTGAGTAATCGATTGCGTTGTCCAGATCGGCTCTCACTCCGGTATATTCGTGCCGTTGTCGGAGCGCAACACTCAGGTTGTTGAGGTATCGTGGGAGATCAGGATCATCGGGTAGCGCCTTATCGACGGCCTTCTGGTGAACCTCAGTAGCGTATCGCAAGTCATTGAAAAATTGTAGGAAGGAATAGCGAGCCATGAGCAATTTTCCAAGCTGATTCCAGTATCCCGGTCCGCTGATATCGTCGTCCAGCAAATCTCTCAGAACATGCTCAAGTGCTTGTATAGCCTCGTCGACGTCGTCCATATTGGTTGCTGCGGGTTGGCGAGGAAGGCTTACGTGTCTTCTAAACCCAAAATCGATCAGCCAATTGAAAGTGTGTTAGTAGCGGTGGCCGCTTGTGTAACCAAATTTCGGATTTTCTACCTGATTAAGCTTTCGATTCTCAAGTTTGGCACCTCTATAAAACGGCTTCCACCGCCCAGACGTGCGAAATATATACACCATACAATGATTGACATTGACGGAGCGCTTCTTGAAGGTGGCGGGCAAAGTAGTCCCACCCAACGGCGAGCTGATTTCTAGTTTTGCGGATTACGACGGCGCTTGCGTCGATTATTGGCACCGACATTCGTGTCCGAAACATTCGTTCAAAACGAGCTGTTACCGGCTTAGTTGAGCAACCGCTGAGTGGAATACGATTGCTTAAAGAAATTTCATCTGGAGTACTCGAGGGTGGATACATCGGGAGCAGCGAGATCGTTTTTCGACCGGGAAAAGATCAAACGGCGTCAGAATTCACCGCGAGCTGTGCAGGGTACTCCCATTCCGGTGTGAAGTTTAACCAAGGTCGGTTTTTCTGGTCTTACAATCTGCTTTGCCTGTTTTGATATACTCAAAGCAACCGACGAAGATTTATCTCCGAGGACAGACGGATGAAAGTTCAGTGCCTCCGGTTGATTTTGCAAAGTTTGTCTTTTTACCTTTCATCCAGAAACATTTTGGAATCGATTGCAATCTGCAAGTTACCAAGCGGGGTGTTTCATCTCTCGGCCAAGGCGAGATTGCAGTTACTGTGTCTCCAAGGACACGAAATCCAGAGAACATCTCACTTCTTGACAGAGGAAGTATTATATCGTTCACTGCTGTTTACTGGAAATCAACCAATGATCATCAGAAGGTATAGATCCTTCTCAAGTATTCCACTCAATGTCTAGCTTTCGGCCGCCATGGAAAGAAGGATAAAACAAGAGTTGGACCGTCTATATCCTCAGATCATACTGAGATCAATCCATTCACCGGCTGGCCTCTGCGACGATCGTGCCTTCGGGGTGCTCCTCTATGCAACAACCAGTACTGGAAGTATACTATCGGCATCCACAATGCTTGGCGTACCCACTGAGTCACCTGCGTTGATCCTAGAAGCAACCCACAAGGGACTGCAAGTCGTGCGTGAGCTCGAGGATCAATTGACCCATGGTGGGGTCGTGGACATGTATCTTGCCGACCAAATCGCCATATTCATGGCTCTGGCTGTAAGTGGATACCATAAGTCCAGCACCTACCCTGAAAAATACAGGCGTTGCGAAGTTCTCGTCGGCAAAGTTAGTTTACATACAATAACTGCTATGAGAGTTATCGAAATGTTGTTGACAGACATTACGTTTGCTATGGAAGATAAAGCAGGTCTGGGGATCGTCATGGTTTGTGAGACAAAGGGAAATCGGAAAGGGAGCTGGTAGAATAATTCAGGAAGGAGGTAAATAGGAATACAATTATTAGCTCCGCCCAGGAAATCCGTCCTCAGTCAAATACCGTACCCAATCCTTGAAGACTCGATCGTACTACAGTTTGATACGACGTTGGTCGGAGAAATTGGAACGTGCCTGTAGCCCCCACGTGCGATGCTTAGTATGACCCCGATGGAAGAAAACATATCGGCTGCACAAATGAATTGTGGCGCAGGAACGAGTCAAGAAATGGACACGGACAGGAACAGGTATGCGCGGGGGTTGGGGGGTTGGGGGGTTTGCTTGTCGTCAGTGAAGAAAGGTAATTCGATGTGAATCGGTGAATAATTGGTCTAGTGCGACGAAGTCAATTGTTCGGGTCCCATACCGGTGATGTCTCCAGAACAGACTCACTTGCTGTGCAGTGCCGAATGCTAACAGTGCCATTTGAGATGACAGTTCCGAGTCCGAGGAGGATGATTCCCCTTTTCCAACAACGGCCACCAGTCTTTCGAACCGTTTAGAATAAGGTGCAGACGATTCTATGTCTCAACAGTTCCGAACCGCTTTCATCAATATAAAGTAAGACGCGAATTCCCCAGCGACATTGGCAGAGGGCTCGATTGGCTCCCGCGAACACCGTGACTCCTAACCAGTATGCCAAGCAGAAATCCCGCGGCATCAGGGGAATGAGATTGAGTTTCAGAGGTAGCAGCTTACCAAATCTGAAGTGCGGGAGCCGAAAAGCCTGCCTCTGCTTTAAAGAACCACCGGTAAAGTTCCCTCCTACATATAGGTCCAGTTATTAATTCAAGTTCTTTCGTTAATTAAGTGTGCGCACAAAACCCAACACTAGTTCAGATAAAGGTTTAATTTGGCAATCAAATTTTCATCGCGCCAAGGTTTGAGGTCCTTAAGATTAAGAATGACAAAACTTGCGCTCCGAAGTTAAGTCGACAGATTAAAGTAAAATTCTTGAAAACTTTATTAGCGTCCAGCTACAGCGGATGGGTCACACATTTGAGATGAAATTTCAGCATGGCCTCATTGGAAATCTTTTGGGTGTTATAATTGACGAAAGCACAAGCTCCTCCTTTATGTTTCTTCCTAGGAGTCTGAAGTCAACCCGCTGCCATCTCTCCTATCCTATCAGCACCGCACACGAGATCTCGGGCTATGCTGTTGGCTGCAACAGGCCGTTTCTCCAATTCTGCTGCTAGCTTCTCTACTCCGAATAGCGATATCCCTCTCACCTAGCACAAACTTCCAACAACAATTCAAACAAACAATCTGAAAATCACGGTCACGCCAAAAACAACATCGGTCCGTCGCGCAAAATCATCACAGATCATTTCCGCGGAACAACTTTCTGCGAGGTCGCTGACTCGAGCGGCGAGGAAGACAACCCTGCTGCCACGGAGACTTCGTAGATTGCTGAGATCAAGTAGAGTCAGCCTTTTCCACTTGGTGGGTGCCATGTTGCTGGCGAGATTCTCTGCCATGGGGTCCTATGATGGTTGAGTGTTGATGTTGAGTATTTATATACCACCACGCGGTAACTTGTGTTTTCTCGATTCAGAATAGCTTTATTTGCTCATCGCTCTCACTAGCAATGAATATTGTGCAATTGTACTAGTACATTAACTGTCTTCCCATCCCTGGTATACCGTTGCTCGACGCATCAAAATGATATTCCATCCCCCGCTCCCCTGGACGGGCCCGTTCACAACTTCGCACCATCGGTTAAGGCCTCCTAATAGTAGCCCCTGTTTCCATTCTGGTTCATCGCCATTTGTCCCCTAGCCGGACCCCGATCTGAACCCTGAGCTCCGCCATTCTGGCCCAGATACTGTTGGACCGTATTACATTGAGCGTAAAGACCGTGTTCGGCGGCTGTCATCGTATTGCATGTACCCCGACGGAGTATGAACATAGTATGGTTGTCTATTTGATCCCGGAAATCTATCGATCAATAACAAGAGTGAAATGGAAATTTACAATACAACGTTATACCCGCAGCAAAGTGTCTGCCCGGTGTTGCTCGCGCATGTGCCAGCACACGCACAAGGCCATGCCTGCACAAGCTCATTCAGTGACGTAGGAATAAGAAGAGCTGTGTGGGCGCCGAGAGCGGAAAAATACCGGTTTTTACACGCAAAGCTAATTTATTTAGGCAAAGCTAATTTAGTTAGGGAGTCACGGTCGTCATGCAACCGAATTTAATGAACCTTGAGTCATCGGACGACGACTTTATTCCTACCTTAGCCATGGTCCCGTCACGATCAATTTTTCACAGGCCGCCCGGCAGAAGAAGAATCCCATTTTCAAAGGCTCTGTCTCAGTGAAAGGTTGTCTATGCTCAAAGGATTTCGCTTACCAAGTGACTTTTGGGGAAGGATCGGCACGGCATGACGCGGGCCCTTGTCCCGTTTGGTGCAAACCGAAATAAGGTTATCGACGGAGTGATTGCCGTGACGGTGCAGGTCCCTGTTCGCGCCACGCCATTCGTACCTACCGCGGCGATGACGTACCATAATCCGTATGCTCGAGTCTATGGAATCAAGTTCCGGGCCAAAGTCTATATAACCCCGTCTGTTTGAACGTCCGTTTTCAATCGCCTACATCATCACACACACACATACAAAATGCTCCATTTCGTGCAATTCCTGGAATTTGTCATCGGCTTAACCGGTTAGATCTTCCTCATCGTATATCTCTGCTAATCGTTCAGTCATGGCTCTCGGGTTGGTTCTGAATTACAGCGACGGTTTCTTAGGCTGGCCAATCTCAAACATTCTCCTCGTGGCTGCGGTACCTCCCTCCATTTTCCTGTCAGACTCAAACCTGTAGGGCGGCTTTGGCGTGTTTGTTACCATCGTGGGACACTTTTCACTTCGTAAAATGGCGAGACCAGGAGCTCCGATTGTAGTGCTTCATTTTATCGCCTTTGCAATGGCTCTTGGAACCTTTGTCTACTGCTTTCTAAATTTCCCGTATGTGGATTGTAAGAATGGGAGTATTCAAACGGGATGTAAAACTGAGACTGCAGCCGTACCCGTTGATGGTGTTCTAATGTATCACCCCACCGTGTCTTGAAGGTCGCTGGAGGCTGATATATTTTTAGGGGCTTGTTTTTCATTACCTCGGCAATTCTGATTTATGACTTGGCTACCTGGAATAATAGGAGCACTCACAAGAATCAGAGCAGTACTAGTGGTTCCGGCAGAAGGCGTCTCTCAAGATGGTATTACTAAATATTCTTCCAGGGGAACGCAGTACGGGGGGGATCGTTATTACAGCGTTGGTTTGTGCGTACAGCGTGTTGGAGATTTTTTTGTATGGATATAGTAACCTTATTCATGACTTCTCTCGGAGCCCGGGCCGTTGGATCATTGCTCATAGTACATCTATGGATAAAAATCCAAGTCGTGCGAACTATACCCGATCTGCCCTGAGCGTTAGAAGAGTGTGATTATCAGGTAAGAAACGATTGTCGTAAGTTAGGAAGTATTTCCAAGCCGGTTCTGAACAATGAAATATCAAGTGATGCAGCGGAAGACTCATTCTCAGCTTGACTCAACTTTGCAATACTAGTAACCACGCTGCCCTAGGTTTTAGTCGCGTGACGCCTTCATCTCCATTTCCGTTCTCGTCTCAGACATGTAACCTATCCCCGTGACCCACTCCAGCTCGTGCATTCAAATCGGCATGTTTTGGGAACCTCCTCCACAGTCTCGTCATGAACCAAAGATTGGAAATCGATTCTTTGTGCGGTGCTCATCTCACAAGCTTTCTTCAGGGATCGCTTTATCACCATGTGAAACTATCGTCAACAACGAACGCTGGGGGGGCGATGGAAAAATGGATTACTAACCCTGAGATCGTTTCTCCGGTTCGAGAACCTGATAGAATTCAAAGAAAGTGATTATATCTTGCTTGAAGGATCCGCGTATGCGCTTGCTCAGAATTGGTTACAATGTGCCATTTCAGCCATACTCTTGAGAACGGCGGGACCTTTGGCGGCGCTGCCGATACTTCTAAACGGTTGCAAAAGGCGTCCAATACTGGATCTCTGAGGTTCCTTCATTGAAATAGGAGTTGGGGCTGATTTCGCCCGTCCGGTTCCAATACTGGCCTGGCAAAATCTCTCTTTGTTCCTTCAGACTTTCTCAGCTTCAAACAGCGATTTCTCGGGAGGATTATTGTGCATCAATCCGCCGTCGACATTAAGTCCTGACTCTGACGAGATAGGAATGGTAATCGGCATGAAAAACGTTGGAGCCGCATTCATCTTTACTGTGACCAGGATATTCATAGGAGCGGAACAAAGTCGGCGGTGCCTCCTGGTGTCCGTATTTTGTGGCAACGACAAAAGTTGGAACGGCGGTATTGTCCGGGTCAGCCATCTTGGCGTTTTCGTCCTTCAATGTTCGCTCCATGACATCTTTGATTGCGCTCTCAAGCTTTGTGTAGTCTGATCGACATTGGTCATCGCCATATGGGACTACTTCTGCTAGCACTCTGTCCAAGTCGAAAACCTTCTCCGAAAGGTCATTGTATTCTTTGAGACACTGGTCGACGGACTACTCTGATCAGCCACTATGAGTTAAGGTGACTTTACCATTCGTAATCGTCCCAGCATGATTGCAATCAATCCCCCGGCGGTGATTGTTCCACCCAAAGTAATCAGACGGCAAAGGAGGTTTAGCCAACTTTGGACGTCGACCTAACCATCATTCCACCGCGGAATGCACGTCCATTCGCAGCCCATAATGATCGCTCCGATCGGCCCTAAACTACTGTAGTCCGCACAAAGTTTTTGAAAATAAAAGAAAAAATAAAATTAAGGATCCTTGTGTGGCACGCAAATGCGGTCAACCCGGTTTCCTGCTGATCTTTGATGATAACTTGAATCCCATGGGTTGCAAACTTTAATTGCACGGCTTTAATTGGCTACGTTTGCTGTGTGGTTGTCGTAATCCGAACATGCCTCCAGCTAACTCACCGATCTGCTGCGAGGTGCGTTCCTATTTCAAACACAAATAGGTCGCTAAATAATCCTCTTTAGACCGGCGAACCTAGCCACTATTCCAAGTGGAAATGGCGGGGAATTGCCACACAATAACGCCACTGCCGGGCCCGTCTTAGACTACGTTGCGACACGTGTGTGTACCCCCTGGAAAAGGGGAAGACAAAACGCCCCAATCAGGACGCAGGTAATGGGGTCTGCGCCCCCACCGAAATACGGTCCCAAGGCCAAAACTGTATTCCCACGCATAGATAAGGGAATTGGGCCTGCAACGGCGACATGGCCTGACCATCCCTCCCCCCCCGGCCCCCCGCCCCCGCGCCCACTCAATGGTGGCCAATTAGCTGCATTCAGTTTCGGACAGGGATCGACGATAGGGTCCGGTCTAGACCAGGCATATTAATTATCAGCCGAGTCCGAACTCTCAAATCACCTGAAAGGGAAGTGGTCATCAACCAATCAGCGGATTGTGTAACCATGCAAGTGATTAAGGTTGATGATATTGGTCGTGGATTGGCGAAGCTTTTCCCGGAAGACTGTTGCTGTTGCGCTTTTGCGCTGGGTTTGAGTGCGCGAGAGATAGGGAAACCATGGTTCGAAGTGGTTGTATAATGACGCATAATTTCAGCGAAAAGTAGGACGGCCACCGATCTAGTCTTAACCACATCACTTCCTCGGGAATCGGGATTCCCACTTGGCATTATAGTCAGGAGGGAGGCAAGATTATTACTAGCAAACTCCTTGGATGCAGAGTCGGCTATGAGGGTCAGCAGTACGTACGCCGATCCTAGATCGTATTATTTGTAGTCTAAAATAATGGGGGTTAGTGAGAAGGTTGACTAACCCCTCCTGAAACATCTTTTTATGCTGATTTCAATGAACTACTTTCTTTTTCAATAGCGTTGACACTCGCAGAGATCTCAGTGAATTGTGATCGTAGCCGATTATATGTTGTCGAGCGCGAGCGCTGATCACCATATGATGATAATAACTATCTGGGCAGCCGCTGTTGTAATAGGGTCTCACATGTTTAAGGGTATGGCTTGGAGATAGCGGTGAATTGCCACACAATAACTCTGCCACCTGCCCGCCTTTGAATTGGGCCTGGACTCGAGCGGAACTATGGTCTCATGACCAAAACCTGTATCGTTGAGGAAGCGGCTAGTGGAACCTAGCCTAAACCGCAACAGTGCAACCACCCCCACGGTTTCCAAAATTAACTTTTCTGTCCATGTGCATGTATGGTTGGACACTCTGTTGATTGGTTATTGCTAGGAGCTGTGGACTGTCGGATTTACTTGGTTAAGGCCTCGGCAGGGGCCTGCTAGACTCGCAATCCCGTTTAAGCGCATTGAAAAGTCCATTTCACAGCCGCCGAGAACGACTCCCATACGGAAGAATTCACTAACTCGAAGCGCCTCTTTGCCGCTCCACGTATACAGACGAACTGGGCCATGGATTTGATCTTGCTATCAACGCTCGGGGGCTATTTTACGCCCGGCGACGGATACCGCCATGCCATCGTGGCGACGGCGGATGGCGAGCTGCACGAGATCTTCTACAGCCCAAAGACAGGAAAGGGAAATGCACGGCTCGCGTTCTTTTGCGGGCTGCGGTTCCTGACCGCGTTCTACACCCCAGACGACGGCTATCAGCATCCTGTCGTTGCCACTGAGACAGGCGACATCTTCGAGATCTTCTACAAGCCAGGCGACTTCCACATCACCGGATCGCTCACCAACTTCCCCAGAATGGTCGCGCTCTCAGGCTTCTACGCGGCTGACGATCAAATGCGCATACTCATCGTCGGCCAGGCTGATGGATCGATCCATGAAATCTTCTATAAGCCGAGCATCGGCGTGCACGTCACCAAACCAGCTCTCGCAACGTTCAGTGGACTCACACACCTAGCCGCCTTCTATAGCGGGGACGACAACTACCGCCACGCGATCGTCGCCACGAATGATAGCAACATCACGGAAGTTTTCTACCACCCGACCATCGGCATCCATATCACTAAGCCGCCGCTTGCAAACTTCCAGAACATCGTGTCTATGGCTGCCTTCTATGCCGAGGACGACCACATGCGCATCGTCATCGTAGCGATCAGCGATGGCTCGATTCACGAGATCTTTTACAGGCCCGACATTGGCGTCCATATCACGAAGCCTGCGCTCGCTAAGTTCCCCGGCATCACAGGCATCGCCGCATTTTATACTGGAGACGACAAGTATCGTCACGTTATCGTCACAGACACAAATGGGCATGTGGCTGAGGTCTTCTACCATCCCACTATCGGTGTCCACATCTCCAGGCCACCTTTGGCCACATTCACAACCCCATTGCCGACTGTCGAAATTGTTGGTCCGGACGTGACCAACTTGGATGCTCCGTCATTGCAGGCGGTCGGCGATGCATCTCCAGCTGGTCGATGCGTCGCAATTGCTGGCTCAGGCCCCATGGTTTATAGCATGGGCCACACGGGCGGCGTCTGGTCATCGTTGAAGGCCGGCGCTTGGTCATTCCTGCCAAATTCGCCGGTGCCAGCCGACATCTTCTTTGCCTCGTTTACCTTGGCTGTATCATCCAACTCGGAAACCCATGTTGTTGCGGCAAACGACCAAGGCTTGTGGGAGACGACCAACGGTGGCACCAGCTGGTCGAAAACTCTTGACCCGATTAACCTTGGAGCTGGTTCCTCTCGAGTCACTACTGTCCAATTTGACGCCAGCGACCGCCTTTTCGTTGGTATTGACGATGGAATTGCAGTGCGCGCCACGTTCGGTGCGCAATTCCAGCATATCACATTCGGGATGCAAGTGACAGCTATCGCGGTCAGTGAAAATAATGTGTGGGCACGCTCGGTATCGTCACTATTTGTCTCGAAAACCCATGGCGCGACCTGGTCGTCAGCTTTACCTATGCCAAGTACCATCAAGATTCGTCCGAAGGAACAGTTCGCACTTGCGGGAACCGACGACTTTGCCTACGTGGTCATGACAAAGCCTGGAGAAACCGGCTGCGGCGGGGACAACGTGCTTGGTATCTACAATGCGTCAACAAATGTTTGGAGCACACAGACTGTGCTCTCGTCTGACTTGGCCGCCTGGCAGCACTCGAAGACGGGCAAACCTGGGGACCCGCACACCTGTGACGGCACTGGTGGTGATGACAGCGCCGATGGGCGTCGATTCATAAAGAATATCCGTCTTGGTGACTCGACGTTACCGAACATTGTCGGTCAACGAATCCAGATCATCTACGGGAGCGGACAAGAGGTCTGGCGTGCGCGAGCACAAAATAGCGATGGCACGATCTCTGATTGGAACTGGATGGTTGGCACCCATGGGCCAGGCTATTCAAATCGTGATGCAGTCCATGCCGACATATGGGACTTACACATCGATCCTTCCTCTGGTGGTCGCAAGGTCCGGGTTGCCGGCGATGGTGGCGTATACTCTCTCACAGTGTCGAACGCAAATTACGAGGTTCCCGCGATCCGTACATGGGAGCCGGATATGGCAGGTTTGCACACACACCAAATCGAGTCGCTCACCCTGTTGCGCACGAACCAGATCGCCCGATCTCGACTCGTATATGCCATCGGAGATAGCGGATCGTTTTACCAGGATAGGTCGTTGTTCGTGCTGCCCGAGGCGCAGTGGAATTCATGGGGCTGGCCTGGAGATGGAAATTGGACGGCCGGGGATTCGAGTGCGCCGCAATTTGCTCAGATCGTGCGCGGCCTCACTGTGGAGGGATTCCTTCGCTTTGGTGCGCCTCCGGTGCCTGTTTGGATAATAAACCCGAAAACGACAACTTTCGTCGATCCTGCTACCCCGACAAGGTTTCGGTATACACCGTCGCCGTGGCAGAAGGGACAGTTCCCGAACGCCGATGTTGTGATGATGGTCGACCTTCCACTAACCTTTCAACAGAATAACACGGATGTGCCCTTCCCAACGCAGCCCGGCCCTGCATCTGGAGGCAGGCCCGTGCTCATTCGCAACTACAGCTTCGATACGAATCCCGACATCAATGCAGCCAATGCCAAGGGTCAAGGGTGGAGCCTCGAGCGTGCAACTCTGCCAAATGGCGCCCAAGGTTTCGCCCTGAGCGGGGATCGCGCCCAGCCTATCTACTACGTGTTCGATGCTTCCACATTGTACGCCGAGCGAAACGGAAGCTGGACGCCAGTGCTCCATAATCTCGTGAGTAGTCAGTTGTTTGGTCCCGTGTTCGCGAACCCGTACGACACTCGCATCGTATATGCATTGACGTCCGACCACGGCGCTGTGGTATCATCTGACAGTGGCTCGACCTTCATTCCGGACATTAGCTTCAACAAACTCATCGGCGGCATCGGCAACGTGGGGACCGTGAATCAGATCTCATTTAACTACGATCAGCCGTCGTCCGTTGTGGTGTGCACCGAGGGAGGGTTAGGGTTAGGGTTAGGGTTAGGGTTAGGGTTAGGGTTAGGGTTAGGGTTAGGGTTAGGGTTAGGGTTAGGGTTAGGGTTAGGGTTAGGGTTAGGGTTAGGGTTAGGGTTAGGGTTAGGGTT
>Ga0302325_10006019_pt1 | contig 27421 bp, 16 predicted proteins | sample Palsa_T0_2_FD_201948 | JGI IMG/M metagenome (GOLD analysis project Ga0302325, IMG submission 201948) | Peat permafrost microbial communities from Stordalen Mire near Abisko, Sweden - Palsa_T0_2 | ecosystem: Environmental > Terrestrial > Soil > Palsa > Peat permafrost | place: Sweden: Abisko... | reverse complement strand
GGTGTACTCCGTAAAGCCGGGAGCGATGGAAATCTTGGTGATGGGCACCGCAGTGTTCACCGTGAGCGTAACGTTCTGCGTGGACACACTGCCCACCGCCGTGGGGCCAAACGTCGTGTTGGCCACTGTAAACGTAGGCACGACGCCCCACGCCTGCGGAGGCGACGCCAGCAAGGCGAGTGCAGCCGTGACCGGTGCGATGACGCGCTTGAATGACAGGGAAACACTCAGGGAAGGAAATCGAAGGCCAACCATCATGATTCTCCTCAGCTTTGGTGAAGCGATTCTGTGCAGATCCACCACTCGCCCAAAGGGTCGAGGTGGAAGTGGACCCTGCCGTTTTGCATGCCCAGGTTGAGCGCGGCGAGGTCCGTGCGGGGGCTCGAAACGGCGTCGGTCAAAAGTATCACATCCTGCGAGCCGCATGTGGGGCAAGTTCTATGCTTGGCAGGTAAAGGCCCGCCTGCATCCTGCCTCACCGGATCGACTGGCTGTGCGGGCGAAGCTCCGGCGCCCGCGAACACGGAGATTTCGCGATGTTCAATGTGGAGTTCAACTCGTCGCTTGCTTCTCACGCGCCCTCCACGTTCGGGTTCACTGGATCGGAAGAGCGGCTTTGTGCCCATCGCTCGCAATTGGAAACCTGGCAGTCGCAAGCGGGGACAGGCTTCTCTTCCAGTGCTCCAAGTTGTGCCTCACGCTGCGGGCAGTTGTCTTCAAAACCGCTCTCAAGAGTTCTCAATTTTTCTCAACGCTGCTAAATCATTGACGGAGCGAATTTTAGAACCTGCCCAGAAACTCGGCGGGACCATGAGGTAACGATGGGTCGGGGCCCTGGTCCTTGAACCTGGGCCGGCTCAAGCATCCCAAAGGACACCCTCGCAAGTTGTAACTAAGGCGCCACAGTTTCGCGCTAAACTAGGGACCTGCCGGTTGCGCATCCCCCCAGGGTGAAACGGTTCCTTGGCCAACGACGTTTTAATCCGCTTTGCGGGCTATCAGCTTGATCCCGCCGCACGCTCTTTGAAACAGGAAGGGCGGCAAATTCCCCTGAGTCCAAAGACCTTCGATCTGCTCGTCTTTCTTGTCAGCCATCCGCACCAGGTGGTGACCAAGGAAGAGTTGCTGGCGGCGGTGTGGCCAAACTCCTTTGTGGAAGAGAGCAACCTTTCCCAGCACGTATTTCTGTTGCGCAAGGCGCTGGGAAACTCCGGCCGCGGCGAGCAGATCATCGTTACAGTTCCCGGCAAAGGCTATCAGTTTGCCGCCGCCGTGGAACAAACCCCGCGCCAACTCGTGACTCAAGGCCAGGGCGGCCTGCTGCTTCATGCCGTCCAATCGGTGACCCGCCTGGTCGTGGAAGAAGAAAGTGACGACGAGTCCCCCGCATTACGCAGCGCTGCGGATTCGCGCAAGCGCCGGCGATTGCTCATGGAGCTGGCTGCCGGCGCGGCGGTTCTTGTGGCGGCCGCGGCATCCATTCTGGTCTGGCAGTGGCTGCACCCGGTTCGCGGCGAGCATATTGATCTAGTGCTGTCGGAGCTTGAAAACACAACCGGCGACTCCGACTTTGACCGCGTGCTGAATCAGGCCCTCTCCATCGATCTGGAGCAGTCTCCCTTTCTCAATCTTCTCTCCCGCTCCAGGATCAGGGAGACGCTGACCGAGATGCAGCGCCCCCTGGATACGGCGCTGACCCCGTCACTGGCTCGCGAGATTTGCGAGCGCAGAAACGCGCAAGCCATGCTGCACGGCACAATCGCAAAGCTCGGCAGCCAATATGTGCTGATTCTTGACGCCGACAGTTGCGTAAGCGGAAAGCAGATTGCCGGCTACAAAGCCGAGGCGTCGAGCAAGGAAGAAGTGTTGCGCGCACTGGATACGGCTGCCGCCCGCGTGCGCCAGCAGTTGGGTGAGTCGCGCGTTTCCCTGGAGCGTTTCCAGACGCCCATTGCCCAGGCCACCACGCCCTCGCTCGACGCTTTGCGCGCTTACTCCCAGGCCTACGAACGCTTTCAGCACGGAGACATGCGAGCCGCGCAGGGTTTGCTTGAACACGCCATTGCGCTCGATCCGAGCTTTGCCAGCGCCTACAAGTCGCTGAGCTCCACCTACTACAACCGGGCAGACTTTGCGCAGGCTACCACCAATATCCAGAAGGCTTTCGACATGCGCGATCGCACCACGGAACGCGAGCGGCTGCAGATCGAGATCGCCTACTACGCCTACGGAAACTTTGACTACGAAGCCACCATCCGCAGCATGAAGCTGTTCAACGAGATCTATCCCAATAATGCAACCAACTGGGCGAATCTTGCCAACATGTACACCCAGCTGGGTCAGTATGCCGATGCGATCGCCGCCGGGGAGCAAGCCTATCGCATCGATTCCCACCTGGCAGTGGGGGCGGAGATTCTGGCCCGGGCTTACAAGCGCGCCAACCGGTTTGACGATGCCAAGAGGGTTGCCAGCGCATCCGTCGCCGAAGGAAAAGACAACTGGGGCACGCACAGCATTCTTTTTCAGATCGCCTACGCGGAACAGGACGCGGCCAAGATCAAACAAGAAGGCGACTGGGGCCTGACCCACCAGAGCGCCAACGAATCGCTTGACGATCTCGCGTTTGCGGCAGCCACAAGCGGCAGACTGCGCGAGGCTGAGGACGATTTCACCCGATCCCGCACAGAAGCCTTGCGCGGCGGAGACACAGACTTCGCGGACGCGGTGCTTCTCGACCAGGCCAATGTTGAAGTCAAGCTCGGCGAGCCCGCCAATGCAAGCGAGACCTTGAAGCCATTGAAGAGCGATAACAACTGGCTGAGTGTCGACGGAGGCACCCTGGGCAGCCTGGTCTTTCTCAAGGCGGAGCTGGGCGACCTGGCGCCCGCGGAACATTTTGTGGCCACCGCGGCCAAAGGCGCCAACGCAAGGGATACAGTTCTGCTCAACTGTCAGCTCCCGCTGGTGCGCGCATTGCTGGCTTTGAAGGCGCACAAACCAGCGGACGCGGTCGAGATGCTGGAGCCCGCCCGTCCCTACCAGCTCCGCGACTTCGAGGTTCCCTATCTGCGCGCGCAAGCCGAAACCGACGCCGGCATGCTGGACTCTGCTGCCGCCGACTATCGCCTGATCCTCTCGAATCAAGGCGTGGATCCCATCGCGCCCATCCATTCGCTCGCGCACCTTCGGCTGGCTCGCGTGCTAGTGCTCCAGAAGAAGACCGGCGAAGCACGCCAGGAGTATCGCGCGTTTTTCGATGCATGGAAGAATGCCGATCAGGGACTCGCTCTGTTAGTCGCCGCCAGGCGTGAGGCTGAGCAACTGCGCTGACGCGAGCACACGCTCCCGGAAATACGGAGCCAGAGCCCTTGCTGAGGTTCGATTCTTATCCCGCGTCGTATTGCGACATCGCTGCTTCCGATGGCCGTTCCGCCGCAACCTGTTCGCGTCGTGCGGCTCTTTCCGAAGCGCGTCGAAGCTCCGACTCGCGCCGCATTTTGCGTGCCGCGGGGATGCTCACATGGCACCGCGACATGCAGTTGCGGCAGCGCGCAGGGACACGCAACAGCAGCAGCAGAGGCAGGTCCTCCGCGCGCAAACGGGAGTTCCGTAAACTAGCAGACTTGCAATACGGACAATTCATTCATTCACGCAAAAACTGGGGATTGTGCTTCGAATACTATCGGATGGAGACGTGGGGGAAATCGGCCTCTTCAAAGAATATAGGCCAAAACCGGCCTGAGAGTCTCCAAATATTTGTGAAATCTGCAAGGTTTTTTCGACCCTGGCTGGATCGGCAAGCGTGCGCAACCCCATTTACCGGGTGGATTTGCAAGCATCTTGCGCCGGGATACTGCGTTCGCCGTAGCGTAGACCCGGTTGGTCCGGAGGATCGCTCTCTTGTCCGTTTTCCGCTTCTTTTGAGTGCATCAGTACGGGTTCTAACAGGGGAAAAGCGACTCATTAGAGTCGAGCACGGCGGCCAACCGCGAGCGGCGGCGCATCGGCTGCGGAGCCGGCGCGGCCAGCATGGCGGCAATCTCGCGCAATTCGGCGCGCGCCTGCCCGATCGCGGCAGCCGCGGCGTCGATGCGATGCCCGTTGCCGGCCGAAGGCGATGACAGGCGCATTGGGGAGCTCTGCTCTGCGGCCTGCGTGGAACTGTGCGCACTGCGTGCGTCTGGCATTTCCCTGGCTTCAATGTGGCCGTTCGACTCGGGCGCGCCGGAGCGGCGGCTTTGCTGGTCAAGGGCGTGGCGAGCACCGGGAAGCGTGTAACCCTCCTCGTGCACCAGACGCTTGATTTCGAGAACAAGCTCCACCTCGCGGCGGCGGTAAAGGCGCTGGCCGGTTCCGCTTTTGTTGGGCTTGAGCTGGGGAAACTGCGATTCCCAGAAGCGCAAAACGTAGGTCTCAAGGCCGCAAATGCGGGCAACATCGCCAATTTTGAAATAGAGACGGTCTGGGATCTGGGTTGCTTCCGATGCGCGCTTCTGCGAGGTCAGTGTGGCCATGGGGGTGGCGAGGAGGGGTCACCAAACCCTGTGATTCCCTGCTCTAACCGCAGTATAGGTCACAATTTGCACTATTTGTGAAGCAAAATCTGCATTTTTCGCTCGCCTTGTGGACAAAGTGGCAACAATTACGGCCGACGGAGCCTTCGCCCCTCGCGATTTTGAAGTCCATCAGGGGCGAGTGACGGGGCCGCGTTTGGGAGAGTGGTTGGGCGCCGCGCGCAGATACTGGGCAGGCCATCCCGCCGCCTCACCGAGCGCGGCGGCGGCGTGCAGCGGCCAGTAGGGGTCGCGCAGCATCTCGCGGGCCAGGAAAACCAGATCGGCCTCGCCGCCGGCAACAATCGCGTTGGCCTGCGCAGGATCGGTAATCATGCCCACCGCAGCCGTTGGAATGTTGGCTTCCCGCCGTATGCGCGCGGCGAACGGGACCTGGTATCCGGGGCCAATAGGAATCTGCGCATTCGGAACCATGCCTCCCGAGGAGCAATCGATCAGATCGACGCCGTGGTCGCGAAGGAGATGTGCGAGTTGAACAGACTCGTCGATATTCCACCCATCCTCTGCCCAATCCGTAGCCGAGATGCGCACCAGCTGCGGCAAATGCTCAGGCCACTCAGCGCGGACGGCATCCACAACTTCAATCACCAGCCGCGTTCGATTTTCAAAACTGCCGCCGTAAGCATCGGTGCGCTGATTAGCGAGCGGCGAGAGGAACTCATGGAGCAGGTAGCCATGCGCCGCGTGCAACTCAACGAAATCAAAGCCCGCAGCGAGAGCGCGCCGCGCAGCGAGGCGAAAGGCCTCAATCACCGCGTTGATGCCAGCCTGGTCAAGCGCCTGTGGAACCGCGTAGGTGGGCGAAAAAGCAATAGCGCTGGGAGCGACCGGCTGCCAGCCTCCCTCAGCGGGCGGAATTAGACGGTCCGTCGTTCCGGCTGGAAGCAGGAAGGGCGCGGTCATGCTGGCCTTGCGTCCTGCGTGGGCCAATTGCATTCCCGCGCGAGCACCCTGCGAGTGAATGAACTCCGCAATGCGCTTGAGCGCGGGAATGTGCTCGTCCTTCCAGATGCCAAGATCCTGCGGCGAAATGCGGCCCTCGGCAGTCACCGCAGAAGCCTCCGTCGTTACGAGCGCTGCCCCACCCTGTGCCCTGCAGCCAAGATGGACGAGATGCCAGTCCGTAGCGAACCCATCCTGCGAAGAGTATTGGCACATGGGCGAAACGCCGATGCGATTGGCGAAAGTAAGCGAGCGCAGTTGGAATGGAGAGAATAGAGACTGACTCATCGCTCGTTAGATGAGCGCGAGCCGTAAGGGATGCACAGGGACATCTTCGGGCTTCTAGCTTCTAGCTTCTAGCCTGAATCTTGCAGTGGGCAAGGCTGGCTTTGTGCCTTCCCACCCTTTTCGCCAAGAGACGCGAAAAGGATGGGGCACGGTGCGTTTGTGTCGATCCCGATCAAGAGCCCCCATGCCCCATCCATCCGCAGCCTCTTCGCGGATGGGTGGGAAACCACAAACCCCTTGCCCTACTGCTTCTTCAGCACCGCCGTCCCTTTTTCATCCGTCAGAATCGCGCTCTCCAACCGCCGGAACGCCCCCGCCTTGTCCGCCGGAATCTCCACCTGCCGCACCACGTACTCCCGCTCGTAGTGCAGATGGTTGTCTTTGCCGGTAACAGTGGAGTGGTAACTGGCGAAGTCCACATCCACGTCGATGGGGTCGGGCGTCTCGTCGACAACGTAGCCCGTGGGCAGCGTGATGTCGAAGGAGTCGTGCCACTTCCCGGTCGCGTTCAGGTCAATCGAGACGGTGCGGGGCTTGTCGTCGAAGGGCAGCACGTCGGAGCCGACTACCCGCGGCCGCACCAGCAGCAGCGTGCCTGCCGTGTGCGCGTATTGGCTTGCAGTGAGTTGGTAATGGAACTCGAGCGGCTTGTCGAGCGCGGTGGGCTGCTCGTACTTGAACGAATTAAGCACCACGCCGGGCACATCGCGCGCGATCTGGTTCTCCCAGTATTCACGCCGCTCCTTCTCATCGGAGTACTTGAGGAACATGCGCAAATCCGCGCCTTCCGGCCCCGAGTGCGCAGTATCGACCGTCCCGGCCAGCGTTCCGTCAGGCGTCAACGTGAATGAGCCTTTGCGCTCGGTGCCATTGGCGTCCGGAGGAAGCACTGGCAGAGCGATGATCTGGCTCGAGGCTCCGGCCGCCAGCGTTCCGTAACCACCCTGGAGATAAGAGGGCAGGTTGCCCACGGGCGTGCGCTCGTTGGTGGGGTCGAAGATCAGGTAGCGCTTGCCGTCTTTGCCTTTCACAATTGCCATCAGCCGGGGGTCCTGCACATCCGCAGGAACCTCGATGGCGGTGATCATGTGGTTGCCAAACAGCGACGGGTCGGCAGGGTCGACAATGCCGCGGCGGTCGTCCACCGGCACGTAATATGCATGGATGCCGGCCACCTGCAGCATGGAGATGAGCAGAGTGGTTTTGTCTTTGCAGTCGCCGTATTTGTTGCGGAAGATGTCCGCGGCGTGGTTGGCTTGCAGGCCGCCGATGCCGCGCATCACGATGAAGTAGCGGATGTTTTTCTGGATAAAGTCGGTAATACGCGCGAGCTTGGTGTAGAAGTCCGGCGCACCTGCGATGAGCGATTGCGTCTGGGCAGTAATCTCCGCGGATGGATCAGGACGGTTGGCTTCAAGCGTGGTGACCCATTCCCCGATCGCCCGCCATTCATTGTCAGTTCCGTCCACAGCGGCGTCGCCCCACTGAACAGACATGCGCGCTGCAAGTGCGAACCAATCCGGCCGTGAAGGCACATCGCGAAGGGTGAGCGCAGGCATGTCTTTGAGTTCCCAGCGCCAATGGTTGGGCGCCACCTCAACCGGCTGCACCGGACTGAAGTTGTGCCATGACTGGGTGTGCGCGCGGCCCGGCGGCAGATCGACTTCAAGAGCCTGAAAGACCACCGGGATGCTGTGCTGGACCTCCCAGATATTCTCGTGGATGTATGGTTCGAGCACCTCTTCAGATTCACAGATGACGGTGGCGCCCACGTCCACTGCGGGCGGATGGGCGATGCGCCGTTTATTTGTTGAGAGCATGATGGGGACGCCGGTATCCCCTTCCTCAAAGAAGTCGCTGTCCTGGGCCATGTACTGTTTCTCATCGGCGGCGATGGTCCACACGCGGAAGTAATTGATCTTTTCGTCTTCGCTGTAGGCCACGTCGCAGGCCACTTCGCCGCGTCCCTGCGGCTTCAGCACGCGCTTCGCTCTCCGCTCCCGCTCCACGGCGCGCCCCTGCGCATCGACTGTTTCCACAAATTCATCGAAGAGGATCACCGCGGCTGCATCCTTGGCGTAATCGGGAGTTTTGGTTTTGTAGGCGTTCATGCCCCAATCCGGCGGGGGATCGTTCTTTTTGAAGATGCCTGCCGCGCCCGGCAAGCAGCAACCAAGCAGGAGACCGGCCGCCAGCAGCCGGGCAACGAGAGAATGCAATGAGAGCGGAGCGGCCATTATCTGCTTCCTTTCGGTTCAGTTTCCTGTTGCAGCCGGCGCGCGGGTCAGCACCAGCTGCTGTTGATCGGCCGTGGCCACCTTCTGGTAAAAGTCGCGCAGGTCCGGATAGTCCGCAGGCGCAAGGATGGTGAAATTGTAAGCCAGGTTTCGCTCCACGGTTACCGAGTCCGCGGCCGCGGTAGACGCGATCTTGAGCACCGCCTTTTGCGGCCATGCCGCATTGGCGGGCTGAGGCATGCTTTCTACGCTGAATCCCGCAGGCAGGTGGTAGACGACCTGATCTTCTTCAAAACGGGCGTAGTGAACATCGATGGGAGTAGTCCGCTTATCCTGCGCAACGAATGGGTGCGTTGCGCGGGATTCAAAGAACAGGCCGGGAAGGAAAAAGCGCTTGCCGGTTGCGGTGCCCAGGTTGCCGCTCACTTTCGCCAAGGCCATCAGATTCACGTCTGGGTCGTCGAGGCCCAGGAAGTGGTCGAAGTCGGCCTGCACACCTTCGGGAAGCTTCTTCTGCAACTCCTCGGTGAACTGTTTCTTCACTTCGTCCTGATCGTTTTGCAGGTTAAGCTGGCGCCAGTAAAGAGCGTCCGGGCCCACCATTGCCACGCGGACGTCTCCTTTCACCCCTCCCTGCGCGTCGACATCCAGGATTGCGATCCGCTTCACAATCGCGGTGGAATAAGGGTTGGGCGGCGTGACGGAGATACTCGGACCCTTGTCGGAGAGGCGCATGCCCGAGGCCAGCGTATGCTTCCAGTGCAGCAGCCCGAAGGTGCAGAGCTTCTGCCCCGGATCGAGGTAAATCTCCTTTCCGCCCAGATCCAGCACTGCAATGTAGTCGTCAAGCTGGTCGGCGTTCAGGTATCGGGTGTCGAACACTGCGCGGTCGCGATTGACAACCTGCATGGGCCACACTTTCAGCCCCGCGGCACGGGCCATTGCTACATAAAGCATGGCGATCTCGTCGCTCGATCCGCTTTTCTGCTTCCACACGTCCTCGGCATTCTTGATCGCTTTGATCTTCTCCGCCTTGCGCTCGACCTCGGATTTCTTGCGGCTGAAATCGGTGTTGTCCAGCTTCATCACTGCCGCGTAAATCTTGCGCGCCTTTTGCTCATCGCTGTCGGCCGAGCCCACCAGGTCCGCCGCCGTCTGCCTCAATTCCTTGCCCGGATTGATGAACCGGTCGGTCTGCTTGGTCCAGCGCTTCTCTTCCGAGTTCCAGTAATCCTCCCCGGTGTGAGCATAGGTGTAGTAGAACTCCACGCGCTCATTGAGAGTGTTGAGCGGCGGCATCCAATCCTCGTTCGGCGTCGGCGGAATATCGTGCAAATCCACGGAAAAGCGCCCGTCGACTTCCTGTATCACCTGGTTCACCGTCAATCCGGTCGTGGCATACATCAGCGAACTCAGATTGCGTCCCGCACTGTCTACGATGTTATTTGAGCCCCGCTCGGGGGTGAACATGTAATGAGCCTTGTGAACGAAGAACGGCTGCTGGATATTCCAGGTAGGCTCTGAAACCCTGTTGTCGTCGTAATGGATTTCCAGCCGGTATTCCAGAATGCTGCCCACCTCCGCACTGGGCAGCGTAAACACCATCATGTTGACCTGAATCTTCCCCGACTTGATGTCCACCAGGTCCGCCGCCTTCACGGTCATCGGAATAATCGTTCCGTCGGCGTGGATGGTGCGGCCCTGAATGTTAGTCACCTTGAACTGCCCATGCTCGTAAGGAATTTTCTGCGTGGCCAGTTCCTTGCCCTTCTCGGTGAGCACCTTGATGCGCTCGTAGTAGGTGTGGTAGTGCAGCTTGTCGTCGGTGGTCTCTTCGCGGTAGAGATAGACCGCCGCGGCTCCCGGAGCCATGGGATCGGCCGTCATCTTCAGCTCGTCCGGGGTGGGCGTCTGAAACTGCGCATGCAGCAGCGCCGGCGATGCGAGGACAAGCGCGAACATGGTCGCGATCGCGAATGCCTGCACGGCGGCGAGAGCGAAACTGCGCGCTACCTTGCGAATCGTCATGGGATGGGCCTTTGCTGCAAGCATGAGCGGATGCCGGAGAAAAAGCAAGGCGGTCATTCTCCCTTGGCAGCGGGCGCGCGGGTAAGCACGATCTGCTGCTGATCGGCCGTGGCTACTTTCTGGTAGAAGTCGTGCAGGGTCGGGTAGTCGGCGTGGTCCAGGATCACGAAGTTATAAGCCATGGTTCGGGTGACGTTTACGCTATCTGCACTGGCCTGGGCGGCAATCTTTAGCAAAGCGTGCTCCGGCCATGCGGTGTTGGCAGCGTGTGGCACGTTCTCTACGTTGAAGCCGGCGGGCAGGTGGTACGTCACATCGTCCAGCTCCATCTTGGCGTAGTGGACATCGACAGGCGTGTAGCGCTTGTCCTCCGCCACGAAGGGGTGCTTGGCGCGCGCCTCGAAGAACAACCCCGGCAGAAAGAAGTGCTTGCCGGTAGCCGAGCCGATATTGCCGCCGACCTTGACCACGGCGACCAGGTTGACGTTGTAGTCGTCGAGCGCGAGAAAGTGGTCGAATTCGGCCTGCACGCCCTCGGGAAGCTCGTCCTGGATCGACTCTCTGAACTGCTTCTTCACCTCTTCCTGATCGTTCTCGAGGGAGAGCTGGCGCCAGTGCAGTGCATCCGGTCCGCTCATGTTGAAACGCACAGTGCCGGTGACGTTGCCGGAACCGTCGATCGTCAGGTCCGCCAGGCGCTGCACCACCGCGTTCTTATACGAATTGGCGGGTGTAAGAATCGGCGCAGCGTCTTTTCCCTGGAGTTGGAGCCCGCCCGCAAGCGTGTGTTTCCAGTGCAGGGAGCCGAATGGACACATCTTTTGCCCGGGATCGAGATACACGTCTTTGCCATCGAGCTCCAGCACCACAATGTATTCGTCCAATTGGCGGAGCGAAAAATAGCGGGTGTCAAAGATCGCCCGATCCCGGCTCACTATCTGCGCCGGCCTCACCTTGAGTCCCGCGGCGCGAGCCAGCGAAACATACAGCAGAGCAATTTCATAATCGTCGCCGCTCTGCTGTTTCCAGACGTCCTCAGCCTTGTGAATCTCCTTCAGCTTCTCCTTCTTTCGCTCAGCCTCAGATTTGGTCCTGCTGAACGCCGTGTTATCCAGCTTTTGCACCGCGGCGTAAATCTTGCGCGCCTTTTGCTCGTCGCTATCGGTAGACGCGACCATTTCGTTCGCCGCCTTCTTGATGGTCCCCGTCGGATCTGTGAAGTCCTCCACGACTTTGGCCCACAGCTTGCCCGTGTCCGCCCAATACTTAGCCGGGGTTTTGGCATTGGTGTAGTAATACTCCACGCGCCATCGGAGCGTGTTCATGGGAGGCATCCAATCCTCGTCCGGCATGGGCGGAACATTGGTGAGGTCCAGAGTGTAGGTCTGTTTGGACTTGTCGTAGGAGACGACCGTGCCCTGCGCCAGCCGTTCAGAGGTCATCAAACGATCCAGCTCGCCGCCCTGCCCGTCAGGAATGTAATGCCCTCCCTCCACGTAGGGATGAAACATGAAATGAGCCTGATGCGTGAAGTATGCTTCCTGGATATCCCAGGCGGGCTCGGACACTCTCCACACCGGAGCTCCGAACTTCAGGCGATATTCCAGAATGCTGCCCACCTCTACACTGGGGAGCGTGAAAACGACGTTGTTCACCTGGAAGCCCGTCGCCTTGAAGTCCATAAGGTCTGAAGGCTTGGCGGTGAGCGGAATAATGGTCCCGTCGGCATGAATGGTGCGGCCCTCGATGTCAATCACCTTGTCCAGGTCGTGCACATAGGCCTTGTGCACCGTCGCCAGCTCCTTGCCCTTTTCCGTGAGCACCTTGATCCGTTCGTAATAGCTGTAGGTGTGGGTGGCGTCGTCGGTAGCTTCTTCGCGGTAAAGATAGACAGCCGCCGCTCCCGGAGCCTTCGGGTCGGCAGTCATCTTCAGCTCGTCAGGCGTTGGGTCCTGAAACTGCGCGCGCAGCAGCGCCGGCGACGCGAGCGCAAGCGATAACAGCGCGCCGCAGCCCGCAAGCCGCCGCACCGTGAAAGGCCGCGCCTTTTCTTCACGCAGGCGAGATCGGAAGAGGGTCAACAAGAGGTTCAATTTCCTTTCCCCGCGGCGGATGCGGTAAGCACAAGCTGCTGCTGATCGGCCGTGGCCACCTTCTGGTAGAAGTCGCGCAGGGGCGCATACTCATCGGGGCTCAGGAACGAGAATGCGCGGCCCACGGTGTGTGTCGCTGTCACATCGTTGCCGGTGGCTAAAGCCTTGATCTGCAGGACGGCATACGAGGGCCAGGGAACTGAAGTCGTCTGGGGCAGGGACTCGACGCTGAATCCGGCCGGAAGGTGATAGAGCACACCATCCTTGATCTGCTCGGCGTAGTGCATGTCAATGGGCTGGGTGCGGTTGGGCTGCTCGATGAAGACCTGCGTTTGGGTGTCCGCGAAGAACGTTCCAGGCAGCAGCAGGCGCTTGCCGGTGGCTGAGCCTGGAGCACCTGTAACTGTGGCGTAGGCTGCCAGGTCGGAGTCGGGATCGTCGAGCTTCGCGAAGCGGACGAACTGCGCCTGCACACCGCTGGGAAGCTGCCTTTTCATCCATTCGTCGAAGTTTTGCTTGAGCGCGTCTTCCTCCACGGTAAGCGCCTGCTGGCGCCAATGCAGCGCTTCCTGGCCCGTGAACGCAAACTGCAGCTTGCCGGTGATGCTTCCGTCTCCGTTCACGGTAACCTCGGCGCGGCGGGTGACGGTGTTGGCCGTGTACGGGAGCAGGGGCGAAGCCGACGGTCCCGTGCCCTTGTCAGTCTGGCGGATCCCCCCCGCGCCGGTGTGCTTCCAATTGACCATCTGGAACGGGCACATCTTCTCCCCGGGGTCCAGGAAAATCTCCTTCCCGCCGGTCGAAAGGATGATCACAAGATCGTCGAGTTGGGGGAAATAGAGGTAACCCGGATTGAAGATAGCCTGGTCGCGGTTGACAACTTTCATGGGATACGCGGTCAGGCCGGCGCCGCGCAGCAGCGCCAGGTAAAGCAGGGCCAGGTCTTCGCTGCTGCCGCTCTTCTGCGTCCAGGTGTCTTCAGCGCGCTTGGCCGGCTTCATGCCCTGATTTTTGAGTTCTTCCTTGCTTTTGACGCGGGAAAAGTTGGTGTTATCCATCGCCTGCACAGCGGCATACAGCTTTTTTGCCTTATCGATATCGCTGTCGCCCGGCGCAACAAGGCTGGCCGCGGCGTTCTTGATGACTCCGGTGGGCTCGGCAAAGTGGTTGACGTCTTTCAGCCAGTAGCCGGCCTCGTTGGTCCAGTAAGCCTGTTCCGATTTTCCCGGCGAGTAGTAGAAGATCACCTGGTAGCGCCGGCTCTCGATGGGAGGCATCCATTGCTCCCGAGGCAGGGGAGGAATATCGGATACAGACAGGTCGAAGTGTCCGTTCTGCGACGGGTTGAGAGTGACGCCCTTGGGCAGGTTCGCATACCACAACAGGTCTGAGAGAGCCTGGCCGTGGTAGTCGACCAGGTAATTGCCGCCTATGCCGGCGGCTCCGAAGAATCCCGGGAAGGCGATGAAGGTAAAGTGCGCCTTGCGAACCGGGAAGCGTTGCTGAATCTCCCAGGATGGGCTCGAGTATCGATGCTCGTCATACCGCACCTGGTAGTAATACTCCAGGATGCTGCCCACCTCGACGCTGGGCAGGTTGAAGGTCACCTGGTGGACTTCGGCCTCGCCTTCCTTGGCGCGCAGCAGGTCTGCCGGCTTCACGTTGAGCGGGATCACGGTGCCATCGGCGTGAATGGTGCGCGCCTGGATGTCGTTGATGGTGTTGGCCCCCCTGAAATATCCGAGGTTGACCGTAGCCAGCTCTTTGCCAAGCTCCGTGAGCACCTTGATCCGCACATGCTCGCTCCGATAGTGGAGCGTATCGTCGGTCTTGAATTCGCGGAAAAGGTAAATAGCCGCAGCATCGGGATAAGCCGGGTCCGCCGTCATCTTCAACTCTTCAGGGGTTGGCTGGGTGAACTGTCCGTGCAACAAGCAGGGAAATGCCAGGACGAGCAGCAGGAGCGGGAAACGCATCAAGCCGTAAATCCGCATCGTTTTTTCCTCTAAGTGGGTGGTAAGTGGAAGTGTACGCTGAAATCGCGAAACACGGATTGTGTTTTTCGATACATCTCTTTTGGTGAGCCAAGCGCCCGCTCAAGCGCCGAGCCCTGCTGGCGTAGACTGGTCCGGGCTGTTAAAGCGGTCTAGGGGGGCGTTGATGAGGCGGTTGCATTTCTTTCGGGCATGCGTGGGTCTGATGATCGGCGGGTTGGCTGCAACGACAGCGATCGCCCAGTGGAATACTCCCAACCCCGTGGTCAGCTTTGAAAAGCAAGCCAACGGCTTGGCGATCCAGCAAAGAGATGGCATCCTCCACATCGAGGTCGACGACGCCGATCTGCTCCACATCACCTATGCCCCGCCTGGCCCCGCGGCGCCTGACCGCCCCTCCGACGGCGTAGTCATCAAGAAAGAATGGCCCGCCGCGACCTTCGACGTCACCTCCACTGATCGCGCCATCATGCTTTTCACGGCGAAGCTGCGCGTAGTCATCGAGCGCCAGACGGGCGCCATCCATTACATCGTTCCCGATGGCTCCACGGGCCCCGGCGCTACCGGTCCCGGCTCATCAGGTGGCGCCATGCGTGGCAAAATGCTCACCACCGACGGCAACCGGTCACTCCATCCAGCGGAGGTAAACGGCGAGCAAACCTACCACGCAGAGGTAGTTTTCCCCATCTACGGCTCGCATGAGGGTTTTTACGGCCTTGGCCAGCACCAGGCCGGCGTGTGGAACTACCGCGGCGAAACCGTCGATCTGTCGCAGGAAAACACCAACATCGCCATTCCGTTGCTCGTCTCCACCAACGGCTACGGCATCTTCTGGAATAACTCCTCGCGCAGCCGCGTCAACAATCGCTTCGTACACGCGCTCTACCTGAGCGCCGAAGTTGCCGACCGCATCGACTACTACTTCATCTACGGCCCTGACGCCGACCAGATCATCGCCCGTTACCGCGAACTTACCGGCGAAGTGCCGCTTTTCGGCCGCTGGGCCTACGGCTTCTGGCAATGCAAAAACAAGTATCAGTCGCAGGCCGAAATTGAAGGCGTCGCAGCCCGCTACCGCGCCGAGCACATCCCCGTCGACAACATCGTGCAGGACTGGTTCTGGTGGATCACCATGGGCGAGATGACCTGGAACAAGAATTACCCCGATCCGCAGGCCATGATCGACACGCTCCACAAAGAGCACTTCCATTTGATGGTCAGCATATGGCCCTATTTCCGCCCCGGCAGCGCCACTTACGACATGTTCGACAAAAACGGCTGGTTCATTGCCAAAACCACCCAGCAGAGCTTCCATCCCATCGGCCAGGCGCTTTACGACCCGACGAACCCCGCCGCGCGCGCACAATATTGGGCGAACGCCAACACGGCCCTGTTTCAAAAAGGCGTAGACGCCTGGTGGCTCGACACCGATGAACCCGAAACCGAAGGCCGCGAAGACAACATTCTGACGACAACCAAAATATTTCTAGGTTCAGGAGCGCGCTACGTCAACATCTACCCGCTCTTCCATAACCAGGGAGTTTCAGAAGGCCAGCAAGCCGCATCACAAGACAAGCGAGTCTTCATCCTCTCGCGCTCAGCCTACGCCGGCGCGCAGCGATACGGCGTTACTGCATGGTCGGGCGACGTGCTCTCCGACTGGGTCACCTTCCGGCGCCAGATTCCCGCCGGTCTCAACTACGCAATCAGTGGCATGCCCTACTGGACCACCGACATCGGCGGCTTCATCTCCGGCGGCAACCTCAAAGATCCCAAATTCCGTGAGCTGTTCGTCCGCTGGTTCCAGTTCGGCACATTCTCGCCCATCTTCCGCGTCCACGGCACGCGCTATCCCGACGAGAACGAGCTCTGGTCCTACGGCCCCGACGCCCAGAAAATACTCGTCGACTACGACACCCTGCGCTACCGACTCATGCCCTACATCTACTCGGAAGCCTGGCAGGTAACCAGCAACAACGGCACGCTCATGCGCCCGCTCGTCATGGATTGGCGCGACGACGTAGAAGCGCAGAACACCGGAGACGAATACCTCTTCGGCCCGGCAATCCTGGTCAGCCCCGTCTACACGCAGGGCGCAACCACCCGCGAAGTTTATCTCCCGCAGTCCACCTGGTACGACTTCTGGACCGGCGAGAAGCAGGAAGGCGGCAAGCGGATCACCGCCGACGCACCACTCTTCAAGCTCCCGCTCTACGTCCGCGCGGGCTCTATCATCCCCATGGGCCCCAAAATGGAGTGGACGACCGAGAAGCCCTCTGACCCGATAGAGCTGAGAATTTATCCCGGCGCTAACGGCGACTTCACCCTCTATGAAGACCAGAACGACGGCTATCAATACGAAAAAGGCGCCCACGCCACGATTGCAATCCACTGGGACGACGCCACCAAGACGCTGACCATCGGCCCACGCCAAGGCACTTTCCCCGGCATGCTCACCGAGCATAACTTCAAGGTTATCATCGTGAGCAAGTCCCACGGCGCAGGCATCGAAGAAACAGCCTCACCGGACAAAACGATAAGTTATAAGGGAGAGAAAATAACCACAAGCTTCTAGCCCGCAAACGATCCTGGGTGCCCCATGTCTGGATTTTCAGACCTGGGAAACCTCGAATCCCAATCGTCGTTCCACAAATCCCACGAACCCCGGGTGCCTCATCTTCGCCGCGTTCTTTGCGGCTAAGGTGGGAAAGCACGAACCTCAACGGCGCGGTCTTTCGGAACCAAAAGCTAGAATCCCTCCAGCAACGAAGAAACCAGCGCCAGCGGCAACCCGACCACATTAAAGTAGTCCCCTTCAACCCGGGGAATCCATTTCGCCGCACGCCCCTGAATCGCGTAAGCCCCCGCCTTATCCATCGGCTCTCCGGTTGCGATATACGCCGCAATCTCCTCCTCGCTCAGTGTAAGGAACTTGACCGCGGTCACCTCCGCCGCCACCTCAGTCCGCGAAGCCGACACCACAGCCACCCCCGTAATCACCCGATGCGTCCGCCCCGATAACATCCGCAACATCCGCGCCGCGTCGGCCGCATCCTCAGGCTTTCCAAGAATCTGCCCGTCAAGCACCACCGTAGTATCCGCTCCCAAAACGATAAAAGCTCCCGGAGGAACGCCCTCAGGGGCTAAAGCCCGCCCTTCAATTTGGCCTGTTTGCGGCACGACTGAAGTCGTGCCCTGACACAAGGCCGAGCCGTCGGCGGGTTGAGCGGGAGCCTGAGTCAAATGAAGGAAGACTGCCTGCGCTTTCTCCCGCGCCAGCCGCACCACATAAGCAATCGGGTCCTCACCAGACTTGGGCTCCTCAGGAATATCCGCCGCCCGCACCTCAAACGCGAACCCAGCCTGCGCCAGCAGTTCACGACGCCGCGGCGAAGCCGAAGCAAGAATCAGCATGTTGGAATTATGGCAGGATCGGGAAGTGGCCAAACTTCACGAACAGCTAAAATGCACCTGTGCTTGTTAGGAGCGTCCATGGAGCAGCGGCTTGAGCCAGTCCGGAGCGAGATTGCAGGAATGGCCAATGAGGTTTTCGGCGTCGTCGGCATCCCTTTTGAGCAGACCTCCGAACTTGAGCGCCAGGTCTTGGCCGCCTTCATTTTCGGAATGATCTTCGCCGCGGGCAAGATGAAGGGGCTGCTTCCGTCCGACATCCACGCGCTGGCTATCGTCTGCCTGATCGATGTCTTCAAGTATGCCGATCACCAGGCGACCGCATTTTCCGCCAATCTCATTTCCAAGGCAACCAACAGAGTCAAAGGGGACACGATGAACGCGATCATTCATCGCGGCATCGATGGGCATCGCCAATGGCAACAGGGACAGACTGATCTGCTGAAAGCCAACATCGACCAGATATTCAAATCTCTTGGTGCTTACCGCTCCAAAGGGCTAGGCCCAGACCCTTGTTGAATCGGATTCAAACCGACAACCCCGTCTGCAGCCCCCCCGGCGTAGCCAGCCCCCAAGCCATCGCCGGCGTATTATGCGCCAACCCAAACCGCCCATCCGGCCCCAGCAGAATAATCCCTCCATGCCCGCCCAGCCGGTTAAACAGATAAGAAATAGCCTCCCGCGCCGCGATCTCCGGCACCGTTCCAGAAGCCACGCGGTCCGTAGCCCACTTGCCCAGCACCAGCTTCATGATCGGCTCGCCCCAACCCGTCAGCGAAACAGCAGCGGCCAGATTATCCGCATAACACCCGCAGCCGATCAGCGACGAATCGCCCACCCGCCCCGGCGTCTTGTTCAGCGTCCCGCCCGTCGAAGTCGCCGCCGCCAAATTCCCTCGCCCATCCAGCGCCACTGCCCCCACTGTATCGTGCGACCACTTTGTAGGGTCGTCAAAGGGCTTCTCTATTCCCTGTTCCCTATTCCCTATTCCCTGTCCTTTGTTCCCTATTTCCTCGCCGGGTACCCTCGGCACCGCCGTTTCCGGCCCCTTGTCATCGCGCAAAATGTGACCCGGCACAATCTCCGGCCCATTCTCAGGTCCGGAGAACGTCTCGTCCTCGAGCCCCGCCGCTTCGCGTGCCTTGGCATGCTTAAGCCGCGTGCGTTCGCGGTCCAGCACCAGCTCCACATTGTCGATCAGCACCATGCCATGCGCCGCCGCAAACCGCTCCGCACCCTCGCCAACAAAGTAAACGTGCTGGCTTTTTTCCAGCACCAGCCGCGCCGCCTGAATGGGATTGCGCAGCCGCTCCACGCAGGCCACGCCGCCGGCCTTCATGCGTCCGCCATCCATCAGCAGCGCATCCAGTTGCACGCGCCCGTCACTGGTGAGGAAGCTCCCCCGCCCCGCGTCGAACGTAGGGTCATCTTCCATCACCGAGACGGCCGCTTCCACCGCGTCGATGGCGCTGCCGCCCAGAGAGAGAATGTCGTAGCCAGCCTCAAGCGCGGCCCGCACACCGGCTTCGTGCGCCGCCGCGGCGCCGGCCGGGATAGCCCAGGCGCCGCCATGAACCAGCAGAGTTGGATCGTGTGTGGCAGGGGTGGTCACGGGAATCAATGGTAGAGCATCCGGCGCCCCGGCGAAATGCGTGTCAAATCCGCGCAACAGCCAAAAAACGTTAAATGAATGAAAACAATAGAAAAAATAGAACGAATCCCGTTGCGTTCAATTAACGCGCTTTCCGGTAATCTGAGAACAACCATAGCGAAACAACTCTTGCAGGGGAGCGGGAAGGTAACTCTCCTGAACTCTTCGGGCCACTTTCCGCAGGTTCGGCAATCAGGCTGTTAAAGACTAGGGGCGGCTCCCGTGAGGGGTTGTCCCTTTTCTGTTTCTGCACGCAATGCGAACAGGTGCGGAATGCTGGAACGGGAAAGCCGGAAGGATGACAAACAGGAACTTTGCAGTAGCGGTGAAGAAAAGAAGAGCAATCAGGCTCAGCAAAGAGGCGTTCAAATTGGTGGAAGAAAGGGCCATCGAAATCGTCGTGGCTCTGATGAATAGCACAATCGAAGGCAAAGTAATGAGCACGAAATTGCTCGTTGAGCTGGCCGAAGGCGACGTGGATGTTGAGGACGGGATGACTGTAGGTCCTCTGCGCAGCCTGGCATTGAAACTAGCGCTAGCTGTGCAATCGAGGGCTAAAGCTCCGCACGCGGTTGCGGAAACCGAAACAGAAATCCTGCAACCGGCAGAAGTTTGAAGGTTTGTAAGAGCACGGAATGCGGCGGAGGTGCACGGGGAATGTCCCGTGTCCTCCGCCGCATTCCTATTGAGGAGGGAAGAGGCAAAGATGAAGCTGCAAAGCAAACACGAGCCCGGCGGACCCGCACCGATAAAACCGAAACTCAAACTGGCTCTGAGCCTCTGCCTTGTTTCGATCGCCTTCTGCACCAGCTCCGACGCCCAGGCCCCAACCACCACAACCGTTCAGGGCACCGTCTATCTCGCCAACGGCGAGGTCGGCTCTGGCACGCTGGTCCTGAGCTGGCCCTCATTCACCACCGCCGCCGGCCAGTCCGTAGCAGCCGACAGCATCACCCTCACCATCGCCACCAATGGCTTGGTGAGCGTAAACCTCGCGCCGAATCAGGGCGCCACGCCTGCGGGGCTCTACTACACAGCGGTCTACTATCTCAGCGACGGCACCACCACCACTCAGTACTGGACGGTGCCCTCCACGTCGCCGGCCACCCTGGCGCAGGTGCAGGCACAGTTAATGCCTGCCGCGCAGGCGGTGCAGACGGTGAGCAAAGCCTATGTCGACGAGCAGATCGCCGAGCTCGAAGGCGGCCTGCTCACCACCGCGGGCGGCACGCTCACCGGCCCGCTTTATCTGAGCGGCGATCCCACTCAGCCCCTGCAGGCAGCCGACAAGCATTACGTCGATATCAACTTCGCCCAGGCTTTGCCGCTTGCGGGCGGCGCTGCCACCGGACCGCTCACTGCCCTGCAGCTGGGAGCAGCCTATCAGGCCGACCAGTTTCCCGGAGCGAATTTTGGCGCCAAGCTCCAAGCCTGCGTGAATGTGCTGAGCACTGTCTATGGCGGCACATGCGATGCGCGCAACTTCACCGGCAGCCAGTCGATGACGTCGAACCTCAACCTATCGACAGCCAATGCCGTGGTCCTGCTGCCCTGCGCCACCATCGCCACTGCCAGTCAGATCGTTATTCCCGCCGGCGTGCGGAATGTCTCCTTGCGCGGCTGCTCTCTGCAGGGCGCGAGCGCTGCCAGCGGCAGCCAGGGAGGAACAGCATTCCTCTACTCCGGCACCGCCGCGCTGCTCAAGGTGGGCGATCCCACCTATGCGTCCGACACCGCGGGCTTTCACATTGACAACGTGGTCATCAACACTACCGCGGCCAGCGCCTCCACAGCCCAGGGCCTGGTCGCCTACCGCACGCAGGAAATGAATGTCGAGGAGATCTATTTTCTCGGCAACTCCAATCAGACCGGCATCACTCTCGATGGCACCGGCAACTACACCGGCGGAAGCTTTCTGAATAATCATTTCAGTGGATTTCAAACCGCCGTCAACGCCATCGGCCACCAGGTCGCCAATGCCGCAACCACCGACTGGTTGAATGCCAGCACCTTTGTCCGCTTGCACATCGATTGCCCCACCAGCGGCGGCAATCCCATCAGCGGGACGTACGGAATCAATCTTCAGCAGGGCGATGGCAATACTTTCACCGGCGGCGACGTGGAAGGCTGCAACACCGCGCTGCATCTGGGCGCGAACGCGCAAAACAACACCATCTTCGGATTGCGCAGCGAAAACTCTAATAACCAGGTGGTTACAGACACGGGCAGCTCCTACAACAGTTGGGTGGCCGGCGGCACAATCTTCACCGGCCAGTTGACTGACAACGGCGAGCGCAACAGCTTCCTCGATACATTTCACCGCAGCTTCAACGGCTTGAATGGCGACTGGTACGGCAGCCAGCAGGATGCGACGGTAACCGACCACCAGCGGCTGGGAATCGGCCTTGGCAATGAGCGCGGACGTCTCACCGAGTACCAAACCGACTACGGCTATCGCTGGGAAGATGGACTGACGGACGGGACCACCGGATTGCAGTTCTACAGCGTGCAGGATCTTTTGAACAATGTGCCGCGCCTTTCCATCGGGCAATATCTAAGCGCCACGGCCAACACGGTTACCAACGTGATGGTGAACAATGGCGGGTGCTACTCGACTTCGACTCCACCCACGATCGGCTTCTCGGGCGGCGGCGGAACCGGTGCGGCGGCCACCGCGGTAATGGCTGCGTCCTCGTCCATCTCCTGCACAACCTACAAGATCTCCACCATCACCGTCACCGCTCCGGGGAGCGGATACACATCGCAGCCGTCGGTCTCATTCACCACCACAAACCAGACCAGCGCACCCAATGTGGTGGCGGAAATCACCACATCAGGAAGCACAAATAACCAGACGGTTATTAACGCGGCCGGAACCGGAGCAGTGGTTCTGAATGGATCGAACAACTCCGGCACCGGCGGCACGGTCTTCGGTTCCGGCGGCTCCACCGAGGCCACCGTGGCCACCATCGATAACAGCGGAGACGCGCAACTCAACGGTACGCTTCTGGTGGGCAGCACCACGCAATCCACCGGAACCATGACCGTCCGCAACAACGCAGATGCCGAAGTGGATTACTATCTCTGGCCCGGACTTACCACCAGCCAAAAAGGGTCCTACACGTATAAAGACTGGAACGGCAACAGCCAGTGGTACATGGTGAAAGACACGAGCAACAACTGGGCGCTGAACTCGGCCACCGGCGGCTTGGACAGCTTCAAGGCCTACCAGAGCAGCAACAGCGGCGATACGTACGTCGACGCCTCCAACACCTCGGGATATGTGCGCATCAACTACGAAACCGGTTCCGGCTCCGGCTTCAACATCTATGGCGGAAGCAGCAGCAGCCTGTATGCAAGCTTCACGGGAACCACAGCCATCAAGTTTCCCGGCCTCGCCGCGTCCGCCGGACACAATTGCCTGCAGGTCGATAACTCGGGCTATCTGACCAATACCGGCTCGGCGTGCGGGACCGGCTCGGGCAGCGGCAGCGGTACAGTTAACTCCGGAAGCGCCGGCCAAATCGCCTACTACACGGCCACCGGCACAACCGTCGGGGGCGAAAGCCAGGTTCCCGTGTCCGCCGGCGGAACGGGCGCATCCACAGCCGCGGCTGCACTCACAAATCTTGGCGCGCAGGCAGGCATTCCGGGATTGAGCAGCGATGGCGCCGACGGCATTCTGGTCACAGCCAACGGAACATTTGGCGGCACGGTCACGGCCGCGGTCATGAGCGCGAAGAACCTTGAGTCCATTGGCCCGCGCTACGACGTAACTGAATTTGGGGCATTGGGCAATAACTCCACCGACGATACCGCGGCAATTCAAGCTGCATTTAACGCCTGTTGGAATAACTCGAATAACACCGTCCCCGGTGACGGCAACGGCGGCGTTGTCGAATTTCCCGGCGGCAAGATTTATTTGATAACTTCCACGGTTTACACTTACGACAGTTGCCGGCTTGAAGGCGTACTCACCAGCCAGGCGCCATCCAAGGTTAAATGGAACGGCGGGGCCGCCGGCACAGTCTATAGCATTACCAGCTTTACCGTGGCGGCCAATTCCACGCCGACTTATCCGGCCTACTCGCCGTCTCCATCCAGCGCGCCGCCCTTTCTAGTCACTTTTCCTGTTACTAACTCCGTAAGCGTGAATAACTGGGTTCTTATTCAGGGATTCTCGACTGCAACAGGCATCTCCATCAACAACACGGTTGCCCAGGTAGTGGCCGCATCGGGCAGTTCGTTCACGGTGGTAGTGCCGTATACCCCGGCATCGACGGGCACAATCACCGATACCGGAACGGTGACCACAATCAACGTGATGTTCGCCTCCGACACCGAATCCAGGTATAACGAAGAACTGAGAGATATTGTGTTCGATAACAAGACCGGAATAGCCACGGCAAACGACGCCGGGGTGGATTTCTATTTTGGCTCTCGCGTGGATACGGGATCGAAGATCTGGGGCGCATGGGCGGAGAACCCGTTGTACTACGGCTACTACTTTTCACAAGGCGGAATCGACTTTGATTTCGACAAGGGTTGGCGAGGAGATAATCCGGGGCTCGCGGCAATTTACTGGCGGGTCGGCGGCGGCGATAACTTCGGCATCGCCAACGGAACGGTGTCCAGCAACAGCGGCGGAACCATGGTGCTGGATAACTCCGCATGCAACGAGGGGAACATAGTTCGAGTTACTTCCCGGAATATGGGCCTCGAGGTCGAGACATCGGGATTGTCATCGGGCGCGGGCGAGTTTCTTTTGCTGGATTGCCCAAGCGATGTGATTCCGGCGCAGTTCTTCCTGGATATGGAAAACACCAGGACCGCAGGCGACTCAGGGTCGGTGAACTATTCAACCATTGTGATGTCTCCTCCCAATGACCTGGCTCTCAATCTGAACATTGTCAACGGGATATTTCCCAACGGTGTGAGTCCCAACACGACGCAACGATGGGTGGGAATTCCCAGCCTGACGCGATCCGACGTTTCCGGGACGAACGGCCAGATTCCCAGCCTCGTATACGCGCCGTCGCTCACCAGCATGGGCAGCATCACCACCAACTTCAACGCCGCGCGCGCCATGTCGCAGTGCATCGGAGACTGCAATATCGGCCAGCTCTGGCAATACGGCATTCCAGCCTCCGCGTTTCTCTATTCAGACACGGCCTATGCGGCGCTGCCCAACGCCACCACGCTTTTTGCCGGTCAGATTCTTGCTCCCCCCGCCTATTGGAGCGGAGCCAACGGCAGCCGCTATGCGCTGGACGTGGTGTATCAGCCCGGCACCACCGGCATTCCCAACGGCGGCGCCACCACCTGCAAAACCACCTCCACTGCGGACCAGTTTCTGTGCACCAGCGCCACCGATCTGAGTCCCGGGCAACACATCACGGTGGGGTCGAACACCAACAAGGTTGTCCAATACGTGGATGCAACCAGTGCCAGCAATGTGCTGGTCTGGACCACGTCAAGCCTTAGCACCATATCCACCGCGACGCTGCTTACCTTTGCCGCACCGGTTCTCGCTGCCGAGATTCAGCTGCCCACCAAATCCGCCGCTGTTCCCACGTCTCTGGCGTGGTCGCAGGGAGACATGCAACAGAACTCCTCTGCCGCGGCAAACGGGGTTGCGGCCTGGGTGAACGTGTCCGCGGGCACGCCAGGAACCTGGGCCGGCATTCCGCTCGGCAACGCAAGCGGCCAGATTGCGCCTTCGCAAATATCCTCAACCACAGGCTCGGGCAATGCGGTCCTCGCCAGCGGCCCTACCTTCACCGGCAACACCACCACGTTCGCCAACAGCGCGGCCGCGGAACAGGATGTGACCATCCAGCCGGGTACAAGCGCGGACCAGGTAGGCGCATTCGCGTGGAACAACTATTCCGGCACTTCGCAGTGGAAGCTGCGCAAGGATTCGAGCAACTACTTGCGCCTCACCGACGTGGTCAACTCGCTCGACCGGGCCGTTTTCTATCAGAACGGCCAGACCATTCTCAACGCCGGCGCCGGCGCCAATCCCGCCGTGGTCAACGGTTCCACAGGCAGCGGCACATCGGGACTGCTGGTCGAAAGCGGCGGATCAAGTCCGGCCGCAGTGCTCACCGTCTCCGGCAGCGGCAATACAACAGCAGCAGGATTTCTCTCCGGCAAGTTCATGCTCGGCTCCGGCACCATGTCGCTGGCAGCCAACGCCGCGGCGGGAACCAGCCCAACAATAGCCTGCTCATCGAGCCACGTTTGCGACGGCGTCAGCGGCACGGTGACGCTCACCACCGGGACGAGCACGACCACCGGCACCCTTGCAACACTGAGCTTCCCCAACACGCACTCGAACGACGCCAACTGCGTGGTCACGCCAACACTGAGCGGAACGGGCCTGGTCACCACCATCACCTGGAGCGAGAGCACCACCGCCCTCACCCTCACCGCCAACACCGCGTTGACGGCAAGCACCGCATACCAGGTCCGCTACTGGTGTGGGGGAAATTGAGTGGAAACGACAGAGCAAGCCCGCGCGAATGAGGCACTGGGGTGGAGCGAGTGCCCGGGCCAGTTGGACATTGCGGAACTTGAGCGGTTAGGGCCGTCACTGGATCGGACCCCCGACATTTTGGGCGGCCCGACGGTCGCCATGGAGCTCGCCGAGCAGTTATTGAAAGTAAGACTGCGCAACGGCAGAATGGCGCCATTGATCGCTAACGCCGCGCAGGCGGAGTTCGAGCGCCGCCGCGGCCGGCGCAACATTGTGCTCAAAGGCCGGCAGATGGGGCTCACCACCTGGGCGGCAGCGCGATTTTTTCTGAAGACCATCACCACTCCCGGCACGCTCACCCTGGAAGTGGCGCACACCCAGGAGTCGGCCGAGGAGATTTTCCGCATCGTGCATCGCTTCCTTGACCGGCTGCCCGACCTGTTGCGCGCAGGCCCGTTGCAGACTTCGCGGGCCAATGTGCGGCAGATCGTCTTTCCCGCAATCGACGCGCAATACCGCGTCGTCTCCGCCGGCGATCGCAATGCCGGCCGCGGGCTCACCGTGCAGAACCTGCACTGCTCCGAGCTGGCGCGCTGGCCTGGCGATCCGGCCGATACCCTCGCCGGACTGCAGGCAGCCATGGCTCCCGGCGCCGAGCTGATTCTTGAGTCCACGCCCAACGGTGTCGGCGGTTGCTTCCATGAAGAATGGCAAAAGGCGGCCGAAACGGGAATGGTGCGGCATTTCTTTCCCTGGTGGATGGAGCCACGCTATCGCGCCAGGGCCGTAGCCGAGGCCAGCCTGACCAAAGAAGAACGAGCGCTCATGGCGCGCCACCACCTCAGCCGCCGGCAGATCGCCTACCGCAGGCAGATTCGCTCCAGCTTCCGCGGTCTGGCCCGGCAGGAGTACGCCGAAGACGAGCAGAGCTGCTTCCTGGCCGGCGGCAACTCGGTCTTCGAACTTGCCGCGATCGAAGCACGGCTGGCCACAGCGCCTGAGCCTCAAGAGCGGCGTCTGAATGGTGAGCTTGAAGTGTGGCTCCCGCCTGTCAAAGGGAAGCAATATCTGGTCGCGGTCGATCCGGCGGGCGGCGGCAGTGAGGGCGACTTCGCCGCCGCCGAGGTCCTGGAGATGGAAACCGGCCTGCAGTGCGCGGAGTACGCCGGCCACGCTGCCGGACTGGAACTGGCACGGCTGATCACCAACCTCGCGGCCGAGTACAACCACGCCTGGCTGGTGGTGGAACGAAACAACCACGGCACCGGCGTCCTGGCGCTGGCAGAGACAGCGTGCCACTACACGCGTATCTACCGTCACGCCGGTCAGCCTGGATGGCTCACTACATCGCTCACTCGCCCTGCTGTCCTCGGACAGCTCGGCGCCGCGCTCGTCGAGCATCCCGACCGCTTCATGAGCGCCCGCCTGCTGGGCGAGTGCCGCAGCTTCGTCCGTCTGCCCAACGGCTCGACCGGCGCCCGCTCCGGCACGCACGACGACCGTGTAATGGCCATGGCCATCGGCCTGGGTGCGCGGGCCGAACTGCTGGCGCGGTGAGAGAAACAGGGAACAGGGAATAGGGAACGGGGAACAGGGAACAGGGAATAGGTCTAGCGGTCAGGGATCAGAAGGCGGGTAGAGAAAGCAGGAGATCGGCGATCAGGAATCAAGATTTGCGGCAAAAATGGCAATTCAAATTGAAGACTGCCCTGTTTCCTATTTCCT